>SXGT01839488.1_pt1 | contig 43864 bp, 31 predicted proteins | sample 3176221 | NCBI WGS metagenome assembly SXGT01 (sample SAMN11356862, study PRJNA531348) | freshwater metagenome | isolation source: freshwater sample F1-120 | place: China: Fuxian Lake, Yuxi | collected 2017-12-25
AAAACACGGCGCGAACGGCGGAGCGCGGACGGCTCCCGTGAAAATCGGGGAGACAGTCGCCCAAGCGGCGTTTTTCTTGTCTCCAGCCGCTCCGACAAGCCTTGGCCTCGTCGTAACGTGGGAGTTTTGAAAGAGCGTCCTCAGATTCAATGTTGAGCCGTCCACATCGTTTACTACGCCCACGCCCGAGGAATCGCCAACGATCGTGCAATTGTTGATGGTCATCGTGTGGCCGAAAGGATAATTATGAATCGCTGAAGAACCGCCGCCTGAATTCTGGCTGAAGGTAGAGTTGTTGAGAGTGATGGTGCCACTGCTCAAGATCGCTCCGCCCGCGCCCGAAGAGTTGCCGTCAAAGGTGCTTCGGTTCACGGTTGCCGTCGCGTAAATGTTGGCGATCCCCCCGCCCCAAGTGACTGCGATGTTCCCTGCCAAGGTCGTATCATTGACTTCGAGAATTCCGCCATCGTTCGCGATGCCGCCGCCGAAGCCCGGAACAGTATTGTCAACAAAGGTGCAGCGATTCACCGTCAATTGGCCTGTATTGTAAATACCGCCCCCCATGATTCCGCCCGCAAAGCTGTCTTGGACGATGCACTCGGTCAGAGTAAGGGCTTCGCGGTTCAGAATGGCACCGCCGACATCGGTAAATTCACCGGCTCCCGTGTCCGCCATTCCATTTTTGATGATGAGTCCGGATATTTGCACGGGCGTCCACGAAGAGTAGTTGCCGTCAAAGACATGGAACACTCGACTCGCGCTGTTTCCGCTGATGGCGAGTTGGCTCGCGCCCGGGCCCGAGATGGTCAACGCCTTGTTGATGAGCAGTTCGCCCGAAGTCAGGGTGATGGGGCTGACGACGCTCGTCATGTCGAAGTCGATGGTGTCAGTTGCGGCCGCCGCGGCGATGGCATCCCGGAGGGTGCCGGGACCGGAGTCGCCATTGCTGGTGACAGTGAGCGTGGACGCGCTTGTGGCGGCGATGGTGAATCCCAGGCCTAAAACGGCCAGGATCAATGATGTGGTAACGCGATATTTCATGCTATTCGTTGGTTGGATTTTGAATGTTTGTGTTTCGACTTGTCCTGAGTTGTACGTACGCTTGTGCTTCCAACGCCGGGGCGTGAGCCTCGCGTGGTCGTTCGGCGGTTTGGCAAAACAGGTTCATTCCATTGGTGCTACCGGGATTGGGCGGAAAATGTTTCATTGGATTCGAAACAATTTCCGCCTACGTTTCTCCGTCCGCCAGTAGCGTCGGCGGATTCAAGATGGTTGAACTAGAACTTTGCCCGAATGCACCGCCACCCGCGCGGGCTTTCCCGCCCACGCGGTGGTCGCTCGTGCTGGAAGCCCGCCGGCCGGACGAGCCCAAAGCTCGCGCGGCGTTGGAAGAACTCTGCCGCATTTACTGGCCGCCGATCTTTGCTTACTTGCGACGTCAGGGTTACTCCCAGCATGACGCCGAGGATTTTACGCAGGGATTTTTCGCGAACATCATCGAGGGAGACACACTCCAGAAGGCGGATCGAAACCGTGGCCGCTTGCGCACGCTGCTCCTGACCGAACTACGGCATCATCTCGCGGATGCCGAGCGCGCCCGGCAGACCTTGAAGCGTGGCCACGGCATCGAGCTTTTGTCGGTGGAAGTGCTCGCCGAAGCAGGAAGTCCCGACGAGCCTACGCACGAGGACTCGCCTGACCGGATTTTCGAGCGGACCTGGACGCGGGGAGTGGCTGAACGAGCGAGGGCGAGTGTGCGCGCACTTTACTCGGAGCGAGGAAAGTTGGCGATGTTTGAGGTGCTGGGGGAATGCCTGGCTTGGAACGGAGTCAAAGTACCGTATCGCGCCTTGGCCGAACAACTCAAACTTGGTGAATCCGCCGTACGGTTGCAGGTCTTTCGCCTGCGCCAAAAGTACCGCGAACTGCTTGAAGCCGAAGTGGCTCAGACCGTTGCCACGCCAGATGAGTTTCGAGAAGAAATGGCCTGGCTGATCGAAAAATTGCGTGGCGCAAAGTGACTGCTGAATCTTCCGCGACTTACTGCCAAGACCGCGGGATAGACTACAAATCTCGGCGGCGGCACGGGCGCATCTGCTTCGTTGCTCTCTTGGTCAGAGGCCGCTGCGGGCATCTTCCCGGGTTCGCGCCTCGCACCTGCACCCGTGGCGTTCGCCGTCATTCGCAGTCTATCCCTCGGTCTTGGCAGTAGCTCAAGCTTTGAGGCCGATTCCGGCCACTTCCTTGCAATACTTGATGCTTCGCTCGATCTCGCCTTTTTGGTAATCCTGTTTCGCTTTCGCCTCGCCAGGCTCGCGGGCATCGATCGCACGTCCACGCCTCGCCAGTGCCAGGAACTTGGCAAAATCGCGGGCCCGGGCTTTCGGAAACGCGCCCCAGAACTCATCCTTGAGGTAGGGGAATTCAACCGAGAAGCCGGAGATCGTCTCGATCATCACGGGGACTCCGGGACAAAGTTCCGCAAAGCGTTTGAAGTAAGCTTTCCAGTCGATCAGACCTTCACCCATCGCGGTCCATTGCACTTTGGCTCCGTTCTCGGACTCCCAGATCATGTCATCGCGCAGGCTGGTGGCGGAGGCGTACGGGCCCAGTATTTCCAGGCTCTCTCTCGGATCTTCCAATGTCCAGGCGGCGTTGCCGGAATCCAAGTTCACGCCCACATAATCCTTGCCGGCTTCTTCCACGAGGTTGACCAGCTCCCACGCCTGCATGTCCCCGGCGTGATTCTCTACGGCGATTTTCACTCCGGCGTCAATGGCTTTGGATCGCTGGCTTTTCAGGACTGCCACCGTGTCCTTGATGCGTGCTTCGATGCCGCCCGGTGTCCGGCGGTCGTCGCGACTTCCCAGGATGATTCGGAAAACGGGAGAGCCCAGCGCCTTTGCCATGCGAATGCCAAGAGCAAGATGTTCCTCGGCGGTGCCCCAGTCCTTTTTGAATGATTTGGATGTCGGACAAATACTCCACGAGCCAAGGTAGATTTGAATGCCTTTGTCCGCCGCGTTCTTCGCCACGTCCTTCAAAGAAGCGTCGTTGTGTTTTTCGAACGGTTTGAGATCGGTGATGAAGAGGACATCCGTCTTGAGCGTGTGCGCATAGTCTATCAACTGCGGGGCATTCCAACCCATTGCTCGCACGGCAAAATTATCAATGCCGAGCTTGATCTTGAGTTTTGAGTTTGGTTCGGCGGCGAATAAACTGGTGGTCGCACCAGAGGCAAGCACCGCGCCCGCTGCGCCTGCTGTTTGGAGGAATTGGCGGCGGTTGATGGAGTGGTTTGGATTCATGGCTAGTCAGCTGGAATTAGTGATGGGTAATTGAGGCTGTCATCGATATGCGGGCTAGTTCTCACCTTGAGTTCCAAAAATGCAAGAACTTAGGAGCAATGGTGCATCTGGGGAGCGTTTGTCACGGCACTTTGATTGTCAGGGTCGCATCATCTGGAACACGCCATGGTCCGCCTTGGCTGTGTAATTGGAGGTGAGGTTTGTGGCTGTCGCCGTTCCTTCGTAATCGTAGTGGCCTCCAAAGATTTTCGGGAGTTCAGCCGATCCTCGCAGTTTGAACGTATGGTCCGCACGAGCCACAGTTTGTGTGATGGTGTAATACCCGTGGAGAATTCTCTTGTAGCTCGCGTCGTAATAAAACCTGTAAGAGGAGGCGTCTAGCTTCGTCACGATGCAGCGCAGGCCTCCGTGATGGCCGTTGACATCGCTCCGCCAGGTTCCTTTCCAGCGACCGGCGATGTCGTCGGTTGGAACGGGAATCTTGGCTGCGGATTTCCATTCAGAGCGGAAAGCGGTGCAGCCGCTTGCAAGGAGGCAACAGCTTAATCCGAGAACAAGGAGGCGAATCCGTGGTTTCATGCTCAGTTCGTCAGAAATGTTCCGTCTTCAGTTTCGAGTCGGACAAATTCCGGAAGTTTCTTTGGGTCCAATTTCATCACGACCGTGTGCGTGCCGGCGGAGAGTTCCGCGGTGAGGACACCGTCGCCGGCCACAGGTTTGCCGTCGATCCATGCGGCCATCGGCTTGACGCCAGGTATCTTGAGCCGCACGGGGCCGGCTCTTGGCACCTGGATTCGCGTGGCGGTGAAGACGCCTGTGACGCCTGTGTATTTATTGACCTGGATGTTTTCGGACATCATTTCACGTGTAAGGCGTCCATCCACAAAGGATGCGAGCGGCTTCCATTGCGGCGCGTTCAAATCTCCAGTGATGAGCGGACCTTCGCCAACTTGTTCGTCCGTGTGAAGGAATGGCCGAACACGCCAGAAACGGGCCACGTTTCCCTTGGAGGCGTCGTAGGCACCCGGCTTGCCGAGCTCCGAGAGGAAGCGATAGAGGTCGAGTTGATCCGAAGCGTTCAGGCCGTCGGACAGTCCCGAGGGCATGAGCGAACCACCCTGAGTCTTGCGCTGGATGTTGCCCTTCTGAACAGTGACTTCGCGATTGGTGGCGTCACGAATCGTAATCTGCTCGGTGTTTTCCTGAACCACCACTCCAGAAACTTCTTCGCCATCTTTTGTCTCGATCACAAACGAATGGTAACCCTCCTTGATCTTGCGATTGGGATACAGGAGCGATTCGATCAGGTAATCCACCGGGGCGCTCGCGCCGATGGAAGTGAGATCAGGGCCGACCTTTCCGCCAACGCCACCAATGGCATGGCACGCGGCGCATGCCAGCTCGGAGCGTCGGTAGATCTGTTCCCCGCGAGCGGCATCGCCAGTTCGTCGCACGCTGGCGATCATTTCCTGAATCTCCGTGGCTGTCAGATTCCTGGAGTCGTCCTCGAGGCCTCCACTGCGGGCAAGGGCAAGGATCAACTCGGGTTCATTTCGACCATTTTCCCTGGCGACCTTCATGCCTGCTTTTGCAGCGACCGTGGCGAAACCGCTCTTCGGCAATGCCTGCGTGACAGTCTTCGCTGCCCCTTTCGTCGAGAGGAGTGTCCTCCAGACCTCCACCGCTTCGCTCTCCGAAGTCGAGTCAGCCAGAGCCTCCAGCGCGCTGGGCATGGCTTTGTTCAAGTTCAACATGGCGAGCGTTTGGACCGCCTGGCGTCGCACTGGCGCTGGTGTTTCCTTCGAGGTCATGCTTTGGATGCCTTCAAAGACGCCGGCACCGCCGATCTCGCGCAGACTGTCGAAGGCGGCTTGTCGGATGTTCGCGGCGGCTGGATCGCGGGCGAGCTCAATCAGCTCGGGTGCAAGTGAACTTTGTTTCCACGCTCCCGCGAGTCTCGCTGCTTGCTCCCGGACCGATGAGTTGGAGGATTTTAGAAATGATGCGACGGATTCTGAGCTGACTGAAGGTTTGATCTTGCGATCCTTCGCGGCTTTGGCGAGCACGGACAGTACTCGTGCTGTGGTGTTGTCGTCCAGTTTCTGTCCGGCGGCTGCCTGGAGAAGTTGATCGAGTTCCTTCTCGGAACCGGCTTTGCCGATCAGATCAATCCACGGTCCTGAACCGTCTCGCGGAATAGGACGCGACTCCAGGAGTTTTGCCAGCAGGGGCGCGGCGAACTTCGACTGAATCGATTGAAGTGCGAACTCGAGTTGTTTCTCGCGGCCTTCGATCCTCCACGCGCCAGACTGCACGGCCTCCGTCCATGGTTTCGCAAGATCATTGATGCTCAACCAGGCGGCATAATCGAGAAACTCATCCATTGGTTTGTCCAGCGCACTTAGAACGGCGGTAGCCGATGAAGCCGACGGAATCTTGCTGAGTGCGCGCATGGCCTCCACTCGGACGCGTGGATGTTCATCCAGCACAAGCTTGGAAAGTTGATCGCCTGAAGTGGGAATTCGTTTTTGCCAGAACTGCAAAACACGCGCCGCCGCGGCTCTTAAGCGTCCGTCCTTGGCGGCAAGAACCCGGTCCAACATTTCCTGGTCCACGATGTCGAATGCCTGATACATCCAGAGCGCTTCGAGCGAAGCTTTTTCGTCTGTGTGTGACTTTGCCCATGCTGCCAGGTCGCTTTGAGCGTTGCCCGCTCCCCGCTCAGTCAACACCCGCCGGGCACGCTGGCGGTCGTAATTGTTCGGCGAAAGGAGGGCATCGAGAAGTTCGTTGTTGGGGAGTTTCGTGAAATCTTTGCGAGTGTTCAGCGGACGGCCTTTGGCCGTAATGCGCCAGATGCGGCCGTTCTCATGATCGCGGCGAGGGTCGCGGAAGTCCACTTCGCCGTGTTGAATGATAGGGTTGGACCAGTCGGCTACGTAGATCGCACCGTCCGGGCCGAGCTTCACGTCGATGGGGCGGAAAGTGACGTTGGTTGTGCGCAGGAGGTCGGGCATTTCCTTGGTGGAGTAGCCGGCACCAAGCTCGCTTGGCTTGAATCGCACAATGCGATGGGCGCGGAAATCGGCCGTGATGATGTCGCCCTGCCAGTCGTCCGGAAACTGGCGGCTTTCGAGAACTTCAATGCCGCAGAATTTCGGGTAGTTGCCCGGACTGATGCTCTTCATCTCACGGCGCATGTCGGAGTATGTGAAATAAGTGGCGCCCTGCATGCCCCAGCTCACGCCTTGAAATCCTGCGCCGTCCGTCTCGAAGGATTGACCAAAGGCGTCGAAGTGATGGCCCCAAGGGTTGCAGAAGCCCTTGAGAAAGACGCCGAGTTCCAGCGTGTCCGTGCGGAGATGCCAGGTGCCGCCACTGTTCAATCGCACAACACCATGCGGCGTTTCGATGTGGCTGTGAATGTAGATGGACTGGTTGAAATAAAGCTGTCCGTCGTGGCCCCAACGCAACGTGTGAAGGATGTGATGAGTGTCTTCGGTGCCGAAACCCGAGAGGACGACTTTCCGCTGATCCGCCTTGCCATCACCATCGGTATCTTTGAAGAAGAGTAACTCGGTGCTTGCGCCGACGTACACACCACCGTCTCCGGGTTCAACTCCCGTGGGGATGAGAAGTCCATCGGCGAACACGGTGGAAGTTTCAGCTTTGCCGTCACCGTTGGTGTCTTCGAGAACAAGAATTTTATCATTCGCGGCCTGGCCGGGTTTGATTTGAGGGTAAACTTCGGAGCTGGCGATCCAGAGACGCCCCTGAGCATCGAAGTTCATCTGGATCGGTTTGGCGAGTTGCGGGCTCTCCGCGAAAAGGTTGACCTCGAAGCCGGGTTGAACTTCGAACTCGGGTGTCGGCTGCAAGGTGATCGGAGCGGGCAGCGCGGATCGAGTCGTCGGGCTTTTGACAGGACTCGATGCGGTGGGTTTGCCGGATTCACTGGTCGCGGACGCTGCGTTGGCTTCGATCAATTCAAAGCGGTGCTTTCGCGGCCGTTTGAGGGAATCGATTTTGTTCTCCAACTCGGCCACAAGCGGATCGAATTCGGCCATCTCGCGGGCGTTCTGTCCTTGCTCGTGTTTGCGGAAACCGAAGAGGTAGGTGTGGTTTTGCGGCCGCCAGCGATGAAAGAAGAGTTCGTTCTTCTGGACGATGGTTTTCCGCAGGTCTTCGGCCTGTTGGTGCGACGGAGCATTGGTGATTGCAACGCCGGATTTCCAATCGCGAGTTGTCCGGTTGGTCACAGTCTGGTCATCGATTTTGAGTGTGTAAGAGCCGTCCTTGATATCGAGAAACTGCATTAACACATTCTGACTGATCCGATGCGCCGGGGTGGCCGGGACTGGTGGCAAATCAAGATTCTCAGGTGTGCCTTCGTATGCCACATAGTTCGTCCGCTTGACGATATTGGTCACCGCGATGCCGAAACTGCCACGGCGGAGTTCTCCATCTTTCAGGATACTCGCCTGCCAGACATTTGGCAGCCATCCGAGACCTCTGGCGATCGTCTCGGCGGCGCGCCAGTAGCCGTAGGCGTTCAGGTGAATGCCATTGTCAGTCAACGGGCGGGCAGGGGATGTGGTTGTGCCGTCAGGCAGCAACTCGAAGAGAGGGACAAAGCGCGACTTCCGCTCGGTGGCGATTTCGCGGAGCGCCTGAGTGTAGAGCGCGAGTTGGGCATTGTGTGGCGTTGGATCGGGCAGGGGAGAGCCGAGTTTCTCATGACGGACTGGGCCAAGGATGACGAACCGGACAGGTCTTTCCGAAGCGGTTTCCTGGATGATGTCCATCAATCGCTTGATGTCCGATTTGAATTTTGGAAGACCTGCCTCGCCGTCGAAGGAGTTCGCCATGCCGTAGCCAAGGATGACCACGTTGGGTTTGACGGCTGCGATCGACTCCTTGAGCTGGCGGAACCACTCGGACTCAGGTTTGCTCCAGTCGAAGCTTACTCGCGCCAGACCGACCGGTGTATCACCGCTCCATCCAAGATTTCGGAACGTGATTCGCTTTCCCGGAAACTCGGATGTGATCCGGGTCTCGATGTAACCGTAAGCTCCCTCACGCTCGATAAACGTGTCGCCAAGGAACACAACACGGCCGCCATCCTCAAACTGGAAGGCGGGCTCGCGAGCAGCGGCGCTGGCTGCGGCCTGCGGGGCGGCGGGCTTGGCTGTGTCCGTGGCGGTGTTGGAGACCGTTGGCACCGGAGGTTTGTCGGCATCCGCGGCATCAGGCTTGCCGAGGACCGTCAGGAGCAATAGGCCGGTGGCGAGATGGTGGCAGAGCCGTCGGAAGTGCTGGTGGGAATTGGCGATCCTCACGTGCTCTCCTGACTTGTCTTCTTGTGCGGCGAAACTGGGGGCAATTGCGCGGCGTGGGTGGCAGAGGATGGGGATTTGGCGCATAGAAATCAGAATCGGTTCAGGGTCATTTTTCGGAGATCAGTAAAGCCTCACGCTGGAAAGTTGCGCAAGCGGGAAACCCGTGCGGTGCGCCAGGAGTCATGTGTTCCTCGCGAACACCGCGTCACCAGCTTACGGGAACCGTCACGAGGTTGCCGAAACGGTTTTTGTAAAAAAGCTGCCGGTGATTCACGCCGAACTCGTGGACAAGGCGGGTGATCTTCACATCGTAACAACAGTATTCGGCGATCTCCAGCAGCTTTCCTTCCCGGAACCATTGGATTGCTTGCAACCCTTCCGCAGTCTTTTCCACACCCAATGTACTGTTGGCGATGGTATCAAGGGAGAGGCGATGTTTGAGGATCTTTTGCAGTTCGACGAGCATGTCGAGAGTTGGGATTTGGCTCAGGTCCATCACTGAGTAGCCGTGAAGAACCTCGTAATCGAAACGGAGGTTGTTAAAGCCGACCACCAAGTCAGCTCTCATCAGTTCGTTGATCAGGTCGCTGACATGTTTTTCGTCATAGATGTGGTACGAGCCGCGCCTGGTGCTGTAAGTGACGCCGCAACTCATGCCCATGTTGCGAACGTTATTCCATCCGCCGACTTCATCGGCGGATTTTTGTGTTTCGAGATCGAAATAGACGATGTTTTGCATCCGTGTTGTTCCGCGCAGAAAGGTAGTGCCGCCTTCTATTCGTGAAAGCGGAATCTTTCTGAACTGATGGCGGCTTTGTGTCTGCAGAGGCGCGAGAACTCATTCTGCGCTGATTATGCGCTTTCAAACGCACGCGCCTCAACTAGTCTTCCGACATGGACCGCGATGACCATGGTAAAGATTGCAACCTCGAAAGGCGCGATCTGCATGACCATTTGAGAACATCGGAATGGCGCAACGGGTGTGACAGTAACCGCTCGACGGCGTCCTGGGTTGGATTGCTTCAACGTTGAAAATCTAATTCAAGAAACCATGCCATCTTCCTCGAATCCGCCCATCGAGCCCGAGCCGCCGAAGTTGAAGATCTACTTCCTTCCAAACCTGATGACGGCGGGGAATCTCTTTTGCGGGTTCGTCGCTCTGACAAAGATTGTCGAAGCGGACGCGGGATCGGCTGAATTCAACGCCACCATCCGGCACGCACTGTTCTTTATCTTGCTGGCATGTATTTTCGACCTGCTGGATGGAAGGCTCGCGCGCATGGGGGGGAGCGAAAGTCCATTCGGCCGGGAATTTGATTCATTGGCGGATTTGATTTCTTTTGGCGCGGCCCCGGCGTTCCTGGTGCATCGCATAGTGCTTCATGATGTCTTCGTGCGGTATCAGGAGGTTGGTTGGTTCATTTCATCCATCTACCTGATTTGTGGCGCACTGCGTCTCGCACGATTCAATTGCCTTGCGACGACGGCTGGCGGAGGAGGCGGAAGGGAATTCACGGGCTTTCCGATTCCCATGGCAGCCGGGCTGGTGGCGTCGCTCACGCTCTTTCTCATGTGGCTTGATGAACGGGATTTTGCGCGCGGCAACTGGCGTTATGTGCTGCCGGTGATCATGATCTTCCTATCGATGATGATGGTGAGCGAGGTCAAGTATCCAACTTTCAAGAAATTCGACCTGCGGGCGACACGACCATTCACCAAGTTGGTGATTGCGGCTCTGTTCATCGGGTTGCTGGTTGTTTTGCGGACAAAAGTGCTGCCATTCCTGCTCCCGAGCATTTTCACGGCGTATCTGGTTTACGGTTTTGTGCGTCCGCGGATTTCCCGGCGGATGCGCGCCGAGATCGAGGAGGAGGAGGAGGAGGAGCCGGGGGAAGGGGAGCGTTGAACGGCATGTCTGACGAGTTTGTTCAAGCAGCCCTGGCTGCGTTTGTCGGGTTCGCCACCGGGTTTCTGAGTGCGATTCCCACAGGGCCGATCAGCATCACGATCCTCAACGAAGGGGCCAGACGCGGATTCCGATGGGCGGCTCTGATCAGTTTCGGGGCGATCGTCATGGATTCCATTTACTGCGCGGCGGCGTTCGCGGGATTCTCCGGACTGTTCAATTCCGAGATCATCCGCGCATCGATGGAACTGTTGAGCTTTCTTGCGACCCTCTACCTTGGAATCAAGTATCTGGTTCAAAAAGAGATGCCAGCAACGACGAAAAGCGTCGAACGCGTGGAGCATCGGTTGCATCCTCACACTGCGTTTATGATTGGATTCGTCCGCGTGCTTGGGAATCCGGCGGTGTTCTTGTTCTGGATCACGATGTCTGCCGCGCTCATTTCGCACCGGGTGATTGACGACACATTGTTCATGAAAACGGTGTGTGTATTGGGAATGTCCACGGGGGCGTTGGCGTGGTTCTTGATCCTTGCCTACATCGTTTCGCGCGGACACGGGAAGCTTTCCACCAAGACACTTCTGCGCATGTCCCACGGGTCCGGCATCGCGCTGTTGATAGTGGCGGCGTTATTCGCCATCCGCCTTATCAAACGCCTCTCTCAGGCGGCGTGAAAGCGCCATCGTACATCGCATAGCGCCGGAGATACTTCACGGCGACCGTCAGATCCTTGGGCCAGGGTGATTCGACGCGGATGGATGCACCAGTGACTGGATGCGTAATCTCAAGCGAAACCGCGTGCAGCGCCGCACGGCCGATCAAAGGTTTCTCGGGTTCATCACCCTTGAAGCGATAGTTGGGTTTCAGACTTGAGAGGAGCAGGGGATGTCCTCCGTACTGCGCATTGCCAACCACTGGGAACTTAAGGCGTTGAAGATGCACACGGATCTGGTGCGTACGGTCAGTGCAGAGCTGGCACTGGAGGAGGGAGTGCCTTGAAAATCTTTCCGTGACGCGGAACCGGGTTTTCGCCTTCTTGCCGTGGTCCTGATCAATCCGCATCAAACCGGGTTTTGCGTGGTGCGGTGAGAGTTTGAATGCGGCTTCAAACTCTTCTTCAGTGGGAGTTCCATGAACGAGGGCCACATAGACCTTGGAGGGCTTCTCGATGCCAAACTGATCCGCCAGTTTGATCAACACCGGCTTGCTCTTTGCCAGCAGGATGACGCCGCTGGTTTCAAAATCCAGGCGATGAGCATTCGCGAGATAGGAAGACCCCAGATTCCCGACCCATGATGCTCCGCGCTTGATGTCGCGGTGAAGCAGCCCCATCAGGTTTGCACGGGCTGGATCGTAGCGGTCCGGTGAAACGAGCAGATGGCTCGGCTTGTCGAGCGCCAGGATATGTTCGTCCTCGAAAAGAACCGGGATTTCCCAGAATTCCCTGGTCGCTGGTGAGGAAAGTTTGATGGAGGAACTCATCTACTTTCCACCTGAATTCGCAGCGGATCTCCTCGGATTATTTCGCAGGGGTGACCTTCTGATCTCCTGGGAGGACAATCTTGGCGAGCTCCATTTCTTTGCGCAGCCATTCCGTGAAGGCTTCGTTCTGGCGGCTCTGGCGCATGGTGCGGAGCTGATCGGGCAAACCGGTCTTCGCCTGCTCGTCGGTGACCAGCACGCGTTTTTCGAGGAAGATGACAAATCCACCATCCGAGGTTGAGCCGTAGCCGCTCATCTTTCCCGGTGCCAGAGTGAATGCCACGTTCTTGAGCGCCCCGAGATCGCTGTTGCGAGTGCGCAGTTCGGTGAGTGTTTGAGTCTTCTGAGAGAATGGCGGCAGATCGATGATTTCAGATTTTGACTCGGCGGCTGCGGCTTCAAATGTCTTGCCTTGGGCGACCGCGGAGCCGAGCGTCCGGGCCAGCTCTGCGCCGGCAGCGTTGCAGAGGACTGTGGACTGGCTCTTTTTATAATCGATCGTGACCCGGTCAGCGACCTGTTCCAACGGGGGCAGGGAGCTCGGAATGCGGGATTTGTACGCGATTGCATAGACTGCCGATTCAGCGACAATGGGCTGGTCAAGGAAAGGCTCCTCCTGAGTGAGTTGAAAAGCCTGTCGTCCGAAGTCAGCAGGCAGGTTTAGTTCCGCCGGGGGCGCTGCTTGAGTGAAAGGGACCGTCATGCTGGTGACCAGGCCGGACGCTGCCGCCAACTTGTCGAAATTATCCGGAGTGACTGGTGTGAGATTCAGCAGTTGCTCGATGAACGCGTTGGCTTTCTTTTGAGCTTCAACCTGGGCGGTTTCCCGAAGGGCTTCCTCGCGGATTTTCTCCTTTGCCTGATCCGGGCTCAGGGGCTCGCCCGTGGGACCTTTGTAGAAATTCGCGCCCCGTTGTTCATACACCGTGTTGATCATTTGATTCAACCGGTTGGTGTCCTTGGCCATCTGAATTTCTGCCGCTGCAAGGAAATTCGTGATGTCAAACTTCACCATGGACACCTGTGCGCGTTCAGCAATGCGGTAATTAGCTTGGCGATTGGTGTAGAACGCAGCCAGGGCGGCTGGATCAATGTTAACTTTCTCAACGTAGTCCGCGGCACTGAGGAGGATGACTTTTGTATCCACCTGCTCATTTTCGCGGCGGTAAGTCGCCTCGGCTTCCTGGGGTGTTACGAGTCTTCCAGTCAAACCCAGGACGGAGATGAGGTGTTGAATGCCAACCTCGTGTTCGACGTAGCGTTCAAAATCACGACGAGTCAGGCCGCGTCCAGGCAGCATCTGCCCGACGAATCGGTCAAAGTAATCCTTGTTGAATGTTTTTGTTGACTGGTCCTGGAACAAGGATGCCTCGGCGATCCATCTTGCTACGGCGGTCGAGTCGGTCTGCACCTTGAACTGAGAAAGCTTTTCAATCATCAAAGTGCGGTTGTGTGTCTCCTTCTCGATGAGCCCCATCTGCCTGATTCGAGGATCCTGGTCAGCCCAATACCGATAATTGATGAAGAAGTTCAGTTCCGCCTCTCGAGCAACCTCGAGATAGTGGTCGCGTGTGATGCCTCGTCCGTAGATGGAACCAATGGTTTCATCACCGCCAGGGCCTCCACTGCCGCCGCCACTTTGCGTGCTGGGGCTGAAGAACGCGACAAAGCTGATGATCGTCAGAGTGCTGATAACAACCCATAGCCACTTTTGGTGGCGGCGAATGCTGGCAAACATATTTTTCCAAAAAATTAAGGAAGGCAACCTAAGCAGTCGATGGAACGCGGGTCAAACGCAAAAGCGGCCGGTACTGCCTTGAAGGAGTGAAGGAGGAATTTCCTGGTTGGAGTTAATTGACCCCAGGGCATCGAAATGGACGGCCTGGAGTCTGATTTGCAGTTGAAATATGGGATCCAAAAATTACACGGCCGTTGCGATGGCTTCACCCACCTGAAAGCGCACGAACCGCCGGACCACGAGATCATCGCCGAGCTGCTTTCCGATGGCGGCGATGTGTTCCCGGATCGTCACTTCACCGTTCTTGACGAAGCCTTGATCCAGCAAGCACACGGTCTGGAAGTACTTGTCGAGTTTGCCTTCAACGATTTTGGCAATCGCCTGCGGCGGCTTGCCCTTTACTTGTTCGGTGGCGATTTCAGTTTCTTTTGCAATCAACGCGGGGTCCACGTTGTCGCGTGAAACTGCCACGGGGCTCGCGGCGGCGATCTGAAGCGTGATGTCACGAATAAGCTGCTTGAATTCCTCGCTGGCGCACGTGGCTTCCTTGCCAGCGCCTACTTCCACCAGCACTCCTACTTTCGCACCGGTGTGAATGTAGGCGGCGACGAGGCCGTTGCCGGTTACTTCAAGCCGGTGATGACGTCCGATTTTGACGTTTTCTCCGATCTTGCTGACGGCGGCGACACGGTCCGCCTCAACATCCGCGTTCGGATCGGTGGCAAGCTTTCGCGCGATGTCGTCGCAGAAAGCGCGGAAGCTCTCGTTCTTTGCCACAAAGTCGGTCTCGCAATTAATCTCGGCAAGCACGCCGACGCGAGCGCCGGGGAGAATGCTTTGGGAGATGACACCCTCCTTCGCTTCGCGTCCGGCTTTCTTGGCGGCGGTGGCGACACCTCTTTTGCGGAGAATGTCCACCGCAGCGTCGATACTGCCTTGGGATTCGGTCAACGCCTTTTTGCAGTCCATCAAACCGGCGTTGGTGATCTCGCGCAGCTTGGACACCATTGCTGCAGATATTTCAGCCATAATTCCTCGATCGTAATGTTGTGGGAGTGTTGAACAGCGGAGCGCTGGTGGAACGAGCCAACCAGCGCTCCAATGAGACGTGAATGATCAGGCGGTAGCCGGGGCCGGAGTTGCGGCTTCGACAGCGGGTTCAATGGACGGAGCTGATGGGACCTGCTCCACAGGTGGCTGTTCGGATTCCTTTTTCCGGCTGTACTTGGCTTCGTATTCGGCGCGGGCCTGGGTCAAAGTCTGGGTAAGAACGTTCAAGATCAGCCGCACGGAGCGGATGGCGTCATCATTTCCGGGGATCGGATAATCAATCAGGTCAGGGTTGGCATTGGTGTCCACGATGGCGACGATCGGGATATTCAGTCGGCGAGCCTCGGCGACGGCATTGTGCTCGCGCTTGACATCGACGACGAACATGGCGTCCGGATGATTTTCCATGGCTCGGATGCCATCGAGATTCTTGATCAGCCGCGCCATTTCACGGCGGATGGCGGACTGCTCCTGCTTGCCGTAAGCATTGATGGAACCGTCGGTCTCCATCTTCTCGATCTCTTTGAGCCGGGCCAGCGAGCGCTTGATCGTCTTCAAATTCGTCAGAGTGCCGCCGAGCCATCGCTCGGTGACATACATCTGTCCGCACGCTTTGGCGGCATCCTTGATGGCTTCCTGGGACTGCTTCTTGGTGCCGACGAAAACAACTCGACCGCCTTTCGCCACCGTTTTGGCGAGAAATTCCGCAGCCTGTTCGATAAGCGGGAGTGTCTTGCTGAGGTCGATGATGTGAATGCCGTTGCGGGCATCGAAGATGAAACGCTTCATCTTCGGGTTCCAACGTTTGGTCTGGTGTCCGAAATGAACACCTGCTTCCAGTAATTCCTTAACTCCGATGCTGATCACAAATTTCCTTTGTTTCGACCTGCCTCAGGCAAGCCATCCCGCGGAAAACGGGATTCATGTTTGTTGTTATGATGGCCGCCTGCGACGATTCCGGCGCAGGGCACTTAAGGGCCGTTAGTTTCCTCTCCCAACTGCTGACAAGCCGGCCAAGCCGGGAAAAGGGCTGGCACCATAACAAAGCGGGGCTGCGCGGCAATAGGAATTTTGTGGAGTATTTCGAGCTTGGAGTTCGGGGCGGTTGGGACAAAATCTGGCATGGTCGCCAAGGTTAAGAAGAATTCGGAGTGTGAGATCTGCATTCTGGCTGGGGGGCTGAGTTCCCGCATGGGGTGCGACAAAGCCAAGGTTCGGCTCGGGAGACGGACGTTGCTGGGACACGTTCGTCATGCGGCGAAGGAAACAGGGTTGCCTGTACGAGTGGTTCGAGCGGACATCGTTCCCCGATCAGGGCCCCTGGGTGGTGTTTACACTGCTTTGATGAAGTGCCGGGCTGAGTCGGTCTTATTCCTGTCGTGCGATATGCCCCTTCTGACGCCGCGACTGATGGATGCGATTTTGAGGTCCGGTCGGCTGGAGCGGTGCGCGGTGTTTACCAGAGTGAACGAAAGAAGCGGTTTTCCTTTTCTCATCTGGCGAGATTCATTCGCCAGCATCAGCAGAGCCATCGGTGAAGACGATCTGGCACTCCAATCACTAGCACGCCGTTTGAAGGCAAAGCACTATGATCCTCCCACGGTTCATCGCTGGCGGCTGGCGAACATCAATACGCCAGATGAATTGGAGGGGATCCGGCGAGTTTTGTTCGCAAGAGGCGTCGGTGAATCTTGCGTTGCCGCTGAGATTGAAACCGCCATTTACCAAAGGAAGGACTTTTGTTCTGCGACGAGCGTTTCTCCGTCCCATAAAGTGGCTCGCCATGCGAGGAGTTCGCCGAACATTGTGTAGTCGTCACCTTTCAGCGTAAGGGAGGTCCACTGGCTGAAGCTGGAACGAGATTTCACTTCCGTTTCAAGTATGAGGGGCTTTCCAAGCATGGCACCACTGCTTCGAAGTTCGAGTCGAAGCTTGAACTTCGAAGGCACAGCTTGCGGGGATCGCCAGTTCACGTCGAAGCGAAGCGCGGATCGTTCGGCGGGATTGTTCCGCAGACGCGCCTGATAGGCATCCCGTTCATACAGGCTTGGCGAGAGGGTATGACGGCCTTCCTTATCGAGGTAATGAGGCAGCACCTTCTTGATTTGCGCGGTAGCCGCTTCGGCGTTAGTTACAAAGAACACAGCTAGCAGCAGAATGAAGATGTGTCGGCAGCCAATCATGTCCGCGAGTTTAATCCCTGGTGATGGAAACTCAACGCTGTTCTCCGTGTGTGGATTCATGCGGCTCCGAGCTGGAGCTTGTCAGGCCGAAGCCGGGACGGCGATTCGGACCGGATTCCGAAATCCAAAGAGCCCCTTTAACCACGTCCAGCCAGCCTTGATCCCTTTCAAGAGTCCAAGATCGCGGACTTCGTCGAGGTGATAGGCGCGTGCGAGTTCCTGCTCGTGTCCTCGATAACGCGGTGGCAGGGCGAAAAGCGGTTGCGTCTCCCCATCCACGATTCGGACAATTTCGCTCATGAACAGCCCGCGCCCAACGGCCAGTTCACCCTTCGGCAGCTCGAATGATTTCTTCGGAAGCACAAGCCATGGACGATACTCGAAGCGGCGACTTCCGTTCGCCTCATGAACCAGCCTGCCGTAACTCCGGATTGGAGACCCCTGGATGGCCGTGGAGGTAAACATCCGGTTCCCGTTCTCGCGCGGGACAAACCGGCGGCTGTGAAACGTGAACAAATCCCAGAGGTACACCTGGCCGAATGTCATCAGACGAAAAGACCAGCCGGCCAGCATGTAGGCCATGATCACAATGAGCACTGAAATGAACGCTCCGAGATACGGATTGATGAAAGCCGTCGCCGTGACGAGCGAAAGGACGGAGGCCCGGAAGGTCTTCAGCGCCGCGTCCACCGTGGTGAATGGACTGATGATGATCAGCACCTGGATGGAGTGCGACACCAGCCATACGATTGCAAATATGGCCAGCGCAAACGGAGTGAGAAGAAGGTTCAGCAGACCGGAGCCGTCGATCATGGCAAACTGTCCTGCGCTCAGCAGCGCCTGGGCGTCGCCGGCCTTTGATGGCATGACCGAAACAATGAAAGGCACGAAGGCTCCGGCCGCAACGAGTCCGCTGATCTTGTTCTCCACAGCTTCCGCCACGTCGAATGGCTTCTTGAGCGCCGTAGGAAGCGCGGTTCCGGCTGTGTCTTTGAGTAATACAGCGGCAACCAGCAGGAGCGCGGGAATCCAAAACACGGGCTCGGCGTACCAATGCAGCTTTTGTTTCCGCTCTTTGTCCGCCGAGAAGTACTCCCAGGCGCCGACGGCGCTTACACCCAGCAGTGGAGAAATGGCCACGCCGGTGATGACTGACAGAGTTTTGGCCGCTTCAAGTCCGGGAGTGGACTTGGATGAGTTGGATTTGCTCTCGGCGATCTGTGCCCCATCGGTCCTGATCGCCAGAAACAGCAAACTCAAAAGTGTGCCGAGCAAAAATGAGCGGATCGCTTTCATACGTCGATTCGGAATCTGCCCGAGTGGAAACTGTTTTGACAAAGGAAAACTCAGGCAAGTTCCAATTGACCGATCTCACCAGCACATCAGCCTGCCTTGTGGCATTCTCCACAGGAAGCGGAGCCACGAGGGGAGACATTCAAATCGATTACTCGCTGGTGGTGAATTGCACCGGCGCTGACCAGTGGCTGGCGCGGCCTGCTGAGTCAAACATTCGAACGCGGGCCCTATACGTGTGGCCAGATCTCGCAATTCCGGCGGGGATGGTACTCTGCAATTCCGTTTTTTTGATCCGACCCGAAGTCCACACCGGTTGAATCTCATAATGCCGGGGACTGCGCGCGTGAAAACCTGGAGCCTTTGGGTCTGTCACTTCACCCAGGCGCCACTCGATCGTGCCAAACTCGGCCGCTCCGCTGAAGGCACTGCTCTCGAATCGCAATTGCCCTGGCGGAAAATTCTTCGGGCCTGTTGAACGGATCGTCGGCGTGCTCGGGATGGCCGGATCGTTGGCAATCCTGGCATCCATCCATTTCCCTCGACGCTCAACATAACTCTTCATCAACTTCACCATGCCTGGAAAATCCTGCGTGGGGGACGCCTGGTAAAACAAGCCTTGGCCTGATTTTCCAGGCATGGATTTGCCTGAGTCACCGAGTATCGGGTTGTAATCCCACATCGCCCGGTCTGCCTGAACCATCGACAGTCCACCCGCCGGATCGGAGATGAGCGCCGCGTACTCGTCAATCAACTGCCACGCCTGGTCCGTGTTGAAGAGAAGGTCGCGAATTTCGCGCACGCGATTCTGGTATTCGACACGGAAAGCCGGTCGTGGCAACACGCGGTTGCGAAAGGGTGACATTCCGCCTCCGTACATCGAATCGGACCAGCTCAAATCAATGTCCCACGGATGCACCGACCAGCGGCCCGTGTCGGGATTGCGATAATAGAAGTAATTTTTTCCGGCGTCTTCGTCGATGTCGTAGTGGTGAATGCACTCCACGATCGCGCGATAGCTGTAGTAGCGGTCAAGGTCGAAGTTGGCGCGCCACCATTCGTCGGGCTGTTGCCGGTGTTGGTAAGCCTGCATGAATGCCATCAAGTCAGAGCGGTTCGCCGGCTGCCCTTCTCCCCGGTTATTCAGTTCTCCAGCGCCAAACTCCATCTTGAAGAGATTTCCGTCAGGCAACTTGTGGGCGTCCAGGAAGTTTCCATCCATTTGCTCGACCGCCAGGTAAAGGCCCCAAAAATCTCCCTGGTACTGGCTCCGCGACTCGTCGGCCTCGTCGATGACGCGAAGTTGAACCCAGTGCGTCTCCGGTCCTTCGACACCCGCAAGGTTGAACAATCTGAAGCCCACGGCTTCAAACATGCCTTGTTCCCCGCGTTGTCCGTAATCTGCCTGCTGGATGCAGGCCCCGAGATTCAGCTTCGACCATGTCTCGGGCAGCATTTGGCCATGGTTGTCCGAGGCTTGGAATTCATGGCCCCGATTGAAGGAGAACTTCCACATGTTCTTGCCCATCGCATAGCGCCAGCCTCCGCCGCGCGCTCGAAAACGCACGTGGTCGTAAACCTTGCCGTCATAAACCAGAGTTCCGATCCACTTGTATTCCTTGCCCGGGTATTGCTCCCGAAATTGCGCCTGTTCGACCGCGGTCTTCTTCGCGATCAGATGGTAAACAGGCAGGCTCCGCATGACGTTTGTTCCGAATTCGACCACTTTCGTTGATGGCGAGAAGGGATTGAATCCGCCCGGAATCGCAGCGCCCCGCCACGCAGGAACACCATCATAAACGAAGTAGGCGAAGTTTGGCTGCGAATCGTCAGCGTAAGGTGCCATCACCTTCGTGCCCAGTTTATCCTCTGCACGGACTCGGTAACGCACCAGCCGTCGATGCTTCTGGATTTCCGCCGGGAGAATCGCCCTGAAGTTATTGGTGGATCCAGCGCCATCGCCGGGTGTCGGCTGGATCATCTCCATCGAAGTCCACGGCCCACGGTAGGCTGCGTCCTGGAGTTCGACATACTTGCCTGGTTCCACCACCTGATATTCCAAAGTCACCTTCGACACGCCGTTCGGATCAGCCAGCCGCACCTGGATCGAAACCGGTTCTCCCGATCTGGGGCTGGCCGGAACGTGCCTCACCTCTACGATTTGTGGCGGTGAATTGGTTTGAAACACCGAGTTGCGCGCACCAGGTGTAGGCTGGAAGCCGTTTGTTGTGGCTCCAGCAACGCTGGGTGGAACCGCTGCGCAAGATCGCCAGCTTCCGGCCAGGGCATTGTTCAGGCTCGGATGAATCAGTTCAATGGAACTCCCGGCTGGCGCGCCCGCCAGTGGCCACGGAAAGCCGTGACTGTAATTAACCTCGTCTTGCACCTGTCCCTTCGCATCATCGAGAACCAGCCTTCCCGTGCGCCGGCCGAGTCTTCCTTGGAATTGTCCAGATGCGGGAAAGCCGAACTTGCGCTGGAATTGATTCGTGTCCCGTGCCAGCACCAGGTAGCCATCGGGCTTAAGCGATGCTCCCTGCGCGAAGTTGTATTTGATTCCAGCGACAAACTTCCAGCCGCTCAACTCGACGGTTTCCGTGCCGCTGTTGTAAAGCTCCACAAACTCGGTCCGGTCATCTTTTGCCGGGCGATGGTTGATCTCGTTGATCACGATCTGGGCCCGAAGACTCAGAATCGAGAGGACGAACACAACAAGAGGAAAGGTGGATCGTTGAGCTCCATGACGACACCATGAAGAGGCTCCGAGGCCGGCCTTTGAATTCTGCAACGTTTGCATCTTGATTCTTTGGACAACGGTTCTGAGCAATTGTGCTGAACGTGTCGAAGCACTTTCCATCAAGTCTGCTGAGGGCAGGAGAGTTCCTCGCTCACCGATCTGCGGCGTCCGTTGACGCCTGTCTCACCCGCTTACTTCGGGCGCACTGACGGTGCTTCATAGCCCTTATGCCAATGAAAGCTCCAAAGTTTTTCGAGCGGGGCCAGTTCCACATGCCCGTCGAAGCACGACACGTTGATGGAACCTGAAAGTTTCCCGCCCGCCGGAACAGACCTCGGAGCGCTCTTCGCGCTGCTGCTGCCATGCCGCGCAACACAGTACCTTCCCATTCCGCCTGCAGGCCCGTCACCCAGGTAGAGATTCCTTGCCGGAGCGTTGTTGGCTTCGGGCCATGCGTCCACCCACATGGCATCGCCGAACACCGGTGTCTGCGACGGACGTTCGACTCCGGCTTCGCTTCCAAACTCTTTGTTCGCCGCGCTGATTCCTGAGTATAACCATGAATTGAAGGAGTAACTGCCCTGGTACCCTTGCACTCCGTTTGTCGGCCAGATCCATGTTTCATCCGCTGTGCCGTAATTTGGATTCAATGCGTGTCTCGAAATCCGCTTCTTTGGCTCCGGGGCCGACGGGCAGTAACGCACTTGATGGACATTGGCATGGTTACGAATCAGGATCGCCATCCAAAGATCCCTGTCCTGAGTGTATGGAAGGGTCTTTCCCTGATCATTGAAGTACATGAAGTTAGCAAGGCCGATCTGTTTCAGATTGCCCATGCATTTGATCTGGTGCGCCTTGGTCTTGGCCCGGGCCAGGGCCGGCAGCAACATTCCGGCGAGGATCGCGATGATGGCGATGACGACCAGAAGTTCGATCAAAGTGAAAGCGGCACGAGAGTTCCCCAGTATTGAAGCTTCAATTTTCATGGCCATTTTTCAAGATCAGCCCGTCTGAACTTTCGCTTTGTGGGTTTGTGAAATTTTTTGCCTGGACCAATCACGTCAGTCTGGAACTTGAATCGACGATAGCTTGCACCTGATCAGACCGCAAGCAGGCCGCCTGTGTCCGTAATTCATCTCGAACTTCGCGACGACCAATGTCAGTTGTTCTTCAGCAATCCCTCCGCATGTCCGATGTTCTTCACCTGCGCAAAAATTCCCTGAACCTCGCGCAACAATTCCTCATCGATCGGCTCCGCCAGCCATTGAGCCCATTTGCGGATGTTCTCTGGATTTGCCGAACCAGCCACAGTGGTCGTGATGTCAGGGTTTTCGCATGAGAACTGGAGCGCCAGCCGGGCGATGTCGCTCCCTTTCTTCGCGCAAAGATCCGCGGCTCGCCGCGCGGCGGTTTTGACGTCCTCGGGTTCTTTCAACCATTTGGGGAGGGGAGCGTTGGTCAGCAACCGTGCGCTGAACGGACCGGCGTTCATGACTCCGACGCCCTTGGATTTCAGGTAACGAACGGTCTCATCCGCGAAACGGGTGTTTTGCAGCGTGTATTGGTTGTAACTCAGAACGCAATCCACATCCGTCTGGTCACAAATAAACCGGAAGATTTTCTGCGGATAGCCGCTGAAGCCAATGAACCTCACCTTCCCTTGGTCCCGAAGTTTTCGCAGCGCCGGCAAGGTCTCATCCACAATCTGCTGCATCTCGACAAATTCGATGTCGTGGCACAGGCAGATGTCCAGGTGATCGACCCCCATCCGGTGAAGGCTGACATCGACGCTCTCGACCACTCGCCGCGCTGAAAAATCAAAATGACCCAGGTCGTAGCGGCCAAGTTTCGTTCCCAGAATGTAGCGGTCACGGGCAATCCCCCGCAATGCCACGCCGAGCAACACCTCGGACATCCCGCGCCCATAGAACGGTGACGTGTCGATGAAGTTCAGCCCGCAATCGAGAGCGGTATGGACAGAACGGATGGCTTCGTCCAAGCCGACCGGACGAAACTCCTGCCCCAGCGAGGAAGCGCCGAAGCTGAGAACAGGGAGGCGAAGATTGGTTTTTCCAAGAAGTCGTGTTTGCATCGGCGCGAGGCTGTCAAATTCGCGCACGATTGTAATGCAGAAAACGGCAGGCGAGTGGGGGGGCGAGACCTGCGCCGGCAAGGTAGGTTTCTGATGTCAGAGCGCGGAGGTGGTTGGAAGGCCCGATATCAGACCTCTTTGATCACGACATGAGCCAGCATTCGATGAACCTGGTTCCGAAAACCCAGGATCTTCTTCTTTGAGGTGCCGGTGCCACTGATGGCGATCTGTTCGCCGCGCAGAATGGATGGAATCGTCAGAGTGCATTCCCAGCCGGTGTCACACAGACGGGACTTGATGTTGCCGACCACCATGTTGCTGAGTTCCCCGATGGCGTCCTTGACCATTTCATCTTCAATCCCGTCCGCTTCGCTGATGCCCAGCATTTGTCCGGTGACGACCTTGGCGAATCCGAAGCCGGAATAGAGATAAACGATGCCGTTGGCTTGACCCGCAAAACCGACCGATCCCACAATCTGGCCGCACGGCTCGGCTGCCAGCGGTTCCCCGCCATCACTCAACATGGTCATGCCGAGCATCTGGGTGAAAACATTTTCCACCGATTGCCTGGTCAGATTCTCGACGATATCGATCAATGCTCCGCTCATAGTTTGAAAACAACGGAGGTATATCGGCAGATTTAGGGGATACTTAACCCGTATTTCAACGGGCACTGCTTCAAGGCGGCCAGGGCGTGCCATCCTTGATCGGCGCTGAAGTGCGGACTTGAATCCAAGGAACGTCAGTCGGACCTTTTGCGTTGGCTACAATCTTCCTGGATAGGGAATCGGGATCCTTCCATTTCCGGATCTCGGCGTGGCCGTCCGCGAAGGAGAAGCCCCATGCGCTGTTGTGATAATTTGCCGGCAAATTGCCCCAAGTTTGCTTTCGGTTAACGAAGACAAGGAAGTAGCCATCATCAATGCCGTCGGGATGCTCATCCAGGAAGACGAACGCCTGAGAAGGCGAGGGGTTGATGATCTCGGAAGTCTTTTTGAACGTGTAATGCGTATTCTTTATCTCCGCCGTGTACCAACTGTCACCATTCATGTTACCGTTCATGGAAATGCTCCGGACTCGCGGAATCATTCTTCCACCAAGCTTCACGGCACTTTTGTCAGCCGGGCATTTGTAAATCTCCAGCGACTGGTTGTAGTTCCAGAGCAAACCTTTCGGCGCCTTGATCAGGTTTACATTCGTCGCATCTTGGGGAGTCAGGAGCCAGCCTTCGATCCAGCCTCGCTGATCTCCGGTGCCATTTGGGACAAGCTTTTCGTTATTGTCTTCGGGGTACACATGTACCAGGCCAGGTTTAGTTGGCGGAGGTTGTTCAGACAGGAGATGCCTTGCGCCTTGGTTTTGGACTTGGACAGCGCGGGCAGGAGCATTCCCGCAAGGATGGTGATGATTGCAATGACGACGAGCAACTCGATCAAAATAAAGCCGAGACGGCTTCGGTTGGGGTTCTTGCAGTGATGGGTAGCCGCTGGCGAAATACTTGTGAAGGATGTCAAGGAGAGGACTCCCTGGGTTCACGAACTTGTGCATTGCTGCACGTCAACCCGTGAGTCTATTTTCCGTCATTGCGCCTGACGCTCCTGAGCATTACAAATTCCCGACCCTGAGAGAAAAATCAAAGCTGAATCCAGCCATGAATCGAATCATCCTAACCTTGCTCGGCCTCATCACACTCATCTCCACCGCAGCCTCCGCTGCTCAATTGAAGTTTTCCCTGGTGCCTGATTTCTTCGAAAAAGATCCCGACAACAAACCGCTTGGCCCCTGCCACGGCGGCGCGGCAATCGACAAGGCCGGCAATATCTACGTCACCACGGACACTCCACGGGGCATCGTCGTGTATTCTCGTGCTGGCAAATTCCTGCGGGCCGTTGGCCCGACGCGGATTCATGCTTTGGAGATACGCTCGGAGAAGGGCGTGGAATATATTTACGCCGCACGCCCGTCCGATCATGAAGTCGTGAAACTAAAGCTCAACGGCGAGCAGGTATGGTCGCTTCAATATCCAAAGGAGTCGGGCCTCTTCAAAGACGAGAAGGGATTCAATCCGTGCGCGGTGACAGTCGCGCCGGATGGTTCGATATTCGTCGCCGATGGCTACGGATCCAATTACGTGCTCAAGTTCGACAAGAATCGTAAATTCGTTACAGCCTTTGGTGGGCCGGGCGAAGCTGAGGGCAAATTCAAGACCTGCCACGGCATTGGACTGGATACGAGGCACGGCAAGCCCTTGCTGCTCGTTTGCAACCGAAACGCCAACCGGGTGGAGCATTGGGATCTCGACGGTCATTTCGTGAGAGTGATCCAGAAAGACCTTCGGATGCCGGCTGCGGTCCACATCCGTGGTAATTACGCTGTGTTCCCCGAGTTGCAAGGGCGGGTGACCGTGTTGAGCAAGGATGGATCGATCGCGGCGCAGGTAGGCGACAATCCGGATGAGAAGCAGCGCGCCAATTTCGGGCTGCCCCAGGATCAGTGGAAGGACGGGATCTGCAACTCACCACATGGCGCCTCGATTGACAAGGACGGCAACCTGATCGTCGCTGAGTGGACCAAGTTCGGGCGCCTCCACAAATTCGTCAGGGCGAAGTAAAAGTTCGCTTTTCAAGCACCCGGCGCAATTGAAACATCCGTGCTTTACAAGTTGGCGGTAGCGGAGCGCGGAATTCCGCACTCCGGCACAAAGCTCTGCCACGCCCGGTCTTGAGGTGTTTTCGTTACCGACAACCTCGGAAGGCACCGTCGAAACAACGCACCGCTCCTATCAGCTGCCAGGTGGGGCTGGCTATGGTCAGCCTGCCACGGAAACAGAAGAAGCTGATCTGGCGCCTGCATGTCTGTCACGCCCTCTTTCTTGAGGTTTGTGGAGCACCTCTGGAGATGCAGTCTGAATTCAGGCGTGAACGAGCCCCTGTATGATTTCCAAGAAGCCTTGCTTCTAACGTTGCGGTTCTGCCCATTCACAAGCCATGATCTGATCCGTGAAAGAACCACTCTTGAGATTGTTGGGGCAGAAAACCTATGTCCCATCGAACGTGCCGGAGTTGCTTCATTTACTTCGGCTGCCGCCCCACCGCCAGCAGGAGTTGCAACACGCACTCCGCGAACTGGAGCACGCAGGCCAGCTCGCGCGCGTAAAAGGCAACCGCTACATACTTCCCAGCGAGGCGGACCTGATTCCTGGACGCATTCGAATGAACCGCCAGGGGAAGGGGTTCCTCACGCCCGACGATTCATCCCTAAAGGAGATTGCTGTTCCAGAGAGCGCCACGGGGACGGCCATGCACGAGGATCGCGTGCTCGTGCGGCGCGATGTCGTGCTTCGACCACCACGTCCCGGTGAAGAGGTGCAGGCCACGGGAACCGTTCTGCGTGTGCTCGAACGTCATCGCACCCAAATCGTCGGCACGCTCCAGCGAAGTCCTCGCTTTCTTTATGTCATTCCCGACGACCCGCGCATCCCTCATGACATTTATGTCCCGGAGCCGCGTGATGTCGGGCGAAAGGCCCTCGTAGGCGACAAGGTTGTTGTCGAGTTGAGAACCTGGGAATCGCGCCACACGAACCCGGAAGGCGAGGTTGTCGAAGTGCTGGGCGCTCCTGACGAAGAAGGCGTGGACATGCTCTCGGTGCTGTGCCAGTACAATCTCCCGCTCCACTTTCCCAGGAAGGTCCTCGACGAAGCCCGAGCGGTCGGTAGCGAGGTGCAGGTTGGAGAGCTCACAGGGCGCGAGGATTGTCGCCGACATCTGGTCGTGACGATTGATCCGGACGACGCAAAGGACTTTGACGACGCCATCTGCCTGGAACGGGTTTCCGATGAGCACTGGAAACTCTGGGTTCACATTGCCGACGTTTCGCACTACGTGAAACCAGGAACCGCGCTTGATGACGAGGCTCGCCGCCGGGGTAACTCGACCTACCTGGTGGACCGCGTGATTCCGATGCTGCCCGAGGCTTTGAGCAATGAACTCTGTTCGCTCAAACCGAATGTGGATCGCCTGACGAAGTGCATGGAATTCCTCGTCTCGAAGGATGGCCATGTCTTGAAGACCCGGTCTTACGCGGCGGTGATTCACTCACAGCGTCGATTCACCTACCGCGAGGCATTCGACGTTCTGCAGCGCCCGCCTTCGACTCCGATCGAACAAATGCTGCATCACGCGAACGACCTGGCGCAACGCATCCGGCGACTGCGGTTCAAGGCAGGCGCTCTGGAACTGGATTTCCCGGAAATGAAGATCCGCCTTGATGAAAAGGGCCGCGTGGAGCGGATTGAAAAAGTGGAGAACGACGTCTCCCATCAATTGATAGAGGAGTTCATGCTGCTGGCGAATGAAGCGGTTGCCGCGCGCCTGCTTCAACTGAACCGGCCGGCCGTTCACCGGGTGCACGAAGAACCGGACGCCCGCCGCCTTCAGGAATATCGAGAAGAAGTGCTCAGTCATCATGTTGCGTGCGGGAACCTGAGTCATCGCCCGGAAGTGCAGAAGCTCCTTCATCGACTGGGCACATTGGCCATCGGGGCCGCGCTCAAGATCGGTTTCCTCAAGTCACTGCGGCGCGCACGTTATGCCGTGGAATCGCTCGGCCACTTCGGACTGGCGAAGAAACACTACGCCCACTTCACCTCGCCCAGCCGCCGTGACGCTGATCTGGTGGTGCATCGTGCGCTGTTCGAGAGCGGGCACGGCGCGAAGCATTCGCTCAAGGAAACGGCGGACCACATTTCCAACACCGAACGCAATTCAGCGGATGCCGAGCGCGACAGCAAGGACGTGAAGCTCTACGCGTTTCTGAATGCCCAGCTCAAATCAGCGCGTCCGCAGTGCTATCCCGCGCTGGTGACAGATCTGCGGAACTTTGGGTTTTTCGTCGATGTGACTGGTCTCGCAATGAGCGGACTCGTTCCGTTCTCGGAGCTGAAGGACGACTTCTACGCCTTTGACCCCGCCCGGCTCCAGGTGGTCGGACGCCGCACCCGCCGCGTCATCAAACTGGGAGATCGCGTCGAGGTGCAGGTGGCCCGCGTGGATCGCTTCAAGAAGCAGGTGGATTTCCGTCTGGCGCAAAGCCAGCCGACCCAGGCCCCTCGTCATGCCCGGCCCGTTCTGCCAGCTCAGAACCGTCAGGACCGCATTTCACGACCGAGCGACCGGTCGGGTTCGGCCAGGCATGATCGCGATAAGTCTCAACGGCGTTCTGCCCATCCCAGTCGGCTCGCTTCGGACCGTACCTTCCGGCCATCCCACTCTGGTCGCCCCGCATTACCGAGTACAAATCGGAGTGATTTCAGAAGCAAACCTGACCGCTCTGGTCAGCAGAGTCAGGGCCGTCATCAGGATTCCGCCCGGACCCGGCGGTCCAATCTACAACAACAACAACATCGTGGACCCAACAATGTGGCATCGCGACCGGCAAGGTCAGGGCAACCGCAACGTCAAGGACGGAAGCATCAGGGTCAGCTCAATCGCTCCGGGGCTCTTCCGGCGGGCCGAGGTAATCGCCCTCGCCACCACCGTAACGCCGGTCCCGCAGCGGGGAAAAATGCAGGGTCGAGGTAGCACGGGATCGGAATGACGTTGAGGGAAACCTTCGGAATCTTGACTCTTGAATCCATTCCTCATCCTATGACGCACATAATTTCCAATCTACTTATGAATCTGCGTCATAGCGCGATCCTTGGAATTCTCCTCATTGCCTGCTTGGTGGCAAAAGGGCAGGATCAAAAACCACCGGTACGGATCGCGATCGTGGGTCTCAGTCATGATCATGCCAATGGTTTCATCCCTCAGTTGCGCGGGAGGGCGGAGGTGGAATTGGTCGGTGTGGTCGAGACCAACCGCGCTTTGATCGAGACGTACACACGACGTTTCAATCTCAGTTCCAATTTGTTCCATGCGAGCCTCGACGACTTGTTCGCGCGGACGAAGGTGCAGGCGGTCGCCGCGTTCACCAGTACGTTCGAGCACCTTGCGGTGGTGGAACGCTGCGCGAAAGAAAACGTCGATGTGATGATGGAAAAGCCGCTCGCGGTGAACATAAAACATGCCCGGGCCATCGAGGCTGCGGCCAGACGAGGAAACATCCAGGTCTTCGTCAATTACGAGACGACGTGGTATCCGGGCAATCACGCCGCTTATGAAATGGTTCACGACCGGAAGGCGGTTGGAGAGATTCGCAAGATCGTGGTGAATGACGGGCATCGGGGGCCGAAAGAGATAGGTTGTTCGGAACACTTCCTCGCATGGCTCACAGATCCCATCCTGAACGGTGGCGGCGCGTTGAATGATTTTGGCTGTTACGGCGCGAATCTGGCGACGTGGCTGATGGATGGGCAGCGCCCTTTGTCCGTTCAGGCCGTGACTCAACGAATCAAGCCGGATGTCTATCCCAAGGTGGAGGACGAAGCGACGATTGTGGTCACTTACCCAAAGGCCCAGGCCATTTTCCAGGCGTCGTGGAACTGGGCCATCGACCGGAAGGACATGGAAATCTACGGACGCACCGGGCAGGTGTTTGTGCCGCGCTCGAACCTGGTACGTGCGCGCCTGACAAGGGAGAGCAAGGAGATCGAACTCACGCCGCCGCCGCTGACCGGCCCGAACAAGGACGCCGTTTCGTATCTTGTCGCCGTGGCGCGAAAGGAAATCGTCCCGACGGGACTGCCGTCGTTGTCCGTCAATATGACCGTGGTGGAAATTTTGGATGCCGCGCACAAATCCGCGCGGACGGGGAAGAGGGTTGATTTGAATTCGAAGTACTGAGGAGACCGTAGGCTATCCCACGGTCTCCTCAGTAACTAAATCTTGGTCATGCGCCCTCCGAAGTCCTCGAGCAAGGGCGTCAACGTGGTGGTTGGAGCAGTGGTCAGGTGGAAGGAACCTATGAAAGCATTTTGCCTCGTTGGCATCTGCGCAGAGTGATTCAGAAGCGGCATGAAGCTATTTTCCCGTCAATCGGGATCTGGCCTTTTGCAGTGCCTCGGCGGCGGCAGGCTGGGTGTTCGCCGCGAGTAATTGATCGATCAATGCCAGACGCTGTGCGCGGTCTGTCTCGGGAATGTTAGCCGACAGCGGATTGCTATAAAAGTTTTCGTTCCCGGAATTGATGTGATACGTCTTTGTTCCCGGAGTTTTCAGCAACATTGACATGTCCACACCCGGATCACGTACGAACTGATACTGATCCCCTGAGAGAGCTTCAGCAATGCGTGCCCAGCCTCGATCCGGAATTTGATTGGCCTTCGCCTGTTCCACCAGTGCCGCACCCGCCTCCGGATACTGCGAAGCTATTTGCGCCAGCATCTGAGAGGCGAAGACGTTCTTGACCGTGCCGCCTGCGGTCACCTGCTGAGCCTGCTGGATCAAAGTGGGTATCCCTTGGCCCTCCGGCATATTTGCCAGCGCGAGCAAACCGTAGTGCTGATACTGCGGAATTGCCTGCTGCAAATCCCCCACCGCGTTCGCATCACCATAGGTTTGCAACACTTGAAACAAGGGCGCCACATCGGTTCCCGTCTTGCCCTTCACCACTTCCGCCAGAGTTTCACGCGCCGCATTCACAGCTTCATCGCGGTACTGGCCCGGTGCCATGCTCTCCAGATGCCGCGCCAGAGCCGCCACCTCGCCGGGGTCGCCAGTCGTGCGCAAGGTGCCGGAAAGGGCCGCTTGCGCCTCGGGCCCGCCAATCTGCCGCAATGCGTCAAACATCCCTGCTCGCAAAGAACCGTAACCCACCGGGCTCCCGGTTTTCATTTCATCCAGACTCAAATCCTTGTTCTGCCCGAGGAATTGGTGGATGGCCGGGACTGATCCCGCGCCCTCCGCAATCAATTGTTGCAAATCCTGCTTTACCGCCGCCGCCTGCTCGGGCGTGAGTGGTTTGCCTGCGTCCAATGCCCCGAGACGCGCGACTGCCTGCTGGGCCGCCGCCGTTGCCACTCCGAGAAACCCGGCGCCATCGGATGCGGTCGCGGCTGTCTGAGACTGATCCGGAATGATCAGCGGTCTTCTGCTGGATACGGACGTGCGTTGAATCTGGTGCGCCGTCGCTGCTTGTTCCGCCGCACTCGCGCGTGCCTCTTCGAGTTCATCCATGGGAACTTGCTCCTCCGTTATCAAAGGAGCGGGAGCGGGAGCGGGACGAAAACGCATCCATGCCGCAAGCCCGATAAGAACGACAGCCCCGACCACCACCAGGATTGTCACCGAACTGAGCGCCGAGCTTCCGTGAACCAAACCTGAAAGGTGCTTTCGCCCGAGCCCGGATCCGGAAGTTTCCCTAGTGTTGCCCGAATGTTTGGAACTTTTGTCAGTCATTTTCAATCTGTGCCTTTGCTACGCCGTAAACTGGTTCAAATCTCCCTTGCTTCAATCCAGCCCTGTTGGAGGGATTCCGCTTGGGTCGAACCCTAGCCGACATGCTTAACCCAAACAAGTCAGAGTTCCCGTAGTGTCCTAATCTTAATCTTCCTCCCGCTCTTAATCCGGATATTTCACAAACTTACGTTGCGAGACGCCGCGAGAGCCCGTCTGGCAGGGCGGGCGAAGCGGTTCGGAGTCGAGCTGTATGGGAACATACTGTCCGTCGAGGAACGCGAGGCCAACGCAGCCAAGGCGATGCGCGTTTCACTCGCCATAGTTTCAGGCGGTGGTTTTTACGACTTCCGGTCCGTACTCGACGGAGAAGTCGTAATTCAGGACTGGGCTAATGAGGCTGCACGAGGGGAGTGAACGTTACCGATGACCCTTGGCTCGTCCGCCGATAATTTTGCTTTGCACAAAATTCGACGCAAAACTGCGTCTCACTCGTCCCGAACACATGGTCCAGCCTGAAAGGTTGCCGCTCCTCTGCGAAACCGTGGCAGGTATCCACCCATGCTGTTTCTTGTGTCGAGGTCCAGTTCATTTCCGCGAGTTCCAGACAGTCTCAGAACCGGAACCGGGCTCAAAAGTCATTTTCATGGAACCAGTCTGTTCGAAGCTCTCGAAAGATTCGACAATGCAAAAAAACGAGGCCCGGCGGAACCGGGCCTCGATGCGTAAAAAAATCTTAGTAACGACCACGACCGCCACCGCCGCCACCACCGTATTCACGACGACCGCCACCGCCACCGCCACCAGACGGACGTTCTTCACGGGGCTTGGCCACATTGACTGTGAGGGCGCGTCCATCGATCTCCTTGCCATTCATCGCGGCAATGGCCTTCTGGGCTTCCTCAGCTGAACTCATGGTCACGAAGCCGAAGCCGCGCGGACGGCTCGTCATGCGATCCACCATCAGGTTGGTTTCCGTGACCGTGCCATGCGCGGCAAACGCGTCTTGCAGGTCGTTTTCGGTGGTATTGAAGGAAAGATTTCCAACAAACAATTTATTGCTCATGTGATGTTTTACTGTCCGACAAACCGGTGCTTTTCCACAGACTGTTCCCGAACATCGGGTCTAAAATCATCACTGAACTGAGTTCACCTGAGGATTCACCAAGCCTTGAAAGAGACTAGCTATCTAACAGACATGCCGAGACTCACAGGTTATGCGGTAATAGCCACAACTATCTGCAACAATTTTTTGACGTTATCAACCGTTCACTGTCCTGGAGATCCAAATCAGATTGCAGACCTCATTTACATTGGCTGCGGCTCTGTGCAGGATGAACTTCCCTGCGGGGAAACAAATCATGCCGCAGGCAGGTCAACTTGTAGAACATCATTCAAAATCATGGGCGACAAATCCCCGAAATCGAATCAGAAGAAATCCACCCAGAAACAATCCAAAGCCAGTGCCTCGGATCAGAAGAAGAAGCTGGCGGTGACGGCAAAGCAGTCCGCCTCCAAAAAGAACTAGCCATTGCTCATTGCTGTCTCTCCCGATGCTAATATCAGGGGAGACAGATCATCACTCCATGCATTTCCGGATCAGGACAGGATATGGAGCAAATGCCGGATCTCGTCCTCGACCTCGGCGGGATCGGCGACGATATGGGTCACCTCGATCCGGAGGAGTTCCTGGAAACGTTTACGAGCGCGATGCACGCTCACCTTGATCCCAGTGAGGCTGGCTCCCACGCTGACAGCAATATCATTGTAAGGAAGCGCTCCTGGATCTCCGGTGAGGTGAGGTTTTAATGCCTGATACAATTCCGACAGACCAGCTTCGGTGAATTCTTGATCGAGCCGTTTCTGGACGCGCTGAAGCAAAGTCCTGCCCCACTGTCGTTCGAACATCACTTCCGGTGTGGATGTATCCGCAAGTTCGGCCTGGAGCATTCGTTCAACTTCCTCGTCATCGAGGGCGATCTTCTGCCATCCACCACCCCGTTTCTGAGTTGTGACATTCCGATGTTCCACACGCAGGAAATTGTCGATGGATGCCATGAGGAAACAACGGAACCGTCCGCGTGAGCTGTCCGCTTTGCTCAAAAAATCCGATCCGACAAGTCGCGCAAAGAATTCCTGGGTCAGATCCTGAGCTGCCTCCCGCGCCTGACCTCGTTTGCGGATGAATGCATATACTGGCCGCCAGTAAATCTTGCAAAGATCCTCCAATGCTTGGGTCCAATCGGCGGAAGTATTATTACCAGCCTCGGTCACCATCCCCCAATTGGTGGTGCGGAACTGCATCGCGTCCGGGGTGGAATCCCACGTATGGCGAGGAGAGGATGACATGATAAAGACAGTGGACGGATACTAAATGATCGTGAAGGGATCGCCAATGGAATAAGCAGGAATTGCCGGGGAAGCTTTGTTGAGCACCAATTTTATCAGGCCGGTCGGGTGGGGGCAAATCACCTTAGCCAGCACGAACCCTCAACACAGGCATGCCAGCCAATTTGCCATGCCACCTCGCGGTTCACCCAAGGTCTTACTTTTGTGGTGTGGGCCCCGAATCATTGGAATCTGCCCCGGACTGCCTGCGATCAGAAGGTGCGCAAGAAGCTGGAGTGTTGAAAAATCGTTCTTGCAGACCTTCTGTCAGCGAGTTCGATCCTGTGAAGAGGAGTTCTGGAAACTTCCGGTGTCGCGTGATTTCGTTCAGGATCTCCGCGCTCATGAAGGAATTCGCCGACATGCCTGCAAGGTACTGGAGGCGAAGATTGCGATCAGTGTTGATCTGGGCTCCGCGCATCCAGGACTGCAAATCGTCCGCCCTCCCCGCGTAGGTGCCGAGCAGGTCAATTACCGAGTGGAACCCAACTTCGGTCATTGATTGCCTCACCCGGGCGTGATCACCGCTGTTCAGTCTTGCTTGCAAGCGGCCGAGATCGAATTGCGTGGGTTCCGCCTGGCCAAGGAGCACCGCATCGTATCCCTCGCCCCCATCATCGTTGCTCCAGATTGTCCCGTGGGGGAAGACCTGGAAGAAGGTGCTGATCAGACTTTTCACCGTCTCCGGATTGCTCTCGTACAGCGGAATCCAAAGGCTCATCACCCCGCCCGGTTTGAGGCGCGCCTTGCACATCTCGTAATACTCAATGGTATTCAGGGCGGCGCAGCCTTTGACCCAAGGGTCAATCGGGTCGGAAGTGATGATGTCAAACTTCTCCCTCGATGTGCGGATGAAATGGCGGCCGTCATCGGCCACGATCTCGGTTCGGGGATCAGTCACGACGTTGAAGTTCTCCTTGCTGAACATGGGAGCCACGATCTTGGGAACGAGTGGCTCGATGTCGCAGATGACGATGCGTTTGACTTCGGGATGCACCACAAACGATCCGGCGGTAACGCCCGCGCCGCATGCGACGACAAGCACTGATTCCGGGTTGGGGTGGGTCAGCGCGGAAAGATGGCCGAGCATTCGTTGCAGCCGCATGTCGCGGGAATCGCTGGACGCCTGCACCTTGCCGGCGGAGTGAAAGTTCCGCACACCCGAAGTCCATTTTGTCACGGCGATCGTTCCGTTCATCCCTTCGCCCACGTAGGTGCAAAAGATGTCCGGGGGACCGCCCATGTCGGGAACTGCGTTCTCATCCCGGATTCCAGGCGCGAATCTGTTTCCGTAGGTTGCCGCGAATCTGCCATAAGCGATCATGCCCCACGGAGCCGGAGCGACAGAATAAATCAACCACGCACCCAGCGACAGCATTCCGAGCACGCGGGCTGCGACAGAAACAAGAGACATCGGCGGAGATTCGAGGCTGGTGTGAGCACCACAAGGACGACGAACAAGAGCCACGATCATCGTAATTGATGCCAGGGAGCAGAGCCCGATCAAAACCCTGTGCGCTGCCTGGGTGCCAGCCGTCGGAACCACGATCAAACTGAAGACAACCGCTCCAAGAATCGCGCCGACCGTGTTCGCGGCATACACGCCGCCAACGAGCCGGCCCGAGTCCTGGTCACGCCGTGCGATTGCCGCCAGAGCGAGAGGGAAACTCGCTCCCCACAAAACCGCCGCAGGAAGAACTGTCCACAGGCAACGCGCCAGATCGAGTTGGAAATTGTACCATGGACCGAGAGACAAAGTAGGATTGATCGGCCAGAATGGCAGCGAGTTTGAAATCATGTAAGCCGCCCACGAAATCGCTCCGGCAAGCAGCAACTGACATCCGACGAGCGCCATGCCCGGCCTGACCATTGACCGCGCGAGAATGGATCCGACGGCGCTGCCGATTCCCAGGCCTGTCAAGAAGACAGCCAGGATGATCGAGAATGTGTAAACCGTCGCACCAATCAGCAGTGAGAGGAGCCGAGTCCAGACGACCTCAGCGCCCAAGGCAGTCATTCCTGAGATCGCGATCGTGATGTAAACGGGCCAGGAGCTGCTTGCCGGTGTGTTGGTCGTGCGATCAGCGGAGGACGAAACTCCGACATTATTGCCGAATTCAGCCGTCTTACCAACGCCCCCTGTCCACTCCGCTCGTGCCGCCAGCGCGAGCGCGAACAGAGCCACTGCGATGTTGATTCCCGCGGCTGCGTATGTGGCCGTCGCCATGTCGTGAACCCGGAGCAAATAAAACCCGGCGAACAGGCAGCCGAACACAGCACCGGCGATGTTGCCGCCATAGAAGAACCCCAGCCAGGACACTCCTTCACGCGTCGATTCAATCCAGCGTGCCATGGCAGGGAGCGTTGCACCCATCAACAGCGTCGGCGGCAGGAGGCAAACAGCAGCCACGGTGCCTCTCAAAAGCATTCCAGAAATCCCGCGCCCCGTGCCCACAGTGTAAAGATCCGATACCCAGGGAACCAGGTAAAGTATGACAACTCCGACCAGCGCGATCCCCAGTTCGAGCAGCCCATAGACCCGCAACGGATGAAACCGGGGAGAAATTACGCGCGGGAGAAGCAGGCTGTCGAGGCACATGCCTCCCATAAATATCCCCAGCAACAATCCGGGCGAAACGCTGGTGAGGCCAATGACCAGTTGGAGCAACTGGAACCAGACGATTTCGTAAATCAATGCCGTGCAGCCGCTGCCGACGAAGAACAACAGCAGCCATCATGGCAATAGCCGATGCCGTGAAGAAGCTGCCCCGTGCGATGGTGAAGGCGTATCATTCATCGGTCAGGAATAGTGTGGGTCCATAAGGCATTGAGGCAATCGGAAGATGGTCTCGGTTACACCAATTCATCCAAAAGAAAAAGCCGCCTGCATCCGAATCGACGCAGGCGGCGTTCGCGAGAATGTTGTCGGAAGAATCTATTTGAAAGGAATCAACTGGATCCGTTCCTTGTACCACAGGATGTCTTTCTTGCCGTTGACGTCGAAGTTCTTCACCGGCCCGTAGTTGTAATCGACCGGATATTTCGAGGTAGCACTGAGCCATTTACGAATCTCCGCGTGACCGTCCGAAAACGAGAAGCCGCATGCGCCGTTGTGAAATGAGGCAGGAAGGTCTTGCCAACTGGCCGCACCAGGATCCGTTACAAAAAAGGCGTCATTGTTTGAATCCGGATGCTCATCAAGAGTCAGCCATGTTTTTGAAGGTTCCACGACATCGGTGGTCTTTAGAAACTGGCGATAGGCGCCACCGAACGACCAACTGGCACCGCGCACCTGGCTGTCAGTGGGAGTGTTGTTCGAACGACCGAACAGCGCATTCATCGAGATGGTTCGCAGCCGTTGAGTCCAGCCCTTCTTGCGTTGCGCGGGACTGACGAAATTATCGGCCGGACACTTGTAGATACCCACGGCACCTGCCGTGTAAGGTCCGAGGACACCACTCTTGACCCACTCGACATTGGTCACGCTCTGAGAATCAATGTCGCTCCCTGCATTCCAAGTCATGATGTTGTTGACCCAGTTGTTGAAAAGTTTGGATGAGATCGCCTGTTGTGTGCCCGGGATGGTGAAGTTGTTGGCGGTCTTGTCATTGAAATCGCCGGAATACAGATGCCAGCCGAGCACAAGCTGCTTGTTGTTGCTCATGCAGGAAATACCCTGCGCCTTGGTTTTGGCCTTCGAGAGCGCCGGCAGAAGCATGCCGGCCAGGATGGCGATGATGGCGATGACGACAAGCAATTCGATCAGAGTGAACGCATGACCACTCGAACAGCGGAAACGGGAAGGTGGTGAAACTTTCATAGGTTTTTTTGAACTGTTGCTGACGACGGGAGATTTACGTCCTTCTCCGGCATTTGCAAGTGCGCGTTCCGCATGCCGGCGAACGGAGCTGTGAGCTTTGGACTCGGTGCTTGCGAAGCTTGCTGCAAGCCCAGGCGGTCCGCCGGCGGGTGGCGGTGGTGGCTTCCCGGTCGGCGGGTTCCCTGACTCCTGCGTTTGATGCCATCCTCCACCCACCGATTGCACTATTTTTCAGCAGATCCGGGATGATCATGACGAGGGACACAACCATCGCTGACAGCAGTAGGGGCACGCTCGTATTCACGCAGAAGATCACACGATGCTCATGCATGTAGTGCGTGCAAAATGTCGATGACCTGCATGTTGCGAGAGTTTTCCGAGAGCTTTCCAGGGCAAGCCGTCGTGCTTCGGGGCATTACACAGCCATCACCGCTTGAGTAAGCGGAGAGAGTCGAGGTCAAAGAACGCCTCCCCCTTCACACCGCGCAATTCGCACATGAACGCCACCGGAGTTCGAGGTTTCTCCACTTCAAAGTCGAACGTCATTTCCGTCCAATCGCGTGTTCCCGCGAGCCGGCGCGCCAGTACGCGGTGAAGGATTCTCAGGCACACTCCGGCACGGTCTTCACCTTCTGCAATTTCGACACCGGACAATTTCACGCGACCCGCCAATCGGTATTTGCCGGGCGAAAGCGTGACTTCCGACCGCCAGGAAGCGCTGCCTGGCTCCTCCAGTTTGATGCACAACTGCGCAAGTTTGGAGTTCGTGCGCGCATCCATGGTCGCCTGGCCGGACGCGACGATCGCTTTCCAGTTGTCGAGTTTCGCAGCGCCAGCGGCGTCGAAGGCCAGACTAAAATCCTGCCGCAACAGTTCGCTCCGGAGGAATTCCTCGCGACGCGCCACACGCCGACATGCGCCATTGACTCGCTGCTCAAAGCCGGTGCGTTTCCCGCTCTCGTTCCCGGCAGCAGACGCATCGATTCGCGCCGCCGCCTCTCGCACCGCGTTGGTGATGCGTGCCGTCACGAACACGTTGGTCAGAAGCCTTGTCATCCGGTCGTGGTAGCGTTGGTTAAACTCGGGCACATCCAGGACGGTCCGCGCGACCAGCCCGCGCGCTTCAGGCATTACTCCCTGGTTGGATTCGCCCAGCACCTGGTCGGTGCCGTGCGGGATGAAAACCATCTTGCCGGAGCCGAGATCGTGGAAGACGCGGTAATTGTTCACGCCGATCGTGTAGCCATCCCAGTGTGCGAGCATGATCTCCATCGCCATGAAGGACAGGAAACGATCCACATCCAGGGCCTGCTCCAGCTTGACGCGCCGCAGTTCGGGATCAGGCTCCCGCACCGCCGCAACCAATGCCTTCATGCCGACGTGATTGGTGCGCACATCGCCGTCGTTCACCGGCAATCGCGGACTGACATCCCTGCCGTATCCGCCCTCGTAGAGGTTGCCGTTGGCATTGGTGAAATAGCGTTTGAAGAATTGCTTGTTGAAGCCTTCAACCATGACATGAAGCCCCAGATCCTTTCCGTTCAACTCCATGAAGGCATGCGTGGCCCGGGCCATCGGCACTCCCGCCGCATTGAACAGATCGCGGCTGATCTTTTCATTGAGAAACGTCCCATCCTGCCTGGAACTGTTCAGGTGAATCTTTTTGAAACCGTGAAAGGTTTGTCCTTCGGCGAACTTGCTGAAATTAAGAGTAAACGAAGGTTTTTCATCCACGTTTTGGAAACTGCCCAGTCCGCCCTTCAAGTGGACCGCGACGTTGGTGTAAATCGTTTCCCCCTCGCGCACGGCGGCTGGCACGTATGTTCGGGAGTTCTTCCGCAAGCTTGCCATCCCCTGAGGGGAGATCTCGATATTCAACTTGCCGACATATCCCGTGGAAAAGATGTCGTTTGTGGCCGATGGGTTTTGCGCGGCCGAGAGCGTTGATTCGATGGCGCAGAGCCAAAAACATCCAATCAAAGTCAGCAGTTGCAATGGGCAACCCGCCCTTCGGGAATTCAGACAAGCATTGAAGCGGAGCCGGAAACCCAACCCAGTCAAGGTTCTGCAATCCCTTTGGGATTTAGCGCTGGGATTCCTGAAAGACTCCGGGCGAAGCCGGACCCATCTGTCAGAGAGAAATGCAAATCCAACTATCATGGCGTCATCTTGCGCGGGACGGGCCGTTTTCACACCGCAGAGGCGGGACGAGCGCAGAGAAGAACCGATTGTCTGCCTGCTTCCCTCTGCGTCTGTCCCATCTCTGTGGTGCAATGCTTCTCTGCCGCTCCCCTCACTTCTTCCCTTCCGGATCCAACGTGACTTTGATCCCCGGCACGGGTTTGCCGGCGGCATCGACGAAGCGCACCGAGCCAGCCCAGCCCGCCGAGCCATTCACCACTTTGAAGATCACCACGTTCAAGCCGGCCTTCAACTCGAGGCCGTTGACTTCGTCACCATCTGCTTTCCAGCCCCGCAAATCCAAGCTGCGATACACCTCTTTCTCATTCAGATAAACCCGGGCCATGTCATCACTGCCCACCAGGATTGTGAGATTTGATTGCGGTGTTTCGCTCACGACGTAGGTAACGGCGTAGGCCACGAGATTATCCGTGCCACGTCCTGGTTGGCTCTTCTGAACCAGCCCCACGAAATCGAGTTGGTAGGATTCATCGCTCAATTGAACCAGGGTCCAGGCCACGCCTCCCGGCGCTCCGGGGGATTGATCGCCAACGCGCGGGCGAAGCAGAGCTTCATCAGGAATCTGCTGCCTAAACAGGCTCCGTTCGTCCTCGCCTTTGAAGTTCAATGGCAATGGCGCCAGCACCAGCCATTGACGGATCGCGCCGGCATCCCCGGGAACCAGGGGCCGTGTTTGCTTGGACGGTTGGTGCTGAGGCGCCTCGCCCAACAACCCGAAGTCTTCCGCGATTTGGCGCTTCCGCTTTTGCTCCGCCGCTTGTTGTTTGTCCTTCCCAGCTTCGAGCCGAGCCAGCCTGCGCTCTTCGACTTTCGGTTCTTCGGCGGCCCAGCGCGCGGCATCGGCTTCCTCATCTTTTCGCCAGGAGGCGACTTGTTCGGTCGTCGCCCCTTCCCAAATGATCATTTCCTTTTTATGTCCTGGAGCGGCAAACACCTTTCGTCCGTCTGGCGAGACGGCTACAAAGAATGTCCACACTCCTTGAAACAGCGGATCGCTGAGCGACAGCAATTCCTTGCCGGTGGCGGGATCCCAAATCCGCACGGTTCCATCCCGCGCCTGACTGATCAAGCGCCGTTGATCCGGTGTAAAATGAACCCCAACAACATTCCAGGAGTGTCCCGTCATGGTTCGCACCAGTTTCCCGGTTTCCGGATCCCACAACTTCACCAAACCGTCAAAGGCTCCGGTGACTAGATACCGGCCATCCGCCGAATAGTCCATGGACTCATTGTTATGATCCATGAAGGCTCCGAATTCCTGGCTCGCGTGCGCTTTCCATTTCCTGAGTTCGTTGCCCGTGGCTGTGTCCCATACCCTGACATTGGCGTTGTTATCGCCAGTCGCCAGACGGCGACCATCCGGTGACATGGCCCATGCCCAACCGTCAATCCTGGTTCGAGGTGAGAAGATCTCCTCACCGGTTGCGATGTCCCATATCGCATGCCCTCGGATGGGTTGTTCTATCGTGCTGATAATCGTGTCTTCCTTGGGCCCAAAGCCGATCGAGTAGTGTTGGCTACGAGCTTCGATGGTCTGTTTGACCTTGCCGGTTTGCGCATCCCAGACGCGGAAAGTTCCATCCCTGGCGCCAGAGGCGACCCATTTTCCGTCCCGAGAGAACGCGGTGCCATCCAAGTGACTGGGCTCGTGTTCCCGCATCTGGGTGATCAGTTTTCCCGTAGCTGTATCCACGACTCCAACTCCTCCCGTATTTCGCGCTCGCTCGACCTTTTGGCCATCCAGGCCTTCTTCGGGCAGCAGGACGCTCAAGCGACTCCCATCCTTTGCGATGCTCATCGCACCATAGCCTGTGTCTATCTTAACCAATTCACGAGTGGCTGAAGCATCCCAAATCTTGATCCACCGGTCGCCGTCCGTGGAAATAACGCGTCGTGAATCGTCCAGGAATTCACTCGTCGGACCCGTTCCGCCTCGCAGTGTGAGTTCATGCTTTCCCGTGACTGAGTCATAAATCACCGAATCAGCGTTGCCCGAACATAGGATTCGTTTGCCGTCCGGGGAAAATTCCACATTGGCTGTGCCTAAACTTTCAGGGATCTCCACCAGAACTTTTCTAAAATCGTCGGCCGACATGTCGTAGATCGTAATCTTTCCCCTAAGGACGGCCAGGCGCCGTGAATCGGGGGAAAACGCGAAACCGACACCGCCTAAACCGTTCTTGCCTGGCAGAGAATCTATTAACTCTCCCGTCTCGGAATCATAGAGGCGCAGGGTATCTCCAGCTTGACAGATGATGCGCCTACCGTTGGTGGAAAACGCCAGATGGTGGATCCAGCCCCCGTCGTTCCCCTCTTCCAGCATGCGAACTTTCTTTCCCGTGGTGACCTCCCAAATTTGAACGCCAAATTTCCCGTGCGCCCCGCCACTGGCGAGCAAGCGTCCGTCGGAGGAGAAGGCAAGGGCGTATTGTCTGAAGCCTACTCCCTGTTCTGGCAACTCGGGATCTGCAAGGTCGTTCAAGTTCCCGAAGCCACCGAACGATCGAATCTCTTCACCCGTTTCGGCATTCCAAAGTTTGATCTCGCCATTGAAAAACAGACCGCCACAACTGGCCACCATCTTGCCATCCGGCGAAAAGGCGGCATTCATGACCTGGTTGTTGTGGCCAAGAAATGTCGTCAGCTTATCACCGGCAGGCAAGGAACGAACTTCAACAGTCTGATCGTTCATCACCAACGCGATCCTCTTTCCATCCCGGCTCACGGAAAACGCTCTGATCCCCTTGGCGTAAGTCGGAAAGGAAGACAACTCGAGGTGAGTCATGCGTTGCCAGTAGAACCATTCAAATGAAGGCTCCGCGTAGTCCTTCTGTGAGGCGAGCGTCTCGCGGACTCGGCGATAATTCCGCTTTTCCCAATCGGATTGAACCGAGCTGATGCTGGCGTTGTAGGCTGTACGCTGGGCGATCGAGCGTTGAGCCTCCGCTTCGGCTTTCTTGGTCTGCGCGAAGGACTCCTGACGTTTCGCTTCCTGACGTAGTTTGAAAGCCCAGATGGTCAGTCCCACAGCGCAGCACAAGCCAACCGCCAGGCTCCCCGCGAAACGTTTGAACAGGCGCGCAACCTTGGCCTGCGTCTCGGCGAATTGCCGGGCGCGTTCGAGTTCACGTTGGCGGGCGGCTTCACGTTCCTTCTCCTCGCGCTGCGCTACCTCGCGGCTCATGTCGAGGAATGCCATCGCCTCGTCGAAGCCGCCGCCATATTGCTCGGCCCAGGCGGCGTTCGGCCTGGCTGTGTCGCGCCACGATAAGGCGATCTGCAAATCGGGATCGTGGTAAAGGCCCGCGCGCTTTTCGCCGTGCAAAGCGGCTGACTCCTGGAGGCGGCGGTAGATGCGCGCCGATTGGGCTTCTTCTTCGACCCAGCTTCGCAACCGGCTCCACACGCGCATGAGGCTCTCGTGGGAAATGTCGATGACCGCGGTGTCGTCCAGGGCGGATGTCACTGGAGGCATGAGGAAGGTGACGCCCGGCGCGCGATACGCCTCGATCACGGCAGTTGCTATGGAAGGGTTCACGCCCGCGATGGCGGTGAGCTGGCTCAAGCGCGTGGGCCGACGGATGCCGCGTCCGTCCGGGCCGCGTTCGGTGAGCGCCTTGAAAATGCGTGCCGCCGCCGTGCGGTGTTCGTCGGAAGGAAAGGCGTCAAAGATTTCGTCCGCGTGCCGCGACAGGGCCTGGTGCATGCCCCCGGTGGTTTCGTAATGTTCGAGGTCGAGGGAGGCGGAGGGAAATGCGGAATGCGGAATGCGGAGTGCGGAGTGGGCGGTGGTTGGCCTCTCGTTGTTGGTGTAGCGTTCTCCCTCACCATGAACCGCGCCCCCGCGACCACTCATCTCCCGGCCTGCGGCCACCCTCTCCTCTCCTTCGGAAGGAGAGGAGAGGGCAGGGAGAGGAGTGGTTGGGTTCAAGGGGTCAGGGCGCGAAACTGGATTCGGCGACTTCTCACCCCGGCCCTCTCCCGCTGGGA
>SXGT01087729.1_pt1 | contig 43861 bp, 31 predicted proteins | sample 3176221 | NCBI WGS metagenome assembly SXGT01 (sample SAMN11356862, study PRJNA531348) | freshwater metagenome | isolation source: freshwater sample F1-120 | place: China: Fuxian Lake, Yuxi | collected 2017-12-25
ATGAAAAGATCTTCCTCATGGGCAATCCTTCCCGCCATGCTGTACGCTGACTGCGAGCCGATCGGGTTGCGTGGTTCTTTTGGGCGACCCATTCAGGAATTGAACGGTCGGGAAATCGTCTAACCCATAATCCTACTGACCGCAATGTGCGCCAACAAGGTTTATTATTTCCAGATTTGAGATTTTTTTCCAAGGCGAAATCTGGGGAAAGGTTTTTTCCCGAAGTTCTCCCGGCTTCCCACCGCGATTCTCCACTCCACCCCTGCTTTGCAATCAAGAAACACTGTGCGAAAAAAGTGCGACCCTTGACATGTACAAAAGAACACATATATTTGGTGTAGCCTGGCTGCGATCTCCGCAATTGGAACCAGGAACTCCAAGGACGACCTGTAAGCATATTTGGGTTTCACCAGACTTCGCCGACCCGCGCCCTGCGCCTCGGACCTTCGAAATCCTGGTGCTTGGAGCCAGTCCCATGTCTCACCGTATTCGTTCGCTCTCAATCGTTGGCGGCTTTCTGGACGGCGCCAGTTTCGATCTCGGTGACGGCCTGAATTGCCTCATCGGCGCGCGCGGTGCCGGCAAAACCACGGTGATCGAGTTCGTCCGCTACGCCCTTGATGAATTGCCGAATCGAGAGTCCGACCCACAGGCACGACGGCGAATCGAATCGCTCGTGGAACGGAATCTCGGCAACGGTCGGATTCAACTCGTTGTCGAAACCAAGGATGGCTTGTCATACATCGTCAACCGTTCACCAGGCGAGAATCCAATGGTCCTGTCTCCGGATGGTAAGCCAACGGGCATCACACTGCGGGCGGGAAGCTTGTTTCAGGTCGACATCTACAGCCAAAACGAAATCGAGGGACTGGCCGAGCGAGCGGAGGCGCAGCTGGCGCTCATTGACAATTTCCACTCGGAGCAAATCAGGGTAGTAGCAACCGAAACGCAGCGCCTTATCTTCCAGATGCGAGCAAACGCCAATCAGATCATTCCCCTCGAGGAGAAGCTTGCTACGCTCGCGGAGGATATTCACACGCTGCCCAACGTCGAGGACAAGCTGAAGGCGTTCATCGGAACGGCCAAAGAAGCCTCCCACCCCATCGACGAAGCGCACGCACATAAGGCTTTGCGGGATCGCGAGCAGGCGGCCATTCGCTGCACAAAAGAGCTGCTCGGCGATCTCGCGCCGAGTTTGCAAAGCATGTGTGGGCAAATCGACGAGCAGGTCAATTCCGACCTTGACCGCGATATTCTCGCGGGACCCAACGGCGCAACCTTTTCGGAGCTGAAACGAACACTCGCTCGGTGCGCCGGAGAAGTCGACCGGCTCCTGGAGCTTGCATGTGAGCACATCCGCAGGGCATCCGAGGATTTGGCGGCGGTTTCCACCGCGTTGGCACACCGCCATGACCAACAGGAACTGGCATTCCGCAAGCTGATCGAGAAACACAAAATTGCGCAGGGACAAGCCAACGAACGCGCCCGGTTGGAAAAGCTGCGCGGCGATCTCCTTGTCAAACAGCGGTTGCGGAATGAGCTGCAACAGAAACTGGACCAACTCCGCGAGGAACGCATCGATCTGATGCGTCGCCTTTCCGAGATGAGAGATCAACGATTCGCGCTCAGGCAGGAGGTCGTGGGCCGGATCAATCAACAACTATCCCCTTCGATTCGAGTCAGTATCGAACAAGACGGCGAACGGACCACGTACCGCAAGATGATCGAGGAAGCCCTTAAAGGCGCCCGCATGAGGCAGGGCCGCGTGGCCGACAAGATAGCCGAAGCGTTCGCACCCGGCGATTTGTCTGAAGTGGTCAAATCCGGCAACTCGCGCGCTCTCGTCGACAAAGCCGAGCTGACACCCGACCAGGCAGACAAAGTCATAACCGCATTCGCCGACAGTCCCAACCTTCTGGAATTGGAGACCCTCGAGATGCTTGACCTGCCACGAATCGAGTTGAAGGACGGCGTCGCCTACAAGGAACTTGCGTCCTTGTCGACGGGCCAGCGCTGCACCGCGATCTTGCCTATCCTGCTCCTCGACAGCGAAAAGCCGCTGCTCGTCGATCAGCCCGAGGACAATTTGGACAACAGCTTCATTTACGAAACAATTGTGAGGAGCATACGCAAGATCAAAAAACAACGGCAGCTGCTGTTCGTTACCCACAATCCAAACATTCCCGTCCTGGGGGAGGCGGAGCGCGTGTTCGTGCTGACCTCCACCGGGAACAGCGGCAGAAAGTCCAGGGAGGGATCGGTGGATGGATGTCGCAATGAGATCGTCCAGCTCCTCGAAGGCGGGGAGGAGGCATTCAAGTTGCGTCAGCGGCGATATCGTTACTAACCCCCCCCAAATCGGTGCTGCTCGCCATGCTGAACGATACACTGGTCCAACTGATGGGAGACCGTGAGAGTATGCCCTGGCACGAGCGCCGGAGTCTCGTGAACCGGATAGGCGAAACGCTCCGACGCCAGGGCGACGACCGGGACGCATTGGCACTCGCGCATGTCCTTGCCGAGGATCCGAAATGGGAAGTACGGCAAGCTGTAGGCGACATTCTGCCGATATTGCCCCGCGACGAGTTCATGGCACTGGCGAGCGAACTGGCCAACGACAGTAATTCGTTCGTGCGCCAGGCCGCGGAACGAGCTCTTGAGCGGCGGCGTGAAGGGACGCGATGGCAATCCCGGACGAGGAGCTGTATCGAGCAAACCCAGAATGATCTTCTCGTATTCGAGCGAATGTACGGAAAGATAGCGGCGGAGAACGCTCGCGCCATCGCCGAACGCTGGTTTGAAATCTTGGTTGCATCCACCGTTCACGAGATCAAAGGAATCCTTTCGCCACTGGCGGCCACGGTCACGCGATTGCACCGATCGGAGAGTCGAAACTCACTCGACAATGGGGTGGTCAGTGAAGGGCTTGCGAAGATGAAAGATCGGATCGCTTTTCTGGAACGCCTGGTGATGGACATGCGGGACTACTCGAGGTCCGTGCCGCCTGGTCGGCGATGCGCGCTACTCTGCGCGATTATCGCCGAGGCGCAGAGCCTCGTGTTCGAGAATTTGCAAGCCAATGGGCTCGACTCCTCGCCGGTGCGGTTGTTTGTGAACGTGCCGAAAGGGATTCAGGTCCGAGTTGCTCGACACCAGGTGGTGGCAGCCGTCAAGAACGTCTTGAAAAATGCCTACGAGGCGTATTTTCGCGAGAACCGAGGCCTTGTCGCTGGCGAGGTCCATGTCCGCGCCGACATCGTAGCGGACAATGTGCGAATCATCATTCAGGACAACGGGCCGGGGATGGCCGCAGTCGACCTTCGTGAGGTCCAAGGCTTTGTGCCGGGGAGAACCAGCAAGAAAAACCGGGGCACAGGATTCGGGTTGCCGATTGCTCGAAGGTACATCATGGCCCACAGAGGCAAAATTGACATTGAAAGTCGCGAGATGGGCGGCACGAAAGTAACGATCATTCTGCCGCTTGGATTGGAGGATCCCAACGATGACGACGAAAGCACTGATCATTGAGGATGATCCACTGATTGCAGAGGATGTTGGTGATATTCTCACCTCCCTCGGCCATACATACGATTACGCCGATTGCCTCGAGACAGCTCGCGCTCGGCTTGCGGCGGAAAGATACGCCTACTACCTCGTCGATCTGGAAATCCCAGTCCGCACAGGCCGTGGTTTGCCTCGCATCCAGAACGGCGAGAATCTCCTTGAAGAAATCGCCCAGCGCTTCGCCGGACGTAAGCCGCCAGTCATTGTGATCACGGCGCACGGCCGAGATGGCCCCGACTTGGCCGTCGAAGTCATGAAAAAGGGCGCTTTGGACTTCATCACCAAACCATTTCCGACTACGGGCAATACGCTGGACAAGAAAATCACCGAGGTGTTGGCCCGCAGCCGGCCGCCTTCCCCGCTCAGGCAGTCGGCACCGGAGCACGTTGGCGAACCGACTCCGTTTCTCGGCGGAGACCTCGTGTTCTTTGCGGAGCGAGTGGAACTCTGCGGAATCAAGGTTTGCGGTGGGCCTCGCAACGGCCAGATTCGGAAGGTATTGGATATTCTGCGGCAGAAAAACGCGAGCGGAAAATACCCCGCTTACAGCGGCACCGAGTTGGCGGACGAGATCGGCGCCCACGGCGGCCAGAACGGAATTGCTGGCTGTATTCGCAATTTCCGGACGAACGTAACCAGAGTCCTTCGGGAAGAAGCAAGTATGCTCTGCGGTCCGCACGATGTGATTCAGAGCGGTGGGGCCGGATACCGGCTTGCCGAGTGGATCACGGTCCGCAACGGCGAGCCAGGTTCGGCAGGCTCATCGCCTGCCGGTCAAACGCCGGGAAATGTCCACGACGCACGCACCGACAATGGTGATCTAGGTCATGACCTAGATCATGAACAAGATCATGACCTAGATCACGCCGCCCCAGGTGAACGCCGCCGTGCCTGGATCATCGCGCGGCTTCGCGCTGGCCAGCAACTTCGTGTGCCGGCGATTGCGCGAGGATTGAAATGTTCCGCAGCCACGGCAAAACGCGAGCTTGAAGTTTTGAAAAGTCAGGGACGGATCGAGTTCGTCGGCAGCGCGAGGACCGGATTCTACCGCCTGAAGGCGTAGACCGTTCAAATCCGGTCTCCTGGCCGATCACGCCGGACATCACGCTGGCCGTTTCGTAAATTGAACAATGGCTTGCCATTGTGGGTCCGGGCGAAGGCAGGCCGCCACGTATTCGTTAACCAATGGTTCAAACGAGTGCCAGTCGCCCCGACATCGGTAAGCCTTGTCGGGAAGCAATTTCCGACAAGGCTTTTTCCTCCTCTTGGTCTACTCCGACGGCAAGGGTAGAGTTGAGTGTCAGCAGAACGTCGGGTTCCGGCGCAATGGCGAACGCGATGCACAAGCGCTGCTGCTGGCCCAAAGTACTCAGCTTGTTCTTTACTTTGCAGCCAATCCCCGAATCTCAATCCCCTTGAGCGCTGGGCCCACGGGATTAGCGAGAAGCTTGACTTCGAGTTCTCGACCTTTGACCTCGACGATGGTGCGGAATTGCCAGGGTTTCGACTGTCCGCCCGCCTCGGTGAACACATCGACTTTCTCGGCCACGGTCTTGTCGTTGATTACGATGTCAAATAGGCGTTTGCCTTTGCCGGCGAAATCGGAGTTAGTCTCGGAGAAAAGCAGCACCACTTCGTAGCGCCCCGGATCAACCTTGAATTCGTAGCCGAGACCATGGTTCGCCCATCGCTCCGATTGGTACACGTCCTTCGAGACGTTGCTCCCGGTGTTCCAGACACTCGTGCCGCCGAATTTGAGTGAGGGATGTCCGTCGCCGGTATCAGCTTCCCAATGTACGCCGTCGTCAGTGGCGACTTCGGGGCCGCCGCAGTTGATTCGTTTCAAATATCGAAGAGGGGATGCCATTACGACTTTGCCCGGTTCACTCAGGAGGCCGGCCGAGCTGCGCGGGCGAACGGCATAGCGGTATTCGGTGCCGAATTTCGTTTCCTTATCGAGAAACCGTCCAAGCTTCAGATCAGATATCTCGCCGACTTTCTTCATCTCGCCATCTTTGCCCTCACCGCGATGGATTTCAAAGGCGGAAACGATCGGCTCCCATTCGCCAGTCCAACTGAGCATTACTGACTTGGAGCCTGGCATTGCCACGACTTTGAGCGAGTTCGTCGGCGATTGATGATCGGGCACTTCAACACGCAAATATCGGACTTCGCCCTCGCGGCCTACCACGTCAATGGCATGAACGGCGTACCAGGTTGATTGCTTGGCCGTCGGCGCGTTGTCGGTATAGGAGAGCATTTCTGCGGGCAGTTTCGCGAGCAGTGTCTTTTCGCTCAGTTTGAATTGGTCGGCGGCACCACGATGGACACGATATTCAACCACTTTTCGGTCATCGGTGGCCGGCTTCCAGCCGATGGACACGCGATAGCTTTTCGCCACGGCCGCGACTAACTCCGGCACAGCGGTTGGCGACGTCAAATCGGGTATCGCTACCAGCGGAGCCTCGGCTCCTTGCATCGGCTCACGGGTCGGCTTTACGCCCGGCTCGTGCATTTCAAGATAATATTCAAACGGAGCCTTCGTGACCGAAGCCGGCAAAGTCACCTTGAAACGATCCTTGGTTACCGACTCAAGTGGCAAGCCCGCGAATGTTGCTTCGCCCTTGTGACGCCAAAAGAGCTTGCCGGTTGCCTTGCTGTCCGGCTTTTCGCCAATGAATCCAATGTTGTTGAGTTCGAGGTCTTTTCCCCCGAAAAATTCTGATGGGAGACTGACTGTGATACCAGTTTCGCTCAACCTGAAAAGCTTGCCCTCCCCGGCCAACAGCTTGACGGTCAGTGTCCGCTTTTCGAGGTCAAAGGTCGCTTGGGACAACTCGCCCGACTCCTGGGAGATTTCCGCAACATGGCTTGCCTTGCCCCGCAAGACGAGCGTTAGCTCTTTGGCGTCCAACCCGAAATGACGGTTGACTACGAAGAGGTAGTCCTTCTGGTCCGCGTCCTGCAACCAGCCAACTGACATCGTGCCACCCGTCGCGCTCGCAACCGGCATGGTCGAGTCGAAGCCGCTTCCCCCACGGGGAATCGGTGCAGAATGGGCCACTGCCACGCCCTGCAATTTCACCATCCATGGCGCCAATGCGTTGAGTTTCCGGTTCATTCGCTGGACATAACCATACCGCTCGGTCTTCTCGCCTTTGCCATTGAGAATCGCGTCCTTGTAACCCCAGCCATCGTCGCGTGGCGTGGTGTAGGTAAAATATATTATACCTTTCGCGCCGTATGCCAACGTGGTGTAAACCTGCCAGCGAATGTCCGCCTCGTCTTGTGGCCGATACATTCCGTGCGGCACCGAGCAGATGACCTGCACGAACGGCAGGTTCCGTTCGCGGCAAACCCGGGACACGACCTCCAAGTTCTCGAAATAATCGGGCCTGGTCGCGTTTTTTTCGAGCAAGGCGTAGTGATCCCAGCACACGAACGGAGGATTGATCGCCTGAATATAGCGACGAACATACTCTTCGTAGCTTCGCGTTCCCATTGCCACGGGCGGTGCGTAGGTCGGCAATAGATTGATGAACGGAATCATCTTCGGATTGGCTTTCTCGAACTCGTCGCTAATCGACTTGAGTTCGGCGAACTTGTCCGCACCGGGCTCATCCGCGAGATACAGGCCAGCCACGGTCGGATCGTTCGCGTACTTGGCGACCACGGCATGGATGTTTTTTGCAAAATCAGCGTGTTCGGGTTTGAACTTGAACAGCTGCTTGTCCGCCACGATGGCCTTGATCCCCACGGCCTTGGCAAGCGCGGCGTCACCGGCGGGCCGTTTGAGATCGGTGATCAGGACGAGATTAAACCCGCAGTCCGCATATTCCTTGTAGCGTTCCAGGCTCGCTGTCGGCCCGCTCCAGGCGGAAATGATGAATGGCGGATCGTATGACCGCATCTTGATCGGGGCCGGTTTTTCGCGCACGCCTTTCACGCCGAACAATTCGAGCTGGCCCAGCGAGAAGCCAGGCGGCCGATTGAAATCATCGAAGGTTGTGCTGTTCGGATTGAAGCAGGAGTAAGTCACAATGCGAAACCACGGATAGGCCTTTTTGGGCAAGGGGAAATCGGCTTTGTCAATTTTCTGCTCCTTGAGCTTGGCCGAGAGCTTCTTCAAATCCTCTGGCGTGACAACCTTGGCCATGTCGGCGGTTGTGAATGAGGTAAAAAGCGTCGTCTCGCTGCGTTTCTCACTAAGCGAGCTGCGCTCGCGATCCTTGGCGTCGCATCGGTAGATGTCGGTCCAGTCATCATCCCTACCGCTGTTCGATCCCTGAATCGCCCACACTTTGGGGTCTCGGCCTGGCATGTCGGGAGCTGTCGTGATGGTGAAATGCGTTAGTACAAACGCATCCTTGAATTCAACGGCGCAGTAGTAGGGGGCATCCTTGGTCGGCCCGCCGTTGCCGCCGTCGCGGAAGCCGACGTACCATTTGCGTTTCTCGGGGTTGTTCAGAAAGATGGCACACGCGGGCGCCCCCTGCCAGCTCTGATAGGGATGGCGTTGATGCGGCGCCGTTCCAGGCGGATTATTGGGCGCCGACTTCATGCGCAGCCAGTTGCCGTTCAGCGGCTTGAGATCGTTCTCAGACTTGTCTTCACCGTAGTTGACTTTGTCTTTCTCCTTCACGGTATCGTTGGGATCGGTCAAATCTCCACCCAAGAGGCTGGAGTTGCCGGTTCCCAGCCGATGGTGGGCGTGCGCCAACTCCGACAAAGCGAGCATGCCGTAGAGCGTGATACCCAAGACGGTAATAATGACTCTTTTTTCCATCTCAACATCCTACGGCGTGAAGATTAGTTGCGAGCACGCAGAAGAAGCATCGTAGAGGCCTGGTGGGATTTTCGGATCATTGTACTGCCGAGGAACTGGTCGGAACATAGAGCGATCGCAAGGCAAATGGTCGCCAAGAGATCGCAGGGAACATATCGTAGGCGATGAGACACGTTGTCAACCTGGAGCATTCGATGAAATCCCTATTTGGTAAATCTCGATGTCTCGCGCTCCCCTGTGTGCTTGCCCTTCTCGCTGTGAATCCCGTTCTCGCGCAGAAGGAGGCCAAGGAAAGCGCAGCGTTTTTCAAGAGCGACAAGATCGTTCACCTCAGCATTGAGATCGGCTCGAAACCCATCTCCCTTTTGCGCCTCGATCCTCGAAAATACGTCACGGCCACATTGACTGAAGACGACGTTGTTTATCCGGATATCGGAGTTCACGTCCGGGGCGGTCTAGGCAGCTTTCGACCCATCGACGGCAAGCCAGGCCTCACGCTCAACATGAACAAATTCGGCGAGGACAAGCTCTTTCACGGCATGGATAAATGGCACCTCTGCAACTCCGCACAGGATCCTAGCTATCTCAGCGAGTTCATCTGCGGCGAGTTGATGCGTGCCGCGGGCGTTCCCGCTTCCCGCATCCATCATGCTGTCGTCAAGCTGAATGGCCGTCAGCTCGGCATGTATTATTTGAAAGAAGGCTACGATAAGCACTTTTTGAAAGAGCACTTCAAGAACTCAGACGGCAACGTCTATGATGGCGGCTTCTTACGCGATATCGATCAGCCGCTTCAACTCGTGAGAACCAAGGACGATGTCAAGGATTGGGCCGACCTCAAGGCCTTGACCGCAGCGGCCCGGGAACCTGACTTGAAAAAGCGTTTTGCGAGTCTCGAAAAACTACTCGACATGGATGTCTTCATCAGCGGTTTCGTCTTGCAGGCCATCCTCGGCGACTGGGACGGATATGTCTTCAATCGCAACAACTATCGCATTTACCACGACCCCAAACGCGACAAGATCATCTTCATCCCATCGGGCATGGATCAAGAGTTCGGCAACGCCGTGCAGGGCCCACTCTTTCCGCCGATGAATGGCCTCGTCGCCAAGGCCGTTCTGCAGACGCCGGAGGGCCGGGCACGCTATTTGAAACGGATGGCGGAGATCAACACGACGATCATGGTTCCGGAACGCTGGCACAAACGGCTTGATGAACTCCAGGCACGCGTGCAGCCCGAACTCACGAAGCTCGATGCCGTCGCCGGCCGTGATTATGTGAATCAGGTCAAGCGCATCCGCAACTTCTTCCGCGATCGCCCCAAGAGCATCGAGCGGCAACTCAAGGCGACGAAGTGAGCGCAGATCATTTTTTCGGTTGATCCCGCGCCGCCGACAACTTGCGTCATGTTTCCATCGTTGAGGCACTCCGAATCCCACCTCATCCCAGTGCTCGTGAACTACCTTCTCACGGCATCTTGATCTGAATGCGACGGTATTCCATCTGGCCGCGGTCGCCTTCCAGACCGATTGGGCCGGTCTCGGGAAGGGCAATTCCGGCTTCGAGAAGCTCGCCGTTACAGGTGCAGCGGGCCATCTTACCCTTCACGACTATCTCGATTTGATTCCAATCCTGGGCCTTGTACTTTTTCAGCTCCTTGTAGGGGCCCGCCACCAGGTAGTCCCGGCATTGGAGCTGCGGCCGGCGGATGAAAATACCGCTGTCGGCATTGACGCTGGCGCGGAATTCGAGCTTGAGGACGAAGTCCTTCGGGAATTCCTCCACGGTGTCGAGCTGCGCAATCAGCCGGTCTTTGCCCTTGGGGAAGTTCACGGTGAGAATCCCGTCCTTGGCGGAGTAACGGCCGTTGTCGCTCGACTCCGTTTTGCCGTCGAACTTCTCCACGACCGCGCGGACATTGGGAGACTTCTTGTCCGCCTTGGCGCGGAAGCACCAGCCGGTGAGGTCCTTGCCGTTGAACAGGCTTCGGAATCCCGGGTCCGGTTGCCAATCGCCGGCGTAGAGCGTGTTAGCCAGGAGGAGGGCGAGCAACGTGAACAGCAAATTGCGAAGTCGCATGATCTTGGCCCAATGCAACCGAGGAGTGTGGCAATAGAAAACGCCCGCGCCGCCTGTACGAGCCGACTCGGTTCTTCGCGCTCGCACGCCGTGAGGCGCTTGCCCTCACATCCTATTCTGCGTAACGTTCCCGGAAAGTGTGCTCGCAGAAGGGAAGCAGAATGTTGCCTTTCTCTCAGAACTTGCATTCATTTTACGTGTGGCACATCCACCACAAGCAACCGCTTAGGCTCCTTGCCCGCTGGAATCCGGGCGACGACTTGCCTTGTCGTCGTATCGACCACGGCGACCTCATTGCGGCTGCGGACGGAGACGTAGCAATACTTGCCGTCCGGCCCGAATGTTAGCCAGTAAACGGTGCCGCCAATCGGGATCGTGGCGATTTGCTTGGGTTTCGCGCCGGTGATGTCGTAGACGTGGACCACCTTGCGCTCGACGTCGCAGTCCCAGACTTCCTTATCGCCCGGACGAATGCCCAGACCGTGACTGCGACTTGTGATCTTCGCGAGTTCCGGCGGGACATCGGCCGGCACGCGGTGAATCATCTTGCGAGCGGCAACGTCGGCCATCTCAATCCCCACTAGGCCGTCCACCTGGGCGAAGAAATTCTTCTCATCCTTGGTGATTGCGACGGGGCGAACCGAGCTGCTGAAGGGAATCGCGCCGATCACCTTGCGCGAGGCTACTTCCACAATCGTGACCTTTTTCGGAGCGCCCAAGGGAGCCAGATACATGCGCTGGCCATCTGCCGAACAGACGGTATTGTGGGGTTGGCCCCCCGTAAAGATCTTATCGATGATCTTGGCCTCTTTGACGTCAACGACCTGATAATTGCCGCCGCTGACGGGGACATACGCGAACTTGCCGTCCGGCGTCACCGCGAGCTGGTTGGGAGCCGACCCGGTGGGCAAACGCCGCACGACCTTATCGGTCGCCGGATTGATCCAAACGAGTTCCCCCTTGCCCCCTTCAACCGTGACCAGCAGCAGATCCCCGGCCGCCGAAGCGGCGATGCCATGAGGCCGTGGCCCAACCTCGATTCGGCCGAGCACTTTGTTGGTGGCGACATCGGCGATGGTCACATCATTGCCGGCGGTGTTGATGATGTAGAGCTTCCGTACCGGCTCAGGCGTAGGTTGAGTGTGGAGAAGTGCGTGCCAACCCGGCATGGCAAGCGCGGTCATCACGATCCCAAGAATTAGTCTCCTTCTCATATTGTCTCCAGGTAGATTCCGCGGGTGGTTCAGGGGTTGGCAACGACGGACAGAGTTCGCTCAATACGCGTGATGTTTCCTTGGCGGTCTTGCACGGATACCGTCAGCTTGCCCTTGGGCAATTCGGTGAGCGGCCTGGCAAGTGTCAGCTCCCAAACGCCGGGCGTTTTTGCTTTGAATCGCGACGCCAGGTTTTCGCCTGCCTTCACGTCGTCGATGGCGAAGTCGGCGGTCACCTTGAAGGTCGGCATGTCGAGGCCGGTGCCGTAGTCGTGCATGCCGATCAATATGCGGTCGAGCTTGGCGTTGCCGCCGGCTTGGGGACTGGTAAGTGTCAAGGTCGGACGGCCTTCGTCGAACAGCCAGCCACCCGCCGCTTGCGGCGTAGCCGTTCGATCAATCGGACAGCCGATGTCGATCCAGCGCGCCAGGGTCAGCTTGTCTTCGTCTGAAAGCGGCGCAACCTTGACGAGTTTGCCGTCCGGACCTTTCGCCTTGCCGGCGACCGCGTCTGGCGGCGGCATCACGTGGCCCTTGTAATCGACGTCGTACATGCGGCGTTTGCCGTGATGACACCAATCAAGCACGTTCTTCTCGTCTTCCAGATCGAGCGGCGGACTCGGAATGTCGTCGTTGTGGAAGCCGTCGAGCCTTTTGCCATGGACCAACCACATCAAGGGGCTGCGCCGCGCCTGGAATGCCCACGAATACTGAACCACACGGGCATAAGTGCGCGGCAATCCTTGCGGGACCTGCACATTTTCGGCCCACGGTACGAGGCCGCGTTTGGCGATCGGTTGATAGTCATCGAGCGCGAGTCGGCCAGCCGGCTTCTCGTGCTTGATCGAATGGCATGCGACGCAGCTTCGTTCCAGGATCGGCTTGATGTCGCGATGGAACTCGACATCCGTCACACCCTTGGCGTAGGTGATGCCGGTGCGATTGTCGGTGTCCCATTTCTTGCCCGTGCGATCATTAGCCTTCGTCGTAAACAACGGCGCGTTCGCGCTCAGATCCCAGATCTTGTAGTCGGGCTTGGCGGCAGCGGTATGCTCGAACAGCGTCGGTTGCTGGCTGTGGGCGTGGCAGCCACCACAGTTGGTGCGCACCTCGCCCGGGCGAACTTGATGCCACGTCTGGGCCATGTTGACGACCATGCCGTTGTTGTCGAGCGTCTGGAACGTCCAGGCGACGTCGGCCGGTATTTTGGCGAGGAAGCTTGTGTCGGGATTGCCGTCCGGATCGAGCGGTTGTTTGCCGTCCTTCGAGAACTTGCGCACCGGGAACTCGCCAAGGATGCGGATGCGTTCCTCCGCGTCGCTGCCCAGGGCGAAGTGGCCACGCTTCTTCGAGACCACGTCGCTGACAGGTTCAAGGATCAAGATGCGGATGCCCCAGATGTCGCTGTTTTCGTAGAGGCCCGCGTCGGCCCCCTGTTCGCCCCAGTTGCCCGGGAAGCCGAACCGCGTTATGGCCAACTCACGCCACAGATGTTTGCGGTCCTCGGGCTTCGCCGAGCGCGCGGTGACTGATCCTGGCGGCACAATGCCGTTCGGATAGCTTTCGCGTTTGTAAAGACTCGAACTACCGACGAGCCCGAACGGCGTTCCCTCGGGCAGATGCGGCGAGACCTTGCCGCCATTGCGATGCACGAGTCGCGGCGGTTCATCGATACCGTAAGAGCGCTTATACGACACCAGGGCGCGCGGCCACAGTTCCTGATATTTCGGATCGTTCTTGATGAGTAGCATCTTCGACGGATGATTGATCGGCTGGCCCGATTTCAAGAGATAAATGCCGGCGTCGTAACCAGGCACGGTTTGGTCCTGCGCGTCCCACGGCAACGCCCACGTCGTCAGCAGGTGATTGTCCGGGGCGGCCGATGGGTGCGTGACGTTGCCAAAGAACGGGTTGCTGTCAAAGGGATTCATCTTTTGATTGGGCTTCACATCCTGATGGCTGGCGAACAGGGTCAGGTTGACGATGCCGAGCGGCGCGAATCGCTTGGCGCCGGGGCCGAAGCTCGCCTGTCCCGGTGGCAAACGCATGGGAAACTTGTAGTAGGTTCCGAAGCCGTCGGTTGATCCGGATTGGTAATAGGTTTCGACGACGATGCTCTCGTCGGAAAGCTGAGTCTGAAAATGGACCGCTTGTCCTGGTGGCGACCCGAGGGCGCTGGTCAAAGGGTCCCAGTTGGTGCCGTCGGGATGGATCGCCCAGATGCCCCACCGCTCGTCGCTGCGAAGTCCCTGTGTTTCCAGCGAGCTAAACATCACGCGGCCATCCTTGAGCGCGACCGGATGCAGCGCGGTGCCGAGATTGAGCGAGCCAATGTGATCGATATTCGTGCCGTCGTCGTCCATGACGAACAGTTGCAGCGCCGGCTGCGTCTGTTCACGGACGCCGCGAAAACCATTGCGATCGCTGACGAACACGACCTTTCCGCCCGCCACAGGGCACGGCGCCAAGTTGTGCACGCCGCGCGGATGCGACTCGACGCCGGATGGAACGGCCCCGGTGTTGGGGGTACGCTGTTGCGAGGTAAGCTGAATCACCTTGCGGCTGGCGACATGGACCTTGTAGATGTCCGCCCCCTTGCGGCTTTGCAAATGTGTCATGCTTGCCGAAGGCCCCGTGTTCATGCTGTGGAACTTCGCAAAGTAAACCCATTGGGCGTCGAACGACACGACAGGGTCCGTGATGGATTCGTGGGGTTCTACCGGCACCAGCGATTCGTCCCGTCCGTCCGGATGCAGCAAGCGCAGCTCGGCGCCGGGCGCGTTCGTCTGATGCAAGCCGGCCTGGTTGAGATGGTTGATGCCGGAATACGTTTTCGGATACGGACGCGGGACACGGACGTAGACGATAGGATAGTCGTACTTCACTGCTTTGTCCGACGCGACGGGCAGCGGCATATCACGCGCGGAATCCCATGGCCGCCGCGGCGCCGGTTTGGTATCGCCTTGATCTCCTCCCGCTATGGGCTGTGGCGCGCCGGCACAGGATCGGTAGGCAAGCCAGCCCATGCCGGATAAAAGGATACCAATAACGACGAAACGAGTCAGTCGGTGCGGGGACATGGCGTGCTACTCCTTCGAATTGCAATCAAATTCGCGGGCAAGGCTTGACAATTTTCAGGCGGAGAAGTCGGGGGCGTGGACCGTGACAATCTACACGCAAGCGCGGGCGATTGCAACCTGTTCGCCCACAACTTCGATTCAGACGCCTTGCGATGATGATCTTGCCGTGACATCTGTATCCGCTCACGTAGATTCTTGTTCAATGCGTCTGCAGCCTCGCGATTGTTCTCCGTAGTGGTGACGCTTGGTTACGAACACCACGCCCATACACTCGAACACTACGGCAACGCCGGTCGGGTTGAAGACGCCGATCCCGTCACCCGGGAGGTACTGCGGCAGATTCACACCTGGTACACCTGATTCTTCGCCGACGGCCCGCTCGAATTCACGGCGATGAAGCTGGGGCGGCATTCAGAGTTTTCGCTGTTGCGCAAGGACAGCGCGCTTGCAAGCCTTGAATCCGGCCCGCATCTACGTTATCCGCAGATGTTCCCCTTCACCGATGCGCATGGCCGACCGTAAGTCACTGCCGGCGCAGTTCCGCCGCAACCGGAATGATCGGAGCGTAGAACTCCCGAGCGAGCCCAGGCTTCCGTGGCGCTGATGCGGGCTCGCCTGCTGACCACGGCCACGGCCTCGACGACAGCGGTGGAAATGTCAGGCTTGGTCAGGTTCTCCTGGCCGATCGATTTCGCCGTGTGGGAGCTGGAGCTGGCCCGGCGCGCGGCGGCCCGGGCGCGTGCCGAAGCGTTGAAAACCAATAGCCTATCTGAAAGCGTTTCATTGTGAAGTCTCATCGCAAGGAGTCCTCTCCATGTTTGTGCGCATCACGTCCGTTTTCGTTTCGGCATTAATGCTCTTACTCGTCGGTCAGGCGGCGGCCCAGGATAAGAAGAATGACAAGCTTGCCGCGCCGATCGTCAAGGGCCAACGTGTCTTTACGTGTGGGCACAGCTTTCACGTTTGGGTCCCCGGCATCGTGGCCGATCTTGCCAAGAAGTCGGACATCAAGGATCATGTGCAAGTCGGTCTGTCGTCGATCGGCGGATCGAAAGTCATTCAGCACTGGAACAAGCCAGACGACCAGAACAATGCCAAGGCGGCGCTCAAGACAGGCAAAGTCGATGTGCTCACCCTGTCGCCGATCTTCTTCCCCGACGCAGGCATCGAGAACTTCACTCTGCTGGCCCTTGAGCACAACAAGGACATTCGCGTTCTTGTCCAGCCCATCTGGCTGCGCGCGGACACCTACGAACCGACCATGAAGCGTGCTGCCAAGGTGGATTTCAATGCGATCACGATCGAGGAGCTGCGCAGCCGGCATGCCGTGTATTTCAAGGAGATGGACGCGCACATCCGTGACTTGAACAAGAAGCAAGGCAAGACGGTACTGTACATCGTCCCGGCCCCGCAGGCCGTGCTGTCGCTGCGCGAGAAGATCGTCGCCGGTCAGGCGCCCGGGCTGAAGATGCAGTCGGACCTGTTCACCGACGCCACCGGGCACGGCACCCCGTCGCTGAAGACCCTGGTCGGCTATGTGAACTATGCGGTGATCTACCGCCGCAGTCCGGTCGGCTTGCCCGCGCCCGAAATCCTGAAACAGGCGAAGCTCGGCGATCAAGAGGCCAAGCTCAATAGCCTGCTGCAAGAATTGGCCTGGGACGCGGTTACTCAGCATCCGCTTAGTGGCGTTCGCCTGGATGTGCAGCCATGACGCAGGAACCCGCTTGACAAGCTGGCATTTGGGTGGTGTCTCAACTCAACGAGTAGTGCGGGATTCAGCCCGTGTTTGCTGCGAGGGGTAAAGCCCGCACTACGAAACGGAGACAGTACCGGTATCTTGCGAGGCTTCCTCGGGTATAGGTCGAGCGGCTACAATACGAGGGAAGTGCTGTCAGCGCCACACAAGATTTCAATATTGGACATGAAATGGCTGCAACATCAGCAGACCCATTTTCTGATGGTCTTCATGTCGCAAGTGATGCGGACCGGACCTTGTTTGTTCAGTGGAGCAATCGTGACGTTCCACGGGATAGATGCCTGGTCTTTGTTTATGTTGCGGCCGCTGGCGTGTTTGCTGCGTGTACCGCGTTGTTTATCTTTGGGATAGTCACGTCGGGCTTTGATTCGCCCCCTGGCCTGTTCCAGTGGCTTTGGCTCTGCGTTGTCGGCGTCGGCGGTCTGATAGCCGCCATGGGGTTCGCGCTTGAATTGCGTACTCTGTTTGCGAAAGAGTGGATCCGGATTTCCGACCGAGGCATTTGCCATGGATTGGAAGGGTATTGGATTTCGACCTCAGAGGTGATTGCGATGTCGGAAGCGGAGGAGTTGTTCTTGGGTCACTACGGAAGCGGCAGCGATCGAGAATCGGCGTTGACATTGAATATCCTCTACGGCAACAACGCTCAACAGCCAAGAAAGAGGGAGATAATCGGACTGTGGTTGGCCCGAGACATCAAGATCAAGTTGTTTGCAACGATCAAGGATTTTATCGTCGTTCAAGGCTGGAAGATGGACATTACACAAAACGATTAAATGTCGGTCAGAAGGAGATTAACATGCAATCCGGCAACAGCCTCTCCCGCCGCGCACTGATGCAAGGTGCACTGACGACTGCCGGCGGCATTGCGATGAGCCAGAGCGACCTGCTCGCCGCCGCTGTGCAACCGCCGAAGGCGCCGTTTACCTACGTGCAGACCAAGGCCTTTCACATCCCGCCCGAGACGACCACGGAGGAGTCCGGCTACTTCTCCCTGTGCGAAGGCCTCAACGGCAAGATCTACGTCGGCACCGCCGCCTATGGCCGGAATTCGTTTCTGGTCGAATTCGATCCGGCCACGGAGCGGATGCGCATCGTTCTCGACACCCACAAGGTCGTCGGCCAAAAGACCACGGGCTACGCCGCCCAGGCCAAGCTGCACACACGCAACTTTGTCGGTCCGTCCGGCAAGATTTACGTCGGCTCCAAGCAGGGCTACCTGTCGCAAGCCGAGCGCGCCGCCCAGAAAAAGGGGGAGAAGGTCCCCGTCTATCAGGGCGGCTATGTGATGGTCTACGACCCCGCCAAGGATACCACCGAGAACCTCGGCATGCCGATGCCGCTCGACGATGCGCGCCGCAAGGCCGGCCGAACGGAAGGCGAAGGCGTGATCGACGTCACTGCCGACGAAGCGCGCGGCCTGATCTACGTCGTCACGTGTGAACATCAGCACTGGATGCTCTATAACACGAGGACGAAGACGTACCGCGACCTCGGCCCGATCCTGCGTGATCAACCCAACACGCTGATCGACGCCCAGGGGCGCGGCACCGCGATTACGTCGGACTTCCGCATCGCTCGCTACGAACCGGGCAAGGACCGCGTGACGATCGATCCGCTGCGCGTCGACGGGAAACCGTTCGCGGAGTACCTCGGCGCCAAACGCGTGCATCCCGACTGGCGCATCACGCCGGACGGCCGAACGGCTTACCTGCAATTGCTGGACGACCTGCGCATGTTCCGCGTCGATCTCACGAGCGCCGTCGGTCAGCCAGTACTCGCGACCAATCTCGGCGATCGCATCAAGGGCGCACATCCCGATTCACGCGGCTCGATCTGCCTCGGTCCCGATGGCCGCGTCTACTCGGCGATCCGCATCGATAACACGACCAGCTTCGGCAAAGGCTATCTGCATCATCTTGTCCGCCACGACCCGAGCACGCGCAGGATGGAGGATCTCGGTGTGTTCACCGTCAGGAACCCTGGCTTCTTTGATTTCAAGGGGATTCAGACGAAGAACCCCGACGGCTCGCTGCGTCCGCGGCACGGCTATCACACCTTGCCGGACGGCACACTGACGCCGTTGCACGTCATCATGGCCATGATCGTCGCGCGCAATGGCACGATCTACGCGACGACGATTTACCCGTACACGCTTTTGAAGGTCGAAACGGTCAAGGCGATCAAGTAGCAACTTCCTTGTTCGCTCGTCGCCGTCAGGCAAGAATCTCACCTACCACGTGCCCCGCGACGTCCGTCAGACGAAAATCGCGGCCGGCATGGCGATAGGTGAGCCGTTCGTGGTCTAGGCCGAGCAAGTGGAGAATTGTTGCGTGGAAGTCGTGGATGTGGACTTCGTTGGCCGCGACCGAGCACCCGTGATCGTCGCTCTCGCCGAAGCTAAAGCCGCCCTTAACGCCGCCGCCCGCCATCCATGAGGCGAACACTTCGGCATGATGTTCGCGGCCGCGCGCGTCCCGACCGGTGTTGAACGGCGTGCGGCCGAACTCGGTGGTCCACACGACCAGCGTTTCGTCGAGCATGCCGCGATGCTTGAGGTCCTTGAGCAACGCGGCCATCGGTTGATCGACGTTTCGAGCCAGCGGCCCGTGCTGGTTCATGTCGCCGTGTGAGTCCCAGTTGCCGGAGGCGCCGGTGTCGATCAGTTCGATGAAGCGGACGCCGCGCTCGGCCAGGCGTCGGGCCACGAGGCACTGCCAGGCGAAGCCTCGCGTGCTGCCGCGCGGCAGGCCGTAGAGGCGCAATGTCGCGTCGGTCTCCTGCGCGAGGTTGAATGCCTCGGGCGCTTCCGCCTGCATGCCGAAGGCGGTCTCGAAGCTGCGGATGCGCGCCGTCAAGTTGGCGTCGCCCGGACGATCCGCGAGATGCCGGCGGTTGAAAGCACTCGTGAGGCCGAGCTCCATTTCCTGCAGATCCGCCGCTGCTTGCCGTCGTTGGATGTTGGGCATCGGGTCCGGCCCGGGCGCGACGTGCGTGCCCTGATGGCAGCCGGGGAGAAAATCCGACGCCCACACCTGCCCGCCGGCATAAGGCAACTGCGGCGCGAGCACAATGAACGACGGCAAATTTCGGTTCACTGTTCCAAGCCCGTGGCTCACCCACGCGCCGATGCTTGGCCGGGCAAACGTCACCGAGCCGGTGTGGATGCCAAGCGTGGCCTGAAAGTGATCGGGATGATCATTGCGCATCGAGCGGATGAGGCACAGCTCGTCGGCGCACTCGGCCAGGTGAGGGAAGAGATCGCTGATCCACAACCCCGATTGGCCGCGCTGCTTGAACGCCCATTGCGGCCGTTTGAAGTACTTCTCGACGACGCGATTGTTCGGCGCGAACGCTTCGAGCATCCGTTGCGGTACTTGATATGGCTGATTGTGATCGGCGAAGAGTTTCGGCTTGTAGTCGAACGAGTCCACATGGGAGACGCCGCCGCTCATGTTCATGAAGATGACGCGCTTGGCGCGTGGCTCATAGTGCGACGGTTTCGGGGCAAGCGGGTCGGCATCGCTCGGCTGGTCTTGGGCGAGCAATTCGGTCAGGATACCGGGAAGCAGCAGGGATCCACCCACGAGTGAGCGAATCATGGAGCGACGATTGCAGAGGAACGGGTTGGGATTCATGTCTCACCAGTGTTCTTTCTTCGTCTAGCGTGCGCGCCAAGTAGCCGACAGCGTCGCGCGATTGCCAAAAGATGGACGGAGAGTGTTTACTCAATCCACAAACACAAACTCATTACCACTCAGCAGCGCCCGCGAAAACGAGGCCCACGTTTGCAACTCAACCTGCGGGACCGGCGTCTTGAGGGTCGTCAGCCGGGCGCGATATTTTTGCAAGAACTCGACACAGTCCTTGTGCTCATCCAACGTCGGCGCGCGATTCAATGCAAGCTGATACGCCAGGCCCAATCGTCCTGATTCGTCGGCAGCGCCAACGACCACACGCTCGGCGAACTTCTTGGCAACGTGATGGGCGAGCGGGTCGTTCATCATGAACAACGCTTGCAACGGCGTTGTGCTCGGCAGCCGCACGCCGGTGCTGGAACTGGGGTCGGCGCCATCGAAAAGCGCGAGGTAAGTGTTCTTGCGTAGCCGTTGCTGCATGAGATAGACGCTGCGGCGTTTCGTCTCGTAGACGGCCACGAACGGTGCGTGCTGGGTATACCCCCAGGACTTGGCGGGCGGGAACGGGTGTCCGCCCACGGTGCGTTCGTCAAGCTCGCCGCTCACGAAGAGCATCGTATCGCGGATCGACTCGGCATCGAGCCGGCGGCGCGTGAACCGCCCGAACAGGTCATTGTTCGGATCGAGCTTTGCGTTTTCAGCCGTCTCCGCGCTGGCAACCTGCCAGGTTGCTGAGAGGAGAATTAGTTTGTGCATCTTCTTGATGGACCAGCCGCTCTCGATGAAGCGCGTCGCGAGAAAGTCGAGCAACTCAGGATGCGTCGGCGCTTTGCCCTGCTTGCCAAAATCGTTCGGCGTCTGCACGAGGCCCTTGCCGAAGTGATGTTGCCAGATGCGGTTGACCATGACGCGGGCCGTGAGCGGGTTCTTTGAGTCGGTGAGCCAATCGGCAAGGTGCAGTCGTCCGCTGCCGGTCCCATCCCCAGGCAATCGTTGGCCGCCAAGCACGGCTGGAAAATGACGCGACACTTCTTCGCCGAGTCGTCTGGGATCGCCGCGCAGGTGGATCTTGGCGTTTGCCGGCTTGGCGTCCGTGACGGCATAGGCGTTGGGGACGGCCGGCGCTTCCGCGTCGAGCTGGGCGCGTTTCTTCTTGGCGTCCGCGAGCGCTTTCGTGGCCGCATCGAGACGTGTTTTTTTCTCCGGACCATCGGGGGCCTTCTTGGCCTCGGCTTCCGCGGTCTGGTGCTGCTTGACTTCCGTATCGAGCGCCGCCAACTTGGCGCGATGGGTCTTGAGGGACACGTCGAGCTCCGGCGAGGTCAGCGGCACGAAATCCTCCTGCGCTCTGCCGACTTCGGCGCCCGGGAACGGATAACGCGTGCTGTTGAAGATTCCGTAAAGGCCGTAGTAGTCGCTCATCGTGAACGGGTCGAACTTGTGATCGTGGCAGCGTGCGCACGAGATACTTGAGCCCAAAATGGTGCGCCCCAGATTGTCGATGGTGTCCTCAATCGTGAGATGGTGCTCGCCCATGCGGTCGCCGCCGAAACGCCTGGCGCTGGCGAGATAACCGGTGGCGATGATGCGCTCATTCTTCTCCGCGTCGCTGCCGCCCGGCATCAAGTCACCGGCGATTTGCTCGCGCAGGAACTGATCGTAAGGCAGATCGCGATTGAATGCTCGAATGACCCAGTCGCGATATCGATGCGCCTGCGGCACCGGGTAATCCGAGGCATTGCCACAGGTGTCGGCATAACGCGCTACATCGAGCCAGTGTCGGCCCCAGCGTTCGCCGTAACGAGGTGAATCAAGCAGACGATCGACGACCTTGGCAAACGCTTTCGGCGAGGCGTCGGCGAGAAAGGCGGCTAACTCATCGGGCGTCGGCGGCAGGCCGGTGAGGTCAAACGTGACGCGTCTGAGCAGCGTCCGTTTGTCGGCCAATGGGGCAGGCGCCATCCCAGATGCTTCAACGCGGGCCAAAATGAAATGATCGATCGGCGTGCGCGGCCAGGACGCATCCTTGCCTTTGGGCACCGTCGGATCTTTGATCGGCTGGAATGACCAAAATTTGCGGCCTTCCTCCAGGCTCATGCCGAATTTGGCAGGCGTTGTTGCCGGGATCTTATCCGATACTGCCTTGCGAGGGGCGGGGGCGCCCATTTTTATCCAAGCAGCCAGGTCGGCGATCTGAGTTTCAGTGAGCTTCCCCTTCGGCGGCATGCGCAGGTCCTTGTCCGTGTGCCGCACCGCGATGAGAAGGAGGCTCTTCTCCGGCTCTCCCGGTGTAAGCGCGGGGCCGGTTACGCCCCCCTTGAGCAAATGGTCGCGCGTATCGAGCCACAGGCCGCCCTTCTGTTTCTTGCTTGCCATGCTGTGGCATTCAAAGCAATTATCGACGAGAATCGGACGGATCCTTTTCTCGAAGAACGCAATTGCTTCGGGTGTCGCGTCTTGGGCCAAGGCCGAACATGATCCTCCAGCGAGGTTCAATACGAGCCCGGCAAGCAGCAGCACATACGATTGTGTTTTCATTGCGAATCCTGGCACAGCTTCGTTTCGAACAATCAGAATCCCGTTCATTGCTTGGCAGTTATCATGAGTATACCTGCCTGCGTGGTGGGTGTCATCCAGAATCAGATTATCATGCCGAGTTGGGTTACGCGCGACACGCTTTCTTGTGGTGTTCGCCGATTCGTAAGATGAACGTTGCTTTGAGCCAACCGTGACGGCAGCGGGATCGGGATGACTCGGATTCTCTGCTCGTCTCACCCGACCCACGACCAAACAGGAGTCCTTCTCCATGAGACTCTCGACATTCCCCCTGTGTCTGTTCTTCCTCGTAACGAGCGTCTCTGAGGCGCGTGCCCAGGACAGGGACGCGTTCCGGCCGATGGATGTCTTTCGCCTGGAATATGCAGCCGATCCGCAAGTTTCGCCGGACGGCAAACGCGTCGTCTATGTGCGCAACTTCATGGACATCAAGAAGGATCGGCGTCGCTCCAACTTGTGGATCATCAACGTCGATGGCAACGAACATCGCCCGCTCACCAACGGCGACGGCAACGAGCGATTGCCGCGCTGGTCTTCCGATAGTAAGAGGCTCTTGTATCTCTCGGCTGAAAAGGAACTCATGTGCCGCTGGATGGATACCGGCAACGTCGGCCGACTCGCCAAGTTGCCGGCCGAACCGCTTGGGCTGGCCTGGTCCCCCGATGGAAAAACCATCGCGTTTACGATGCATGTGGCCGACGTGCCCAGGCCGTTCGTGCAACTGCCGACGCCGCCCAAGGGGGCCGAGTGGGCCGAACCGCCAGTGATGATTCGTTCCCTCAATTATCGTTTCGACGGCAAAGGCTATCTCAAGGAAGGCCATCATCACCTGTTCATGCTCCCCGCGGAGGGCGGTACGCCCAGGCAACTCACGACGGGGCCGCACGAACACGTCGGCGTTCCTGCCTGGACGACCGATGGGAAGGCAATCCTTGTCGCGGGCAACCGGCATCCCGAAGGCGGGCACGATCCGCTCAACACGGAGATATATGAGGTTGCTGTGGCCGACGGCGCCATCAAGGCGCTCACCAAACGCAAGGGGCCGGACAACAACCCCATGGCTTCGGATACGTGGATCGCCTACACCGGCTTCGACGACAAACGGCAGGGGCACCAGGTCACGCGGCTCTACATCCTGGATCGAGACGGCAGCGCACCACGCGTGGCAACCGACAAGCTGGACCGCGATGTGAAATTCCCGGTCATGGCCAAAAACGCGGGACTGTTCTACCAATATGACGACGAAGGCAACACCAAGATCGCCTCGCTGGCAAAAAAGGTGGTCCTGGCCGACAATGTCGGCGGCACCACGCTCGACCGGCCCTACGCCAGCGGCTCGTTCTCCGTGTCCGATGACGGCACGATCGCCTTCACGCAGACATCGCCAGGCCATCCGGCCGAGGTCGCTGTGCGCGCCCCCAGCGACAAGGCGCCGCGCCGCTTGACGTATTTGTCCGCAAGCCTCCTGGACCAAAAGAAGCTGGCGACCGTCGAAGAAATTCGCTACAAGTCGAGCGTGGCATCGGGTGGCCGTATGATTCACGGCTGGATCGTGAAGCCCGCCGGCTTCGATGCGAAGAAGAAGTATCCGTTGATCCTGGAGATTCACGGCGGCCCGTTCGCCAACTACGGCCCGCGTTTCGCCGTGCAGATGCAGCTCTACGCCGCCGCCGGCTACGTCGTCTTCTATGCGAACCCGCGCGGCAGCACGAGCTACGGCGAAGAGTTCGGCAATCTGATTCACCACGCCTATCCCGGCCACGATTACGATGACCTGATGTCGGGTGTCGACGCCGTTCTCGCGAAGGGCTACATCGATAAGGACAGCCTTTTCGTCACCGGCGGCTCCGGCGGCGGCGTCCTCACGGCGTGGATCATCGGCAAGACAGGCCGTTTCCGCGCCGCCGTCGTCAGCAAGCCGGTCATCAACTGGTTCAGCTTCGTTTTGACCGCCGACATCTATGCCTTCTTCAACCGCTACTGGTTCCCCGGCCCGCCGTGGGAGCACGCGGAGCATTACATGAAGAGGTCACCCATTTCGCTCGCCGGCAATATCACGACGCCGACCATGGTCATCACGGGCGAAGTCGATCACCGCACGCCGATCAGCGAGTCCGAACAACTCTACCAGGCGCTCAAGCTGCGCAAGATCGACGCTGCCCTGGTGCGTATCCCCGGCGCCTCGCACGACTTCGCCGCCCGCCCGAGCCATCTGATCGCGCACACGGCCTACGTTCTGCAATGGTTCGAGACGTATCGAAAGAAATAGTGTGCCGAGACGGATGCATCGTCTCGCGCCACGGCTCGCTGATCGTGGAATCATTACCCCAGGAACTGCCGTGACCGCCGCTTCTGACGATCGCCCCCTGCCCGTGCCGTTGGCGGAGGGGCCGCTGCTGGCCTGGCTGCTGCACGCGCTGGCGCCGATGAACCGGACGCGCGTCAAGCAATTGCTGCGGCACGGCCGGGTCTCGATCAACGGAGTTGTCAGGACACGCCACGATCATCCGCTGCGGCCTGGCGACCGCGTCGTCATTCACGCGGCTACTCGCGCCGACCATAGCTTGCAAGAGGCCGGCATCGCCATCGTTTTTGAGGACGACGCCCTGATCGTCATCGACAAGCCGCCGGGACTTCTGACAGTCGCCACGGCCGCGGAGAAGACCGACACGGCGTTTGCCCGGCTGAACGCCCACCTGGGTGCGCGCGGGCTGGGCCGACCGTTCGTCGTCCATCGGCTCGACCGTGAGACCTCCGGGCTGCTTTTGTTCGCTCGAAGTGCGTCCGTTCGCGATGACATCCAGGCGAACTGGGAGAAGGTGACGAAGACGTATCTGGCCGTCGTCGAGGGCACGCCGCAGCCGGCCGAGGGAGTGGTCAATAACTTCCTGACCGAGGCCCGCAATCTGCGTGTGCGCGTCACGCGCAGCGGCGTGGGCTCAAAGCGGGCGGTGACGCGCTACCGCGTCGTCGCCACGCAAGCGAAATATTCGCTCGTGGAAGTCGTGCTGGAGACGGGCCGGAAGCACCAGATCCGCGTGCATCTTGCGGGGCTCGGCTGTCCGGTGATTGGCGATCCAGCATATGGCTCAACGAGCGGCCCGGCCGACCGCCTAGGCCTGCATGCGTGGCGGTTGGCATTCGATCATCCGGCAACCGGCACACCGCTGGTGATGGAGTCGCCGCTGCCGCTGGGACTGCGGCGGGTGATGAGGCTTGACTGAGCAGCGCGCGCAAATCGCGCATGGGGGGCGGATGTCGTGCAATCAGCAAGATTGGAGTCTCGCCGCCACGTTTACGCCAGCACGTCGCGAATCACATTGCCCGCAACATCCGTCAGCCGGAAATCGCGGCCGTTGAAGCGGTACGTCAAACGCGTGTGGTCGAGGCCGAGCAGGTGCAGAATGGTCGCCTGGATATCGTGAACGCTGGTGCGATTTTCGACGGCCTTGTAGCCGAACTCGTCGGTGGCGCCATAGTGGACGCCGCCGCGGATGCCGCCGCCGGCCATCCAGATGGTGTGGGCGTGCGGATTGTGATCGCGGCCGACAGAGCCTTGCGAATCGGAGGTGCGGCCGAACTCGCCGCCCCAGACGACGAGCGTCGAATCCAAGAGGCCGCGCGCCTTCAAATCCGACAAGAGGGCGCCGACCGGTTGATCCATGCTGGCGGCGCAATCGCGATGGTTGACGTTGATGTCGTTGTGTCCATCCCACGGCACGTCGTTGACCGCGCCGCCGGAGATGCGGCTAGCGCTGAAGAAAATCTGCACGAAACGCACGTTGCGTTCGACGAGCCGTCGCGCAAGCAAGCACTGCCGGCCGAAAGTCCCGGTCTCGCGGCCGTTGACGCCATAGAGATCCTGGATCTGCCGCGATTCCTGGCGTAGGTCGAGCGCTTCGGGGGCGGCCGACTGCATGCGATAGGCCAACTCGAACGACTGGATGCGCGCGGCGAGATCGGCCTCCTGCGTGCGCTGCTGTTGATGCTCCTGATTGAGTTCGCGCAGGAGTTCGAGCTGCGAACGCTGCTGCGTTTCGTTCATGCCGGGAGCGCGCGCCAAATTCGCAATCTCCTCGCGGCGGCGGGCATCGAGTGTCAAGGGTTGATAGCTCTTGGGGAGGAAGCCGGGCGTCCAGATGTTGTCGTCCCCGCGCGGCTTGGTCTCGTGCATGACGACGAAGGCGGGGAGGTTTTCGTTCATGGTGCCAAGGCCGTAGGTGATCCATGAGCCCATGGCGGGATAGCCGGGCCGATTGAGGCCAGTCATGAGTTCGATCGACGCGGGAGCATGATTATTTTGCAACGAATAGCACGAGTGAATGAACGCCATGTCATCGACGTGCCGGGCGGTGTGCGGCAGCAGATCGGACACCCACGACGCGGACTGCCCGTGCTGCCGCCAGCGAAACGGCGACGCCAGGCAACGGCCGCTGGTCTGGAAGAAGCCGGTGCGCGGATCGGCGCCGGCCAAGACCTGCCCGTTGCGCCGCTGCAATTCGGGCTTGTAGTCGAAGGTATCGACTTGCGACGGGCCGCCGGTCATGAATAGCCAGATGACCGAACGCACCTTGGGCGCAAAGTGCGGCTGCTGCCGACGCTCTTGCGCCGCAGTCTCCTGATGGAGCAGCGATGCCAGCGCGAGTGAACCGAGGCCCATGCCACTGGTTTGCAGGAAACGGCGGCGGGAGGGAAGGCTAATGGCGTTGAGATTCATGCGTTCCTCGATGTCTGTGCCCTATTCGCAAACCGTCATTTCGGATTCGCGGACAGAGGCGGTCCATCTTTGTTAATACGCACATGAACGATGCCGTTGCGATCGGTGCGCGCGATCGCTTCTCGGCCCAGGGGAGAAATAGCGAACTCCTGGACATCGACCCGGCCGAGCGGAGAAAAGTCATGTTCGCTCAGTTTGTAATCCGCGGAGAAGCCGTAGACGATCAATGGCTTGCTGGAGTTTTGGCCAAAAATGCATCGACTGATCGGATCGATGCCGACAGCGCGCGGATAACCGCCGGCGGCATAACCGGTTGCCGGGCGTCTGAGGTTGTCGGTCGGATAGATAAACGTCGAGTAGTTGGAAAGGGGAGGATGATCCGGGTGTGCGCCATTTCCGCCGCCTGACGGCATGGCGACGAATTTGCTGTCGTTGCTGAAACAGATTCGCCGGGTGTTGTTGCCGCCAATCCGGTAACTGGTTTCCTCGAAAGTCAACTCGTCTCCTTCGACGCGGAACCGGCTCAGACCGTCGTCCCCGGCGCACAGGACGTATTTTCCATCAGGAGAAGCCGCAAAAACCCAGGTCTCGTGTTTGGCATGCGTGGCAGTGACTTTGCCTTTTTTCAGATTCACCGCGTTGAGCATATGGCCGCGGCGATTGGCCTTGGGCGTACCGGCCCACGCCAACGACCCCTCGATGCCGGAGGACACGTGCGAGAGGCCAGAAATCGCAATCTTCATCTTGATGTCCTGGAGGCTGGCGGGATCAATCACCCAAAGCTCGCCGATGCCGATCACGGAGACCAAAAGACCTTCGCCGGACATGGCCAGATTGCCGCATTTGTGACCAAGCTCCGTGAATTCCTCGACTTTGCCGCTATTGGCGCTGACTCGTTGCAGCGTGCCGAATTCCCAGAGCACAAAGAACGATTTTCCGTCCCTGGCCCAGATAATGTCGCCGAGGATATTGTCGCCTTGCTTCTTGCTGATGACGCCGAATTGCCGCAGCGTGACGTCTCCCTTTTGGAACGGTCGAGGTCCTTCCTCGCCGGCATCTACCTCCATTGGTTTTTCCTGCGTTACCAACTTTTTGATTGAGACCTTGACTGGCTCGACGGCGAACTTCGTAACTGCGGTGTCGCCAATGCGCAGGCGCGAGAGGTAGCCGCCGATGGAAAAGCGGTGCTCGCCCGGGAGTGGCGATTCGTCCGTGACCGAAAGGAGCGGCTCGCTGTTGCGGGCTATCGAAATCGTCTTGCCGCGCTTGGTGATGGTCAGCAAGAACGGCTCGGTCATGACGCGCTTGTCTACGCGGCGCAACAGCTTTCCGTCCTTGTAGAGCAATAACGCCGTGTGGCTGAAGTGAATGCGATATCCCTTTCCATCCAGTATGTCGGCGTCCGTTTCCTCAGTCCCGAAGCGGATCAACAGCGAGCGGAAGTCGCCAAACTGCGACGACTTCAGGGCCAGATCTCCCTGCAAGTCGACGACGTGGCATGGGATGGCCAGTTCGAAATCGCGAGGGAGCGTGCTCTTGCTTGTGATCCAAAAGGCGGTGCCGTTGGCGTCCAGAGTCAACGTGCCTTTGGCTTCGGCGACCTCCGCCTTGTTGATGGTCCAGGCGAACTTTTCTGCTCGCAGCACCTGAATGGCGGGCATCGTCTTCGCGTCGGCCAGCGCGGCCGTCTCGGTAGTCTTGGCGGCAAGTTTCTTCGCCTGAGTAGCCGCCTCGTCGATTTCGCTCAGATACAGGGCATAATGCCGGCCATTTTCTTTGCGTGTGCGGATCAGCCCGACGACCTCTCCCTTGGCGTTGAAGAGCGGGCCGCCGGCCCCCTCGACATGAGCCGCGATGTCGACCTGGTAATGAGCGCGACCATCCAGTTTTACGCCGGTCGCGGAGACGGTCCCTTTGCTGAACGAGAGCGGCGGATCATCCGTCCCCTTGGACGACGCATATCCGAGGGTCGCGATCGGCGAGGCCAGATAAGGCTTTGTTTTCGATTGGGGCAACGGAATGAATGCGCCGGGTTTGCCGGTGATCTTGAGCGCTGCGAAGTCCAGGTTGTCCTTGGCCGGCGCGACGTAGACGACATCTGCCCTGAAGAATTCCAACACGTCAGGATCCTTGGCCGACGGAACGCCAACCATGAGGAATGCTCCAGCCTCTTTGTCGTCGTCGCTCAATGCGGCCTGCCTATGCGTGTAGATCAGGCCATCCTTGTCTGCGAAAAAGCCGGTCGCGTTCGTTGCCGACAGCCTGGTCCCGACCCGTTTGATCAAGACTACGCTCTTGCGCGCTTGGGCGACGTTGAAATCGCCCTGCGCCTGAGCGCAGTCGGGCAGCGTGGTCCATGCGGACAGCAGTATGATTGCGATCCATCCCTTCCACATCGCCTGGAGCATGGGTTTCTCCACACCGTATCTGGAGACTGGAATCTACCTGATTGAAAGCCGATCGTTCAGCTGGCGTAAACCCCTGGCAAGCCATTTCTCGGCGTCAGCATCCCGTCATGAATACGAGATGACCGGATATATTTTGGGAGCAAAGTACGGCTGCCGCCCGCAGCCCTTTTCTTTCGCTTCCCCTTCGCCGCTTTCGTCGTACCAGTCGGGAAACACGCCCTCGTAGTTTATCGCTATTATCCTTGCACCTGTGGTTGCAGCGCAGTTTCATGGCGTTTTTAAGTCATCCAAAACCACCACCGACAACCCCGCGACGCTGCGGAATCCGCCGTCGTTCGTCACGAAAAGCGCACAGCCGATTTGTTGGGCCGTGGCGGCGTGGATTGCGTCCGGAGTTTTCAGTTTGGTCTTTGCCCGTAGCTGGGCCGCATCGCGCAAGATCGACTGCGTGATCGGCAGCAGCCGCGTTTGTGCTTGTAGGAAAAGCTGCTCATATGCGGTCGCCAGAGCAGCATTGCCCGCTTGGAGCGGTCCAACCAAGGTTTCCAGCAACGTCAATTCGCTACTGACAATTTCGTTGGCCTTTCCCTTGGCCGCCAGCCACACAGGCTGAATGAGCGGCCAATAAATCGGATGCTTCTCCACGCTGTAAATGATGGCATTGGCATCCAAATACACCAAACCCGATGAGGGGATGGTCATCGTTCCCACGAATCTTTTTCCTTGCGTAGGAATTGTTCGTACTCTTCCCACGTGTCAAACGCATGTGGGCCCGGCGGCAGTGTCTCCAGAAATTCAAGCGCGGACCCGTACTTCGTCTTTACCTTTTCGGGCAAGACCACAATCACCTCGACCCTCGCTCCTTCCTGCAACTCCGGATCGCTGAATTCAACGCGATTGCCCGGTAATACCGTGGTTTCCATTCGCAGTGCGGTTGGCATGGGTTTGACCTCCGCTCGTCATCATACTCGATTTCAGCGTAAGTGAAATCCTTTAATCGACATAAATGAATTCATTCAAGCACAACAACACCTGACAGAAATCGGTGAACGCCTGATCGCGTGCTTGCGGCGTTTTGCCGTAGCTCTCGGCCTGGCGTTCGATGAACGATTGCATGCGGTCACGTTCCACGCTGGTTGGGCGGCGGGCGAGGGCGATCAGATAGGCGTCGTCGATCGATTGAGCCAGCGGCACGTCCTTGGAGCGAACCCGGGCCGCGAGCTTCTGGGCGGCGCCGCGCACGAACGGCGAGTTCATGAACGCCAGCGATTGCGTCGGCACCGTCGTGACGCTGCGTTCGCCGATCGATTGCAGCGCTTCGGGCACGTCGAACATCTGCAACAGCGGGATCATCTGGCTGCGTTTGACGGTGAGGTAGACGCTGCGGCGCAAGCTGTTGCCGTCGAGCGTGCCGGGGCCGTACATCTTCGGATCGAGCGTGCCGGCGACCGCTAACAGGTTGTCGCGGATCGCCTCGGCTTCGAGCCGGCGCGTCGGATGACGCCACCAGAGGCGATTTTGCGAGTCGATCTTGAGGTTCGCTTCGTTGACCTCGTTTGATTGCATGTAGACGGCGCTCGTCATGATGAGCTTGTGAATCGGCTTCAAGCGCCAGCCGTTCTTGATCAACTCGCCAGCCAAATAATCGAGCAACTCCGGATGCTTCGGCGCATCGCCTTGAGCGCCGAAGTCGTTCGGCGTGCCAACGATGCCGCGGCCCATGTGATGCTGCCAAAGCCGATTGACGATGACGCGCGCCACGAGATGCCCCGCTCCGTGATCGGCGTCGGTCATCCAGTTGGCGAGAGCGACACGCGGCTCATTCGGTTTCGTCGCGCTGAGCCAGCGCTGGTCGCGATCGGTATGCGTCATCAAGACCTGCGCGAAGCCGGTCTTGGCGATTTCACGTTTCTTCTCAGGTTCGCCGCGAATGAGGAAATTGACATCGCCTCCTTTGGTCCCCGCTGCGAAAACGTCCACGAGTTTCGCTGTCGGCTCTTTCTTGGCGTGCTGCTCGAGCGCGCTGTAGACGGCCTCCGTCGGCTTGTCGAACTTGCGCAGCCAGCGCCCGATGGGCTCACGTTGATGCGCGGCAAGCTGCATGCGTTGCGCGATGACACGCAACTCGGCGGCGTGTTGCAGTTCGCCCTTGTCTTTCAATTCAGGCGCTGCCGTGCTGATCGCGACGCGCGGCTTGCCGATCGCGAAATACTCGTCGTGGAAATGGAGCTTCAACGTCAGCACCGTGCCGCCAACGAAGCCGACGTTGCCCTCGATGGCGAACACCGCCGCGTGATCCTTGCTTAGCTCTTTGCCGATGGACCAACCCGTCGTGCGATCACCGTCGAGCGCATTCGCGAGCGGAAACTCGGTAGTCTCGGAGCTGACCGCGATTGCCTTCAACTTTACCGCCACCGGCTCTGCCTTGCTCGATGGATCGAGCGGCGTCGCCGTCAACGACATTTCCGTCAGCGTGAAGCTTCCCTGTGGATTGCGCCCCGGTCCCCCCTTGGGGAGCGACTTGTCCGTCAACGCTTCGACCCTGATCGATTTGATGCCGGTCTGCATCGTCTGCGCGATGATCGTGAGCGTATCGTTCTTCTCCGCCTTGTCGGGGGCCAGGAGCGAACCGTCCGCTTGCTTGACGAGCGTTGATTTTTTGTTCTTGGCGTCAATGGCGTCGAGGATCAGCCACGACGGCGTGTCCTTGTCTTTCTGCGCCGCTGCCCAGGCTTGCAATCGCTTCGACAACTCCGCCTGCTCGAATTCATCGCGTTTCTTCAACAGCGGCGCATGAGCGCGGTCGAAGGCTTCCTTCTCGGTGCGGAACATCTCGGGGTCCATGTTGACCTTGACGTTGGCCGAGTCGGTCCGGCCCAGGTTCGCGATCAGGCGATAATAATCCTCCTGCGGGATCGGATCGTACTTGTGCTCATGGCAACGGGCGCAGCCGAGTGACAGGCCGAGCATCGAGGTCCCGAGCGTCGAGATCATGTCGTCGAGATGATCGTACCGAATGAGCGCGAGCGTCTTCGACGTGGTCTGCCCTGGATACGAACCGGCGACGAGGAAGCCGGTGGCCGAGATCGCTTGCAAACTGCCGGGGGCGAGATGATCGCCGGCGAGCTGCCAGCGGATGAACTGATTGAACGGCATGTCCTGGTTCATCGCCTTGATGACGAAATCGCGGTAGTGATAAGCGTTTGGGCGATTGCCGTCGAACTCGTACCCGCCGCTCTCGGCGAAGCGCACGGTGTCGAGCCAATGACGCGCCCAGCGTTCGCCGAAGTGAGGCGAATCGAGTAGCCTATCGACGACCGCCTCATACGCTTGTGGTTTAGCGCTCGCGGCCTCCTTCAGAAACGCCTCGATCTCCGCGGGCGACGGCGGCAACCCATGCAGATCGAAATACGCCCGCCGAATCAACCGCTCGGCCGCGATCGGTCCGTTCGGCGTCACGCCCTTGTCCTCAAGCTTCGCCAGGATGAAGCGATCGACCGGCGTGCGACCCCAGGCCGCGTTCTTCACCGCCGGCGGCGTGATCGCCTTGATCGGCTGAAACGCCCAGTGCTCGCGGCCTTTCTCAATGTCGATGCTGCGTTTGGCAAGCGCTTTACCGGCGCGTGGATCGGGAGCGCCCATGTCGATCCACTTGACGAAGTCGGCAATGACTTCCTTGGGCAGCTTGGTCGCTTGCGACGGCATCTTCGTCGGCCCGTCGTGCTCCAGGGCTTTGATGAGGAGGCTGTCCTTGGCTTTGCCGGCAACAAGCACCGGCCCATTGACGCCGCCTTTGAGCATGCCGTCCTTGGTGTCGAGCAGAAGGTCCGCCTTGAGCTTTTTGGATTGCGCGGAGTGGCACTCGTAGCAATACTTGCTCAAGACGGGGCGGATCTTGTTCTCGAAGAACTCGACCCCCTTCGGATTCGTCCCGCCCGCAAAGAGGAAGGCTGGCATTCCGAGCATCGCAAGTAAAACACCGAGCAATCGTTGGTGAGTCATGATTGAATGCTTTGGTAAGAGAACTTCGGCTTGGTGGCAGGAGTATGGATCTTATCATACGCCGGAAGGCATCGTCGAGAGAAAAATAGCCGTCGCTTGATAAAATGCCAAGGGCGATCACATTTCCGGCTCGCCGAGCCGCGTTACACGGAGGGGACAATCGATGCTTCGCTATCTCGCAATCGCTATCGTTCTGATGCTGCAATTGGGCCCCGCTATTGCGCAGGATCTCTCACTCAAGCCCGACGACCCCGCGTCCACCGTGCATCCGCGCAAATTCGGGTTGCCGGGCGGCATCGGCGTGACGCGCGGCTGGTACGTCTGGCGATCGTTCGACACGAAGACCTGGCGCGCCGAGGTGAGCCACGAAGGTACCGGGCAGAAGTACAGCGTGCGCGTGTTGCCGTGGTTGACGACGTATCGCAATCTCGCGTATGGGGCTCATCCCGACGAGCTGCTGGCGGGCGAGCGCGTGAACATGTTTTTCAATCCCGACGACAAGCAGCAACGTGCGTATCTCGTCCACTTTCAGGACGAATTGTGCCAGATGAAGGGACACAATCACGCCTGGCAAATCGAGAAAATTATTGATGGCGGCTTCACAGCGCGCGTGATGGCCGGCGACAAGCAACTCGACGACAAGATCGCTACGTTCACGTTCGATCCGAAGTGCCAGTTCTGGCGCGGCGGCAAGATTGTCGATAGTGCGAACGCGAAAGTCGGCGAGCGCGTCTACTTGCGCTGGTGCTATGACGACACGCGCCGCGTCGTCAAGCTGTGCAGCGACGCCGGCAGTCTTGACGCGATCCAGGCCGAAGCACGCAAGCGGATTGGCGAGCGCGTCAAGAAGGAAGGCATGACCGCGTTCGTCGAGGAGGCCAAGGAGAAGACGCGCGTCCTCGTCTTCGCGACCTGGTGGCAACAAGCCGGCGATCTGAAGCCCGGCGACAAGCTGCGCTTGCAGGCGGAAGGCGGCGAGCCGGTTGCGGTGAACCTGGTGTCTCGCAAGAACCTGGGCACGTACGGCTCCGGCTGCAGCGAGCTGATCGTCGATGGGCTCAACGCCAAGCAAAGCGAGCTCGTGCGCGGCTGGACCGGCGGCAAGGTCGTGCGCGCATTTGGACCACAGGCAGAGTGAGGTATGAGCGAACACGAATGGCTAAGGGCCGATGAGCCGCGACAATTGCTGTTTCAAATTCGGCACCAACGCAAGTTGCGAAAGCGGCGTTTGTTTGCCTGTGCATGTTGCCGACGCGTTTGGACTTTGCTCACCGACTCGCGCAGTAGGAAAGCCGTCGAAAAGGCAGAACAATTCGCTGACGAGTTGGTCGACAAATCAGAACTTGATAAAGCATATGAAGCTGCTCGTGACGCTGCGCTCGAATTAAATACCCAAATCATGGAGGTTCCCGTTAGCCAACGAGAAATGCCGTGGAAGTTATGGAAGGCCGCCGAAGCGGCGGTTCACGCCGCGGCACCGCGGGGCACTGCGGATGCAACAATGGACGCACTTGATGCATCGTTTGTTGTAGATTTTGCACATAGAAAAGCCGAGAGACAGCTGCACTGTGTTTTGATTCGCGACATATTCGGCAACCCCTTCCGCCCCGTCGCCATCGATCCCGCCTGGCTCACCTGGCGCGACGGCACGATTCCGCTGATCGCGCAAGCCATTTACGAGGAGCGTCGCTTCGCCGACATGCCGATTCTCGCGGACGCTCTGGAAGAAGCCGGTTGCGCGGACGCCGACATTCTGAACCACTGTCGGCAACCCGGCGAGCACGTGCGCGGCTGCTGGGTCGTGGACCTGCTGCTCGGCAAGACTTGATTCCATGTGGTTTTGTCTTCCGCGCTTTGCCGGCGGTTTTCTTCTTGCCGTTCAAGCGGGCACGGACCTCGCTGAGAGGAATCCTCGTTTTTTCATTCGAACGTTCAGCGAAGAGTTTCATCAGCGCTTTATTCTTGACGACCGCGGCGATCTCCAGGTCGAAGTCGGAACTCATGTTGTTCCCCAAACGTCATAGAGGCCGGAACCGTTGACACTCGGTATTCTAACAGATAACGACCCGACGTGAGCGTCGGTCGCGAGAATGAACGGAGAAATCAAGCATGCGTTTCTCTCGCCTCTCGATCTTGTCGATGGTCTTTCTCCCCTTCTTCGTCACCGAGGCTTCAAGCGACACGCGCGAGCCGCGCATCGCGTTCGCGGTCAAGGACGGGTTCGTCGAATTCGCGCTGCGTCAGAACGGCGAGCCGATTGCCGATGCGATCATCGAGATCACCGACGACAAGGGGCGAAAATTCAGCGGCGAATCGGGACCGGACGGCGAGGGAGCGTTTCCGTCGCAAAACAGCGCATCGTTCACGGTTGAGATCAAAACGGGCGCTCGCACCGCCGATCCGATTCGGCTGTATAAGACCGCGGACGGCATCGAACCCGCGCGTGTGCTTTTGAGCTATGGGCTGCGTCCCTGTTGTCGCGGGTTGGCGAAAGCGAAGCCGATCATCGTCGGGTCGCCGTTTGAACCGCAAACGCCGGCCGCGAGCGAGGAATCAGCGTCGTGGCTCTGGCTGTGTGCGTTCCCGATCGGACTGCTCATGACGGCGGCGCTGACGATCACGATTCGGCAAAATCAAACGGCGGCGTCGTTCGCGGAGAACCCATAGTCATGGGCAACACGCTGCGCATCTTCGCGCCGATGCTCGTGATCGGAGTGCTCACGCTGGGTCCGCTGGCGTATTACGTCCATCGCCGGGCGAATCCGCCGGTCGCGCCGACCCCGACAAGCGATATTGCGCAGGAAGCGCGCGACGATCTGACGCAGCGCAACTTCACGCCGCTGTCCGCCTCGCTGGAATCGCTCTTGAACGATCCAGCGTATGAGCCGGTCCCCACACAGGCGCACACGCTGCTGCTGCAATCGGCTCCGGCCTTCAAGTTGACCGACGTGGACGGCAAGGAATGGACGCTCGCGCAGCAGTTGAGGGACGGACCGGTCGTGCTCGTTTTCTATTACGGCTATCATTGCAATCACTGCGTCAGCCAGCTCTTCGCGCTCGACAAGGACATCGACAAGTTTCGCGAGCTGGGCGTCACGGTCGTGTCCGTCAGCGCCGACGCGCCGGAGCTGACGCGCGAGCGTTTCAAGCAATACGGGGCGTTCAAGTTCCCGGTCCTATCCGATCCGAAGAACAAGATCGCCCAGCAATATGAAGTGTACGTGCCGAACTCGAAGCCCGACCAGGAAGGGAGCCTGGTGCATGGCACCTTCGTCATCACCCGCCAGGGCAAGATCGCCTGGGCCCATTGCGGCGCCGAGCCCTTCACCGAGCATCGCACGCTGCTTCACGAGGTGGCCCGCGTCGAAGGGCGCTAGCCACGGCGATTCACTTCGGCGCGCCAAGGCAATACAGATGCGATTGTGAACGTGAAAAGATCTGGCCCTTCGAGGGCGTCAGCGACGCGCGGAAGATCTCGCCCGGACCCGCGCCGACATTGCTCTCCGCGATTACCTTGAACGTCGGACCCGGCTCGATGACGCTCGTCTCACCCGCCTCGCTCTGATAATACACGAGCCCGTTGGCGGCGATCGGCGACGACGTGAACTGTGTGCCGCGCAGACGTTCCTTCCACAGCACCTTCCCCGTCGTGGCGTTATAGCAGGTCGCGATGCCCGTCATGTCCGCGGTGATGAGGTAGTCGCCGACAAGGATCGGCGACGGCTGATCACGCCCTCCCTTGCGCGGCGTGTGCCAGGCCATGTGCGATTTCGTCACGTCGCCCGAGCCGCCGAGCTTGACGGCGTATATATCGCCCACCAGGCCATTGATGACATAGACCAGCCCTTTGCCTGGCGCCACGGTCGGCTCGCCGCGGCCGATGAAGCTCTTGCATCGCCACAGCTCCGTGCCTTTCGTTGGGTCATAGCCGATCACGAAGTCCTCGCCGTTGAGCACGATCTCTTTGCGTGTGCCCGCATCGACGGGCACGGGCGAGCTCCAGCCGCCGCGGAACGGCGTTGGGCGCGATGTCTTCCAAACATCTTTGCCGGTCCGTTTGTCGACGCCGATGATGAAGGGGTCCTTGATCGAATCACAATTTTGGATGACGAGATCGCCGACGATGAGCGGACATGCACAAGTGCCCCACGGCCCCGGAAACTGGCCGAGATCACGCGACCACAGCTTCTTGCCGTCCATGGAAAAAGCGTGCAGCCCGCCTTTGCCGAAGAAGGCGATGACGCACTCGCCGTCGGTCGCACAGGTAGCGGACGCCCAGCCGTTCATGACATGGCTCGGTTCCGGTGCGCCCGCCCAGGCTTCCTGCTCCCATACGATCTTTCCCGTAGTTCGCTCGACACACAGGACGATCCGCTTCTTGCCTTTTTCAAGTGCCGCGGTCAGGAAAATGCGTTCGCCCCAGACGACAGGCGACGACTGCCCCTCGCCCGGCAGCTTCGTTTTCCAGACGACCGCCTTCGTGTCCCACTTCGTCGGCAAGCCGCTTTCGCTCGTGTGCCCGTTGTGCTGCGGTCCGCGCCAGCCCGGCCATTCGCCGTCCGCATGAACGAGCGCGGGCAGACAGCAGGCGAAGACGACGAGCATCAAATAAGGAAGGGAACGCGTCATGATTGGACCTCAGGAATGCGTTGAAGGCGGGCGAGGAATCCACGGCATTGTATGAAGTTGCCAGCGGGCTGCGAAGGGGGCCGTGACTCGAGTCAAATGGGGAAGGCAGTACCGGTCGTTCACTCTGGATCCTGAACGGGTGAAACAAATTAGCCCCAGGTCAACGCTGGGGTTGCCTGGGGCTGAATTTATTCCAGCCTATCAGGCTGGAAATCAAGCCGAGGAAATCTATTACAGCAACTCCTGAATCGCCGTCGGATCATCCAGCACGTTGACCGGCCGACCGCTCGGGTCCAGAAGCTGCAAGTGCGGGTCGATGCCGAGCACGTTGTAGATGGTGGCGTGGATGTTGCACGGCGTGAGCGGGCGGGAGAGCGGGCGTTCGCCGAGGCGGTCCGTGGAGCCGACGATGGTGCCGCCGCGGACGCCGCCGCCGCCCATGAGGCAGAACATGCTGTTGCCCCAGTGGTCGCGGCCGGGGGTGCCCATCGAGCGCGGGGCGCCGCCGTTGCCGCCGTCGTTCATTCTCGGCGTGCGGCTGAATTCGCCGCACAGGACGACCAGCGTTTGGTCGAGCAGGCCGCGTTCTTGCAGGTCGGTGAACAGGCCGTAGACGAGGCTATCGACGATCGGCAGCAAGCGTTGGTAGCTGCCTTCGAGGTCCCAGTGGTGGTCCCAGCCGCCTAGGTGGACGGTGACGAATGTCGAGCCCGCTTCGACGAGACGACGCGCCAGCAGCGTGCTTTGGCCCCAGTTGTGTCGGCCATAGCGATCGCGCAGACGCGGGTCTTCGCGGTGGATGTTGAAGGCGTCGCGCGCTGCTGGCCCGGTGACGAACTCGAACGCTTCTTGCGAGTAACGGTCCATCGCCTGGGCGGTGCCGCGGTTGTCGAGATCGCGCAGCATGCGGTCGAAGTGATTGTTGAGCGTGCGGCGATCTTCGAGCCGATCGACCGAGAGGCCCGCGGCGAGATTGAGGTTCTGCACGTTGAAGGTTGGGCTGTTGGGATCGCCGCCGGTCGCGAACGGGTTGTGATGGGCGCCGATCATGTGCCCGCCGAAGTAGCCGGGGTTGAGGCCGATGCTCGCGGCGTAGGGGACGCCGACGTAGCCGGGCATGCCGCGGCGGCGCGGGCCGGCCTCGCGCGACACGATGGCGCCGATCGACGGAAATCGCTGCATCTGATTGACGCCGCTGACGCCCATGTCCTTGGTCGTGAGCATGCGATGCCCGCCGGCGAAGTGATCGCCGGTGTCGTGGTGCAGCGAGCGGACCATCGAGAAGAGGTTCGTGATGCGAGCCTGCTTGGGGTAAAGCTCGGTGACGTCGAAGCCCGGCACGCGCGAACGAATCGGCCGCCAGATGCCGCGGAACAGCTCCGGGGCGTCGGGCTTCATGTCGTACATGTCCATGTGTCCGGGACCGCCGTCGAGCCAGATGAGGATGACGGAGGTGTTACGGGTATTTCCCGATTGCTCGCGCGCTTTGAGGATCTGCGGCAGACCGAGCGCGGCCATGCCCGAGACGCCCACTTTGAGGAAGCTGCGGCGGTTGATGCCATCGCAATAACGTCCGGCGCGGCCAAGATCGAGATTGAACATGATATCCCCCTTGAATAGACAGCGTTTCTTTTATCGGCAAGGTCGGATGGTGGGCTGCAGTCGGCATGCAGGCTACAAACAGCTTATCATCTTGGCGCGAAAAGGGAAATGGAAAAAACGCGATCATTCCGGATCACCGGCCGTCAACCATCCGGCGTCTCCAGAAGCTCCTTCAATCGCTCCGCGAGTTGCGGCGGGAGCCTCGGCAGCCAGGACGCATCGACGAGTCCGACGCCGATAATATCCCGCAGGTGAGTACGGTCCTTGTCACGATTCGACATCAGCTTCATAGGCACGAGCGCCTCGAGAGTAATCACGCGGAAATTGGCCGGGTTGTCAACGGTCTGGATGTCCGGCGCCGGGAGCAAGTGATCGGGGCGCGTTTTCTCGCCAGCGAACAAAAGGTGGATGGCCTCGCTGGGCTTTCCCTCGGCGCCGTCGCGGAACATAATCACATCCAGCAACTCGCCGCCCACGAAGCCAGCCTGCTCCAGAGCAGCAGCGATTGCGGGCAGATCGCTGCGGCGCACCAGCAGATCGACGTCGCGCGTATTGCGGACGGCGCCTTCATCGACGGTGGCGACCCACGAAGCGACGGCATTCCCTCCCACCACGGCGTAGGGAATGCCGACCTCGTTCAACGCTGCCGTTGCGCGCAACAATCGCTCGCGGACCTTGGCCACGGCTCGCTCCATGCGATCCAGAATGTCCGTGCTCATGCTGACGGTCTGCGTCGTCCAGCGCGGCACGTTTTCCTGGGTTGAAACAATTGGCGCGGTCATGGTCTCTATCTTACCAGAATCAACGCTTGCCAAGCAACCCCGGCGTCTTGTGCAGCGCCGTCACCTCGGCCACCGTCAACGCGCGATTGAAACACGCCATCTCGTCGAACAGGCCCGTGTAGCCGACGGCGGTGTAGATGCCGGCTTTCTCGATGTCCCAGTCCATGGCGATCGCGCGGTCCTTGACGTCGCCGATCTTCTTGCCGTCGATGTAGAGCGTGGCGCTGGCGTTCGGTTTGCCGGTGTCGAAGTTGTCCCACGACAGGACGATGTGATGCCACTCGCCCGCTTTGAACGCGACCTTGGGCACGCGCACCATCGGCGCGTCGGCGTCGCTCTCTTTGGCGCCGGTCTTGCCATCGGGCACCGCGGGGAAGACGCCCATGCGAAGATCGCGCGGCTTGGCGTCGTTGAAGTCGAACCAGATGCCGCCGTTGTTGGCGCCTTTCTGCGTGATCTGCACCGGATCACAGAAAGTCAGCTTGAGGGCCGCGGGATTCATGTTGATCCACATCGAGCACGCGCCGCCCCAACCGCCCTTCTTGAACGCGAGGTTGCCTTTGACCGGATAGGAAAATCGGCCGCGGTTGGGCAGCACGTCGGTCGCGTCCAGACAGCCGCCGGCGATGCCCTTCTTGACGATCTTGTAAATGTCCTTGTTGTAGCCTGGCGCAAACGTGAATTTCTTCGGATCGGTCGGATCGCCCGAACGCGTCATAATCGGCCCGACGCCGATTTCCGGGGTCAAGCTTTCGTCGAACGAGGCGTAGAAGCTGACCGCTTTCTGGAGCGCGTCGTCGCCGGCGTCAACCGGAATCGCAGTGAGAATCAAGAGGCCGAGGATGATCGCCATTGTGAACAAGCCGCTGTTTGTCATGATTCGCTCCTGACTCGGTTTGCCATGGAAACAGTCGCAGCGTACCCCGGCGACACGCTGGATGCAAGTAGGTGTTGGCGTTCATCTTACTAACCCTGAGCGCAAGCGAGGGGATAGCATGGCCCCTGGCGGTGTCATCGGCCTTTCCGAGGCGTCCTGCTATCCCCTCGCTTGCGCTCAGGGTTAGTAGAGTCGGCGGAGTTTTCGTACAATCAATGCACGTAACCGTTCACCATCACGATAGCAAACACGGACAGGCCAGCCCGCGCCGATGATTATGGACAGCGTTGTGGAGATATTCAAGGGCGTTCTTGCCATGCAAGCGACACGTTTGCACGACGGTCAGAATCCGTTCGACGAACCGGCAGCCAGATTCGCTGTTGCAGCCGAAACTGCGCCGGCGCCACAGTACGGCGCGACGCAAAAGACGTTCCATGTAGTTGTTGGTCGGTTCGACTCCCTCATGCGTCGCGAAGGTCCACAGGGCGGACTCCAACTCCAGCAAGTTCCCGCAGAACTTCGCCACGCGCGCATCATCGCCCAGTCCGCCTTCCACCAACGCCTTGCCCAACCGACGCTGGAGCGGTTCGATCAGCGTTCCCAATTTTCGCCGCGTGACTTTTCCTTTTTGAAACGCATGCCACGCGGCGAAGAGTTCTTTGACAATACGCAGCCCGCGGCGGCCCACAAAAACACTGGGGCCGCCGCAATCGACGATTTTTTGAAAATCGCGTTTCAAGTGCGCCCAGCAAAGCTGACGGCGCTCCTCCGGCACTTGCAAATACACGTGCCAGCGATCGCTGTGCAAGATGCCGTTGATTTCTTCACCCAAGAGCACGGCCAAGCCGAGGGCGCTGCGTTTGGCGTGGATGACAAAGACGGCGACGTTGACGGTTGCCGCCGCCCACAGCCAGCACAGCTTGCCCCAGAGTTTCCAACTCGTCTCGTCGGCGAACTTCACGTCCGCCCGCCTGACCGCTGCGATGGCTTCCTGATGAGCGGGCGCCAAGGCAGCGCTGACTTCTTGTTCGAGATTCGCCACCGTGCCCAGTGCGATCGGCACGCCGAACACGGTCTCGACGATTTCCTCCGCCAGCAACTCGTTCAATTTCTGATAGAACGGATGCCCCGGCGATTTCGGCAACTCGGTGGTGGCAATCCAAAGCCCTTGCTCTTCGCGTTTTCGTTTACCCAAAGCCATCGTGACTCCTCGGTCTTCGGTGTTTCCTGATTTCCTTCCCTTGGCCATCAGCATACCAAGGCTGTCAAGAGGGGGGCTTTTTCAACGGGCTGCTGCGGGGATGGACGTGCGCCCGTACAACGCCCAGAGGTTTGCGCCAACGAGCGACGCCATGGTTTAATATTCGCGGGTGTGGAGGACTGATACCCTCGCCCCATTATGTCATTTCCGCAATCTTTGCATCTGGCGCTGGCGTTATTAGTTGCGATTTGGTATACTCCCTTTCCTCATTTCACAGCTGGGAGGTCTACATGAATCTGAGCGAATTTGAAGACGCCTATGATGACGACGAGCGCGTCCGCACCAAGGTCGACGACGTCGAAGGCGTGCGCAAGGCGAGCCTGGATACGCCGGTCTGCGAGATCATGGCGCGCGATCCACTCGTCGTGGACGTGAGCGCCACCGTTGTCGCCGCCGTCGATGCGATGAACATGCATCACACCGGCTGCGTGCTGGTCGAAGAAGCGGGCAAACTCGTCGGCATTTTCACCGAGCGAGACGTGCTGCGCAAAGTGGCCTTCCACGAAGGCAATCGCAACCGGAGGGTCGGCAGCGCAATGACGCGCGATCCCGAAACGCTGCCGCCAAGCGCGTCGATCGCTTACGCCCTCAACAAGATGAGCGTGGACGGCTATCGCCACATCCCCATCGTCGCCGACGACGGCAAAGCGATCGGCGTCGTGTCGGTCAAGGACATCGTCCACTTTGTCGTCGAATGGTTCCCCGAAAGCGTCCTCAATTTGCCGTCCGATCCCGAAAAGGTCCATCACCGGACCGAAGACGGCGGCTAGTGCCTCATCCATTCTTAATCTTCGGGTAGAGCCGCTTCAGTTTTGTCCGAGCGTCGTCGATTTTGAATTGCCAGTCTACCCCGCGTTGTTTGGCATTCGTTTTATCCGCCCAGATTCCGATCTCGGATTGCAACAGC
>SXGT01141094.1_pt1 | contig 43845 bp, 41 predicted proteins | sample 3176221 | NCBI WGS metagenome assembly SXGT01 (sample SAMN11356862, study PRJNA531348) | freshwater metagenome | isolation source: freshwater sample F1-120 | place: China: Fuxian Lake, Yuxi | collected 2017-12-25
GCAAGTTTGAGATGTTCTCGGATGCGTTCAGAGTCTGCGGCGCGCGCGTCTGCGCCGATCAACACAGTCACTATTTCGCTTTCGTCGTCCACAAGAAAGTCGAGTAACGAGGCGCAGGCTTCGGCTGTGGTGGCGCGGGCCGCGATAATCCCGCCGTCGCGTGCAATCGCCAACCAGTCACCAACGGCGATCTCGCCGCACTCGGCACGCGAATCGCGCACCGCTTGGGTCACTTCACCCGCACGAACGCGCGTCAGCGCCTCCGAAAACGCAGCGATGTTCAGCCCGATCTCCTCTTCCGGGTCATAGGAAATGAGCGCAGCGAGCGCTTCGACGACCGAAGTTGTCGGCACGACCTCAACCGATTTGCTGGTCAACGAATCCACTTGGCGAGCTACCGGGATGATGTTTTTGTTATTAGGCAACACAATCACTGACTGCGCATTCGCCGATTCGACTGCTTCGAGAATCTGTGCCGTGGATGGATTCATTGATTGCCCACCCGCAATGATCGATTGCACGCCGAGCGAAACCAAGAGTCTCCGCAGCCCATCGCCAACCGCGACCGCCACAACCGCAGTCTCAACCGGTTCAGAATCTTCTAATTCGCCGGTCGCTTCGCGAACCCACTGTTGTTCCTCCGCTGCGACCTCCTCAAACAAATCAGTCACACGGATCTTGTTGGGCCGACCTGCTTGAATCCCGGCTTCGATTGCGGCACCGATGTCGTTGGTATGAATATGACAGTTGTACAGGCCATCGCCACCGACGACAACGATCGAATCACCAACGGTCATCCAGGTGGCCCGAAACGCAGGGATTGCGGCGTCGTCGGGAGCATCGAGCAAGAACATCACCTCATACCTGAGGTTCGCAACGTCGTCGCCCGAAAGGTGACGTTCCACTGCCATTGGCGTCGGCGCGTCAAGCGACGGTTGGGGAAGATCAACCCCTTCAGCGACGTGACGCAGCGCGGCGATCAGCAATGTGAAACCACTCCCGCCCGAGTCGACAACGCCAGCGTCACGCAATGCGGGCAACAGGTCGGGCGTTCGTGCCACTGACGCATGCGCCGATGCTTGGGCGCATTGCAGCACTTCGGCCAACGTGGGCGGGGAATCACCGTAAGCCGATTCGAACTCTTCGAGACCCTCTGCGGTTTCTCGGACCACCGTGAGAATCGTGCCCTCGACCGGACGCATCACCGCTTCATAGGCGGCATCGGCAGCCCTACGCATCGCTCGCACTACGTCGCCAGCTTCCACGGCTTCGCCAGCACCAAACACCTCGACCAAGCCCCGCAAGATCTGGCTAGTAATCACCCCAGAATTACCACGGGCGCCCATCAGCGAGCCCCGAGCGATCGCAGTGCACACCTCGCCCATTGATTCCGTAGTGCGCAATTCAGTACACACCGACTCGAGGGTCAATGCCATGTTTGTGCCGGTATCGCCATCAGGTACGGGGTATACGTTGAGCCGGTTCAATTCTTCTTGATGGGAACGCAGCGCGTCGCGGAATGCCTCGATGACACGGCGGACTTCGGCTGGCCCAAGACGCGCAAGGGTCGACATACGCAGCGACAATAGCGTTGCCTTGCCCAATCCTGAGGCAAGGCGCCGCCGCTGGTAGATTGCGCCGGTTCACATTTGGTTCGATGAGGTATTTCGACATGGCTGCTGTTTGCGACGTCTGCGGGAAAAAGCCGAACTTCGGCATGCGCGTTTCCCACTCCCACCGGCGAAACAAGCGGCGCTGGGATCCCAATATCCAAAAAGTACGGGCGATGGTGAACGGCACTCCGCGCCGCGTGCACGCCTGCACTTCGTGCATCAAGGCTGGCAAAGTCATCAAAAAGGGCTGAGGTCTGCCGTGCAGGGTGTCGTCAAGATTTACGATCCGCTCACTGGTGAGGGAATCGTCATGACCGACGTCGACCGCAGCGATGTGGTCCTGGCCGCTGATGCGCTCGAAGGATCTATCTTTCGAATCCTTCGCCAAGGCCAGCGGGTCGTCTTCGACTTGGACCGCAAAGGTCGCGCCACAAAGATCCGCATGGGTTCCGAACCTGACATGGGCATGACCACAGCCGAGGTCTAACCGGACAAATGTCCCCTTGAGCGGTCGTGTCCGCGAGTCGATACCCCCGAGATGGCTTCGGCACGGTTTACACCAAGACGGCGCAACGCACTCATCGCGGTGTGGCTAGTTGCGAGCGCGGTCGGCTTTATCCTTGTCGAGTCGCACCCGCTCATCACGAGTGCCATCCAAAACTTCGGCTCAGTTTTTGCGGCGGCAATCGCAGTCGTTTCAATTCGACGCCGGCCGGCACCCCATCGCCGAGCATGGGGTTTGGTCGTGGCGTCGCTCGTCTGTTGGGCCATCGGAGACATCATCTGGAGCGCGTTCGACCTGTTCAACGGGGAGAGGCCCTCAGTATCGGTTGCTGACATCTTCTACCTAGCCGGTTACCCGTTTCTTGCGCTCGGTCTCATACGAATGGCCAAACTTCGCAGCAAATACAGGCCAGCGCGAGGCCTGGCACTCGATGCGATCGCCATGACCGGCGCCGCAGCGATGGCGACTTGGTATTACCTCGTCGTACCAGCGGTTGAAGGTGTCGCTGGTTTGGAAAAAATCGTCTGGGCCTCATATCCGCTCGCAGACGTTGCGCTCGTGGCAGCGCTCACGATGCTTGCATTCGCACCCGGCAAGCGAGGCATGCCGACAGTGCTCATAGGAAGCGGCCTGCTGCTCATGCTGGTGCTAGATGTCGGGTTCGCCGTGTTGCCCCGATTTGGCGGAGAATCCTGGCTCGATCTGCTCGATGTCTTTTATCCAACGTGCAACATTCTGATCGCGCTGGCGTTGCTCCATCGCAACGCGAGCGAACTCATCGAGCCCGTCCCATTGATTTTCCACCGGATCCACCCTGCCCGAGTTGCGTTTCTGGGCGTCGCAATGTTCACACCACCCGTCATGACTGCAATCCAGTACGCGCAAGGAACGCGCACAGGAGCTCCCCTGCTCTTCGGGTCGACGCTTGGGCTCGGCGGCGTCGTGTATTTGCGGTTGGCCGGGCTTGTGCGGGAACACGAGCGAAGCCAAGATCAGCTCAGCATCTTGGCATCTCACGATGCACTCACTGGCCTCCCAAATCGCAAACTACTCACCGACCGCATCGAACACGCGGTAACTCGCACAACCCGCACTGATGAAGTCGTCGCCGTCCTCTACCTCGACCTCGACCGGTTTAAAGCAGTCAACGACACCCGTGGCCACGAAGCTGGTGACCAACTCCTCATCGAGACGGCTCGACGGCTCACCACGTGCGTTCGAGAAGGAGACACCGTCGCACGTATTGGTGGCGACGAGTTTGCCATCCTCTGTGAAGATCTCGACTCACGCGGCACCATGAACATGATTGCCGATCGTGTAGTGGCCGCCATCGCCGAACCGTTCACGGTCGGAGATGGCGTCGCGGTTGTGTCTGCGAGTGCAGGGCTTATGTTCCCAGCACGTTGGACAAGCGATGCCGAATCGATCCTGCGCATGGCTGATGCAGCGATGTATAGCGCGAAAGATGCTGGCAAAGACCGTTGGAGGGTCTACGACGAGTCGATGCAAGCCGAGGAAAATGATCGCCGCACAAAGGAAGTCGCGCTCCAGCAAGCACTGAGCAACAACGAGCTTGAATTGCATTACCAACCGATCGTGGACGCCACATCCCACGCAATAGTGAGTTTCGAAGCACTCGTTCGGTGGAACCGACCCGGCGTCGGGCTCGTTGGCCCGATTGATTTCATTGAGCTCGCAGAAGAAACCGGGCTTATCTTGCCGATCGGCACATGGGTTTTGCACCGTGCAGCTGAACAACTTGACCAATGGCGCCAGTCATTTCCCGACGTTGAGCTGCATATGAGCATCAACGTGTCGGCGCGTCAGCTCGACCAAGCCTCATTCATCGAAACAGTGGAATCGGCGCTTGCCAAGTTGCAAAGCCCGCCCGCATCGTTGACACTCGAAGTCACCGAATCAGTACTCCTCGTCGACCGCGACTGGGCAAAGCGCCAACTCGAATCGCTCAAATCTCTAGGCGTGATGCTCGCAATCGACGACTTCGGCACTGGATACTCAGCGCTCGCCTACCTCAGCACGTTCCCATTTGACATCGTAAAGATCGATCGAGCGTTCATGAACAACTTCGACCCTGGTGCCGGCGGTGCCACGGTGGTGGAAGCCATGATCTCGCTGTCGCATGCGCTAGGTCTCGTGGTTGTGGCAGAAGGCACTGAAGTTGTCGAACAACTCGACGCGCTCGCTGCGATCGGATGTGATCTCGTGCAGGGCTACTACTTCTCGAAACCGCTACCGGTCGATGAGGCAACCGCGTATCTCGCGAACCACGCCAGTAACCTGGCCGCGCAACGCGCCGCCTGAGGTTGCGGCACGGCGTCGCGGCCGCAGCAAGCGAGCTGTGTGCCCGAGAATGACTGCTAGCGCGGGCGCTTGCACCGGCGCTAGCACCCGCTTTTGGAACCCTCGACGCCACGCCGCTCCGAGTCTGGCTGGACGAAGCGAAACCGCTCCAATTGCCCAGTCCGCGCTCGCTATGCAAGACCTTGCGGCTGCAGCACCATCTGCGTGCATCGAAACAGTGCCATGACGCGACCATTGGTTTCGTTGGTGACCGTTGCGTCCCACACGTGTGTCTGGCGACCGAGGTGCACCGGCACGCATCGACACCTGACACGTTCGCCGGTGCGAGCGGATGACAAAAAGTTCGTCTTCAGCTCAATCGTTGTGAACGATGCACCTTCGGGGACGTTGTTGCCGCACCCGATCGCGCAACACGTATCCGCCAACGCCACCACAGCCGGCGCAAACAGGAATCCGGTGCCGGCGATGAGGTTTTCGGTCACGTCGATATGACCTACGACGAGGTCGACCGCCGCGTGATCGAACACACAACCGAGTTGGCCTGGCACGCGGTCGCTAAAAAATTCAGTCGCCCGGCGCGCGGCTTCATCTGGGTCGACGCCGTCCGCGAAACTCATGCGTGCAATCTCATTGTTGGGCTACGCGTGGTTCAGGCGCTGTTCTAGGGCTTGCAGTTGTTGGCGCAATTCATCTGGCAAAGCATCGCGGAACGTGTCGAAATGTTGCGCGATCAATGGCAATTCAGCTTTCCAAGCCTCGACGTCGACGGCCAGCAAGTCTTCGATGGCAGCATCGCTAATCCCGAGGCCGTCGATTGCCAACGCTCCCGGTTTCGGAAGCAAGCCAATCGGCGTTTCGACCCCTGGTGTCGTGTCGGCACACCGCTCGAAGATCCAAGCCAGAACTCGCGAGTTTTCGCCGTAGCCCGGCCAGAGAAATTTGCCTTCCGGACTCTTGCGGAACCAGTTCACATAGAAGATCTTGGGAAGTTTCGAGGCTTCAGTAGCAGCGCCGACTTTGAGCCAATGGCCGAAGTAGTCGCCCATGTTGTATCCACAAAATGGCAGCATGGCGAATGGGTCGCGGCGCAGGTTTCCCACTGCACCAGCAGCAGCCGCCGTGGTCTCGCTCGCCATAATTGAGCCGAGAAACACTCCGTGGGCCCAATCGAAGGCTTCAGTTACCAAGGGAATTACCGATGCGCGTCGGCCACCGAAGAGAAACGCCGAGATTGGCACACCCGCCGGATCCTGCCACTCATCGGCGACCGAGGGAACCTGCGACAGCGGCGCGGTGAATCGCGCATTGGGATGCGCAGCAGGGGTATCAGACGCTGGAGTCCAGTCGTTACCTTTCCAGTCGGTGCAGTGCGCTGGTGGCTCATCGGTGAGACCTTCCCACCAAACGTCGCCATCACTGGTGAGTGCAACGTTGGTAAACACCGTATTGCGATCGAGTGCTGCAATTGCGTTGGGATTGGTGTCCATGCCAGTGCCGGGAGCGACCCCAAACATTCCGAATTCGGGATTGATCGCGTAGAGGCGGCCGTCGGCTCCGTACTTCATCCAACAGATGTCGTCGCCGATCGTCTCTGCCTTCCAGCCCGGAATCGTTGGCACCAGCATCGCCAAGTTGGTTTTGCCACACGCGCTTGGGAACGCAGCGGCGATGAACTTCACATCGTTGGTTGGGTTCGTAAGTTTCAGAATCAACATGTGTTCGGCGAGCCAACCGTCGTCGCGTGCCATCGTTGATGCGATGCGCAGCGCGAAACATTTCTTGCCGAGCAACGCATTGCCACCGTAACCCGAACCGAAACTTTGAATCTCGCGGGTTTCGGGAAAGTGCACGATGTACTTGTTGTCGGGGTTGCACGGCCAGGAAGTATCGGCTTGACCATCCGCGAGCGGAGCACCAAGCGAATGCACGCACGGCACGAAATCACCATCAGTGCCCAACACTTCGAGTGCGCCGCTGCCCATGCGGGTCATTGTGCGCATCGCAACGGCTACGTACGCAGAGTCGGTGATTTCAACTCCGATGTGCGCGATCGGTGAACCGAGCGGGCCCATCGAAAACGGAACGACATACATCGTGCGGCCGCGCATCGCGCCGCGGTAGAGATCGAGCATCAGCGCGCGCATTTCTGCGGGATCCCGCCAGTTGTTATTAGGGCCAGCATCGGCCTCATTCTGCGAACAAATGAACGTACGGTCTTCGACGCGAGCGACGTCGCCGGCGTCGCTGCGGGCGTAGAAGCTGTTGGGTCGTTTCGCAGGATCAAGCGGCACGAAGGTGCCCGCGGCCACAAGTCTCGCGGCCAACTCAGCTTCTTCTGCGGCAGTTCCGTCGCACCACTCAACTGCGGCGGGCTCCAGAATCGCGGTCCACTCTTCGACCCACGCAAGTAGCTTCGCGTGCTTCGTAGGCGCAGTGCTTGTGGTCATGTGTGGAATCTCCCGAAACCGGCCAATTGGGTTCGGGAAGTGTAGAGGTGAACACGCGGTGGAGGCCGAGTCGGGCCTCGGGAACCGCCATCTAGCGTTGACGGCCCGCCCGAAGCTTCCGGCGCTGACTGCGCACAACCGCCAATTCGATCAACCGGTCGAGTAAATCGGCATAGCTGAGACCGCTGGCCTCCCAGAGTTTCGGATACATCGAAATCGATGTGAATCCAGGGATTGTGTTCAGTTCATTGACCACGAAGCCGCGAGCCAGCCCAGTTGTTTCATAGAAAAAGTCGACTCGGGCCATGGCTTCACAAGCGCACGCTGCGAAAGCCTCGAGCGCCAGCCGCTGAACCTGCGCGGTCTCCACGTCGTCCAACTTCGCGGGAATGAAGAACTGCGCAGCATCAGACTCGTACTTGTCGTGGTAGCTGTAAAACTCAGCACCTGGCACCACCTCGCCCGGCAGCGAAGCAACGGGCGGGTCATCACCAAGCACGGCAACTTCGATTTCTCGACCAACGATCGCTTCTTCGATCAACACCCACTCGTCGTAGCGGGTCGCAAGGTCAATCGCCGTCTTCAACTCGACGACATCGTTGGCTTTGCTCACCCCAACAGAGCTTCCCATGTTTGCGGGTTTGACAAAGCACGGAAACCCAAACTCAGCAGTCACTGCAGCTACCACCGCCTCGACGTCGTGGCCATCGCGGTGCACAACGTCGCGGGCGACCGCGAGCCCAGCTGCTCGCAAAGCTTGCTTCATCATGCGTTTGTCCATGCATAGTGCGCTGGCCAACACACCACAGCCAACGTATGGAAGCCCGGAAAGTTCCAATAGACCTTGCACCGTGCCGTCTTCTCCGTACGGTCCATGGAGTAACGGCAGCACAACATCGACGGCAAATGAAGGCGCGTCACCCAACGGCACAACGTCTGCATGGGTCGGGTCCGTGGGCGGCGCGACCGGCGAACCCGCAACGTCGAAAGCAGTGGGCAATGCTGACGCAGACGTCAGCATCTGTTGCGCGTCGTGAGCCAAAAGCCACTGCCCCTCGATCGTAATTCCAACTGGGATCACGTCGTATTTCGAAGGGTCGAGTGAACGCATGACAGTAACTGCGGTCGCGCGCGAGACATCGTGTTCCGCACTACGTCCGCCAAACAGCACCATGACTCGCACTCGATTGTCCACGCGCGGAACCATACCGGCAACAACACGTTCGATGATTGAAATTGTGTTACAACGCTTCGAGTACGCCGCGAATACCTAGCCCCATGAGAAACAGACCACCCAACCCATACGCCAATTCCAAGCGGTTCTTTGGTTTCCATACGTAGCGGTAGCTATACAGCAACCCGACGGCAGCGAACGCAACAAATCCGTAAACCATATGGAGCGACGGCGCTTTGACGTTGCCCCGGGTGTGCAAGACCACGCCGTGAGTCGCCTGCGCCATCATGAGCGACTCGGCGAATATCACCCCGATCCATACCGCCCGACCGCGCAACGATTTGAATCGCCACGCTGCAAGCGCGAACAGTCCACTCAGCCCATTCGACCCAATCGCAACCCAGCCGAGCACTTCATGAACGTCGCGCAGCGTCTTCATCGAGCGAAACGACTACAGCGTTTGGTCGTCGTTCGCGGCGAATGCGGTATCGCCACCCCGCAATGCGGCTTTCAGGACCTTCCCGGCAGGGTTTCGCGGTAGCGGTTCAGTGCGAAACTCTACATATTCCGGGACCTTGAAGTCGGCGAGCACTGTGCGACAGTGGTCGCGGATTTCCTGCGCAGTTGCTACGACACCGGGTTTCATACAGACAACAGCTTTGACTTCTTCTCCCAACACCGTGTGCGGAAAACCAATGACAGCAGCATCGACAACACCTGGGTATTCGTACAGAACGTTTTCAATTTCAACGCAATAAATATTTTCGCCAGCGCGAATGATCATGTCTTTCGCGCGATCGACGATGTAGACGAACCCTTCGGCGTCCTGCTTGGCGATGTCACCCGTGCGGAACCAGCCGTCCACGAGCACTTCGGCATTGACTTCAGGGCGATTCCAATAGCCTCGCAACATGATCGTTGGCCCCTTCAACCAAATCTCGCCCTGTTCACCGGTTGGCAATGGATTCAATTCGTCATCACGAATCTGCAGTTCGACCGTTGGCACCGGTCGCCCGCACGACGTCGGATGTGCGAAATAATCGTCGCCGCCAAGAGCAGTCGCGACCGCGGCAGTCTCTGTGAGACCGTATGCGGTCGTCAGCGTTTTGCGAAGGTTGGGAAATGCTTGTTCGATGCGCTCCACAAGTTCCGGAGCTGCAGGTGCACCGCCGTAGCTCGCACGTTTGACTGAGGAAAGATCAAACTTTGCGAAGTTCGGCGACTCAATGATGCGCCACATAATCGTGGGCACGCCACCGATACTGCCGACTCGTTCCGCTTCGATCACACGCATCGCTTCGTCGGGATCAAAACGTCCGACTGGCATCAGCACTAGTTTCGCGCCAAGCGCATAGTTCAACACCATGGTGGCCAGGCATCCGGTCACGTGAAACAGCGGTACAACTAGCAGCGAAGCGTCCTGTACTCCATCGTCGGCGCCTCTCGATGCGATTCCGGCGACGGCTTGAATCATCCCGGTGCAGATGATGTTGGAAAGATTCGCTAGCGCTTGACGATGGGTGATCGTGGCCCCCTTAGGCCGGCCCGTCGTGCCCGAGGTATACAAGATCGCCAACACATCGTCTTCGGCAATTTCAGCCTCGGGCATCCCCGGATCTGAACCGTCGCCGAGCAGCGTGTCGAATGATGCAACATTGCTTTCATCCGAACCTGGCTGCGGTCCAATCACGAATACATTGGTGACTTCCGGCAACGCATCGAGCACTGGCAACACGAGATCAAGACGTTTGCGATCAGCAATAACTACTTTGGCGCCACAGTCATCCAGCGCAAACTGCAGTTCTTCGCTTTTTTGCCATGCATTCAGCGGCACACAAATCGCACCAAGAATTCCGCAGGCCCAAAAGGTCAGCACCCACTCAGGATTATTCGCAGACACGACAGCCACCCGGTCACCGTGCCCGACTCCGATTCGAGCCAACGCCACGGCGATCGACCGGGCGGCGACGTCATGGTCGCCGAATGTGTAACGGCGGTCGCCCTGCACGATAAAGGTGACGTCCGATCGCAGTGCACTTACAGCCATCAGTTCACGAAGCGACGCCATACGGGTTTTGTAGACCTGGGTCGAAACTCCCAGCACCGGCTCGACCACGATCTCCATCGGGCCGCCGGGGCCACAGACTTGCACGGCAGCTTCAGCCAACGACGGCATAGTTCGACTCCTCAGCAGGGCAACGGTCGCACCAGCAGATTCGCCTCGGTGCCGGCCCAAGCTAAAGGCACACCGCCTCGGCGTGCCAGCCCAAGCCGACGTGCATGAAACGCTCCAGAACCGACCACCTTCGACGTGCGCTTGGAAGTCCGGCCTCAAGGCCGCCATCCCAACCGCCGACAACCGAAACACACAGATTCAACGGTTCCCGATATTCGCTCGGACTTCTTGTCAGCAGGTGCCCAATGGCCATCACCGAAGTGGACCGCGACTCCAACGTCGCACGCCAACTACGAGACAGCGTGGCGCACGGACTCCAAGAACCGCTCGCTGAGGTTGTACGGACCCTGCAACATCTTGCAGTAGCGCAGGTCAGCCCAGACGCGCCTCAACTCGACCCACAACTGCTGGTTCGCGCTCGATCACTCGCGCATGGTCTGAGCCAAGTCATCGAAGAGCTCATCAGCAGCGGGACGCAACACGGCGTTCTCGATGGCCGCGAACCTCAAGAAACCGTCATCGTGCGCGATGCAATCGAATCCGCAGCTGCAGCTGCGAAATGGAATCCCGAGCGCTGTGTCGTAGTGCGCGGAACTCCTCACATCGCGATTACTACCAACGCGGCCAAATTCGAAGCGCTGCTCGTGCGTATCCTTGAGGTCTCGATCGGCGACGGCGACCTTCGCATCCTGCTCGAACGATCGCGCGGCGAATTGCTCATGCAATTCGAAGCCTCCGAGATCTCGAGCGCGGACCTCGACGCTGTGCGCGTGTTGGCTCGAGCCATTGGCGGCACCTCAGATCGAGCCGTGACCGGGTCAAGTCAGCGGATCGTCGTGTGGCTTCCCCAACAGCGGGTCAACGACCCAATCGAACGTAAGCCCTAGTACCGCCTCAGACTTCGTTAGGTCTGACCATCGGTGTCGGGCTGATCGCGCAAGAACCGCTCGATTTCGCTAGCCAACTCGTCTCCGCTCGGAATCCGCTCTTCCCATTGCTCGTCGATCTGGTTGACGATCTTCAGCACATCCGGCCGCTCCGAGAGCCCCTCTTCGACTTTGTCTCGATAGGCCGCACATCGCTCGTCGAGTTGACGTAGCTCCACACGAATTCGTGCGAGCTCACACAATCGACCCACCAACGCCCGAACCGCGGGCGGCGACGGCGACCCCGACACGTACTGCGGTACCTGCGCCCACAGCGCGACCGATCGGACGCCTGCTTCACCCAATGCGTACTGCACAATCGTGTTCAAACCCGTCGCTCCGACATAGTCATCGCGCAACGGGCCTACTTCTTGGGCAATCGACCGCTTGGTCGCCGAACTCAGCACGGGCACGCTGCGACGATGCGTGACGATCGCGGGCATTCCTCCGAGCGCGAACGACTCGTGGGCATCAACCCGGTCGGCAATCTCGGTAATGGCTGTCGCAAAATCTGGCCACTGGACCGACGGCTCCGGGCCCTGCACACAGACAACGTCGCGACCCAGGTTGCCCGCCCACAGGCGAACTTTGGGCCACTCAATCGATCGCAATCCGCCATCGACCAGCTTCACCAACGGCCGGGTCTGTTGGAGGTCGAGCAGATTGGTGAGATCGATCGCACCAAATTCGCTCCCACCGGCATCCTCGAGCTGCTCAATCAATAAATCCATCGAGCCTTCGCCAGCCAATCCCGCGTCAATCCAGCCGCGAAACGAATAGATCAAGACGGGATTCCGAAGTTTGGGCCAACGCTCTACCTCAAGCATTCGGCGAGATTATTGGAGAACCACCCCCGAGGTGGGGTCGCGGGCATCTGAACGCAGCCCCATTTCCACACCAGCAGTGCTCTGAGTCACATTCGTGGACCAAAGTGCAAGACCGTGTCGCCAGGTGCGTTGACACAGCAAACAAACCCAACACTCAACAAGGAGCACCGCATGCGAACTCGTTTCATTGCCCTCACTGCGATCGCGTTCAGCCTCGCAATTCCGACATCTAGTGCCTACGCTGCAGATCCGCCGCCCGAAGCACCGGCAAACATCCCGATGCAACGTATGGCTTGCCGCAGTGTCGATGCGGCCGAAATCGCTCGCCTCGGCGGCACCGCGGACCATGGTGTCTTTTGCCGTTGGGCCAAGCCCAATACCCGCCGCGCTGGCGGATACAAGCTGGCCCGTAAACACGGCGACGAAGCTCGTTCCATCGTGTTTCGGACCCGCGACCTGCATCACAACTGGTTCCTCGACACCGACGTCGTAGCTGGCGACACCTATAAATACAAGGTTGGCACCGTCGCTCATGGTGGCGCGGTGATTGCAGCATCGCCTGTAGTCACCGTTCAGGCGTAACTCCGGCACTGGCAACTGTCCAAATTCGGCCGATTGAGTACCCGATGACGGCCACGCTTACAACCGCTTCGAATGGTGCTGGACCTTGGGTCTGGCACCATTCGGCGCGCGGCATGCTGCATCGCCTCTGGCTCGTGATTCTGGCCGTTCAGATCCCCGCGTCGTCAACCCCTGATCATGCCGCGGAACAAGCCCTCGCCAGCCGAGCACTCCATGATCCGAACGCGTTCGACACGATCTACCGCGCGCATGTGCGAGAAGTACGACGCTTCATCTATAAACGATGCGGATCAATCGAGCTCGCCGATGACATCACCGCTGCGACATTTGAAAAGGCGCTGCGGAGCTTGCATCGATTCGAATCCAAGCGCGGCGGGATACGCGCCTGGCTTCTTGTAATCGCTGGCAACGCACTCACCGACCACTATCGGCGCAGCACCGCTGAACGAGCACGACTCGGGCGAGCGCAACGAGATCCCGCCGCACAAGCGTGGGTCGGCATCGAAGCAAGCAACTCGGGTGACGACAGCAGCGAAGCCCAGACGCAGCATCAACTCTCATTGATTCGCGCCGCACTCGAACGAATCCATCCTCGATATCGAGAAGCAATTGCGTTGCGCTATCTCGAAGGAATGAGTAACGACGCAGCCGCCGCGGCCACCGGACGAACTCGCGCGGCCATGTCGGTATTGACCCACCGCGCGATCCGCGCCCTCACGCAGCAACTCGAGGTTGACGGTCAATCATGAAAACCGAGATCGCCACCACATTGCAACACATGCAGCATCTCAGCGTCCCCGATTCCTTCGATGAGGACGCAGCCGACGCCCAAATACTGCTTCGGATCCACCAGATCTATGACCTCAACCTGGGTGCGGCGCCAACCAATTCCGCGCTCGCGTATCGCACCGGGACTCCACGCCGTCGCCTCCAACAAACCATCGCGGGGGTCTTGATCATCGCGAGCGCGTTCGCTGTAATCATCTCCCAGCGTGGCCAATCACAGCGCCCGAATCGCAACCTTGTGCTCGTGGCGGCCCGTGAAACCACGATTCTTGACGCAGACGGTAACGCAATTTCGATCGAACTCGGCGCCGCGTTGCGCGAGGGATCCGTTATTCGAGTCGGCAAAGGTGGCACCGCGACCATCGGTTCACTCGTGCTCCCGCCGGGGACCATCGCGCACGTCGAAGATGGAAGCGTCGTGATTGACACGCCCGACACAACCACCACAACGCAATCGACCGCGAACCTGACCACGACCACCGTTGTTGGTCAACCGTCTCCGACTTCGGCGCCAAACGGCGCGACACCGAGCACGAACCCCGTGCCTCGAAGCACCACAACCAACTTTTCCGAACGGCCCGCGAACTCGTCGACACCTCAAGGAGTATCAACCACTTCTCGGCCCACCGCAGACCGTACCGTCACCGCGCGCCTGCAGATTTCACAAGACACACTCACAGTTCAGTGGCAATGGCCGAGCAGTGACCGTGTCGCCGGCATCATCGTTCTTGGCCACGCTCCCGGTTCCAACCCCACATATCCAATTGTGGTCGGATCTGGTACGGCACGTTTGTTCTCCACGCAGCTGCGATCTACAACCGCCACGCAGATCCGGTGGGTTGGGGGCGCCAGAATATTGGTCGTTGCGGTCGATCGAAATCAAGAAATGCTGGGCCAGAGCGTCGTGTTGATCGCGCCGCTACGCTGACGGTGACTGCGCGAGATCCCGGGGTCTAGCGTGATGCGATGGACGTCAAATTCGGAGTGCACACCGGACTCCAAAACACCACTATCCCCGAACTTCAAGAACTCTGGCGAGGTATTGAACGACTCGATTTTGATTGGATCTCGATCTGGGACCATTTCTACGCGGCCGACGCGACAGGCAATCCGCATTCGCTCGAAGCCGTTGTCGCGCACGCTGCGCTTGCGGCAACGACAACTCGGGTCCGGTGCGGATCGCTGGTGTATTCGGCCGGTTATCGCCACCCCGCGGTACTCGCCAACGCCATGGCCACGCTCGATCAACTCGCTCGCGGCCGCATCACCTTTGGGATCGGTGGAGGCTGGCTCCGCAACGAATACGACGTGTACGGCATTGAATACGGCACGCCAGGCCAGCGACTGCGCCGTCTTGAGGAATCAATTCAGTGCATCCGTGGGCTATTGACCCAAGACACGACCAATTTTGACGGTGAGCATTTTCAGCTGCGCAACGCGCAATGTGAACCGAAGCCGGTGCAAGATCGACTCCCGATATGGGTCGGTGGCGGAGGCGAAAAGGTGACGTTGCGAATTGCTGCGCAGCATGCCGATGGGTGGAACGTGCCCTTTATCAGTCCGAAAGATTGGGCACATAAAGCTTCGGTACTCGATGCGCATTGCGAACGGGTCGGCCGCGATCCGATGGAGCTCACGAAAACGGTCAACGTGGGCATGGCATTCACAGAGGACGAACTCGTCACACAATTCGGTGCGATGACCGAAGTGGTTCGTCCGACAGTCTTTGCTGGGAGCGTGCAGCAAATGGTCGATCACGCGGCCGCGTATTGCGAAGCTGGCGCAAAGTATCTGATTCTTGCGCTTCGGGCACCGTTCGCCGCCGACCGCATTGAACAATTTGCGACCGAAGTCATTCCGGCTATCAAGGCTGCGTAGTCGGCTCGCGCCACATCGCCACCAACGTCGGACCAGACTCGGCGATGTCGAGCGTTGCGGTAACACGAAATCCGTGTCGTTCGTAAAACGCGACGTTGTCGGCTTTTGTGCTTTCCAAGTAGCACGGTGTTGAAGTTGCGTCGGCCCGTTGCAGAACTGGTTGCATCACCGCGGATCCGAGGCCGGTGCGCTGTCGTGACGGGTCGGTACCCAGACCTTGAAGATACCAATGGGATTCGGACGGGTGCGCGGCGTGCATCACTTCGTTGGCCACAGCGAACCGCCGAGTGATGTCGGAATCCAGCTGTCCTTCGAGAGACCGCAACGCCGCGCGGGCTTCCAACGTAGGCGCTTCCCCCCAGCGGCCCGGCGGCACCCAAAATGCCGCCGACGCCAAATCATCGTCCACGTAGGACTCGCCGAGAGGAATCGAAATCACGGCCGTGATGAGTTCAAACATCGCGGTCAACAACGCCAAACGATGATCAGCATTAGGAATTGCCCACGATTGGAGCGGATCATCATTAAACGCGCGTGCCTGAGCCGCCCCGATCACAGAACTCTCATCGAGTCGTGCCCTGCGAATCGTTGTCATAGGCGCACGATACGGCAGGATGGTGCCATGGCTGGCGAGTTTCGTTTTGATCCGCTCACGCACCAATGGGTCGGTATCGTCGGCCACCGCCAGGCGCGGCCCAATTTGCCCACAAGTTCCTCCGAAGGCGGCTGCCCGTTTTGCATCGGTGGGCTCGAAGCGCCCAACCCGTACGACGTCACTTGGTTCACAAATCGATGGCCCGCGTTCGCACCCGGCCTACCGGTCGACCTCGCGACCCCAGCCGATCTTGGCCACGCCACATTGGCAGCCGTCGGCTCCGCCGAAGTGATTCTGTTTTCTTCCGACCATGATGCCTCACTCGCCAGCTTGCCGGTCGAACACCTCCGCCGAGTCGTTGATCTCTGGGCCGAGCGATCGCAGGCGCTCATGCAACGAAGCGAAATTGAATACGTGCTCATATTCGAAAATCGTGGCGCGGAGGTTGGTGCAACGATCCCCCACCCGCATGGGCAAATTTACGCGTTCGGACACGTTCCCCCAGCGCCGCGCAACGAAGCACAGCTATCAGCAACCCATGGCTGCACGGTGTGCGCAGACCTTGCCGCGGAACTCGCCGAACCAGACCGTGTCATCCATGATTCTGAATCATGGACTGCCTACGTGCCGTTCGCGTCAGAATTTCCTTACGGCATGCGGGTGGTCGCGAAAGACCACACGGCCGACTTCGCGTCGCTCACGTCCACCCAGCGCGACGGCCTGGCCGCAGCTCTCGGTGATGTGCTCAGCCGATACGATCGGCTGTGGCCTGAAAGCGACCAACGTAGCCACACGTTTCCCTACCTCATGTGGTTTCACCAAGCTCCAAAGCATCACGACGGTGAGTACCACATCCATGCCCATATCGCGCCGCCCCAGCGAGGCCCAGGCACCACCCGTTTCGTCGCCGCGGGCGAACTTGGTAGCGGCACGTACTCGAACCCGGTCGTACCCGAATCGGCCGCGGCGACATTACGCAACGCCTAATTGCGTTCGAAGTTTCGAGCGCCCGCGCTAGCGACGCCGGCGGGCAACGAATGCGCCGCCAAGGTCGACGTTCGCAAATGCTGCCGGCGGCATGCCGTTCGCCGCGTAGTGGTAGAGCGCAGTTTGAAACACGCCCGATAGCGCCGCAGTAATCGCAAGCACGCCAGCGATATATACACCTGCGAGTGTGACCAGTGGTACGGCGATCAAAGCACTTCCGCTAGCAAAGCCAACAAATCCAACGGCAATCCCAGGCAACACCGCGAGCAACCCGAGCAGGCTCATACCGGCGTTGGCGATCACCTGTTCACCCCACGTGCGTTTGAATAGTTCGGTGGATCGCGTGACGGCGGCGCGAACTCCAACGCCTTCAAGCACCAAAATCGGAAGTACCAGAAACGTCACGAGCGACCAAGCCATGCCGACAAACCCAATCACGATGCGGCCAAGGAATCCTGCGCGTTCTTCGAGGGTTCGCAGCACTACCGAAACTGACGCACTCACGATGGCCCACGGCAAAATCTGACGCCAACGCTGCTGAGCGCCTGCGATCGCCGACTTGAGGTCCGGATCGCCGCCGCGCATCCGCTCGTCGGCCGCGTGGACGAGCGCTGCGTTGAAAAAGATCGTCGTGTACGCGAGCAATACGAACGTGAAGAACAACCCGACGAAGCCGCTGATTTTGAATGCGCCTCCGGAATTCACAGCCAGCGCCGACGGGAGAGCGAAGAGCGCCCCAACGATGATCGTGCAGATAACAGAAATCACTGGAAGCCAAATGAGCTCGCGATCGGCTTTCAGGACGTTCCAAGAAGACTTCGCCAGTTCAATCGAATTTCGATACCTTGACATCTTTCCCCATTTCCGCGTGAGCGCGTTCGACAATTTCGGCGAGTGTAGTAGGCAGGCTGGCTCGACAAAACGCGTCCGACTCGCGAGAATCGCGCAATGCGCAACGAAGAGTTTCAGGGCACCATCGGTGATACTTGGCGAGAGTCCACGCCGTGGTGGCCACCCGAACCGCATCCGCCTGTGGGCGCCCCCAACGTGTTACTCATCGTGCTTGATGACGTCGGCTACGGCCAACTTGGCTGCTTCGGTAGCGACATCGCTACTCCTAATATCGATCGTCTCGCCAACGAAGGGCTCCGGTTCTCAAATTTCCACACGACCGCACTGTGTTCGCCAAGTCGATCCTGCTTGCTGACCGGTCGCAACCACCATCGCAACGGCATGGCGAGAGTCGCCGATCTCGCTTTGGGATACCCGGGCTACTACGGGCGAATCCCAAAGCGCAATGGCTTTCTTTCCGAAATTCTCAACGAACACGGCTACGCGAGCTACGCCGTTGGAAAGTGGCATCTCACGCCCGAAGATGAGACCCACATGGCGGCACCGCGCGATACATGGCCGCTCGCGCGGGGCTTCCAACGCTGGTACGGGTTTCACGGTGGAGAAACGCATCAGTTCGTTCCAGCGCTCTATCACGACAACCACAGTGTACGACCGCCTCGCGACGTCGCAGCGGGCTACCACCTATCCGCAGACCTCGCGGATCGCGCAATCGAGTACCTGGGAGATCTACGAGCAGTCGATGACCTGCAGCGATTCTTCATGTATTTCGGCACTGGAGCGTGTCACTCGCCGCACCATGCACCCCAGGAATGGATTGACAAATACCGTGGCCAATTCGACTGCGGTTGGGACGTTTGGCGCGACAAGACGTTCGCACGCCAACTCGCGATGGGCATCCTTCCCGCGCACGCAAAGCTCACGAGTCGTCCGCCGTGGGTACCCGAATGGTCATCGTTGCACCCGAAGGATCAAGCGGTCGCGGCCCGCTTCATGGAGTGTTTCGCCGCGTTCCTCTCGTACACCGACGACCAGATCGGGCGACTGATCGCGTTTTTAGAAACACTCGGCGAACTCGATGACACCGCGATCATCCTTGTGTCCGACAACGGCGCGAGTTCCGAGGGCGGTATGCGAGGGTCGATCAACGACGCGAGATTGTGGAACGGGATGCCCGCCGGCCGCAAGGAACTACGCGAACGAATCGACGAGCTCGGTGGACCCAACGCGCACAACAACTACCCGTGGGGGTGGACGATGGCGGGTAACACCCCGTTTCAACGTTGGAAACGCGAAGTGCACGAAGGTGGCATCGCCGACCCGTGCATAGTTCGGGCACCCGGACATATCCCAGCTTCGATGGCGGGGAGCATCCGCCAACAATTCACCCATGCCGTCGACGTGCTGCCAACGGTGCTTGATCTCGTCGGTATCCCCGCGCCCGAAATGCTCGGCGAAGTCCACCAGTCAACGATCGACGGAGTGAGTTTCGCTCCGCTGCTCGACGCCGACGGAGCCGAGGTGCATACAACCCAGTACTTCGAGATGCTCGGATGCAGAGCGATCTATCACGAAGGCTGGAAGGCAGTCACGTTCAAACCGCCAGGCGCGATGTACGACGACGGCCTCGATCCCAACGCACCATTCGCAGACGATTCTTGGGAGCTGTACAACAAGCGCGAAGACTTCACAGAATGCAACGACTTGGCCGCGCAAGAACCGGCACGACTCGCGGCCATGATTGACCTCTGGTGGAGTGAAGCGCGTCGCAACGATGTGCTCCCACTCGACAATCGCCCCCTCGCGGCCCTGCTCAATCCGCGCCCACGCAGGGCAGCGCAGCGAAACACGTTTCGCTTCTTTCCATTCCAATCGCCAGTACCAGAAACCGTTGCCCCAAATGTGCGAGGCCGAGACCACACCATCACCGCCACGGTGACAATTTCTGAGCAGAGTGCAGCTGAAGGTGTCGTTATCGCATTGGGTTCTGTGCTCGGGGGTTTCTCCATGTTCTTGGTCGGCGGCAGGCTGTGTTACACCCACAATCTGGTGGGCAAAGACATCACCACAATCCGAGCAGTGGACGGAATCGTTCCAGGACCGCATCAGTTGCGATTCACCTACCGCGGAACACCGGAATTCTCCGGCACCCTGGAGCTGGCAGTCGACGAAACAACGGTCGCGCAGGGCGACATTGCGCTGTTCACACCGGCTCAATTCTCCATCACTGGAGGCGGCCTCACCTGCGGATACGAAGTAGGGCCTGCAGTGTCGCCTGACTATGTCGCTCCCCACCGAGCGACGTTTACGATCCACGAGGTCGTCATCGAACTCTTTGGCGAAGAACACGTGGACCCGATCGCGCAATACCTGGCAATCATGAGCGAGCAATGAAGCGACGTACGATCTCGACATGACCCAGCAGACTTGGCGCACAGCATGGGCACCCGGTCGAGTCAATCTGATCGGCGAACATACCGACTACCAAGACGGTTGGTGTTTGCCAATCGCCATTGGACGCGGCACCACCGTCAAGTTCCGCCCATCCCAAGACGCAATTTCAGTGATCACCTCTGATCGTTTTCACGAAGTCGTGCGGGTCAACACCGACACCGTCTCCCGTGCCCAGATTCGCGGCGCCGACAGTGCCGCTGCCTATGAGACTGGCTGGGGCAGCTCTGTGGTCTCGCTCATCGCGGCCCTTCGAGAGCGCGGCCACGAAATCGCGGCGATCGAGGCTCACGTTCATTCGGACGTTCCGCTCGGTAGTGGTCTCTCATCGAGTGCGTCGTTCATGGTGGCGCTAGCGATGGCGTTTACAGACGCAGCGGATTCACCCACGTCGCAGTTGCACGGTGTCGAACTCGCGCACACAGCGCAGCGCGGCGAACACATCAATGGCGTACCTTGTGGAATCATGGACCAAATGGCATCGGTGTTTGGCCAAGAGCACAACGCGGTCCTCATCGACTGTCGCAGCGCAACGACGCAACTCATACCAGTCCCCGATTCGTTGGGAGTCGTTGTGATTCATAGTGGGCTCCCTCGTACGCTTGCTGACTCTCAATATGCGCAACGCCGAATCGCGTGCGCAGCGGCCTGCGAACGGCTTGGTATTAGCGCGCTGCGCGATGCGAATCTCGACGAGGTTGCTGACGATCCTTTCGCCCGGCACGTAGTCACAGAAAACCGGCGAGTGCTGACATTCGTCGCGGCGCTACGGGCCAACGACCCAAGCGCACTTGGCTCAATATTGAACGAGAGTCACCGATCGCTCGCGGACGACTTCATGGTTTCCACTCCAGAACTCGATACGTTGTGCAGCCTTCTCAACGATGCCGGGGCCTACGGTGCACGCCTCACTGGAGCTGGATTCGGAGGATGTGTCGTCGCACTCGCGGATATCGAAGGAGCGCAAGTGATCGCCGACGAAGCTGCTCGGCGTTACCAACAATTGACCAAGTTGCAACCACTGCATTTCATCACCGCCGCCGCCGCCGGCGCGAGATTTCTCGCCAACAGGGAGTAGCTATGACAACACTGTTCACTCGCATTATTCAAGGTGATATTCCCGGCCGTTTCGTGTGGCGCGACTCCGACGTGGTCGCATTTCTCACCATCGAACCCATGGCAGAGGGCCACACGTTGGTGGTGCCGCGTGAAGAAATTGATCACTGGATCGATATGACGCCAGACTTGAATGCGAAGGTGTTCAACGTTGCCCGACAAATTGGCAATGCCATTCAGCTCGCGTTCGCGCCCAAAAGAGTCGGGGTCATTATCGCGGGTGATGAAGTCCCTCATACGCACGTTCACGTTGTGGGTTTTCGATCAGTAGGACAACTCAGCTTCGCGGGCGTTGACCGATCGGCATCATCAGATTCGCTTGACGCCGCGGCCGAAGCGATCCGGTCAGCGTTGCGATCGATGGGGTGCCACGAAGTCTCACAATAAGGCGCGAATCGCTGCCCGCGGGCACGATGACACCGCAAGGATTACATGCGCCGCAGGAGTTCCTGCTTCTTGGTTTCGAATTCTGCATCAGTGAGCGCGCCCTGGTCTCGCAACGCCGCGAGTTGTGCGATCTGGTCTGGCACTGAGACCGCTTTCGGCTCGGCTTGCGGCGTCGCATGGGACCATGAGGCTCGGGTGCGATCGAAGCCTTCCATCATCCGATAGATCTCTTGTTGGACACCGTCGGGATGCCGCACATTCGAAAACGTCGACTGCCCGTCTTTGCCCGCTGATTCGATCTGCAGATCTCCGGCTCCGATAAATCGTTCCCAGATGCGTTGGCTGAAATTGATGTTGTTGATCCGACCAAGCGGAATTTCGACTCCTCGCTTGGATAACACTCCGGTTCGAAAAATCACGCGCTCACTCGTGAGCACGAAATGGGTAAATCGCCAATCGAGATACTTGATGACAACCCATCCGGCCCACACGACGAGAAACACTGCCCAAACAAGAAGTGAGACGTCCTGGACGCTGCCGTTGAACTTGCCAAATATCACGATGACCACGAACAGCAACGGCACCGCCGAAGCGATCTGTTTGGCAAAAAACCACCAGTGCGGTTGGAGATCGAGTACGAGCTCCTCGTCGGGCTGCAGAAGTCGCTTTGGGTACGCCATGGCTCTAGCGTAGATCGACACTCGACCGCGTTCGGCGATTATCAACTCTCGGGTTGGTCACCGCAGGTCTCATTGGATTTGGCCATCAGATATCCGATAGCCCGTTCGGCCTTTGGATACTTGGCCACGAGCGCGTGAAACCGCGGGCTGTGGTCTCCGTGTACCAGATGCGCGAGTTCGTGAATGAGTACGTAATCAAGCACCCACAGTGGATACTCGCTCAGTCGATTCGAAATGCGAATTGATCCATCGACGGGCGTACATGATCCCCAGCGACCGCGTTGACGATCAGACCACTCGACGCTGCGCGGCTTCGGCAACCCATACTCCCGAGCCAAACGGCGGGTTCTCGCTACAAGATCAATATGTTCGCGAGCAACCCGCCGCTCCATGCGTGTGCGTAGCTCCTCTGCGATCGGCCACACTTCGGCTCTCGTCATACGCGCCGGGAAGCTGACGACAAGGGTGTCGCCATGCAACACGCCTTCGATACGTCGTCGGCGTGCCGTGCCGCGCTTCAGTTCGATGTGCAACGACTGAGACGTCACGCCACTGTGTTGTTCAACCGAGTTGTCGTGCCCTGGAATCGCGGGCTGACGCAGCGGAGCTCGCAATGCCGTCGGGTCGCGATCGCTCACAATGTCCGAAGATGTAAACAAGTCAAGCTGCGACCGGTCAGGCTGCGCATGGGTCGTCATCAATCGTCACGATAGCGGTATCAATCCGTGGTGAGGGTGTGGTTCGGCAACCGATACGCGCCGGGTCGCTGCCTCGATGTCCCAGGCAGAGAGTACGGTGACCGTTGTGATGACCGTTCCAGCTACTTCTCGCGCCGATGATCTCCTGCGAGGTCTCGACGATGAACAACGAGCCGCGGTCATTCACGAGTCGAGCATGCTCGCAATCATGGCGCCGGCTGGATCGGGCAAAACTCGCACATTGACCCACCGCATCGCATGGCAATCGACAACTGAACGCATCGCAGCGCCGCGCGTTTTGGCGGTCACCTTTACTCGCAAAGCAGCGGGAGAACTCCGGCACCGGCTCGCCTCACTCGGTTGCGGACAAGTCACCGCGGGCACGTTCCATGCACTCGCGCTGGCGCAGCTGAAGCGGCGGTCTAGCGACGCTGGTCGCACCTTCCCCACCCTCGTTGATCGCAAAGCTCGCATCTTGTCGCCGATCATCGGAGGTCGAGGCCCGAGCGCCACCGTCGCGATCAACGAGGTAGCCAGCGAAATCGAGTGGGCCAAGGCGCGCGCCATCGCCCCTGAGCAGTACGCGCTCGCTGCAGAAGCGAGTGGTAGGCACCTTCCCAGGCCCGCGTCGGAGCTCGCGGAGCTGTACTCACGCTATGAGCTCGAAAAGCGCAAGCGTCGGTCGATCGATTTCGACGACCTGTTGTGGTGGTGCGCCGATGCGCTAGCAACCGACGCGGATTTTGCAGCGGCCCAGCGGTTTCGCTTTCGCCACCTCTTCGTCGACGAGTTTCAAGATGTCACTCCCGCGCAGCTCAATGTCCTCAAAGGCTGGCTTGGCCCCCGGCGAGATCTCACCGTTGTCGGCGATGATGCGCAGTCGATTTACGCGTTCGCGGGGGCCGAAGCCAGCGCGCTGATGGGATTCGACCGAGCGTTTCCCGGCGCGGCGATGGTTCGTCTCGCCACCAACTATCGCTCGACCCCACAAATCGTGGCCGTCGCAGACTCTGTGCTCACCTCTACGAGCGGCGTCCGCCGCGCTCGGCCCGCCGCACCGCGCCCCGACGGTGTCGCTCCTGCAGTCACTGCGTACAACGACGAAGTCGCTGAGGCGCGAGGTGTTGCAGCCGCAGCCCGGCGGGTCCACGAACAAGGCACGCCGTGGAGCCAGATCGCGATTCTGTATCGAACCAACGCGCAATCAGCCGAATTCGAGACGGCGCTCAAAGCCGTCGGGGCGCCGTTTCGACTGCGCGGTGCGACTCGTTTTCTTGAGCGTCCGGAAGTGCGCGTTGTGCTTGACGATCTCAAAGGCTCTTCCAAACGCCATCCCGGCCGAGCCTTAAACGATCTTGTCAACGACATCACCGAGTTAGCCAACGAAGTCGGCAACGAACAGCGTGAACACGTCGAAGCTGTGGCGCGGCTCGCCAAGGAATACCTGGCGATCGACGGCGGCGCCGGCTCGGTTCCTGCGTTTCTTGCATGGCTCGAATCCGCGACGAAAGGTGGCGACGATCCGACCGCGGCAAGCGTCATCGAGTTGTCGACCTTCCACGCCGCGAAGGGCCTCGAGTGGGAAGTCGTATTCGTTGCCGGAATCGAATTCGGGCTCGTCCCCATTAGCTACGCAAAAACCGATCTGGCACGCGCCGAGGAACAACGGCTCCTGCACGTTGCACTGTCTCGCGCTGGTCAACAACTCCATGTGTCGTGGGCCAAGCATCGCCAACGCCAACGGAAACCGTCGCCGTGGCTTGAGCTCATCGAGAACGCCGCGGCTGGTGGTCGAGCCGCGGACTTACGGCCGCCAGCCGATTCCCGTTCTGCGCTCGCAACCACGAGGGCGATGCTGCGATCAAAAGCACCCGCGGCAAGCGCGAATCCCGAGCTCTTTGCCGCGTTGAAACAATGGCGGTTGAATATCGCGCGTGCCCACGACATCCCAGCATTCACAATCTTCAACGATCGCACGCTCAACGCCATCGCCGCGGAACAGCCTGCCACACGCGCCGCTTTGCTCGCTGTCAACGGCGTTGGTCCCGCGAAACTCGAACATTACGGCGACCAGATCCTCGCGCTGATCTCGCAGCACTGCCGATAACGTCGCCAGCGTGCACTCCTTCACCCCCGACACCGCGACACTGATGAACTCAATCATTGGGTACGTCACCGAGCGACTCCAGCTGAACCCCGTCCCGCTCGACCACGGCGGAGAGCCCGCATCACTCAATGAACTCGCGCCCTCGCTGATCAACGAGCACGGCAACGACCCGAATCACGTCCTAGCGCAGTTCGCTGATGTACTCGCGCCCGCAGTGATTAGCTGCGACAGCCCGCGTTTCCTCTCGTTCATTCCGGCCGCGCCGACAAAAGCATCGTTGCTGTTCGACATGGTTGTGTCGTGTTCATCGCTATCCGGCATCTCATGGCTTGAGGCAGCAGGCGCCATCCACGCCGAAAACACAGTTCTGAAGTTCCTTGCCGATCGCGCTGGTATGCCCCCACAATCGGGTGGATGTTTCGTTTCGGGTGGCTCAGCCGGCAACCTTTCGGCGCTCGTCACGGCACGCGACACAGCGCGACGGCGGGGGCACCAACCGGCAACGCGCCGCATGATTGCGGTGAGCGAGCAATCACATTCGTCAATCGTCAACACCGCGAACATTCTCGACGTCGATCTGTTCAAAGTCGCCACTGGGCCTGATGATCGATTCACGGGGGCCGCGTTTCGAGCAGCTATCGAACGACAACCCGGCGACGCACCCAACCTCTTCGCCGCGGTATGCACAGGCGGGACGACGAACGCAGGAATCGTCGACGATTTCGCGGGCGTCGCCGATGTCTGCCAGGAACTCGGCCTATGGCTTCACGGTGATTGTGCGTACGGCGGAGCCGCTCTGCTCGCGCCCAGCGTTCAACATCGCTTTGTTGGCATCGACCGGGTCGACTCCTTCATTGTCGATCCCCACAAATTCTTGTTCGCGCCCTTCGATTGCGCCGCGCTGCTATATCGAGACCCCGAGTTGGCAAGGTTGACACACACCCAAGACGCGTCGTACCTGGACGTGATTCATACTGAAGATGGAGAGTGGAATCCCACTGACTACGCATATCACCTGACGCGGCGCGCACGCGGGCTGCCTTTGTGGTTTTCGCTTGCTGTGCATGGTTGGGGTGCATACCGCGATGCGATCGAGCAGGTGTTACAGCTCACGCGGGACGCCGCGAACCGCATCCATCTCGCGGCCCATGTAGAGCTCGTTCGAGAGCCCGAACTTTCAGTTGTTGTGTTTCGCCGCCCCGGCTGGTCGGACGCCCAATACCATCAATGGTCTCACCGACTATTGGAACAACAAGTCGCGTTCGTGACACCTTCGAAGTGGCATGGGGAAACCGTTGCGCGGTTCGCGTTCCTACATCCGGATACCTCACTCGAACTCGTCGATGAGATTCTCAGTTCGATGCGCTGATCGGGCAATTGCCCCACAAGCCCACATCATTTGATTTCGCCTCTACTTCGGCGGCGATCATGCGTTTCGCGTGGCGTCGGTTCGGAGCAATGATCATCACCCGCGCCAGCCCCTTACTGATGAGCTCATCTTCGAACAGTTTGCCATCGACGTACACATACGCGAGCAAGCGCTGGTATCTGTCCCGCGAAACCTTGTCCAGTTCGAGGCTCACAACGCGATTCGACAAACGGGCGCGTGTAAACCGTTCGGCATCCGGTCCGTAGCACTGCACCGGCGTACCGGGCTTGTGTGTCTCAGGCGTATCGACACCAAGAATGCGTACTTTGTCAGTCTTGCCGTCTGAGAACCGAACGACGATCGTGTCGCCATCGACGACTCTGGTCACGGTCGCATCAAAGCGTTCCGCACCGTTGGCCCCAGATCCACAGGCGCCGACCATCGTCGCCAACACAAGCGTCGCTACTCCACGACGGTGACGGGCCCCTTTGTCATTTCCATCGCGTCCCAGTGCTCGGCGTCGACTCGGGGTTCGCATACCGCCAGAGTAACGACAGCGTGCGACATTTACATCAGCAGCGCCCTGTTAAGGTCGATGAAATGTTGCGCGCAATTCGTCGGATTCTCCTCCTGCTGTGTGTCGCGGCAATTTCGGGCGGGCTGCTGCTCACGTTCACCACCAAACCCGACCTTGAGTCGGCAGACACCGCAGTTCAACGAGCGTTCGCAACGGTCCGACCGCAAATCGATCAGCGCGCCAAGGCTTTAGAAGCATTGAACGCGGCGATGATCAAAGCTGGGAGAAAAGTCGATCTTGCCGACGAAGCCAGCAGCACCATTCGATCCTGGAGGGCACGCGACTCGTCATTCAACGACCGTATTGTCACTGCGAACCGCCTCTCCACCATTGGAGTAAGGATGCTCGCGATCGCGAGTGATTCGCCGAGATTCGCGAGTAACGACTCGGTTATCGCCGCGGCCAATCGCTACCAGCAGCAACTCATCGATCCCGATGATCGTGAGCGCCTCAACCTCGAAGTCGATCGCGCCAACGCGATTCGAGATGGCTTACTTCGTCGTCTCGTGGCCGATGCCCTGGGCTACGCAGACCTTCCACAGCTCATTGCCTAGCCGTCGAGCATCCACCCAATTCCCACCCTGAGCCGGTATTTTTTCGTCAAATCATGTGTATTCGGCGAGCGGAGACTTCAGTATGGCAGGTTACAATCAGACGCTTTCGCGTCTACGTAGTCGCGTATTCGTCGTTGGATTCGCAGCGGCACTCAGTGTCGCGTTAACCCTGACCTTCGCAGGGGCAGATGCGTCACAGTTCCCCGATGGCGCGGAAGCAATACTCATCGGCGCGAGCGCAAGCCACGATGGATTCCCGATGAAAATCGATGACAACGGGTTCTCGAATCCCGGAGGCAACATCACTGAAGCCCGCATGTATTGCGTACAAGCAACTGTTTTGTATCGATGCGGGATCGGAGACGATGAAACACTCAGGGTCCAAGGCAACCTCGACGACGCCGATCTCAGCGCGGCTGAGGGGAACCAGCTCGCGTGGATGTTGTCGCATCGATCCGGATATAGCGATGCCGAGCTGCAAAATGCGATCTGGTGTATCTCCAACCCTGGAGCGATGCCTGCGTTAGCGAAAGGCACGGAATTGTGCAACGCGGCACGCGCTGCAGCCGTACCTGACGCCCCGACGTTGACGCTCGCAACTCTGGGTTCCGGTACAGCAAGCGCAGGCTCAGCAGTGCATTTCACGTTGGCGACCAACGCGCCGTCGGTTGATCTCACCGTGTCCGACGGCGGGCCCGGCGCGTCGCTCTGCGGATCAGCACCCGACAACGCAGCCGCGACGATCTCGGGAAATCAGTTGGTACAAAACAATCCGGCGACTCAGCGTACATTTGAACTTTGCCTCGTGCGAGACAACATCGCATCGACGTCCACGACAACGCTGCACGCGGCATTAGGCGCAACGAATGCGAACGTCCAAATTTGGAAACATCCATCGGCACCTCGCAATTGTCAAGGCCTCATCGACTCACAGCTGACGGCTTCACGAATCTCAACCTCGTCGACGGCAAGCTGGGACCCACTCGACGGCTGGCTCACCGTGCAAAAAAGCGTCGTAGGTGATGTCGCAGACGGCACCACCTTTACAATCGAGCTGAGCAACTCAAGCGGTGTGGTTGCAACGCATTCGCTGCCCGACACCGACGATGCACCGTGGTCGCACACCTTCACGGGCCTCACGCCGGGCGAGTACGTCGTGACGGAATCAGTCACCGGTGGCGCAACGCGAGTCACTGTCACTCCAGGCGGACCCATCGTCGTAGCGAGTGATGCGGGCACAATCGTCAATATCGTTAACGAGTTCGTCGGCAAACTCCGACTCACCAAACGTACCGATATCCCAGTCGATGAGACATTCAGCTTTACTGTCGAATGCGAATACGGCCAAGCAGCCGTCGGTGATTGGGAGAACCCAATTCTGCTGGCATCTGGCGAATCATTTCTCACACCAGAGCTTCCCGCTGGCACAATCTGTAGCATCGACGAGTCGGACTCCGGCTCCGCGCAATCCACCTTTATCGCCACCGACGCGCTCGGAGTCCAAACCCAAACAGTGGGTACCCAGTCGGGCGATATCGTCGTGCGCTCCGGCATCACGGTCGACGTCGGGTTCACCAACAACTTCGCACAAGCAACGACCAGCACCACCGCACGCCCAACCACAACCTCAACCGGTGGCGGCGGATCCACAACGACACTCGGTGCAACGACATCGACGGATTCTGGAACCGTGGGATCTCTGGGTTCCACGACGTCAACGTCCAACACCAGCACCCTGGTTGAAACTGGTGCCGACAGCGATGAGCTCGCCGTCATCGCCGGCGCTACGAGCCTCATCGGAGGCGCGTTGGTGCTCGTCACGTACCGACGTCGCCGATTGCGCAGTTCGCAATAATCACCACGCTGGGTGAACGAATCTCAATGTCGTAGGTACATGTCACCATACGACCATGATGACAACAGTGTTTTGGGCAACAGCCGTAGTCGCCGCCGCTATCGGCGGCGCGGCGATTGCATGGTGGTGCGTCCGTGGCGACCTCGCTCGATTGCCATCGAGTGTCACTCCGATCGGCAGCACTACTTCCGGCCCCGACCCCCAACCTGACCCCGACTCGGACCCCGGGGCTACCATGCCCGGCCCCGCCGATGAGTTGCGTCTCGCAGTCGATGAACTCCTCGCTCAAAATCAGCAGTTGCTGGCCCATGAGCGCGCAGCCACATCCGCAGAGTTGAAGCGCGCGGTCGATGAAATGATTGGTCAAGCTCGAACGGTGCTTGCTGGTGAGCGCGTCATCGGAGCGACCGAACTCGACGCCCGAAAATCACTCATTGATCAACAGATGGGAGCGATCGCGACCCGCCTCGGCGACTTCGAACGCACGGTCCACGCACTCGATGGTCGCAACGCACAACATCTCGGTCAGCTCGCTTCAAGTGTTGCAACGCTGTCACAAACTACTGAGCACCTTCGCGACGCGCTAGCTAATAGCAAGGTCAGAGGGCAATGGGGCGAACGGATGGCTGAAGATGTTCTTCGGCTCGCGGGCTTTGTGGAAGGCATCAATTACCACAAGCAAATGGCAATCGCTTCCGGCACTATTCCCGATTTCACCTTCATGATGCCGGGCGATGTCTCGCTGCACATGGACGTGAAATTCCCGCTCGACAACTACATCAAATGTCTTGACGCCAGCAACGATCTCGAACGAGAACGATACCGTCGGAGTTTCCTGAGCGACGTCCGAGCCCGAGTAAAAGAACTCACAGTGCGCGGCTATCTCTCCGATCACGAGGGAACCGTCGACTGTCTCTTGATGTTCGTTCCAAATGAACAGGTATTGGGCTTCGTGCAAGAACACGACGATGCCCTGCTCGACGACGCACTCCGGCAACGTATCGTGATCTGTTCGCCGCTCACACTGTTTGCCGTACTCCGTGTGGTGCGCCATTCAGTCGACAACTTCCGCCTCGAACGCACCGCGAATGAGATTCTCGGGCTGTTGGGTCAATTCGAACAACAGTGGAACAAGTTCAGTGAGAAACTCGACAAACTCAACCGTTCGTTTGGGACGGCCAATCGAGATCTCGACGAACTGATGACGACACGGTCACGAGCGCTGCAACGCCCCCTCGACCGTATTGCGTCACTGCGTAGCGAAGCCCTGGCAGAACCCGCGGTGGAGCCAACTGATGGCATGACACTTGTACTCGAAGCCTGACGCCGGCCGGTACAGTTCTGCCGTGGCTCCTCACCCGACCCTCGCTGTATTGGGTGGTGGGCAACTCGGACGGATGCTCGGCCTCGCAGCGATTCCGCTTGGCGTGCGCTGCCGCTTCCTCGATCCCAGCCCAACCGCCGGCGCGAGCGCGGTCGGTGTCCTCACAGTCGGCGCGCTCGACGATGTCGCCGCAGTCTCCGCGACGATCGCAGGCGCCGATGCATTGACCTTCGAATGGGAGGGCGTGCCTGCCACGTCGCTGCTCCCCGCAATCGACGCTGGAATCCCCGTGGCTCCAGGAGTTCAGGCGCTGCGCACGAGCCAAGATCGTGGCGTCGAAAAGCAGCAATTCAAGGCCTTGGGCATCGATACGGCCCCCTACTGGCTCATCGAAACACGCTCAGAGTTTGACGCCGCGCTTCGCGAACTCGCCGGGCCGGGAATTCTCAAGACCTGCCGCGGCGGCTACGACGGTAAGGGCCAAGCCCGAATCGCCAACGCCGCGCAAGCCAACGCAGCATGGCAGCAGCTCGATGGTGTCCCCCTCATTCTTGAAGGCCTCGTCGCCTTCGACCGCGAGCTTTCAGTCTTGGCGTGTCGAGGCCGCGACGGCACCACAGTTGTTTGGCCCGTCACCGAAAATGAACACCGCGACGGCATTTTGCATACATCAATCGTGACGCCCGCGACGGTATCGGATGCGATGCAAGCGCGTGCGCACCACATTGCAGCGCGGCTCATGGATGCCTTGGAGTACGTCGGCGTCATCGCGATTGAACTGTTTCAGGTCGGCGATACCCTCATCGCCAACGAGTTTGCGCCGCGCGTCCACAACTCTGGGCATTGGACGATCGAAGGTTCCGCAACAAGTCAGTTCGAAAATCATGTTCGAGCTGTGTTGGGCATGCCACTGGGGTCCACCGAACTGCGTAATTCGGTCGTGATGTTCAACGCGATCGGCTCGTTGCCTGACCGCGACGCAGTGCTCGCAGTTCCTGGCGCGCACTTTCACAGCTACGACAAGGTTCCGCTCTCGGGTCGCAAAGTGGGCCACATCACCGTGGTCGACCCGTCGACGGAGACACTCCAAACTCTGCGTGATCTATTGCAGTAATAGCAGTGGCAGCAAGCGCGTTCGGTCGTTTATGAAATCGCTCCGGCTGCACGCAGCCGACTGATTTCCTCGCCCGACATGCCCCAATCTGTCAGCGCGACATCGGTGTGCTGACCCGCCCAGGGCGCCGGCCGTTGGATCTCGCCTGGCGTGCGCGAAAACCGCGGTGCTGGAGAAGGTTGCGCGACCCCGTCGCGAACCGTGAACGTGCCTCGAGCCTGCATATGTTTGTCATCAAGAGCCTCAGACATGGTGAGCACTGGGGCATAGCAAGCATCAGTCCCGAGGAGCAACGCATCCCATTCGTCGCGCGTTTTCGTTTTGAACAGTTCAGTGAATGCGTCGCGCCATTGCTCGAAACCGGCAGAGTCCATTTGCGATGGCAACCCTTTGGCTCCTAGGCCCGTTTTCTCCATGAGTTCTGCATAGAACTGCGGTTCCAATGAGCCCAGCGAAATGAACTTCCCATCCGCGGTCTCGTACGTGTCGTAAAACGGAGTGCCCGTATCCAACAAATTCGTTCCGACCTCGTCTTTCCACATACCCATTGCTTTGAACCCCCACATCATCGACATGAGTGTTGCTGCACCGTCGACCATCGCCACGTCGATCACTTGACCCTTGCCCGATGTCCTGGCTTCAAGCACGCCACTCACAATGCCCAACGCCATGAACATGCCACCGCCGCCAAAATCGCCAACCAAGTTGATTGGCGGCGTTGGTTTGCCGCCGGCTCGCCCAAAATGTGCGAGGGCCCCGCAAAGAGCGATGTAGTTGATGTCGTGGCCAGCGGCTTGTGCCATCGGCCCATCTTGTCCCCAACCGGTCATTCGCCCGTATACAAGCCGAGGGTTACGAGCGAGACACGCGTCCGGCCCAAGCCCCAGGCGTTCCGTCACGCCCGGCCGAAATCCTTCGATCAGGGCGTCAGCCCCTTCGACCAGCTGCAATACCGCCTCAACCCCGTCGGGATGTTTGAGGTCGACGCCAATCGAACGGCGCCCCCGGTTCACCGGCTCGAGGTTCTTACGCTCAAAGTTCGCAGGGTTCACCTGCCCGGCACGGTCAACCCGAATGATGTCGGCTCCCAAATCCGATAGCAGCATCCCCGAAAATGGCGCAGGCCCGATTCCTGCAAGCTCCACAATTTTGATACCTGACAACGGACCAGCCACAGCAGCCTCCAAGGCGACGACAAACTCACAACGTTATTTCGAGTACCGCCCACGTCAGCCGGGCTGACAGGACAAATTGAGCGCACAGTATGCGCGGATGGCCTCGCCGTGCGAGTGAGCATCAGCCAGCTACTCGAATTGTTCTGTTCACATTGCAGGAACCTCCCCGACACCAGCGTCGTCAATGCTGTATGCGACCAAGGAGATACCTGATGACAGCGCATTTCGCGACATCACCACAGAAACCGACCTCCAACACCCCGCTCGCACGGCTCCGCAGCTACCTCGGCCAAGACGTGACCATCATGACTGTGACCGACCGCTATCAGGGCCGACTCACCGCAGTGCACCCCAATGCCGTTTGGCTGGAAGTGCGCGACGATTGCCTCGTGGCGATCACAGCCCCGGTCGTGTCGGTCTCGCAACGTTTCAGTAGTTGAGCGCGAGTCCACCCCTGGGATATTCGAACGACACCAATCGTCCGGTGGCCGACAACGTCGCGTATGCCGTGGTGAGCCCTGGGCCACCGAAACAAACATTGGTGACCATCGGGTCGCCCAAAACCCACTGTTCGAGCAACGTGCCATCAGGAGCGATCACTGACAGCGCTCCGGTCACCAATGTGGCGACAACGACGTTGCCAGCGGAGTCAACCGCAAGTGAATCCAACATCTGCACGCCGTCGAACCCGTGAAGACACTCGCCGCCGATCCCAGGCAGCAGAGACGTCGTGTCGAGTGCGCCTGGGCTTGTCACATTCCACGCTTTGACCCGCCCAGTGTGGGTCTCGGCGACGTAGAGGCGGTTCCCATCGGGTGACAACCCAATTCCATTGGGAGATTCGACCGGAAAGAGCACCTCGCGAATCAAGGATCCGTCGATCGTGGCGTAGTACACGCCTCCGTTGTGGTGTACACGACCTTGGCCGCGCCCATGGTCGGTAAACCACATGCCACCTTGCGCATCAAACACCAAATCGTTCGGACCGATCAAGGGGTTGCCACCACATTGCGTGTACAGCACCGTCACGTCGCCACTGGCGGGATCGATGCGTTCGATACGTCCACCCGAGTGCGATGCCGGAAGGTCGAGCGCGGGAATACGCAGACCCAGCACTTCGTGAAACTCCCAGCCACCTGAATTACATACATAGATCGCGCCATCTGGCCCCACCGCCAAGCCATTCGGAGAGCCGCCGTTTGCGCTGAGTTTCTCGACGTTGCCATCGGGGTCAATTTGGGTGACACACGCACCACCAAGTTCGGTGACGAGCAGCGTTCCATCCGGAAGCCACACCGGGCCCTCCGGAAAGAACAAGTCGGTCGCAACGTCGTTGGTGGCAGGCATCAAGGTTTCCATCACTGCATGCCACCACAAGCTGGCAACGCGGTCAAATGAGCGAGTAGACATGACCCATGGTGAAAATTCGACTCGACCCGGCCGACGAATACATGCATGCCTTGGAAACGGCCAGCAACTTCAACGAAAGCATGTATTTCAACGGCTACGACCCAGAACAACGCGTCGGCGGCTTCTTGCGTCTCGGCAATCGGGCCAACGAAGGCCACGCGGAACTCACAACCTGTCTGTATCTGCCTGACGGTCGAGTGGCATTCGTCTACAAGCGCCCCGAAATCTCAGACAACGACGCCTTCGATGCGGGCGGTACCAAATTTGAGGTCGTCGAACCGTTCAAAGAATTGCGAACCACGTATACGGGCAAGATCTGCATCCTCGACGAGCCCCTCCAAATGGCCAATCCTCGCGAGGCGTTCACCAACAATCCGTGGGAGGAGTGCGAGGTCGACTGGACCCATACCGGCGTTTCGCCGATGTACGGCGGCGAACCTGTCAACGACGACGACACTCCCCTTTCCCAAGATCACTCGGGCGGATTCGCGCGCGGTCACTACGAACAACACATGGCAGTACAAGGCACAATCCGCGTCGGCAACGATGCCTGGGAACTCAACGGATTTGGGCTTCGTGATCATTCGTGGGGGCCACGATTCTGGAGCGCTCCTTGGTATTACCGATGGCTCACCGCGAACTTCGACGATCAACACGGCTTTGTCGTGTCGGTCATCACCGGCCGCGACGGCCGTAAGCACATGGGTGGCATGATTCTCAACAACGGCGAATATGAGCACATTCACGACGCCACCATCAGTACCGATTGGGAAGGCGATGACAGCTATCACACAACGTTGCGCGCCACGGCGACGACACCCAAGGGCACGTACAACATCACTGGCAAAGTCATCAATCTGATTCCGTTGCGCAATCGCCGAACGACGCCGGAAGGCGAACAACTGATGACCCGTATCAGCGAAGGCATGACCGAGTGGACCTGCGATTTCGTCGACCACCCCGGCTACGGGTTGTCGGAGTACCTCGATCAGATCATCGATGGACAACCGGTCGGAATCGAGGGATAACGCTCGCTAGCGACGGCCAGCTTGGCGCGCCACGTCGAGCACGGTCGACGCTGAGATCACAAGTGCGCCCGCCCGTTCCGCATGCTCCTTCACCCACGCATCCGAAGAAACAACCACCACTGGGATGCGCTTGGGGAGCGCTTCCACCTGATCGACCACAAGCTCATCGGCTTCTTGGCTGCGGGCCGAAAACACAATCCGCAGCCCAGCGCGACGAATCGGCCGCACGCCTTCGGTGCCGTCGCCGTCGAAGCAACACACCACATCGCAGCCGTAGCGCACATGAATCTGGTGCAACGCGCGCGCCAACTTTTCGCGTTGATCACTGAGCGGTGATTCTGGCCACGCGCGCTGGCTCACGTTGTAGCCATCGACAATCAACACAAGATCTGCAGTGCGCGTCAAGACTGCGCCGATGCCTTCACCGGTGTCCGCGATCATGCCGCCCGGCAGGTTCGGACGGGTCCGACGGGTGGGCGCCGCGGGCCGCGGCGCCACTGCGGGCTTCGGTACTGCGCCTATAGCTCCTGGTTGCACCGAGGCCTTCGCGATTGCAACAGGGGCCGCCGCGACTTTCTGTGCGATTGCAGCAAGTCGTTGCTCCAAGCTCGCGGCTTGAGCCGCGAGTTGGTTGACCTCGTCAACTGAAACCGCAGGTGCAGCTACGGCCTGCTGTAACAGCGCATATTCGTCTCGGCTAGCTCGCAACGCAACATCGACGGCCGCGAGATCACCGGCGGCTTTGGCTAATCGTCGTTCCAGCCCTGTCACCGTCGCTCGTTGTTCTGCGAGCGTTGTTTCCAGCGCAGCGGCGCTGCGGTGTGCGGCCGCGACCTCGGCGGCATGTGTCTGGTCACGCGACCGCCGCCCGGCGCGTTCGTCGCGCAATGCCTCGACGGCTTGCGCGAGGGCATCTTCGGCCTCGACGGCTCGTAATTGCGCGCGATCATTCGCGACCTCGGCTTGGCGCAGCCGTTGTTCAAGACCCGCAGCGACCACGCCATGCTCATCACGCATCTTGCGGGTCGCTTCGGTGCTGGCGCACAGCCCAAGGGCAAAGTCTGCTCCCGTCGGACTTCCAGCCCACAGCGCCGCCACGAGCAACTCCACATCGCCGCGCTGGGCCGAATCGTGTACCGAAGTCAACGAGTCGGTGGCCATAAAGAGTTCGATCATCGCCGCGACTTCGGGCCTTGCCATCAAGTGTGCTGCAACCAGCGATCGCAGCACTGGCTCGCGACGCAACGCAACCACAAACTGGCGTCGAGCCGCCGAGCTGGCCAGTCCCCGACGGTCGAAACGCAGCAACGGCCGACACGCAACTGAAATTTCAGCGGCGTCGAGGCCTCTCAAGACCGTATGTGCCGCCTCGACCACGACCGTAAGGAGCGAATCGGGCATCGCCACGAGCGCCAAATCTTGCTCCTCAATCATCGTTGCGCCCTTCGCAGCCGCGGTTCCGTAGACTTGCCAACGGCCCGCGCACAGCCGCCCAGCCCAACCCGAGGCCTACCCGAGGCCAAACCCGAGGAGCGCAATTAATGCAGGCACGCCACGAGGAATTCAGCCTTGATACCCAAGGCGACGGCGAAATCCAAGATGTCACGAGCCTTGCGCAAAAAGTCATCGACAACTCAGGTATCCGCGACGGCCTTTGCACGGTGTTCATTGCCCACTCCACATGCGGTGTGACAACGATCGAATACGAACCGGGTTGCAACGCAGATCTCAACCGAGTTCTTGAAGACGTCGCCCCGCAGCACGATCGTTGGGAACACAATGAAATCAACGCCGATACCAACGGCCACTCCCACGCCCGTGCCGGGCTCATTGGGCCGTCGGTCACCGTTCCTTTCGCACAAGGCGAAATGATGCTTGGCGTCTGGCAAAAAATCGTGTGCATCGATTTCGACGACCGTCCTCGGGTGCGGCGTCTCGTCGTGCATCTGCTCGGCGCCTGATCGATCACTCCCAGGCCCGTCACTCGCAGTTCTGTCACTCCCAGGTCTGTCACTCTCGGCCGGGCTCCAACCGGTCACCTGCAGCACCGCACCAACGACACGTCACTGCCTCAATCGTTTCTTCGAGTAGCTCTTCCTCGTCGATCGACAGCTCACCGCCGACCGTAAAGTGATGAAAGGCGCGAGTTCGGCGCGTCGCAACTACGTCGAATCTGGTCAAATTGCCACACCCCGAACATCGATAACGAGTCGGGGACTGCATGCGTTGACAATACCGCGCCTCCCTTTCACGGGCGTACGAACGTTTGTTTGGCTCGGAGGTGTACGATGCGTACGTATGTTCGGCACCCAGCAACGCAGCTTCGACGACCTTGGCACCCCGCTCCACGAAGTCGCGTTCGTCGTCGTCGATCTCGAAACCACGGGTGGCTCGGCCAACGCCGACGCGATCACTGAGATCGGCGCGGTGAAAATGCGCGGCGGCGAGCTCCTCGGGCGGTTCGAAACGCTCGTCAATCCTGGCGTCGCAATACCGCCGATGATCACAGTGCTCACCGGAATTACCGAAGCCATGGTCATGCCAGCGCCCAAAGTGGGCGAAGTGATTCCAGCGTTTTTGGAATTTCTAGGTGATGCCGTCATTGTGGGCCACAACGTGCGCTTCGATATTGGGTTCCTTGATGCTGCGCTACGCAATCTCGGTTACTCCACGCTCACGAACCGGCGCACCGACACACTCGCGCTCGCGCGCCGTCTCGTGCGCGACGAAACCCCCAACTTCAAACTCGCCACACTCGCTCGGCATTTGCGCGTCGCCACCGAGCCCAACCACCGAGCGATGGCTGATGCGCAAGCAACCGCCGAGGTGTTTCACGTGCTGCTGGAGCGCGCGGCATCGTTTGGCGTCTTGGGGCTCGACGATCTTCTCGCCGTGCCCTCAATGCATACGCACCCAAGCGCGCAGAAGCTCGGCCTGACCGCGAAGCTGCCGAGATCGCCCGGTGTGTACATATTCCGTGATCGAGCAGGCCGCCCGCTCTACGTCGGCAAAGCAACAAATCTGCGTAGCCGCGTGCGTTCATATTTCTCGGGCGACGACCGACGCAAAATTCCCCAACTGCTTCGAGAAACTGCCGCGATAGATCACGTGGTGTGCAGCGACCCGTTGGAAGCCGCGGTGCGCGAAATTCGCCTCATTCAACGTTGGCAACCGCGGTTCAATCGCCAAGGCAAAGACACCAAGAAATACAGCTACGTCAAGCTCACCCATGAACGATTTCCGCGTGTCATCGTCACCCGAGCTGTGAAGCCCGGCGATGGTATCTACTTAGGTCCGCTGCCATCATCTTCGATGGCGCACCTCGTGCGTGAAGCGATTGAGACCGCGGTGCCGTTGCGGCGCTGCACTGTGCGTATCGGCAAGCGCACGGAATTACCTGCATGCGACGCGCCTTGCACCAGCGCTCAGCTCGGTGTCGCAGCATGTCCGTGCTCAGGGTTGAGTGACGAGCACGCCTACGCCGATGCGGTCGCGCAAGTACGTGCCGCACTCTGCGAGGCAATGCCCGAATTGCTGATCGATCCGCTCGAGCGACGCATGCATGCTCTAGCGCGTTCCGAGCGTTACGAAGAAGCAGCAGCCACCCGCGATCGCCTCGCCGCGCTCACCCGAGCGCTGCGCCGCCGCAATGCCGTCGATGCGATTCGCGCGGTGCCATATCTCGAAATGCGACGCGACGACGGCAGCCGCGCCGAGTTTCGCTATGGGCGCCTGATCATTGCAGCGGGCCCCGGCAACGACGGCGAGTTCATCAATGCGCCGTCTCTCGATATCCCCGTGCGCCCCGACGAAATTGATGAACTACTGATCGTCGCCAACGCATTCGCCCGAAGCGCGCGCGCCTGGCACGTCACCCAAGTCGATGGTGAATACGCTTCACAATTACCCAACGTTGCGAGCTTCGAGCCGGTCCGTGCCCGCGCTCGTCGTTAACAATGCAGCCCGAATATTCTTCTCTCGGCGCTCTAGCCCGGTGACCGCTGCTTGCACAATCACAGCAATCAGGAACGCTGCAACCGGCAAAATCTTCGCAATCGGAGCGAAACGATCCCATCCCGACGCAGTGAAGGTTTTCAGCAGCTCATCGAAGGTAATCACACCCATTTTGCCGGCGATTCCGAACACCACCAACATCCCGAACGGCACGGCAAACAACCAAATCGCCAGCCGGATCCAGAGCCGAATACGCACCGGACCAGCCGCGGCGCCCGCCGCGGCTCGGCGACCAGGATTGGTAGTTGGCTTCGAAACAGGTGGAGTAACGGTTGGGGTAACGCTTGTATCGCTCGTATCGCTCGAGGCAGGCGTGGGGCCCGCAACCGCGGTCACGCGTACCACCGCTGGAACCTTGAGCGGACGCCCGCATCCCGCGCATTCAAAGGTTGCAACCGCGCCAAGCGCTGACAAATCGTGGCGGTGCGAACAATCTGGGCATTGAAGTAGCTGCGCTTCGGTCACTCAATCTTCCTCGTCGGCGAGTGATCGACTGAGAATACGCCACGCCGCCATGGTTTTCGAGGCAGCCCCTGAATCAATGGCGGCGCCGGCGAGTTCAATACCAGCCTCCCAAGTCGTCACGAGTCCTGCGACTTGCAGAGCGGCCGACGCATTGAGCACGGCGATATCGCGTGCCGCGCCGGTGGTGCCGCTGAGCACTCGGTCGATCACGCCAGCGTTCATGGCGGCATCGCCGCCCCGGATATCCCGAAGCTCGACGAGTGGCAAACCGAGCGTTGTCGCGTCGAGTTCGTATTCGCGTGTCGCGCCCGCGTGATGTTCGATGACAAACGAGGTGGTGGTGGTGGTCAGTTCATCGAGGCCATCGTGTCCGCAAAACACCATCACGTGTTCGGCTCCATTTGCCACCAACACTGCAGCCACCCGCTGCGCCATCAGCGGATCGCTCACACCTACGCATTGTCGCAACACCCGTGCCGGGTTCGCAAGTGGTCCCAAAAAATTAAAGGTGGTCGGCACACCGAGGGCCTTACGCACCGGGCCAATGAATCGAAGTGCTGGGTGATACCTAGGCGCAAAACAAAACGCGATACCCACCTCAGCCACACATTGAGCCGCCGCTTCGGGCCCCAATTCGATTGGAATCCCCAATGATTCCAACACGTCAGCTGAACCGCATTGGCTCGACGCGGCCCGATTGCCATGTTTCACAACCCGTGCGCCCGCGCCCGCGGCGATGATCGCGCCCAGAGTGGAAACATTGATCGTGCCACTGCGATCACCACCCGTGCCGCAGGTGTCAATCGCTCCCGGCGCCACTGTCACTGGAACCGAGAACCCCAACATCGTTCGCACCAACGCGCTGAGTTCCTCGATCGTTTCGCCTTTCGTGCGCAACGCCACAATGAACGCGGCAATCTCGACGTCGCTGGCTTCGCCGCGCAGCACATGGGAGGCAACGGTTTCGATTTCGGCGGCAGTGAGGTCTTGGCGCGCTACGAGCTTCGCGAGTGAGTGCGTGATTATCTCACTCATTAGTCCCACCACAGGTCGTGGCCCAATACACCTTTTGCAATAAGCCCCAGTTGAATTTGGCTCGTACCTTCGACGATCGTAAGTTGACGAGCGTCGCGATACCACAGCTCCGTCGGATGCTCTTTCATATAGCCAGCAGCACCAAGCATCTGCAACGCCTCACCCGCGGTCTTCACAGCTACCTCGGTGGCGTAGTACTTCGCCATGGATAGATACGGAACAAATTCCTTGGTGTATTGACCGGCATCCGCCATAACGGCCGAGCGATAGGTCAACAGGCGTGCAGCTTCAATTTGCGTGGCCAGCTCTGCGATTTTCCACTGAATACCTTGCATGTTCGCAATGGTCGTTCCGAACGCTTCGCGCTGTTTCACATACTCGACCGCGTACATCAGCGCACCCTCAGCCAAGCCAATGCCGCGCGCAGCCACGATCGGCCGCATTGCGTTCAGGCCCAACATTGCGAGTCGAAATCCGCCGATTTCGCCGATCAGATTGCGAGCCGGAACGCGCACCGAATCGAGCAACAATTCGCCGGTATCGACGCCCTTCACGCCCATCTTTTGATCAATGTGCCCAACGCTGAGACCCGGCGAGTCGCGCTCGACAATGAAGCAACTGATGGAGTCGTGTTGACGGCTATCCGCCGGACCGGTCTTTGCAAACACCGTGTACCAGTCCGCTTGCACAACCCCAGACATCCAGCATTTCGTCCCAGAAATCAACCAGTCGTCACCATCGGCGACGGCTTTCGTCCGCATACCCGCCACATCGCTGCCCGCGCCCGGTTCCGACAGCCCGAAACCCGCGCGCATTGCGCCATCGGCGACACCCCGCACGTAGTGGTCCTTTTGAGCTTCGCTGCCAGCAATGAGCACAGGGCCCGTAGGCAAACGAGTCAACAGCAGCATGAGCGCAGCAGAGTTGGAGTATTTCGCGACCTCTTCGATCGCGATGGTGAGCCCCAAAATCCCCGCTCCGCTGCCGCCGTATTCCTCGGGAATACACAGCCCAAGCAAGCCGGCATCTCGGAATACCTCGAACAGGTCCTGCGGATATTGCTGGCTCTCGTCAATTTCGCGGGCGCGAGGCTTGACTTTATCTTGGGCGAGTCTGCGGACGCTGGCTTGGAGTGCCGCCATTTCTGGGGAAAGGTTGAAATCCATCGGTCGGCGAGCCTACTGGCACCTACAGGTCGTCAAAGATGTCACAACAACGCCTGGATAGTGCATCCTGACCCCTTGGGGCGATTGTGAAATCGCCTCCCGACGTGTCACGATGGGTTACCCCCGCAACCAGCAGCGAGGAACACCGATCATGAATAAACCAGAATCCGATTTGAGTCGCCAGGCGCGCCTTGCCGAACAACGCGAGCAGCGCCGAGCCGTACTCACCACGACCATCGTCGGCGTCACCGCATCGCTGCTGATTGGCGGTTTCGCCTTTGCTCGATTGCAGTCCGATGACACAACCAAAATCGTTGTGGGCGGAGCGAGCAGTTCGTCATTTTCGGTTCCGAAATCCACCACCACGCTCTTCGTCGATCCCACCACGACGTCGACCAAGGCGCCCGCCACAAGCACCAGCACAACGCTCGCTCCAGTCACCACAACATTCCCACCGATTCCGGCCAATATCGGTGATTTGTTCACAACGACGACCGCTCCATCCACCACGACAGTGCCCGTCACGGTGCCTCCAACGGTACCGACGATCGCTGTCGCGGCAAACGTCGTATGGAGTTCCAGCCCGAATCCGTTGCGCCTTGAATCTGGCGCCAAAGGCAACTTCTCTGTGTCCGCGACCAACGTGGGCAACGGCGCAGGGTCAGTGAACTGTCCCGCACTGCCCAACGGCGTGGTATGCACCCAACAGCAATTCACATTGCAACCGAACCAGACGAAAAAATGGACCGGTGTCGTTTGGGCAACCACGACCGGCACAGTTTCGGGCAACCCTTTGTCGCTCGGCTCTCATCAAATCGTTGTGGGCCCCGCAGTGTTGAAATTGCAGATCGTTTGATCGGTAACGAACCGTTGTGAACTAAGCAGCACTATGACGGCGGCGGCGGCGCAGGATGCGGCGCCGTTCGGTTGCGGTGAATCCGCCCCAGACTCCGACCTTTTCGCGATCAGCAAGTGCCTGCTCGAGACACGATTCTCGCACCTGGCAACTCGCGCAAAGTCGCTTCGCTTCACGTTCGGAGAAGAAATCATCTTCTTCTGCGAAAAATATCGTGATGTCGGCTCCGCGACAGTTGCCTAGTGCACGCCAATCGGCCATATGCCATGTTGATCGGCTGTGGGTACGAAGACCTAAGCACTCGGACCCGACAACGCAGTCAATTGCTCGAGCGCTACTGAGGCCATCACCAGATCATGAGGCCGCGGATGTGCCGGTGTGCCAGACTCGTAGCGGTGATGAGTTGGCCAGGCGGCCGCGACGTAGCTCGACTACGCCGAGGAACGTCCGGACTCCGCAGGGCAGGATGCTGGGTAACCCCCAGTCGAGGTGACTCGCAGGAAAGTGCAACAGAAAACAGACCGCCGATGGGCGTGCAGCGCGGAGCTTCGGCTCCCGCAGCAAGCCTCAGGGAAGGGTGCAACGGTGCGGTAAGAGCGCACCAGTACCCCGGGTGACCGGGGTAGCTCGGTAAACCCCATCCGGAGCAAGGTCAAGCAGGCAACGGACGGCCCGTCCTATGTTGCCGGGTAGACCGCTTGAGCCGTCAGGTAACTGCCGGCCTAGATGGATGGCCGCCTCCGGTGCGCAAGCATCGCAGACAGAATCCGGCGTATCGGCCAACTCACCACCAC
>SXGT01583848.1_pt1 | contig 43842 bp, 28 predicted proteins | sample 3176221 | NCBI WGS metagenome assembly SXGT01 (sample SAMN11356862, study PRJNA531348) | freshwater metagenome | isolation source: freshwater sample F1-120 | place: China: Fuxian Lake, Yuxi | collected 2017-12-25
CGCCGCACAATCTCACCGAGATCGTCAACGCGACCATCAAGCTGATCCAGAAGCCGGGCCTGGCGCTCACCGACATCCTCTGGCGGCCGGATCAGGAAGACGGGGTGCAAGGACCGGACTTCCCCGGCGGCGGTTTCATCCTGGGCCGCGAAGGCATCCTGCAGGCTGACAAGACCGGACGCGGCTCCCTCAAAATGCGCGCCAAGGCCGCCACCGAGCAGTTGGGCAAGGACCGCGAGTCGATCATCATCACCGAACTCCCCTATCAGGTCAACAAGGCGAAGTTGATCATGGACATCGCCGCGCAGGTCAACGAGAAGCGCCTGGAAGGGATCTCCGACGTTCGCGACGAGAGCGACCGCGACGGGATGCGCATCGTGATCGAGTTGAAGCGCAACGAGAATCTGGAGGTGGTGCTCAACAACCTGTATAAGCACACCCAGCTTCAACTGAACTTCGGCATCATCATGCTGGCGATCGTGAACGGCCAGCCGCGCGAATTGGGTCTGCTCGACTGCCTCCGCCGGTTCATCGACCATCGCATCGAAGTGGTCCGCCGGCGGACCGACTACCTGTTGCGCAAGGCGCGCGACCGCGAGCATATCCTGCTCGGATTCCAAAAAGCGCTGGATCACATGGACGAAGTGATCCGCATCATCCGCGCGGCGGGCAATCCCAAGGACGCCCGCGACGGACTGATGAGCCGCTTCGACTTCAGCGAGCGGCAGGCCCAGGCCATCATCGAGATGCAACTCCAGCGGCTCACCGGCATGGAGCGCCAGAAGATCCTGGACGAACTCGGCGAGATCCAGAAAATGATCGCGCGTTATCTCGAGATCCTCGGCTCCGACAAGGAGCTTCGCGGCGTGATCGTGGACGAACTGAAGGAAGTCCGCAAACAGTTCGGCGACGAGCGGCGTACGCAGATCGTGGAGGATCCGGGCGAGATCGTGCTCGAGGATCTGATCCAGCAGGAAGACGTCGCCGTCACGGTGACTCGCAGCGGCTACCTGAAGCGCACGCCGATCGACACATACCGGCGCCAGTCGCGCGGCGGCAAAGGGCGGATCGGCATGGGGACCCGGACCGAGGACGTGGTGGAGCACCTCATCCTCGCCAACACCCACAGCTTCCTGCTGATCTTCACGAACAAGGGCCGGCTCTTCTGGCTGAAGATCTACCATATCCCCGACGCCGGCACGGCGGGCAAGGGCAAGAACATCTCGGGCCTGGTGAATCTGCAGCCCGACGAGACGCCCAAGGCGTTCCTGAACGTGCGGGAGTTCGAGCCCGGCCGGCACATCGTGATGGTGACCAAGCACGGCGTCATCAAGAAGTGCGAACTCACCGAGTTCGACAACCCGCAGGCGCGCGGCATCATCGCCTGTTCGCTGGACGAAGGCGACGAACTGATCGGCGCGCGGCTGTCCAACGGCAAGGATTACATCTTCATCGGCACCCGCGAGGGGATGGCGATCAAATTCAACGAGGAAGACGTCCGCCCGATGGGACGGCCCGCGCGCGGCGTCCGCGGCGTGGCGCTCGAGGAGGGCGACGCGGTGGTGAGCACGGTGGTGGTGGACGAGGAGACCGCGACCAACGGTCTGATCCTTGCCATCTCCGAATTCGGTTACGGCAAGCGCACGCGGCTGGGCGACTACCGTCATCAGACGCGCGGCGGCAAGGGCGTCATCAACATGAAGACCACGAAGAAGACCGGACCCGTGGTCGCGTGCCTGTACGTGAAAGAGACTTCCGACCTGATGATCATCACCAAGGACGGCAAGATTATCCGGATCGAATCGGGCGACATCCGGCAGGCGGGCCGGTCGACGCAGGGCGTGCGGCTGGTGCGTATGGAGGATACCGACTCGGTTGCCGCCGCGGGCGTGGTGCCGGAGGCGGACGAAGAGCCGGCCGAGGACAGCCAAGGCAAACTGCCGCTACAGTAGGATCGAGGCTCCGGGGACCGGCGAGGTCCCCGGGGTTATTCCTTGCCGGTGGGCGAAGGGCCTGGAAGCGATTTCAGGGCGGTTGGGATTTGACCCTCCATCGCCAAGCCTCGCAGCGTGCGCTCCACCGCGGCATGGAGAGCTTGCTCACTGATGGCGTTTAGGCGCAAGTTTAGCCCTTCGATCCTTGCCATGAGTTCGGCTTCCCGCGCGTTCGGGACGATGCCGGTACTCATCGACGGTCTCTCTTGTCGAACGCCGAAGTTCCTCGAACCGAACTCGCGTCGTAATCAACTGCTCGAGGCGCGAGCGACCCGACTGCCTCGGTGATGTTTGCCGGCCTCGCTCCAAAAAGTCTCACACCCTATGACGCCGCTTGCATCGCCCAAGCCCGGTATTCGGACAGCTCCCGCGAGTAGGCCCGAATCGACGCATGTAGCGCGGCCTCGTGGCGAAGCATGCCCGCGATGTTGTGCCCGAGGGAATCGAGGGCACCGGAAATGCCGGAGATGGCCCTGAATGTTCCCGCTTCATAGCTGGCCCGGAGGAACTCCCGCAGGGCGGGCGAGGACCGGGAAGAAAACGAGAACGCCCGAAGAAACGCCCGCCACGCATCCGAAGCTCGAGTCACACGGACTTCCGAATCGGCATCTCGAAGCACCGCCGCCAGCAAGTTGGCGAGCAACACGGTGTCCAGCACCTCCAGCCCTGGATCCAGTAGCTTCGACAACTCACTCGCCACCTCGGGAGACGCCAGGAAATCTTCCGCCTCGGCACGGCTCAAACCGAAGAGGACGGACCCGCGACTGGATGAGGACGCCTCCAGACTCTCCAGGAGCGCACCAGAGCCAACTCTGAGCGCCTGCTGAAACTGCTCCCGGACGGAATCGCTCAACAGGGAGGGAGATCCGGCCACGCCGTGACGAGCCATCAGCGCCCGCATGCCCAACGCGCCTCCTACTTCTTCGGCCGGACCGTCAGATCCACCATGTCCGAGAACCCATCCGCCGCCGCGATCGCCACCGGGACAGGCGTGTTCGAACCGGAGCCTTCCGGGATCCGGATCGTCACCCGGTACACTCCCGGCGACTCCGGTGACGGGCTCACCGACTCCACCTCCGCCGCCCTGCCATTCACCAGCACCCGAGGCTTCGCTCCCGCCGCGCCCAATCCGGCGGCCGACAGCACCACCGTTTCGCCCTCTTCCACCGCCTCGCCCTGCTGGACCGGCGAGCCGTTCGCCCGCACCGCCAACGCCAGTCCGCTGCCCGACCCGTTCTCCGAGGCCAAGCCCGGGCTCGCGGCCGCCACCGGAACCGTCAGCATCACCGGAGGGCGGCCGCCGTTCGTCACCTGGATCGACGCGGTGGGCCCCTTGAAGCTCGCCGGCGCCAACACGATCACGCCGCTCTCCGAGACCGACCGCAAGGGCGCGGGCTCGCCATCGATCGACACCCGCACGCCGCCGAGTTCCAGCGGCAACGCCGCCCCCTCGGCTTTGGCGGGCGTTGCCGCCAAGCCCGATCCCGACAGTTCCACCAACGCTCCCGGCGAAATCGGAACGGCGGCTCGCGACAAGGCGTTCGCCACACCGTAGGGCGACAGAGACACGCCCTGCCCGGCAGGCGCCTCCGCGCGAAGCGCGACGAAGATCCCATGCTGCAGCGTCAACTCTCCGGCCGGATGCACCACGGCTCCCGCCACCAGGCCGCCGTCCTCGGACATCGCGATGTTCCTCGCTCCGAAGCGTACGCGCGGACCCAGGTTCGCCGTACCGTCTCCGCTGAGCAGGTAGGGATTCAGCGCCGTCACGTGCGTCCGCCCGCCCGCCGACGCGAAGACCTGCGACAGCACCGCCCGTCCGTCTCCCGCCGACTGCAAGGAACCTGTGGCGCCGCCGAACCGCGCTTTCTCCGGCGCGAACGCGAAGTCGTTCTCCGCGCCCACTTCGTTCATCCAGTAGCGTCCCCGAAGGAACGGATTACCATGGAACTTCGGCCGGCGCACCGCCACCAGGAGATCGCGCTCGCCGGGCCGCGCCGAAAAGCCCAGCAGCGCGGAACCATCCGCCGACACCAGGATCTCCCGCGAGCCCGAAAGCACGTCCGAGTCGTTGGCGAACAGCGCCGAGCCCGTCCCGTCCGCGCGCAGCGACCAGGTGGAGTCCGCGGTCTCGTTCTCGCGATTCACGTCGTCGATGCCGCCCACATGGCCGTTCACCATCGTGCGCGAAAAGACCTCGGGGCGCTCGGTCAGCAGTTCCACGAACGCCGTCGACAGACCGCGCGGATCGTTGTCGCGAACCAGGAAATACCCTCCGCCATAATCGCCTTCGAGCTTGGCCGCGCCGGACTCGGGCGCGCGCACGGCCACCAGCAAGTCGTGCCGCGACGCGGGTCCGTCCTTGGACGACGCCACCAGAACCGAGCGCGACGCGTTGAAGCGCGCCGTCAACACCGATCCCGCGCGCGCGGGATCGGGCAGAGTCAACGAATCGGCGTCCGCCGAATACCGGCCCTCGGTCTCCACCGCGCGCGCCTCTTCGAGTCCCACACCCACCCGCGCCTGAATTCGAACGCCGCCCGCGCCGTCGAAGGTCATCGTTCCGCCGCCGTTGCGGGAAGTCAACGCGGCTCCCGGCGAGGCGCTTTCCACCGCGATCCACGCAAAATGATAGGAGCCCCGGAAAGCGGCCCCGTTCTGGCCGCTCGCGGCGCCGAACAGCAGCAGAGGAAGTAGCCAACGCTTCATCGTTTCGCCTCCACGGGGCCCGGAGGAGCCGCTCCCGCTGGCATGTCTCCGGTGAGCGCCTTCAGGAACTCCACCAGATCGGCCTTCGCCTGAGCCTGCTCGGCCTTGGGGATATTGGGCACGCCGTGGTGCGGCATGACGCCGGAGAGCAGCGGATTCCGGCGGCCGCCCTCGAAGTAGAAGTCCAGCACTTCCTCGAGCGTTTGCATGCTGCCGTCGTGCATGTAGGGCGCGGTGAGTGTGATATTCCGCAGGGTCACGGCCTTGAACGCTCCCGCGTCCTTGGGCGTGCCGGTGACGGCGATGCGTCCTTTGTCCTTGTAGGCGCGCTTTTCCTCGTCCCATGCCACGCCGCTATTGTGGAACCGGGATTCGGTGAACGTGGCGAATTTGTCCTCGATCCGGTGGCAGGAGATGCAGTTCGGCCCGTCGAGCGTGGCGTCGCTGAACAGCGCCAATCCGCGGATCGCCGCTTCGCTCAACGCTTTCTTGTCGCCGCCGAACTGGTAACGGTCGAACGGCGAGTTGCCGCTCAGCAGCGTTCGCTCGTAGGAGGCGATCGCCTTGGCGGCCATTTCGAAAGTGATGCGCCCGGGGCCGAAAGCCTTGGCGAACAGCTTGACGTAGGCCGGATTCGCAGCCAGCCGGCGCTCCACTCCCGTCAACGAATGCGCCATTTCCACGCCGTCCGGCACCGGCATCGCCGCCTGCTCCTCGAGGCTGCGCGCGCGGCCGTCCCAGAACTGGGTATCGTGATAGGCGGCGTTCAGGATCGACGGGGCATTGCGTCCGCCCACTCCGCCGTTCACTCCCAGCGACACGGGCCGCGGATCCGCCATCGCGGCCTTCGGCAGATGGCACGACGCGCAGGCCACCGTTCCGTCCCGCGAGAGCAGTTTGTCGAAAAACAACCGGTGACCGAGCGCGATCGTCTCCGCCGTCGGAGGATTGTCGGCTGGGAACGGCACCGGAGGCAAGCCCAGGGGAGCCGGGATGGTCACCGGCTTCCCGGCCGGCATCGATCCACCGGCAGGCGCCGCCGGGCGCACGCGAGCGCGAAACGGGGGAGACGGCTGCGCCAGCGCGATCGCGCCGGCGAGCAGCAGCGGGCAGAGTGTCTTCATGTCATTCCGGAGGCGGCGCCGCCAACGCCGGCATGTCGCCAGTAAGTGCCTTCATGAACTCCACCAGATCTTTCTTCGCCTGGGGCTGTTCGTCCTTGGGGATATCGGGCAGTCCCGGCACGGGCATGTCCGTGGAAATATACTGACTGGGCCGTCCGCCCTCGAAATAGAATTCCACGGTCTCCTCCAGGGTCTTCATGCTGCCGTCGTGCATGTACGGCGCCGTCAGCGCGATGTTGCGGAGTGTCATCGTCCGGAACGCGCCCACCTTGGTGGTGTCGCCGGTCACCGCCCAGCGGCCCAAGTCGCGGATCTGGCGCGTCAGCGGATCGAGCGCGACGCCCGTGTTGTGGAAACGCTCCTCGCCGAACAGGGAACTATCCGCGTCGATGCGGTGGCAACTGACGCAGTTAGCCGCCTTCAGCGATGGATTCAGATAGAGCTTCAAACCGCGAATCGCGGACTCGTTCATCGCCGTGCGGTCCTTGCCGTGGAAATACCGGTCGAAGGGGGAGTTTCCGCTGACCAGCGTCCGTTCATAGGATGCGATCGACTTGGCGGCCATCTCGTAAGTGATCGGACCCGGACCCCACGCCTTTTCGAACAACTGCACGTATTTCGGGCTGGCGGCCAGCCGCCGCTCCACTCCCGTCAGCGAGTGGATGAACTCCACGGGATTGCCCACCGGACCGGCGGCCTGATCCTCGAGCGTCGCCGCGCGGCCGTCCCAGAACTGCGACGCGTTGTAGGCCGAGTTGAGTACCGTCGGCGCGTTGCGCGTACCCTTCAGATCGTGAACGCCCAGCGACACCGGACGCGGATCGGCCATGCCGAACTTCGGATCGTGGCAGGAGGCGCAGGAGATCGATCCGTCGCGTGAGAACATCTTCTCGAAGAAGAGGCGATGGCCCAGCGCGATGGTCTCCGCGGTGGGCGGATTGTCCGCCGGAACCGGCACGGGAGGCAGTCCCAACGGCGCGGGAATTTTGACCGGTTGTCCGATCGGAAACGCAACGCGCGCGGGACGGGCGGCGGCTCGCGAACGAGCGCGGAATGGGAGATCGGCTTGCGCCAACAACACGCAAGCGGCGGCGATCGACCCGGAAGCGAGGTAGAAGCGGGACCAGTTCACGGCGAGTCCGAAGGTTGGACGCTTCGATTTCAATCACCACGGTACCACGGCGCGCGGAGTAGCGAAAGCACTGGTGGGCCCTGTTGGATTCGAACCAACAACCAACGGATTATGAGTCCGCTGCACTGACCGTTGTGCTAAGGGCCCAGGTAACGAAGAGTATAGCAACCATAGCAACCGGGCTAGCAGTTTCTGAAGTCGCTCCAGGTCGCGCTGCTGATGCCGGGCTCAGCCAAAATCGAGCGCGAGCTGTTCCCCGCCCGTTCCACGGGGCCCGCCGGTCCGGGCGCCGGCGAACCACGACATTTCCCAGTCGCACTCCTCCAGCATTTCGCGATCCTGAAAATCGCCGGCGGCGGCGTGGAGCCGCTCGATCACGCGGCGCGCCTCGGCGGCCCTTCCGCGCCAGCGAAAGAACGCGAAGCCGCGCCGGCCGAGCGCCTTCGCCAGCACCCAGTCGGAGTCGAGCGCCCATTCGTACGCGCGTTCGAACTCGGCGGCGCAGGCGTCGCATGGCGCCGGTTCCTGCCGCCATCGCGCGAAGATCTCGGCCACCGCTTCGGCGTGCCAGCGATGCAGCGGCCGCGCCGGCGTGCCGGAGGGGAAGCGGAAGACCTCGCCTCCCAGGTCGAACGGATCCACGCGGCCCGCGGCGATCAGCGCCGCCATCGCGGACTGGGCCGGCGCCGGCTCGAGCCCCGCGATTCGCGCCGCCAGCGCCGCTGGACACCCGTGCGGATCGCAGATGGTCATGGAACGCGCCAACGCTCCGGCGTCGTCATCCAGGGTCACACCGGCGGGCGCGGGATACGCGCCATCCAGGTAGATCTCCACCGCGTCCGGCAGCAGGAGCGGCTCACCGCTGGTGACGACCGCCGATACACGGCCGCCGGGAAGGAACAGCACGTCCGAATCGCCCACGCTGTCGAGCACCAGCAACGCACGGCGGCCGGCGAGTTCGGCGCGGACCGCTTCGAGAGTCGACTCTTCATCCGGCCCCGCCGGAACGCCCACGCTCACGCTCAGTTCGCCGGCGAGATACGCGGGCGAAGCGCCGCCGCAGCGAATCCAGTGGATCTCACGGAACTGGCGCCGCGCGCGCCGCGCGAACTCCTGCGCCAACGCGGTCTTGCCGGACCGCGCGCCGCCGCGGATCAGCGCGACGCCCGGCTGGTCGGCCACGGCGCGCCACAACGTCTCCATCTCCTCCTCCCGGCCGGCGAACCAGGGCAGCGGCGCCAGTTCGAGGCTCGCCGTCTCCGGCGGCGGAAGCAGGGACTGCGCGATCCGCTCGATCTCGCGCAACGCTTGCGAGCCGGCGCCTTCCCATGCGAAGAAGCGGCGGCGTTCCAGCAGTTTCGGATAGGCGCACGGCGCGGTCAGCACGGAGATCACAGGCGATCGCGAGCCAGTCAGCGCGTGTTCGATCAGCGGGTTCCAGTCGCCGAGCTTCAATGGCTTGGGCACGCAGCCAGGCGACAGCAGCAACACGATCGCGGCGGACGACAGGCCCTGGTCCCAGACGAACGGGATCGCGCCCTCCCGGGAGTCGCACTCCTCGATGGAAACGCGCGCGCCGGCCGATGTTCGGAGCCGGGCCTCCACGGCGGCCGCCTTCTCCGCGTCGCAGGGTCCGTGGCAAAGGAAGATGTCGAGCAACTCTCCAGCATAAGACGCCACGGGCCGGTGTTGGAGCCGGCGGTCCCGGGCTGCTACGGCTGGAAGAACGTCCCCGCCACGTAGCGGACGTCCGAATCCGGGGCGCCCTCTTTCTGGTGGTTCATCCAGTAGACCACCAGCAGGCGGCCGCCGCCCACATCCACGACGCTCGGATATCCGAGATCGCCGTTGCCGCCGTCGTCGCGGAGGATCTTCTCGTTCGCCACGTCCCACGTTCGGCCGCCGTCGGAACTGGTGCTCCAGCGCAATCCGAACGGCGCGCGCCGGTAGCCGTAGATGCAGAGAATGCGCCCGTCGGCGAGCTCTTTCAGAAATGCCGGAAAACCCCAGATCTTCGTGGCGGCCGGAGTCGTCCAGGTACGCCCGTTGTCGCGCGAATCGCTCTGCCACAGATAACCGCCGGTGCGGATCATCGCGATCATCGAGCCGTCCTTCTTACGCAGCACGAACGGTTCGTCCAGCCGCGCGCCCAGCGCCGGACCCGATCCGATGAGAGCCACCTCGCCCCAGGTCTCGCCCTTGTCCTTCGAGCGGATCAGCCATGCCGACGTCTCCTCGCCTTGGCGGACCGAGCCGTACACGGGAAGCACCAGTTCGCCATCCGGCAGTTCGGTGGCGGGAACGCGCGACCCGATCCGGGGCAGCTTGTCCACTCGAATCGGCTTGCGCCGCGACCAAGTCTTGCCGCCGTCGGCGGACCGCATACCGTAGGAGCCTTCGAAGCTCCAAGCGTACGGACGCGTTCCTTCCGGCTCGGCGCCCATCGGATACGGGCTGATCGTCCACGCATAGAGATTGAGGAACAGCGATCCGTTGGAGAGCGGCGTCCATGGCACGTCCTCGGTCTGCGAGAAGCGGTACGTCTCGTCGTCGACGACCGTCTTGCCGCCCCAGGTCCGGCCGCCGTCCTTCGAGCGGATCATCACGCCGCGCGCCGTCGGGTCGACGTGGCCCATCTGATCGGGACGCCGCCGGTGCGCCTCTCTCACGGTGACGGCGAGATCGCCATTCGGCAGGCGGCTCAGCCACGGGCAGATATAGTACATCGTCTCGTCGCGCCAGACAGTGATGTGCTCCGGATCGGCGGCCAAAACGGAGAACGCGGCGAACGCGATCAGGAATCGAGCCATGGGGATCATTATCCTCCAGTCCGCCCGGACACGGAGGAGGCCGCGGATGTAGAATCGTCTTTCCCCCGAAAGGAGCAACTTCTTGCGACAATTCTTCCTGGCCGCGATCCTGGCGCTGCCCGCGATGGCCGCGGACGGCGTCGTCATCGGCAACGCGCAGTCGCCGCCTCAGTGGGCGCTGCTCGAACGCGAACTGCTGCGCGCCAACTCCGCCGCGTGCGACCGCTTCGCGAAGAAATACCTCGACTCGCGCGGCTACCTGCTCCACACGCCCCGCTGGGGCACGCTCGACGGACCCGACGACGCCATCGAGACCTTCTACAACTGGACGCTGCTCTACGCCATGGGCGCGGACGAATCCGTGCTTCGCCACTACAAGCGCGCGCTCGAAGGCCATCTCCAGCAGTACAAGGAACTCCGCACGTCCAAAACCAAACTCGCCGAGAACGGCGCCTACTACAAGGAATTCATTACGCAGTCCGATTGGTTCCACACGGGCGAAGGCATCCGCGCTTTCATGTTCTTGGGATTCGCCGACCCCGACGACAAGCGCCTGATCGACCGCATGACGCGGTTCGCCGGGCTGTACATGAACGAGGATCCCGAAGCCCAGAACTACGATCCCGTCAAGAAGGTGATCAAGAGCATCTGGACCGGCAGCAAGGGCCCCATGCTGCACAAGGCGACCACCTACGACTGGGTCGGCGATCCCGTGCCCGGCAGCTTCCACCTGCTCCACGGCAAGCAGGGCCGCGGCGGTCTGGTGAACCTCGACTCGGTCTACGAAAAGATGCTCGCGCACTGCGCGGAGTACATCGACAGCGTGGGCGATCATCCGCTGAATCTCGGAACCACGGGCCTGGCGCTCAACGCCTACGCGCTCACCGGCGACAAGAAGTACAAGGATTGGATCGCGGACTACGTGGGCGCCTGGCGCGACCGCACCAAGTCGACCGGCGGCAACATCCCCACCAACATCGGCCTGGACGGAACACCCGGCGGCGAGTACGGCGGCCGCTGGTACAAAGGCACCTACGGCTGGAACTTCACCATCTACGACGGCGAGATCGACCAGACCGTGTCCCGCAACACCGTGTTCAGCGGATCGTGGCCCGGGTTTGCCAACGCCTACATCGCCACCGGTGACGCCGGTTTCGTGGATGTTCTCCGAAAGCAACTCGACAACGTCCATGCGCAAAAGAAAACAGTGGACGGAAAGGTGATGGTTCCGCAGATGTACGGCGATCCGCGCGGCTACAAGCAGACCGGGCGCGAGGAGTGGTACGAGTGGGGGCCCAACCTCCACGGCGACCGCGCAACCGACGTCTACGCGTGGTCCGGCGACCGGCGCGATCTGGACAAGGTCCCGGTGACCGGATGGATCGCGTATCTCGAGGGCAAGGATCCCGGCTACCCGGAAAAGGCGTTCCGCGCCGATTTGAAGCACGTCGCCGACAACGTGCGTGAATCCGACGCCGACAACACCACGCCCGACACACGGCTGGCCGACTATCTGATGGGCTTCAATCCCGCCGCCCACAACGCGCTGGCGAACCTGACCCTCGGCACGCATCTGACCGGCAACGTGTGGTCGCTGCACGCCCGGGTCCGCTATTTCGATCCGCAACGCCAACGCCCCGGGCTGCCGGAGGATGTCGCCGCGCTGGTGGAAAAGATGTCGGGGGACGCGGTCACGCTGTCGCTGGTGAACGTGAACCAGGCCGAGGCGCGCACGGTGATCGTGCAGTCGGGCGCCTACGCCGAGCACTCCATCGAATCGGCGTCGATCGATGGACGAAGCCTCGCCGTGAACGGCCCGCTTCTCACCGTCCGGCTTTTGGCGGGCAGCGGCGGGCGCCTCCAATTGAAGCTCCGCCGCCACGTGAACCAACCGACGCTCGCGCTGCCGTGGCAGCGGCCCTGGCGGGTGGCCTCGCGATAGGCGCTACGCCAGGTCGAACACCAGGAACTCGGAGGCGGCCGCGCCCTCGAAGCGCAGTGACGTCTCGCCGCTGATCGCCGCGCCGTCGCCTTCCTTCAGTTCCTGCCCGTTCAGCATCACCGATCCGCGCGCCACCTGCACCCAGGCATGGCGTCCGGGCTCCAACGCCAGCGACGCCGCCTCCCCGGAATCGAGCCGGGACGCGTAGATCGCCGCGTCCTGCTCGATCTTCATCGAACCGCCGCGCCCGTCGCCCGACGCGATCGCCAGCAGCTTGCCGCGCTTGTCTTCGTCGCGAAACAGCCGCTGTTCGTAAGATGGCGTCAGTCCCTTTTGCCGCGGCAGCATCCAGATTTGCAGAAGCCGCGTGGCGCGATCCGGCAGCGGATTGAACTCGCTGTGCTGGATGCCGGAACCGGCGGTCATGCGCTGCACCTCGCCTTCACCGATCGTTTCGACGTGGCCCATGCTGTCGCGGTGCGCGAGCGCGCCATCCAGCATATAGGTGACGATCTCCATGTCGCGATGCGGATGCAAGGGGAATCCCGCGCCGCCCGCGATGCGGTCGTCGTTGATCACGCGAAGGCTTCGAAAGCCCATGTGGCGGGGATCGTAGTAATCGGCGAAGGAAAAGCTGAATCGGGTGTCGAGCCAGCCGTGGCTGGCGTGGCCGCGCTCGTCGCTCGGGCGAATCATAATCACAAGGTCAACCTCTTGCTCCAATATATATGTTTAAACGATAGTTGTCAAGAGGTAGATCGCGCGACTTGCCTGCGCTATCGTGGTTGCGCCAATGAAGCTCCTCCCCCTTTTGTCCTTGGCCCTGTCGTGCCTGTCGGCGTTGCAAGCCCAACGAATTTCGCGGATCGAGGTCGTGCAGGCCGTGCAGAATGCCGATCAGACAGTGCCGCTGGTGGCCGGCAAGCCCACCGTTGCGCGGGTATTCCCCGCCGCCGGAGCGCCGGGGGCGGAGTTCAAGGCGACGCTGCGAGCCCGCAACGTGGCCGGAGCGCTCGGCGCGCTCGATTCCGGGTTCCAGCGGATCGAGCCCGCGCAGGCTGGGTCGCGTGGGTCGCTCGCGGCGTCGATCCAGTTCGCGCTGCCCGACGCATGGACCGCCGCGGGCGACATCGAACTCGACGCGGATCTGATCGCACGCGATGGAGCCACCGGCCGTCTCGACCGCCCGTTGGCGCTGCGCTTCGCCGATCCGCCGTCGCTCCCCCGGCCCCTGCGGATCCAGTATGTCCGCGTGTGCGATCCCGACTGCCCCGAAACCGACTTCGCGCCCGCGATCGCCCAGTTGTTGCCGGTCGCCGACGATCAACTGATTTGGGAGCCCTTCGCCGACCTCTACACTTCCTATCCCGCGGTGCTTCTGCGCGAGGCCGCCGCGATGCGCCTCTATTCGACCGCCGACCTGCTGATCGTGTTGCGGCGCGAACCCGTGTTCGACACGCCCGTGGCGGCATCGGCCGCTCTACGGCTGGCGATCGCGGCCACGCAGCCCGACGCGCCCGGCAATGTCGCGCACGCCGTGGTGGCGCTGCTGGGGGTTCCGAAATCGCAGCGGGCGATCGGCCCGGCGGACTTCGGCTTGGACCGTTTCGCCGCGGCCGCGCCGGCCGCTCCCGCCGCCGACCTCACGGCGCCGCCGGCGAACCGCGCCTATTGGATGGCGGCGGACACGTTCACTCGCCTGTTCGGAGCGAAGTTGGACCCGGTGGCCGGCGCTACGGTCAACACCATCACGCTGAGCGGATCGATCCGTCGCGACGCTACCGGAGCCAACCTGCGGCCCGCGTTTCAGGCCGCCGGCGTTGCCGCCGAGCATGACGCCTCCGCCACGACGTGCACGCGCTTCTTCGGGTCAGGCGAAGCGCCGGTCGCCACGTTCTGCTTCAAGACGCTATCCGAACTGCTCGACTTGGCGTCCCGCCCGGACAGCGATCCGTTCACCGTGCGCGCGCCGTTTCCGGCGGGAACCACGCGAATCGTGTTCACGCGCGACGGCCGGGAGGTAGGATCCATCGCCGCGAGCCCCGCCGCGCCCACGGTTTCCGCGCCCAATGGCCGGCCGCTTGCGTGGACCGCCGCCGACGCCGACAATCAGGCGCTCACCTTTCGCCTGCTCGCCAGCACGGACGGCGTCGACTGGCGGCCGCTCGGGCTGGAACTGGCGGACTCTCAACTGGCGCTCGATCCGGCGGTGCTTCCACCAGGCCTGAACTTCCAGTTCCGGGTGCTCGCCTCGGACGGCTTCCACACCGCCGCCGCGACATCGGCGGCCTCGGCCGTCGCGCGAACCGCTGGAGGCGAAGCCCCGCCGCGAGATCTGCGGCCGCCGGAGGCCCTGCTCGGATCGGCGTCCGATGTGCTGATTCCGGTCGCCAACAACGGCAATCGTCCGCTGGCGATCACGGCGGTACGATCCACCAACGATGCGATCCGGCCCTACATGACGCGGCTTCCGCTGGTGATTCCGCCCGGGACCAGGCGCTCGCTGCAACTCCGCTCGCAGCCCGCGTCGCAAGGCGTCTATACGTCGCTGATCACGGTGACCACCGACGATCCGGCGTTGCCTGCCTTCAGTCTGTCCGTGTTGGGATCTGCGTTCGGCGGCGCGGCGCCTGCCGTGGAGGTGACCCCGGCCCCGATCGACTTCGGCGAACTCCCGCCCGGCCAAACCCGCCAAACCACCGCCCAGATCCGCAACTCGGGCGGCGCCACGCTGGCGGTGAGTTCGCTACGAGTCTCCCAGGAATCGTTCGCCGTGGTGTCGCCGCAGGGTGCGTTCCAGGTCGCGCCGGGCGCGTCGCAAGCGGTGACGCTGTCGTTCAGTCCGGGTACCGTGGGCACGTACGGCGCGTCGCTGACGGTGTCCTCGAACGACGCGCTGCGGCCCGCGTATGTGGTGGCGCTGACCGGCGTCGCGTCTGGCTCGGCTCCGCCGCCTCCGCCTCCTCCAGGAAAGCTGGAAGCGTCGTTGGCCAGGCTCGATTTCGGCGATGTGGCCGTGGGGCAGTCCAAGGACCTGTCCATCGAATTGAAGAACACGGGGGGGACCGCCGTTGCGGTGACGGCCGTCGGAACCAGCGGCGCGGTATTCGCGATCACCACGGCCGCGTCGTTCGCCGTGCCTACGGGCGGCAGCCATACCGTCACTCTTCGCTTCACACCAGCGGCCGGGGGACCCGCCAGCGCGAACCTCACAATTACCGCCACGGGGCTCGATCCGGTTGTCGTTCCCTTGTCTGGAATCGGCGCGACGGCCCCGCCGCCTCCCCCGCCTCCGTCGATGCCGGTGCTGTTCTCAGACACCTTCCGCGCCCGCATCGCGGGCGACTCTTGCGCGCGGGGCGCCACCGATCTGGCCGCGGGTGGAGTGGCCGCTTATCGATACATTCCTCTCGCTGTCCGCGCCAGCGCCGCGCGAGTCGACGAAGGCGCGTTGATCAACCTGACATCGGGGTTCGGCGGCGTCGCTTTCACCACCCGCGCCGACGTGTGCAACGGCGGAGTCACCGCGTCGAACATCGGCCAAGCTCTCATCGTCCGGGCGGACGTGCTGCTTCCGGCCGGAACGCAGGGCGGTCCGATGTTCCACACGTCGCCTTTACAGACAGGAGACGGGTTGTTCGGAACCACCCACGGCGGCTTCTGGGTGCAGGTCCACTCGGATGGTTCGGTGAAGCTACGGCGGCTGGACACGGCGGAGACGCTCGCGGCCACGCCGGCGATCGGTGGCTTCGATCCGGCCCGCTACCACAACGTGGAAGCCGTGATCGAGAACGGGGGCCTCATCGTGCGGCTGGACGGCGCCATCGCGCCGCTTGCGGCCGGAGGCGCCGCGTTCGCGCTTCCCTCGCCCGGAGCGGCGGCCAACGGAGGAGCCGGGTTCGCCTTCGGATCCGAGCCGGCCGTCCTTACCGGCCAACGCGTGCGCGATCTCTCCGTCTCCACGCCCACGGCAACGGCGGGAGTTCCGTTCCTGTTCGAAAGCGCCTCGATCGTGGTGTCGCCGAACAACGTGGTGACGTTCGGCCCGGTGGCTATCGGCCAGTTCCGCAACCTCGAGCTCGCGGTTCGAAACGCGGGAGGCCTTCCGCTCACCATCCGCTCGGTGCGGTTCACCTCGGATCAATTCGCGATCAACACGCCTCCGCCGTTGCCGTTGACAATCCCGGCGGGCGCCACGCAGACGATTTCGATCCGGTTCGAGCCGAAGTTCTCCGGCGCGCACGTGACCGACATGACGATTCAGTGCAACGATCCGCGCCGGCCCGAAGTCCTGATGACGATGACGGGCGCGGCCACCGCGACCTCCGGCACTCGCGTGACCCAGACGCTGCAGGTGGACGATGGCACGTGGGAGCGGTCGGCGCGCTTCACGCGCTCGCTGTTCGCGGTGAACCGGCTCACTCCTCCCGGATACCCCGCGACATTGCGGGCCATTCACGTCTTCTTCCGCGACGACGCATTCTCGGTGGGCCACGCGGTGACCATGCAGTGGGGATCGGCGACAGGAGACCCGGCCGCCCCTCCGGGCTCCACCGCGCTGACCAACCGCTCGGTTTCCATTCAGCGGACCGGCCGCTTTTTCGAATACACGCTGCCCGCCACGCTGACGATCAACTCGGGAGACTTCATCGTCGGATTCCAAAGCGAGCAGGTGGAAGGCAACATCATCACCTTGGACACGTCGAGCGGCCCCAAGGACCGGTCGTGGATCCGGGTCGACGGAGGCGATTGGACGCGGCCGCAAGCGTTCGAAGGGCTCGGCCCCGGCAACCTGCTGATCCGCGCGGTGGTCGACGCGCCGCCGCGCTAGACGCTAGAATCGCGGTTTGACTCCCGCGACTTCGCCACGCTTCGACGACGCCGCCGCGCGCCAACGCATCCGGACTTCGCTGGACGAAAGCCTGATCGTGGAGGCCGCAGCCGGCACGGGTAAGACCTCGGAGCTGGTGCGCCGCATCGTAGCGGTTCTGCAACAGGGAACCACGACGGTGGACAAGATCGTGGCGGTGACGTTCACCCACAAAGCCGCCGGCGAACTCAAACTACGGCTCCGCGTGGGGCTGGACGTATCGCGCGCGAAGGCAACTCCGCAAGCCGCCGCGCATCTCGAGCACGCGCTGGCTCATCTGGAGGAAGCCTCCATCGGCACGATCCACTCCTTCTGCGCGCAGCTTCTCCGGGAGCGGCCGGTGGAAGCCGAGGTGGATCCCTCGTTCACCGAGCTCTCCGATTCCGAGCAGCGCCGCCTCTACGGCCGCGCGTTCCGCTCGTGGATGGAGCATCGCCTGGGCCTCGATTCCCCCGGCCTGCGCCGCGCGCTCAGCCGCCTGTCGCATCGCGATGCGTGGGACCAGAGCCCTCCCGCCAGCCAGCTCGAATGGGCGGGACGCACGTTGATCGAATGGCGCGACTTTCCCGGTTACTGGCAGCGTAAGCCGTGGGACCGCGAGTCCGCCATCGAGGATCTGGTGGAACGGAGTCGCCAGATCGCGCCCCGCCTTCAGGTGAGCCAGGCGCTGCGCCCCATCCACGATTTCGCTTTGTGGCTGGAACGCGCCGAATGGCTCGAGCGCCGGGACTTCGACACGCTGGAGAGCCTGCTGCTGAAGCTGCGCCGCGATCTGAACAAGCCGGCCGCCAAGCGTGGACAGATCGACGACCTTTATGGAAGGCTGGAGGCGTTCCACCGGGAGTCGGACGCCGATTTCGCCGCCGCCCTCCGGGAGGACATGCTCGACCTGGTGGACCGCTACGGCGATCTGAAACGCAAGACCGGCAAGCTGGACTTCCTGGATCTGCTGATCCTGGCGCGAAACCTGGTGCGCGGCCGGCGCGATGTCCGCCACTACCTGCAACGCCGCTACTCGCACATCTTCGTCGACGAGTTCCAGGACACCGATCCGCTCCAGGCGGAACTGCTGCTGCTGCTGGCCGCGGACGACCCGGACGAAGACGACTGGACGCAGGTGGCGCCCGTGCCGGGCAAGCTCTTCGCCGTCGGCGATCCCAAGCAGTCGATCTACAAGTTCCGCCGCGCCGACGTAGTGCTGTACCACGCCGTTCGCGACCGTCTGGTGGCTCGAGGCGCCGGCCTGGTGCATTTGACGCGCAGTTGGCGCTCGGTTGGGCCGATTCAGGAGTGCGTCAACGCCGCGTTCGCTCCGGAGATGACCGGCGAACCCGATTCGGGCCAGGCGGGATACGTGCCCCTGGAAGGCGGAGCCGCGCAGCCGGACGCGCAGCCCGCCATCGTCGCGATACCGGCGCCGAAGCCGTATGCCACGCGCCGCATCGCCAAGAGCGCCATCGACGCCTGCTTGCCCGATACCATCGCCGCCTTCACCGCATGGCTGATCCGGGACAGCGGCTGGACCGTGCGGGAAGGCGCCGGCCGCGTCCCGGTCTCCCCGCGCCACGTGTGCGTGCTGTTCCGCCGCTTCACCAACTTCGGAACCGACCTCACGCGGGAATACGCGCGCGGGCTCGAGGCTCGCGGAGTGCCGCACGTGTTGGTAGGATCGAAATCGTTCCACAACCGCGAGGAGGTGGAGACCGTGAGAACGGCGCTGACCGCGATCGAGTGGCCGGAGGACGAACTCTCGGTGTACGCGACCCTGCGGGGAGCGCTGTTCGGCTTCGAGGACGCCATCCTGTTCCGCTACCTTCACGAGGTGGGCTCGATGCATCCCCGGTTCCACGCGCCCGAGGACCTGACGGGCGAGTTCGCGGCCATTCGCGACGCATTGACGCTGCTTCGCGATCTGCATCGCGAACGGAACGAACGGCCCGTCGCGGTAACGGTGAATCTGCTGCTCGACGCGGTTCGCGCGCACGCCGGATTCGCGTTGCGCCCGCATGGACAGCAGGTGTTGGCCAACGTGCTCCGCGCCGCCGATCTGGCCCGCCAGTTCGAAATGAGCGGAGGAATCTCGTTCCGCGGCTTCGTGGAAGAGTTGGTGGCTCAGGCCGAGCGCACCGAAGGGTCCGAGGCTCCGGTGCTGGAAGAGGGCGCTGAAGGCGTGCGGCTGATGACCGTTCACGCCGCGAAGGGGCTCGAGTTTCCCGTGGTGATTCTGGCGGATCTCACCGCCAACCTTTCCGCCGCGGAGCCGGAGCGCTACGTCGATCCCTCCCGCGAACTCTGCGCCACGCGGCTGCTGCGATGCGCGCCGTGGGAACTGCTCGAACACGAGGCGGAGGAGAAGAAGCGGGAGAACGCCGAAGGCGTGCGCGTGGCCTATGTCGCCGCCACCCGGGCGCGGGATCTGCTGGCGGTCCCCGTGGTGGGCGACCAGGAGATGGCGGGAAGCTGGCTCGCGCCGCTCCACAAGGCCGTTTATCCGCCGTTCCCCGACTGGCGCCGCCCGCGAACCGCGCCCGGCTGTCCGCCATTCGGCGGAGTTTCGGTGCTCGATCGTCCGCCGGAGTACCTCACCGCGAGCGGCGATCCTTCCGTCAAGCCGGGCTTGCACCAGCCGCTCGAGGGCGCGCACTCGGTGGTGTGGTGGGACCCGGCTTCGCTGGAACTCGGCGTGGAAGCGGAGTTCGGCGTGGATCAGGGAGAGTTGCTCGCGCCGGACGGCGTCTCGGAAAGAAGCGAGGAGGATTACCGGAGGTGGCTCGAGGCGCGAGCCGCCGCGATCGCCAAGGGATCGGCGCCCACGTTCGACGTGTTCGCCCCCACCGATGGACGGCCGCTGCCGGACGGTTTCGCCGCGCCGGTGGAGTTGGTGGCCGTGGACCACCCTCCTGGCCGGCCCACGGGCCGCCGGTTCGGATCGTTGGTGCATGGCGCCTTGCGCGACGTCGATTTCGCCGAATCGCGGGAAGGGATCGAGCGCTCGGTGGCCCTGCGCGCGCGCGTGCTGGGCGCGTCGCGGGAAGAATCGGAAGCCGCCATCCAAACGGTGGAGCGTGTACTGGCGCATCCACTGCTGCGCCGCGCGCGGGTGGCGCGGCGATCCCATCGCGAGTGGCCCGTAACGATGAAGCTCGACGGCGGTGCGATTCTCGAGGGCGCGATCGACCTGGCGTTCGAGGAGGATGGCGCCTGGCACATCGTCGATTTCAAGACCGACGACGCGCTCGGCTATCTGAAAAAGTACCGGACCCAGGTGCAGTGGTACGCGCTCGCGGTGACAAGAGCCACCGGGCTGCCCGCGTCGGTGACGCTATTGGCCGTTTGAGGACCTACGCCAGATCGCGGTAGCGCGCCAGCACCACTCCGGATTTGCGAAGCGCGTCTTTCACCTCGAGCGAACAGAGCGCTTCCAACTCCCGCTGGCGGCTTTCCTTCAGCCGCGTGGCGGCCTCGCGCAGTTCGTCCCCGAGATGGCCGGGATGGCACATGAATTCGGTGACGCCGTCCGGAAGCGACGAGACCACCGCGGCTAGTTCCGGCGCGCCGAACCGTCCGGTGATCTGGAACCCGGCGAAGTGGTCGGTGGAGCGGCATCCCCTGGCCGATGCCGCCCGGTCGAACCCGTCCTTCCGCATGGCCATCGCGCGGCTGGTCCAGCGCTTGGACCGCGTCGTTTCGACTCCGGCGGGCAACGGCAGATCGAACGGCCGGCGGATCCAGCGGACGCCATAGCGCGCCGCCAGCGACAGCACCGCGTCCAGCACCGATGGCAGCAGATGCGTGTGCTTGTGCGTGTCGAAATGCGTGGGGATGATGCCCGAATTCACCACGCGCAGAAGCTGCGCTTCCAATTCGGCGAGAGGATTCACCAAGCCCCGGGCGATGGCCACGATCAGCTCCCGCACCGTGGCCGGCAGCGCCTTCGCCGGGTTCGACAGCGACCGCGTTCCGACCAGCGTGAGATGCACGCCCACGTCCAGTTCCGCGCTCTCTTTCGCCATCAGCACCGCCTGCTGGAACGCGCCGCCGGTGGCCATGATCGTGGCGGCGGTGAGAATGCCCCGATGATGCGCGTCGATAATGCCGCGGTTGACGTCGTTGGTGAATCCGAAATCGTCGGCGTTGACGATGAGCCGCTTCATCAAGACTAGAACAGGCCCAACTTGATGCTCAGGAACTTCTTGGGATTGGCGCGGAAGTCTTTCATGAACGCCTGGAATTCCCGCGTGGTTCCATTGAGGGACTCGTACAGTTGCTGATTCACCACCAGTTGGCCGAGCGTGCCCTTGCCCGAATTGATGCCGTCCAACAGACCGTCGATGCGCGCCATGGTCGCCTGCATCTGTTTCAGGAGCGCCTCGTCCTTGAGCAGTTTGCCGGCGGTTCCCTTCCCGGCGTTGAGATCGGCCGCGATCGTCCGGAACTCCGCCATCGTCTTGCGGAGGTCGTCGTGCAGGGCGGGGTCCTTGAGCAGTTTGCCCGCCGTGCCTTCGCCTTTCTCGAGTCCTTGGATCAGCCGGTCGGCGCGGGCCATGGTCTTCCGCATGTCTTCGACCAGGGAATCGTCGTAGAGCAGTTTGGAGATGCTGCCCTTGCCGCTGTTCAACTGGGCGGTCAACTTGCGGGCTTCGTTGGCGGTGCCGTTCAGATTGGCGTACAACTGGTCGTCGAAGATCAGCTTTCCGATCGAGCCTTCGCCGCGCTCCACCACGCCGATGATGTGGTCCACGCGCTTGAGGCTCTCGTTGAGACTGAGGAGCAGCGCGTTGCCCTTGTCGGCGATCTGTTCGAAGTCCGTCGGCTCCTGGCTCTTCAGTTCCGATTCGTCGTGGACCGCCTTGGCGGCCTTGCCCTTCTTGATGTTGATGAACTTCACGCCGAGCACGTTGGGCGCGGTGATGATGCAGATCGAATCGTCCGGGATCGTTTGCAGAAAGTCCGAGTAGACCTTCATCTCCACCTTGACGAAGCGGCGCGGATCGATGCCCGGCGAATGGCTGACCGATAACACTTCGCCCGCCGCGATGCCGTTCACGGACACGCCCGAACCCGCGGTCAGTCCGGCGCTGTCGCTGAAATAGGTGTACAGCTTCGACGTCTTCCGGAACAGGCCGCCCGATCCGGTGATCAGGAACAGCAGCGCTCCGAGGATGGTGAGGGCGAACGCCGCGACGATGCCCACTTTGAGCTGCGACCACGCGACGTTTTTGGCGGAAGGCATGAGTTAGTCTTTCAGAGGCTTGGCGAACTTGGAAACGTAGGCATCGCGCGACGCTTCCAGTTCGTCCTGGGAGCCTTCGAACGCGATCTGGCCGTCGTTCAACACCAGAAACCGGGTGCCGGTTTCGCCGGGTTCGAGTTTGCCTTTACTGGCATTGTACCGATAGTTCGCCAGCAAATGCCCGTCTTGGAAGCGGTGCGTCGCCAGCGCGGTGGTGGTGCCGCGAATGTCCCGTTCCTTGGCCACCAGCGTCATGATGTTGTTGGCCGTGATCGGATCCAGGCCGGCCGTCGGCGAGTCGTAGAGCAGCAGCTTCGGCTGCGTCACGATCGCCCGTGCGATGCCGACGCGGCGCCTCATGCCGCCGGAAAGCTCGCTGGGGAACTTCTCGAGCGTGTGGCCCAGTTCCACGAACCGCAGCGCTTCTTCCACCCGCGGCCGGACCTGGTCCGGCGGACACAGCAGCGACTTCTGGTTTTCGAGCGGGTATCCGACGTTGTCTTCCACCGTCAGCGAATCGAACAGCCCGCCCTCCTGGAAGAGGATTCCGATGCGCGCCCGCAATTCGCGCATCGCGCTCTCGGCGACGCCGCGCGTGTCCTGTCCGAACAGCGCCACCGATCCTTCGTCGGGATGGATGAGCCCCAACGCGGTCTTGAGCAGCACGGTCTTGCCGCTGCCGGCGGCCCCCAGAATCACGCAGGTATCCCCCTCGCGGAGATCCCACGTCAAGTTGGCGAGCGCGACGTTGTTGTCGAATCGCACGGTGACGCGATCGAAGCGGACGAGAGACGTTGACGCCATCTAGTTCAAGTCGATGAAGAACGTCCCGATAAAGTAGGTGAGCACGATGATCCAGACGCAGGACACCACCACCGCCTGCGTGGTGGCGCGTCCCACGCCCTGCGTTCCGCCCGAGGCGTTCATGCCGTAGTGGCAGCCCACCAGCGACAGCACCATCGCGAACACGAAGGGCTTCAACAGCCCCTGGGCGACGTCGCTGTAGTCGAGCGCGCGGTACGCGGTCGTCCAGAACTGCGTGCCGGTGGTCAGGTTCAGCACGACGCAGCCGACGATGTAACCGCCCACCAGCCCCATGAAATCGGACACGATCACCAGCAGCGGCAGCATCACAGCCGTGGCGATCAGACGGGGCGTCACCAGTTTCTGCACCGGATCGGTGCCGAGCGCCCGCATCGCGTCGATCTGTTCGGTCACCTTCATCGAACCGAGTTCGGACGCCATGCCCGACGAATTCCGGCCCGCCACCAGGATCGCCGTCAGCACCGGCCCCAGTTCGCGCACCAGGGTGATCGACACGATCTGGCCCACCTGGCTCGCCGCGCCATACTGGTTCAACGCCCGCGACATCTGGAGCGTGATCACCGCGCCCGTGAACAGCCCCGTCAGCAGCACCAGGGGAACGCTGCCCACGCCGATCAGATCCATCTGCAGGGAAATGTCGTTCCAATAGTGCGGCGCCCGGAAGATGTTCGCAAGCGCGCGGAGTGTCAGGCCAACGAAGATTTGGAGATTGAGGAGGGGGCCTTTGAGGAAGTCGAGCAAGCTGGACCTCGGAGCCGCGCCAACGGCGGCGCCGCAAGCTCGATGCTAGCATACGGCTTGATGAACGGACTCACGGACATACCCGGAATTCGCGTCGGCCACGCTTCCGATTTCGACGGACTGACGGGCTGCACCGTCATTCTCTGCGACAACGGCGCGGTAGCCGGCGCCGATGTCCGGGGTTCCGCCACCGGGACCGTCGAGATGGGGCTCATGGAGCCCGATCACGTGACCGACCGGATCCACGCGATCGTACTGGCGGGCGGTAGCGCCTACGGACTCGAGGCGTCGAGCGGAGTCCGGCGCTTCCTGGGCGCCAAGGGCATCGGATTCCCCACCGGCGTCAAACCGGTGCCGCTCGTCGCCGGCGCGATCCTGTTCGACCTGGGGCTCGGCAAGCCGGTCTGGCCGTCGCGCGAAATGGGCGAAGCGGCCGCCGCCGCCGCGACGGACGAACCCGTGCGGGAAGGCTGCGTGGGCGCTGGCGCCGGCTGCAGCGTCGGAAAGCTGTTCGGAATGGCGCGCGCGATGAAGTCCGGCATCGGATCGGCCACTGTATGGCTCGACGGTCCGTACGCCGGAATTCGCGTCGCTGCCCTGTCCGCGGTGAACGCGTTCGGCGACGTGCTGGATCCCGCGACGGGCCGCATCGTGGCGGGCGCGCGCGAATCGGCGAACGGCTCCGGATTCGCCGGCTCGGCGCGGCATCTGAAACAGGGGGTGCGCGGAGGATTCCGCCGCCAGAACACCACGCTCTGCGTGGTGGCGACCAACGCCAAGCTCGACAAGGTGAGCGTCAACAAGCTCGCCGAACTCGCCAACGCCGGCATGGCGCGCGCCATCGATCCCGTCTGGACCCAGTCGGACGGCGACGTCGTCTTCGCGCTATCCACTGGATCGGAAACAGCGGACCTGATGGCTCTGGGCGTGGCCGCGGCCGAAGCCGTCTCGGCGTCGATCCTGCGCGCCGTGCGATCCGCGCGGACTCTGGGCGGACTGCCGGGGCTCGCCGGAGCCGCGTAGAATATACTGACTGTATCGGATATTAAGATCCGAGATACGGAGGCCAAAATGAACCGACTTTCCACCGCGGCCATCGCCGCGCTTCTTCCGCTGGCAGCTCTCGCGCAGGAGTGCTCCAACGCGGACTTCAAAGGCGTCTACGGCGCCCTCGCCCAGGGTAGTTTCATCTCCCCGCCGCCCGGCATTCCCGCGGGTCCCACTGTCCGCGTCGGGCGCGTGGAGGTGGACGGCAAGGGAGGCGCGGCCATCAAGGCGACGCTCAGTCTGGCGGGCGTGGTTCTGGACGAAGACTACGGCGGCACGTACGCCATCGCACCGGACTGCTCCGCCACCGTGACGCTGCTGATCCCCTTCCCGGGCGTGCCCCAGCCAGTGCCCTTCAAGTTCACCGGCGTGCTGTCCGACGAGGGCCGCCAGCAGGATATCGCGCTCGTGGAGCCGCCCGGAACAACCGTTCGCATCACGCTGCGCAAACAGCGTAAACCGGTCTGCTCCGCATCGGATCTCACTGGAGCCTATGCCTTGAACATGTCCGGAGCGACGCTGTTCCAGATCGGCTATCCCCAGGGCGAATTCTCGAGAGTGGGCCGGATCGAGTTCGATGGCAAGGGCGCCTTCACCGCCACCACCCAAGCGAGCCAGGCGGGCCGGCCAGTGGCCGAGAAGTTCGGCGGAACCTACGCCGTGGACGCGGCCTGCACCTTCCGGATTTCGTTCAGTCTCAGCCTGATTCCCGACCGCTGGAACGGCGTGATCGCCGACGGCGGGGCGCGGGCCTACGTCATGCAGGCGGCGCCCGCCGGATCGGCCGTGGCGGGGACGCTCACCAGCGTCCAGTAGCTACAGCCGCCCTGCGCGCATCTCCCCGGCGAGAAAATCCGACGACCGCCATGCCAGCGCCAGGATGGTGAGCGTCGGATTCTTCTCGGTGGCGGTGGGGAACGACGAGCCGTCCACCACGAACAGATTCTTCACCTCGTGCATCTGTTGGAAGCCGTTCAAGGCGGCCCGCTTCGGATCGGCGCCCATCCGGCAGGTGCCGTGTTCGTGGATCGCCGAGCCGTTCACGTCCACCGAGCCGCGCTCGTACGGCAGCGGCTCGGCCTTGGCCTCGTGCAGAATCTTCTCCACCGTGTCGTACATCTCCCGCACCATCGTGCGCTCGTTCTCGCCGGTCTTGTACTCGATCTTGGCGATGGGGATGCCGTAGCGGTCCTTGGGCGTGCCTTCCACCGTGACGCGATTCTCCCGCCGGGGCAGCACTTCGCCGTACGGGTGCAGCGCCACCAGGGCCGGATAGCGCCGCTTCACATCGCGCTTGAAGTCCGCGCCGAAGCCGTCCCTCGACTTGGCGAAGTTCGCGTTCGGTTGCGCGCCACAGCCCCAGAACTGCATGCCGTATCCGCGCAGGTAGTCGCGCTTGCGGCCGTCGCGATGGTTGAATCGCGGCATGTAAACGTGTTCGCCGGAGATGCCGTCGTCGTTATGCACCGGACCGCCCAGCAGCTCCGGCATGAACGCGTAGACGTGGAAGCGGACCTGCTCGCACAGATACCGCCCGATCGTGTCGCTCGAATTGCCGATGCCGTTGGGATGCTGGCGCGATTTCGAATTGAGCAGGATGCGCGTCGAATCGATGCAGGACGCCGCCATCACCACCACGCGCGCCTTCACGGTCCGCTCCTCGCCGGTGTGGCGGTCGAAGTACTGCACACCGGACGCCTTGCCTTCGGCGTCATTCAGCACGCGCGCGGCGACGGCGTTGTCCACGATCGTCAGTCTGCCCGTTTTCTCCGCCGGATCGAGCAGGTAATCGGTGGAGTTGAAGAACGCCGAGATATCGCAGCCGCGGCCGCAGGCGCCGCAGAAGTGGCAGGCGGCGCGGCCGTTGTGAGCCTTGGTCAAAACCGCGCGGCGTCCCGATACCAGGTTGATGCCGGCGCGCCCGGCGGCTTTCCGCAATAGAGCCTCGCCGCAACGGGCGGGCGCGGCGGGCAAATGATAGCGGCTTCCCGGTAGAACATCCTGATCGTCGTCGCCGCCGCACACGCCGATGGTCTGGTCCACGCGGTCGTAATAGGGCGCCAGATCCTTGTAGCGGATAGGCCACGGAACTTCCCAGCCGTCCTTGGCCGGTCCCTCGAAATCGACGTCGCCGTAGCGGAGCGAGACGCGGCCCCAGATGTTGGTCTTGCCACCGCGGCCCCACACGCGCCACACGTCGAAGAACTGTCCCTTCGACCATGTGTAGGGCTGTTCCTTCAACGGCAGCACGAATTGCGGCGGCTTCTGGCCGCGGTCGAGCCGCTGCCGCCACTCCCACGGCTTCACGTGGCTCCAGAACGTCTTTTTGTCGAAACGGGTTCCCGCGTCGAGCACCAGAACGTTCATGCCCTTTTGCGTGAGGTTCCACGCCACCATGCCGCCGGCGGCGCCCGAACCGATCACGACCACGTCGTGGACCTTGTCCTGCATCATGCCTGGTGCTCCGGATGCGTGCATCCCTTGAATTCCGCGACGGGCGTCAGCCCTTTCCATCCGAGTTCGCCGGCCAAGCCCTCTCGCGTCGAATAGTAGCCGTCTATGGTCATGTTCTTCAGCATTTTAAAGAACGGATCTTTACGCGCCGCCAGCGCCTTCAGAGCCTCCACCTGCGCCGCCGCGTCCAGCTTGGCGAACTTGCGCAAGCCGGCGCGAAACGCCTTCGATTCCTTGGGACGGCCGTTCAGCGCGCGGTCGATCAGCAGATGAACTCCCACTTCCGCCGCGCCCGGAGTGTCCGTCTTGGGAATGATGTGCTCCGCGAGCCGGCGCGTCGTTTCGAGTTCGGCGGCCGAGAGCACCTTCGGCGTGTAGCCGGGACTCTCGCCGCCTGACCCCGCTTCGTGGGCGTGCTGGCCGAGCACGGGAAGCGCCGCCGTCATGCCGATCACCGCTCGCCGCGATTTCATACCGTGTTATCTTAGCGTGCGTGAAGCGTTGGTTGCCCTTCGTCTTGTGGATCGCGCCCGCGCCGGCCGCTCCGGATTTCGCGCGCGACGTCAAGCCGCTGCTCGACCGGCGCTGCGTGATGTGTCATGGCGCCAAGGCCGCGCTGCACGGCCTGCGTCTCGACACGCGCGAGGGCGCGCTCCGCGGCGGCGAATCCGGCGTGCCCGCGGCCATCCCCGGCAACTCCGCCGCCAGTCTGATCGTCCGCTACGTCACCGGGCAGGAGAAGGACGTCATCATGCCGCCCTCCGGGCCGCGCCTCACGGCGGACGAGATCCGTCTGCTGCGCGAATGGATCGACTCCGAGACTCCGCTCGCGGCCCCGGCCGCCAAACCGAAGGGCTACGATCACTGGTCGTTCCAGCCGGTGTCGAAACCCGCGGTTCCGGCCGTCCGGGACAAGGCGTGGGTCCGCAACGAGATCGATTCCTTCGTCCTTGCCGGGCTGGAAGCGAAGGGGTGGCGCCCGTCCCCTCCCGCGCGCCCGGAGCAATTGTCGCGGCGCGTGTTCCTGGACCTGACAGGCCTGCCCCCGACGCTCGCCGAACAAGAGGCGTTCCGCCGCGATCCGTCGATCTCACGGCTGGCCGCGGATCTCCTCGGCCGTCCCACCTACGGAGAGCGGTGGGGACGCCATTGGCTCGATTTGGTCCGCTACGCCGAGTCCAACGGATACGAGCGCGACGGCCACAAGCCGGAAGCCTACAAGTATCGCGACTGGGTCATCGGCGCGTTCAACCGGGACATGCCGTACGACCGCTTCATCGCCGAACAACTGGCGGGCGACGAACTCGACGACGCCAACGAAGACACGCTGATCGCCACCGGATACAACAGACTCGGCCCGTGGGACGACGAACCCGCCGATCCCGTCGAGGACCGGTTCGATCAACTCGACGACCTGGTCTCCACCACCTCGCAAGTATTCCTCGGTCTGACGCTCGGCTGCGCGCGCTGCCACAACCACAAGTTCGACCCGCTCACCGCGGCCGACTACTACGGCATGGCGGCCGTCTTCAACGGGCTGAAGCGGCCGCAAAAAGGGCGCACCGAGTTGACGCTGCCCATCGGGCCGCGCGACCGCGTGGAACGCGAGCAAGACCGCGACCGCCGCATCCACTCCCTGGCCGCGGCCGCGCTCGCCGAAATGCAGACGCTGGGCGCCGCCTCGCCCGCGGCGCTCGACGCGATGGCGGCGATCCGCCGGGCCGAGCCCGATCTGCCGCGTGGCTACTTCCTCCACGAGCCCGTGCCGCCGCCCAAAACATTTCTGCTGATTCGCGGCAAGCCGGGCAGGCCCGGTCCGGAGACGCCCCCGGCCGTTCCCGCGGTGCTTGCCAAGGAACAGCCCCGTTTCCCGGAAAAAGAATCGCCCACCAGCCGGCGCAGACTCACGTTGGCGCGATGGCTCGCCGCGCGCGACAATCCGCTCACCGCGCGCGTCATCGTCAATCGCGTGTGGCACTATCACTTCGGCGAGGGTCTGGTCCGAACGCCGTCCGACTTCGGCACGCTCGGCCAGAAGCCCACTCATCCGGAACTGCTCGACTGGCTCGCCGTCTGGTTCGTGGATCATGGCTATTCGTTCAAGGCGCTCCACCGGCTGATCCTCGAGAGCAACACCTACCGCATGGCGAAGTCCACGAACGAAGCCTACGCGGCGGCGGATCCCGAAAACCGGCTGCTCTGGCGTTTCCCCTACCGGCGGCTCGAGGCGGAGGCCATCCGCGATTCGATGCTCGCCACCAGCGGCCGCGTGAATCCGCGCATGGGCGGGCCGAGCATGTTCCCCGAAGTGCCGGAAGCCGCCATGGCGGGGTCGAGCGATCCGGACAAGATCTGGAAGGCGTCGCCGGAAGAGGAGCGCAGCCGCCGCACGGTCTATGCGTTCCTGAAGCGGTCGCTGATCGTGCCGATGCTCGAGGTGCTGGATCTCTGCGACACCGCGCGCACGTCGGCGCAACGGATGACCACCAGCGTCGCGCCACAAGCGCTCACGCTGTTCAACGGCGATTTCGTCAACGCGCAGGCCCGCCATTTCGCGACGCGGCTTCGCGCGGAAGCCGGAGCCGATCCCGCAAGCCAGGTGGAACTCGCCTACCGGCTGGCGCTCGCCCGTCCTCCCACGCCCGCCGAGCGGGTGAAGATGACCGGGTTCCTACAGCGCGAATCGCTCGAGCAGTTGGCGCGGGTGGTGTTCAACCTGAACGAGTTCGTCTACACCGACTGACGCGTCGTATCATAACGAGTTGCAGCCCCGCGCCACGAAACGAGTTCTCACGGTAGCCGGAGTGCCACCGGAAAGTTGCGCCTACGCGCTGGCCCGCTACAGCCGGTCGCCCGACTCCATCCGGCAGTCGCTCGACTGGGTGCGCACGCACGATTCGACCAAGTTCCTCGAGAGCTTCTACTTCCAATATGGGCACGCGTCCATCGCCGACCTCGGCCACGTGGTGCTGTGCCTGGAAGGCGTGTCCGAACTGGCGGCCACCGAAGCGGAGGACGAGCAACTCTGGGACGGTCAGGCCCGCTCGTCGCGCTATCAGGATTTCGGCAAGAGCGGATTCGTGACGCCGCCCGAGTTCGACGAAGCACAGGCGGGCGCCTATCGCGCGGCCGGTGAGCGCCTGCTGGCCGGCTATCGCACGGTGCACGATCGCGTGTTCCAGCACCTGAAGGACAAGCTGCCCCGGCCGGACGCGATGAAGCCCGACGCCTACGAGCGCAACGTGAAAGCGCGCGCGTTCGACGTGGCGCGCTATCTGCTGTTCTTCGGCATCCCGACCGGCGTGGGACAGGTGACCAGCATCCGCTCGCTGGAACGCCAGATCCGCCGCATGAAGTCGAGCGAGTACGCCGAGGTTCGCGATCTGGGCATGGAAATGGCAGAAGCCTGCGCCTTGCCGCCCGACTGCGCCTGGGACGAGGGCCATGCCCACGCGCCGCTCGCGCCGACGCTGGCCAAGTACACCGCGGCCGATCCGGCTGTGGAACAATCGCGCCGGGACCTGCGCCAGTGGGCCGAACAGAACCTGCGCGTTCCGCCGTGCCAGACGCCGGACGTCGACCTGCTGAAGCCGGCGGATACGGAAGCCGACATCGTCGCGACCTTGCTCTATCCGGTGACGTCCGCGCCGTTCCGGGCGTTGTACCAGTCGGCGTCCGGCATGTCCGCCGCGATGCGCGCCGAGGCGATCGACGTGGCCCTGCGGCCCCGAACAAGGCGCGACGAACTGCCGCGCGAGTTTCGGGGCGGCCTCTACGCGTACGACATGGTCATGGACATCGGCGCGTACCGCGACCTGCACCGGCACCGGCGCTGCCACCAGTTCCGGCAGTCGTACGGATTCGATCTCGGCTGGGCCACTCCCGCGGCGGTCGTGGACTGCGGTCTCGGGGACGAGTATGAAGCGATGGTACGAGCCGCGTTCGCCGCCGCTGCGTCGTTTCCCGCGCCCGGATCGCACTATCTGCTGCCGTTCGCGGCGCGGGCGCGATTCCTGTTCAAGATGGATTTCGCCGAAGCCGAGTACATCTCACGCCTGCGGAGCGGCGTGAAGGGCCACTTCAGCTATCGCGAGGTCGCCTGGAAGATGAAGGTGGCGATGGAGAACCTCGAGCCGGCGCTCGGCCGGTTGATGCACGCGACACCTCCCTGGGAGGAAGATCCGCTGACGCGCTGACCGGACTACAGCAGAATCCGGAACGTGTGCATGGCGCTGGTGGTGGCGGTATCGGACGGAGCCGCGTTGAGGATGCCGTATTCCCCCGGTCCGAGCGGCGTCTGCAACACGATGCGGAAGACGTTCGCGCCGACCTTCTCCACTCCGAACGGGACCGCTCCCTTGGCCACGCCGCTCTTTTGATTCACCGGCCCCACCAGGAACTCACGCACCCCCTTGTTCGGTTTCACCGGCAGGAGAATGAACGCGTTGATGGTCAACCCCTTGGGCGGCGAGATCAGGATCTCCATCGGATTGGTCAGGAAGTTGCGGCTGCTCGGGCCGGGGATGGTCCCGTTGAGATCCTTTTTCACCACGCCGACGCTGACAATGTTCTTCATCGCTCCGCTGGTCTTCCAGGTGACCTCCTCGGTCAGCAACTCGAGGTACTCGTTGCCCTTCTTGTAGAACAGGCCCGGATCGTTGATCGCCACGCGCGGCGCCATCGTGGGAGCGCGTCCGGGATCGCCGGCGGCGGCGGGCCCTTCCCCTCCCTTGCCCTTGGCGAGCATCGCCAAGATCACCTTCTCCGACACGCCGGCGTCCTTCAGGGCGATCAGTTCGTTGGCGCCGATCGCGTAGGCGCCCGGCTGCTGGCGGATCACTTGCACGATGAGCTCTTCCGACATGCCGGACTTCACCAGCTTGATCACGCCCTCGTTGTTCATCGGTTCCTGGGCGAGCACGCAGACGGCGAGCAGAATCGCGGCGAATCGGAGAATGGCCATATGATTCGATTTTAGCGGGTCAAATGAGCCGATTCCGGCAGGAAGTAGAACAGGATCGCGAGAATCAGGTACACCGCCAACAACTGCGCTCCTTCGAACCAGTTGGATTCGCCGTCGCTGGCGATCTGTCCGGTGATCGTCACCGCCAGCGCCATCGCCATGACTTCGGCCGGAGTGAACACCAGGTCCATCGGGCGCGGCGAGATCCAGCGGCTCACCACCACCAGCACCGGCCCCACGAACAGGGCGATCTGAATGCTGGAACCGACGGCGATCCCCAGCGAGAGATCCATGCGGTTCTTGCGCGCCACCATCACCGCCGTCGAATGCTCGGCCGCGTTGCCAATGGTCGCCACCACCACCACGCCGACGAAGACGCTGGTCATCCCGAGCGACTTCGCCGCGGGCTCCACCGAACTCACCAGGATCTCGCTCATCCACGCCACCAGGCACGTGGCGGCAGCCAACACGCCGAGCGATTTCGAAGTACTCCAGGATGCGCCGCCGCGCCCCTGAGCCTCCGGTTCGGCGACGCCCGAAAACAGCGCCTTGTGCGTCCGCAGACTGAACACCAGGCTCAGCCCGTAAACCACCAACAGCACGATCGAGATCTCGAGGCTCAGATCGGCCTCGTTCTCCTGGGTCCCTCCCAGATAGTGGAATGCGGCGGGAACGGCCATGCCGATGATCGCCAGGATCAGCATCGTCGCCAGCGATCGCGCGCCCTGAGCGTTGAACCGCTGTTGCGGGTATTTCAGCCCGCCCGCCAGAAACGAAGCGCCCAGCACTAGCAGGATGTTGCCGATGATCGATCCGGTGAGCGACGCCTTGACCACCGAGTACAGCCCCTCGCGCAACGCCGCCAGCGCGATGATGAGTTCGGCCGCGTTGCCGAACGTCGCGTTCAGCAGTCCGCCGATTCCCTCCCCCGTCTTCTCGGCCAGATGCTCGGTGGCGCGTCCCAGCCATCCGGCGAGAGGCAGCACGGCGACGCAGGCAACCACGAAGATCGCGATGTGATCGCCCGGCCGGGCGTGATGCAGCCACGCCGCCAGTGGAACGCAGATCAGGAGCCAGTCCAAAGAGGGTCTGAACATCAATTCCCAGGAGCAGCGGCGCGGCGGACCCTTTTCTTACGCGCCGGAACCAGCGGTTCGGCCGGCGCTGACCAGCGGCCCAACCGGTACGTCCGTTCGTAGCCTGCCTGCAAGTTCGAAATGGCGACGGTTACCGCGCCGCCCGAGTCCACCGAGTACGCTTCCTGGATCTCCGGTGGATCGCTCCAGTCCATTCTGTGGACCTCGAGGCCGTGCAGGTCCCCGGCGTCGCGCAACGCAGGATCGAACGGGAACCGGATCTCGTCCCAGAGCATCACCTCTCCCGCCGGACGGCGGTCCGCGGTCGCGTGGCTGCATTCCAGATAGCGGAAGTGGCCGATATCGTGAACGGCCCGGTACCGCCGGATCACCATCACCGGGTCCTCGCCGGCCGAAGGCAGCGGCGTGCCCTTGAGAAAGAGAGGATCGAATACCGCGGTGTGGCCGGCGTCCTCCTCGCGCCACACGCCGAAGTTCCGCGTGAACCGCTCCCGCAGCAGGTAGCCCGCCTGGGAATCCGCCTGGATCGCCAGCCCGATCGCGGTCGCCGATCTGGTGTAAGGCGAGCGCCGGACACGGCGGCCATACCGTTCGCGCAGAGCGCGCGACACCAGCGGCAATTCGCTCGCCCCGCCGGCGACGTACACCGCCTCGATTTCCGGCTCCCGGCCGCCGATCAAGTCCCGCACCGCGTGCATCGTCTCATCGACCAGCGGCTGGCATTGCGCATAGAAATCGGCCGCCGGAACTCCGGCCGGAGCCCAGCCCTCGCGCACCTGATCCAGATCCACGGTGACGCGCCGCGTGTTCGGATGCAGCGCCTCTTTCTTCATCCGGCACTCCTCGAGCAGCCGGAACCACTCCGCCTGCGTGAGGCCGGCGGTCGCGATCCCGGCCGCCGCCAGCGCCATCCCCGCCAGGATCTCGTCGAAGTCGTCGCCACCGAGCGCGGGAATCCCCTCGCTCGCCAGCACTTCGTGCCGGTTCTCGTCCATCTCCACCAGCGAGACGTCGAACGTGCCGCCGCCCAGATCGTAGATCAGCACCAGATCCCGCTGCCGCGGCCCCTTCTCCCGCACGCCATGGCCGTACTCGATGCTGGCGGCGGACGGCTCGTTCAGCAGCCCGAGCACCTCGAATCCGGCGCGCCGGAACGCCTCCACGGTGAGGAATCGCTGATTCCCGTTCGCGTTGGCCGGCACGCCCAGCATCACCTGAATGGGCTCGTCCGCCCCGGGCGTGACGCTCGAGGCGCCGGCGATGGATTCCCGAAGCGCCGAGCACAACCCCGTCAGCAGGTCGATCATCGCGATGGCGGTTCCGCCGATCTCGACGCGAGTCAGAGGACCCGACTCGGGCAGGTGCCGTTTCAACGACCGCACGACGGTCGCGGCCGGATCCTCCTGCGCCCGCCAGGCCTTCCAGCCGAAACTCAATTCGCCGTCGCGCACGGCCGCCAGGGCCGGGAACCACTCGAGCGCCTCTCCGGTTGGCGCGACGAAGGAAACCACCGGGTAGTTGCCGCGGTCCACGGCAGATACGACAATCCGGGTGGTGCCGAAATCGACGCCGAGACGCATGCTGTAACCTCCAGTGTATCGTCAGCGGGTCAGTTTGTGGACGAGCCGCAGCATCCAAAGCGTCCAAAGCCCCAGGAAGCCGGCCGCCACCGCCGCCAACTCCGGCGCCCGCCGCCACTCCGGCATGCCGCCGAGGCCCAAAAAGAGCACCGACATCGCCCAGATCCCGGCCACCGTCAACGCCCGCGTCCGCAATGGACCGTCCTTGTCCGCGCGAATCCGCAAATCCGCCCGGACCCGCAGTTGCCGCCGCTCGAACAGGTTGAGCGCGCGCAGAAACGCGCCCGGTCCGGCGTCCATCCACATCGTCAGATCCGCGAGCATCGCCAGCGCGCCGCCGCTCGAGAAGATCTTCTGCCGCGCCTCGCGTTCCAGGAAATCCTCGACAACCAGCCGCAGAGTGCGCGCCAAGTCGAAATCGCGCGCCAGACGCGACACCAGGCCGTCGGTAAGAATCGTGGACCGGATGTACTTGATCATCTCGCGGTCGACCAGCACGCCGTAGTCGCGGCACACGGTGAGCAGGTCCATCATGGCCTTTGTGACGGTGACGCGGAATCGCACCTTGCCCGCCACCGCCGGCTCGTCGTACCACTGCTCCGTCATCGCCTCGATCCGCCTTTGAATCGCGCGTAGATCGACGTCGGGCTCGATCATGCAGATGTTCATGAAGCCCTCGTAGATCGCCTGCGGATCGCCGCTCGAATAAGCGAGGGTCAACTCGATCTGTTTGCGCCGCGCCTCGGTGGTCAACACGGCGACGATGCCGAAATCGACGTAGCCGACCACGTTATTGGGGAGGATGAGCAGATTCGCCGGATGCAGATCCGCGTGGAACACGCCGAAGCGGAAGGCGTCGCTCAGGAAGTTCGAGATGACGTTGCCCACGAAAACGCCCGGATCGAACCCGTTCTTGCGCAACTCGGCCAGCCGCGGCTCGTCGTTGCTCTCCACCATGCGCAGGTACGTGGAAACGCTCGGCCCTTCGAGAAACTCCATGGTCAGCACGCGAGTGGTGGTGAGCTCCCAGTGGATCCGGGGAACGCGCTCGGTGGGCGTGTTGACCGCGTTGTCGCCGAGCAGTTGGCAATAGCCCGCCTCGCGCCGGTAGTCGAGTTCGTCGCCGGTCCACGAGTGGAGCTCGCGCACCGGATCGCGCATGAAGTACATGCTTCGGATGCGGAAAAAGAACACCATCGCGACGAAGCTTCTCATGAGCAGGATGTCGCGCTCGAGCTTGCGCCGCACGCCGGGCCGCTGCACCTTCACCGCCACCGCTTGGCCGTCCTTGGTGCGCGCCCGATGCACCTGGCCGATCGACGCCGAGGCCACCGGCTGGTATCCGAACTCGGCGTAGAGGTCCTCGGGAAGAGATCCGAATTCCTCGCGGAACACCTGCTCCACCGATTCGCGCGGCGATTCCGGAACGCGGTCGAGCAGCGACAGCAGCGCGTCGCAGTACTCCCGCGGCAACGTGTCGATCTGGAGCGAGAGGATCTGCCCGAACTTCACGAACCCGCCACCCAGGTGCTCGAACATCTCCCGCACGAGCATCGGTCCGTCGAGCGGCTGCCCGGAAACCTTGCGCCGGACCGCGCGCCAAACGAACCGCAGCATGACGCCCGCGACCTGGAATGACCGGACGATGTAGTCGCGAGCGAGCGTCAACCGTCCCGGAGTGTCACTTGGGCGAGGTGAACTGCTCGCCGGCACTCTGGCACTCCTGCATCAGCGTGGCGCCCTTTTCCATCCAAACGGCGGCGAGAGCCTGTGCCTTCTCTTGAATTCCCTCGCCGGCGTCGTCGGGAATGGTCACCAGTTCCTTGGCCTCCTTGACGGCCTTGTCCGCGCAGCCCATCGGGTCCTTGATGAGATCGAGGGATTTGTAGGACGCTCCCAGCCAGATCGAGAACGCCGTCTGCAGGAACTCCGGAATCACCTTGCGATCGTATTCTTCCGCCATCGTCCTACCATGATAACCGGCGGCGGACGATCTCCGCCGGGGTGAAGAAAAAAGCGCCGCCCCCGAGGGAGCGGCGCTGGCGAACCGAAGCGGAGCCGGATCTAGAACTGCACCATGAAGGTGAGATTCATGAGCGGCTGGCCGCCCAACGACGCCGTGCGAGGATCGTCGGTGAGCTTGCCGAAAGTCTGCGGGTTCCGGAAATCCACCGTGGTGGTGGGGCCGGTGAAGTTGTAGGTCTTGAGCGCGTTCTGGAAGTCCCAGCGGATCTGCGCCCTCATCTTCTCGCGGATCGAGAAGTTCTTCTGCACGGAGACCTGGGCCCAGACCAGCCGGGGACCGGTGATGATGTTGCGGCCGGCGTTGCCCGCGCGGAATGCCTGCGGATACGCGAAGGCGGACTGATCGATCACCGCCGGGCGGTTGTTGGTCACGAAGCGGTCGCCGCCCCCGTTGTTCCACTTGCCGAAGTCGTAGACGGGAGTCGAGACAAGGTCGGGGCGGCGAGCGCCGGCGAATCCGGGGTAGTAGTTGAACGGGCTGTTGGCGAAGCTGAAGTTCAGCGGGTTGCCGGACTCGACGGTCTGGATCCAGGAGAGCTCCATGCCGCTCATCATCCAGTTCATCACCTTGTTGCCGCTGGTCCACTTCTTGCCCTTGCCGAACGGAAGCTCCCAGTTGACGGTGCCGATATAGCGGTGGTTACGGTCGTAGCCGGCGCGTCCTTTTTCCAGGTTGCGATTCTGGATCGGAGACACGCCGCCGCCGGAGTTGTCGGTGTCGGCGCTGTTGATCGCCTTGGACAACGTGTAGAAGGTCTGGAAGTACAGACCCTTCGACATGCGCTTTTCCAGCTTCACCGTGCCGGAGTGGAAGGTGGAATGGCCGAAGTTGGAGCGCATCGTCACGTTGCCGAAGTTGGGGAACGGACGGAAGTTCTGCGCCGCCGCGTTCACCCGGTCGCGCTGGGCCGGATCGTTGGCTGAGAAGTCGACGCCGAACGTGTTGAGTTCCCAACGTTCGACTAGGCCGGCGCTTCCGGAGCCCTGATAGCTGAATTCCACCAGATAGTCGCGCGTGAACTCGTGCTGGACGCTGGCGTTCCAGTTCATCGCGTACGGATTGCGAAGGCTCGGATCCCAGTAGTTCACGTTGCGGCCGCCGAAGTTGGTTCCGACGAACGGAGCCACGCCGTTGACGATGCGGGCGGACGGCGGAGCCGTGCCGCGGCTGATCTGGTAGATCGGCGTCGGGTTGCCCGGCGCGGCCTGCTGCAATGCCAAGCCCTGGTACTCGTCATACATTTCGCGGCCCGCCGGGAACTTGACGTCCACCGTATAGAAGCCGAAACCGCCGCGGAACACCCACTTCTCGAGGGGATGCCACGCCAGACCCAGGCGCGGATTGAAGTTGTTGTTGTCGCGCCGGTTGAGTCCGCTCGTGGGATGCATGATCGCGCCCTTGCCGCCAGTGAGCGAATCGGTCCCGTTGGGATCGAACTGGCTCATGAGTCCATACTTGGTGTTGAACGGACTCTCGTTGGAATAGCGCAGGCCGGCGTTGACGGTCAGCGTCGGCGTCAGCTTCCAGTCGTCCTGAATGTAGAAGCTGTGGATGGAGGAGCGCGGCAGCCAGCTCGTCAGTTCGCTGGAGAACTGCGCGGAGGTGACATAGCCGGAGAGGAATCCGGCGAAGGGGCTGCCAGTATTCGGAGTGGCGACGCCGTTCGCCTGCAAGCCGGTGGTCGAACCGGAGAAGTCGAAGCGAACCGGATTCGCCAACACCGCCGAGTTCAGCCGGAAGCGAAGCATCTCGTACCCCATCTTGAAGGCATGCTTGCCCCGGATATAGGACAAATCGTCGCGGAACGAAACCGTCTCGTTCACGTTTTTCGTCGGAACCGCTCCGGACATACCGTAGATCGACGAGGCGTTGTTGCGGTCGCCGCTGCCGAACGCCGGAAACAGATCGGGATTCACGTTCGGGATACCGAGCTTCTGCGCCCAGTTCTGCTGGAACGACGGCACGTCGAAGCGGGACCAGCGCCGGGTGTAGCCCACGCGCGCGTCGTTGACGATCGTCGGCGAAACGATATAGGTCTTGCCGAACGACATCAACTGATTGCGCGACGGGCTGAAGTTTCCCGAGACATGGTCGAATTCCGGGCGTTCGTCGCGAATGTTCCACGGACGCCCGAATCCGCTATAGCGGTTGTCCGTCCACGAGTAGTAGATCTTGAAGTTCGGATTGAACTGGTGATCGAGGCGTAGGTTGTAGTCGTCCAGGAACACCTTGGCGAACTCGTCGGCCAGATACTTGCTCGCGGCGCCGGTGGAGGTGAAGCTGCCCGCGCGGTTTGGCTGCCGCCACGGGTCGAACTCCAGCACCTTGGCCGCGACGGGGTCGATGCGCGACCGCGGAACGACGTTGCCGGGGAAGATGTCGCGAGCCCAGGCGCCGCCGGCTTGCCGGGTGGTCGCCGGATCGTAGATCGCGTTGGCTCCGGGGAAGTTGAAGTCGCCGGCGCGCATGGCGAGGCTTGGAACGGAGGAGTCCACCTGCGCCACTTTCTTTTCGTGCAGCCGCTGGAATCCGAAGAAAAAGAACGTTTTGTTCTTGCCGTTGTACAGCTTCGGAATGCTGATCGGACCCGACAGGTTGGCGTCGGGCATCATGAAGAACGTGGGCACGCCGTTGGGGCGGGTCGGCGTGGCTTGCGTCGTCTTCAGGCGGTCGAAGAACAGCCGGTGTTGCATCGGGCGTGTGCGGCCGTAGAACGACGCCATCCCGTGCACTTCGTTGGAGCCAGTCTTCTTCACCGCGCTGATCACGCCGCCCGCCGAGTGGCCGTATTCGGCCGGGGGCACAGTGGTGAGCACCTTCACCTCGGCGATCGAGTTCTGGATCGGCTTGGTGGTCTCGGTGCCGGAGTTCTGGTCGTTTCCGTTGACGCCATCCTCGAAGATGCCGATCGCGCCCGCGCGCTGGCCGGCCAAGTGATAGGCGCCGAGGCCGCCGCCGTAGGCGTAGCCGCCGGTGGTCATTCCCGGTACGATATTCATCGTCGAGTTGATGAAGCGCTGGTATAGCGGCATGTCGTAGAGCACGTCGCCGGCGACAACGGTGCCGGTGGCCGACGTCTCGGTTTCGAGCAATGCCACCGCGCCGCTGACTTCGATCGACTCCGACAGGCTGCCGACCTGCAGCGTCATGTCCACCGCCAGCGTGTCGCCGGTGCGGAGTTCGACGTTATCGCGAACGGACTTTTTGAAGCCTTGCGCCTCGAACGTGACCCGGTAGGCGCCGGGCTGGAGCGAGAGCACGCGATAGAGCCCGTCGTTGTTGGTGACCGACGTCTGGGTGAAATTGGTTGCGGTCTGAACGACCGTGATGTTGACGTTTGGGACAACCGCGCCCGTGGAATCCACCACGCGCCCGGTCATCGTGGATGTGCCGATCTGCGCCCAGGCCGCCGAAGCGAGCGCCAGGGCCGCCGCGGAGACGAGTCCGCGAGTGTATCGCATCATGGAGATAACCCCTCCTCCCAAAGTGGAGTGAGAATTCCGAACTTTCACATTATATGGCGCCGGCTATGCCGGTATCACGGCGCGACCGTAAACGAGGTGACTCCGGCGCCACCGGCGGCATTCGACCACGGTCCCCAGCCCGCGTCCGACGATGCCGAACAGTTGGTTCCGTTCGCGCATGCCCGTACGATTCCCACGTAGCCGGTGTCCTGTCCATTCACGGCCGGCAGTGGAGTGCGCACCTCGAGTCCCACGGTCACTCCGGTGGCCGACGCGAAGCCCTGCCCCTGCCGCGCCACGAAGTACTGGTAGAGCTGGCTTCCGGGAAGCGGCGTCCATCCGAGCGTCACGTTGCCTTGCGGCGTCCGCCCCTGATGTTGCGGCTTCACCATTGCCGGGGATCCCGGATTCGCGCCTCGCGTGGTGAATCCCGCGGGCGGCCCCGCCGCGGACGTACCGTTCGGATTGGCGATCACCAACGCATCGAACCGGAAGCCCGGCGCGAACTGGGCGGCCCAGAAGTTCTGGGTCGTCAGGACGTCGAGCGCCGGCTGTTGTCGCGACAGATCCTGGACATAGAGGCGGTACGGCGTTCCGGATCCGTTGTCGCCCGGGATGCGATTCCAGGTGAACAGCACAGTGGGGCCGTTCACGGCGAATCCCGCCACCGGCTCCCCGAGGATCGGAACCGTCGGATTTCCGAACGCCGGCGAGATGTCGAACGGCGCGCTCTGCGGTCCGCAGCCGTCGCCGTTGCACGCCTGCACCAGAACCTTGGCCGCGCCGTTGGGGATCAGGAACGAGGCGTCGGTGGCCGATACCTGCCGCGACGCCACCGTCAACGCACCGCCGCCCGGACCCGCCGATGTCTGGATCGCACGCGCCACGTAGAGGTCCGCGCCGGCCACCGCGGTCCACGAGCAACCGAGATTGTTCTGTCCGTTCGAACTCGCCACCGAGCAGGTCAGCGTAGGCGCGGCCGGCGGAGCGGCCGGCAATTGCACCGAGAACTCAGCCGCGCCGGCGGGACCGCACGCTTCCGTGCAGGCCCGGACTTCCAGTCTGTACTGCCCGCCGCGCATCGAGAAAATGGTGCCAAGCGAGGGAGCGAACACCGTGATCGCCAGATCCGCGGTTCCGATGGTGTTGTTGCGTAGCGTGACCTCGTATCGCGTGGCGCCCGTCACCGCGGTCCAGGTGAGATTCTGAGTGGATGTCGTCAGCGTCGCGCCGTTGGCCGGCGATTGAATCGACGGCGCGATGGCGGGCGCGGCCAGTTGCACGGTGAAATTGCGCGGCGGATACACGCCGGGGCAGTTGGACAACGCGGCGCCGGTGCAGGAGCGGATCGAAGCGGTGAGCCCTCCGGCCGGCAGAGGTACCACGGCCGATGTGGACGCCGAACCCGACAACTCGCCGGAGAACACCACCTCGCCCGAGGCCTGCCGCGTGACGCGCACCGAGTAGCCAGCCGCGTCGTCGTCCCGAGTCCAGCCGAGAGTGACGCTGGAAACGCCGATCGTCTGATTCTCGGCGGGGCTGGTCACGTCGAGCCCGATGCCGGTCAAGCGGAACAGGTAGGCGGCGCCGGAGTTCGGCGAACTGTTGTCGGCCTGCGCCGCGCTGTTGACGCCGCGGCCGGAACTGCTCTCGCCGATCGCGCCCACGATGGCCGTGTCGCCGGACAGCCCCACCGAAAGTCCGAACCAGTCGTCCACGTTGGCGTTGGAGGCGCCCAGCGGCGCTTGAAATGGCCACGCCGAACCGGATCGCGCAAACACGTACGCCGAACCCGTGCCGGAAGCGCGCAGAAACGCCCCCACCACCAAAGTGGCGCCGGACACCGAGACGGACTGTCCGAAGAAGTCTCCGCCGGACGCTGCCGGAGCCTTGATGAAGGCCTGCTGCGTCCATGAGCCGGCGGAACGGACAAAGACGTAAGCCGCGCCGCTATCGGCCGCTCCGGTGTCCTCCGACCGCGCGCCCACGGCCATGGTGTCTCCGGAGATCGAGACCGCGCCGTGGGAGAAGTAGTCCCCCGCCTTGGTGTTCGACGCCTTCACGTAGGCCTGCTGCGACCACACGATCCCGGAGCGCGCGAACACATAGACCGCGCCGCTGTCGGGCGCTCCATTGTCGCCTTGCGCGGATCCGTTGACGCCGGCTCCCGAGCTGTCCTCGCCGTGCGCGCCGGCCGCGATGGTGTCGCCCGCGACCGCCACCGAGTCGCCGAACCCGTCCCCGGCGCCGGTGTTCGAGGCCTTGATGTAGGCCTGTTGCGACCACGCGCCGCCCGACCGCACGAACACGTAGACCGCGCCGCTGACGGATGCCGAATCGTCGGCTTGCTGACCGCCGCCGGCTCCCGTACCCGCGCTGTCTTCCGAAGGCGCGCCCACCACCACCGTGTCGCCGGACACCGCGACGGACCATCCGAAGTCGTCACCCACTCCTGTGTTCGATGCCTTGAGGTACGCCTGTTGCGACCACACGCCGCCCGACCGCGTGAACACGTAGGCCGCCCCGCTATCGATTCCGCTGTTGTCCTGTTGTCCCGGCCCGTTGACGCCCGTTCCGGCGCTATCTTCCCGCGGCGCGCCCACCACGATGGTGTCGCCGGAGATCGCCACCGACAGTCCGAAGAAGTCGCCGGCGCCGGGGTTCGACGGCTTCAGATAGGCTTGCTGCGTCCAGACTCCGGCGGTTCGGACAAAGACGTACGCGGCTCCGCTCTCGGCGAGGCTGTTGTCGTCCTGTTGGCCGTTGTTGACGCCCGCGCCCGCGCTATCCTCTCGCAGCGCGCCGACAACGGCCGTATCGCCGGAGATCGCCACGGCGCGCCCGAACCAGTCCTCCGGCCCGCTGTTGAACGCCTTGACGTAGGCTTCCTGAACTATTGGATCCACGTAGATCGGATAGCGGGCGCCGCGCTCTTCGACGGTCAGCGCGATGCCGCCGCCGGGCGAGGGATCCATGCGCGCCGGCAGATCGCGGCCGGTGGCGTCCCATGCGCGGAGGCCCGAATAATCCAGCACCGGCGCGCCGCGGCCGTTGACGAAGACGAGCGCCGATCCGCCTCCGTGCGGCCGCAATTCGCCGCGAACGGCCAGGTGGAACACCAGCTTGCCCGATCCGCCCCTCGGCCGGGTGTGTACGGTGAAGCCGTGTTCGAGACCGCGGCCGAGGGATTCGAACCACTCCTCGAGCCCTTCGCCGCGGTCATATACCACGCGTCCCCGGCCCGTCCGGACGGGCTCCCGGTATTGGATGGGCGTCCCAGCGCCCGCGTAGCCGAAGGCGTCGAGCGAAAGCCCCCATGTCCAGCCGGCATGGCTCTGGTGGATCGCCACGCCTTTCGGATCGAACGAGAGCGACCATGCCCGAACAGGGTCCGGAACAGCCGCCCAAAGGGGAGCGGCGAGGAGAAGGAGGGAACGAGTAATACGGTTCAACCCCGCAGTGTAGCGGCGGCGCGGCGCAAGGGGAAGAACCCAGATCCGGAGGTCGGGCGAGGTCTTCCGCGGGGATCACTCCGGCGCGAAGCCACGCCGCAGCGTGTTCTCCGAGATCGCGCGCGGAACCAGGAATTGGCGCAGGTAGTCGGGGCCGCCCGCCTTGGCCCCGATGCCGGACAGGTTGAATCCACCGAAAGGTTGACTGTCCACCAACGCGCCCGTGATCTTCCGGTTCAGGTAGAGCCTGTCCCATAGGGGACGTTTTTTGGAAAAATGGCGTGGATGAAGGTGCTGGAAGTGGGTGAGACCGGAGGGGCGCCGGAACAAGGAACACGGAATTTGTTTGAAGTGGGGAAAAAAGGGCCTCATGATAGGA
>SXGT01222593.1_pt1 | contig 43810 bp, 34 predicted proteins | sample 3176221 | NCBI WGS metagenome assembly SXGT01 (sample SAMN11356862, study PRJNA531348) | freshwater metagenome | isolation source: freshwater sample F1-120 | place: China: Fuxian Lake, Yuxi | collected 2017-12-25
CACATTTCTCCCTCCACATTTTTCCCGCCCGCGATCTTGGCGATTGGTCGAAATTACGCAGATCACGCCAAGGAAATGGGCGGAACGATCCCAACACGACCGATCGTCTTCTTCAAGAATCCAGCTTGCGTCATCGCAGATGGCGCTCCGATCATCATTCCCGAAATTTGCCGTGAAGGTGGTCCGCAGGTCGACTTTGAAGGCGAGTTAGCGGTGATTCTCGGCGCGAATTGTTGTGGAGTTTCTGAAGCAGATGCGCTTGGAATGGTGGAGGGATACGCAGTCGCGAATGATGTCAGCGCAAGATGGTGGCAAAATCAAGGAGCGGGTGGGCAATTCAGTCGAGGCAAGAGCTTCGACACATTTTGTCCGCTCAGCAAGATCACGCCCGCAAACAAAATAAAGGACCCGCAGAACCTCCGCATTCAAACCAGAGTTTCCGGCGAACTGATGCAGGACTCATCAACTTCCAAAATGATTTTCTCTGTTGCCAAACTGATCAGCGATCTTTCCCGCGGCATGACGCTTTTGAAAGGAACAATCATTCTGACTGGTTCGCCTCCCGGCGTCGGGCACGCGCGAAATCCGCCGCGCTATTTGCAACATGGTGATGTTGTGGAGATTTCTATCGACTCAGTCGGCACATTGACAAACCCCGTGACTGAAGCGCCGTGACTTCGCCTTCGCCTTCGCCCTCGCCCTCGCCTTCGCCTTCGCCCTCGCCTTCGCCTTTGCGCCCAACTTTCATCGCGCGAATGTGCATCGCATTGATTCGCCTCTATCAGATAATTCTCTCGCCACTCTTCGGTGGGCGATGTCGATTTCATCCTTCATGTTCGATCTATGCAACCGAAGCATTTGATCGTCACGGCGCATGGAGCGGGGGATGGCTGACTCTTCGCCGTCTTGCACGGTGTCATCCATGGGGCGGATGCGGCGACGATCCTGTGCCATAAACGCACGAACCATTCATTCGCTGGGTGAATCCTTCAATTTCAGTTGAATCGCAAGTCGCTTCGTTTCCTCCACGATCGCTTGTTTGTAATCCGCAAGTGGTCGGTCTGGGTGCGATCTTGCAGAGACCACAACATCCATACCTGGCGGAATGTCCTTGCGAATCAAACGAAATGCCTCACGAATCATTCGCTTGACTCGAACGCGTCGAACTGCTTTCCCAACGCGTGTTCCGATGGAAAGTCCAAGTCGAGTTCGTCCAAGTTCATTGGGTGCAGCATGCACGATGATCCAACCGAGATCACGCCGCGCTCTGCGCGCGAATACGCGGGCAAACTCAGCAGCCGAGGAGATCCGAAAGGACGCGCCCGCGCGATGTGGTCTAGGATTCATTGTCCTCCCACCGCGCTGTTATAGACAGCCATAATTTGACTGCGGCTGATCAGTCCAATGGGCTTTCGAGTTTGCGCGTCAATCACCGGAAGCGCTTGTGTTTCGTGACGCCCAAATCTCTGAAGAGCGGTGTCGAGCGTGTCATCGGACTCAAGCGGGGCAAAGTCTGTCCGTTCAAGTTCCGCAACCGTCAAGAGTTGAAGCGCATCTCGATAGACCAGCGCCGAGCGCACATCACTGCCGCAGACGAATCCGTGATATCGCCCATCACTATCGACGACAGGAAAATTATGAATCGCATTTCGTTCGCCGATCTCAATCAACTTTTCTGCGGAATCGCTTGCTTGGACTGGCACCGAAGGCAACAGAGAAATATCTCGAATCAATGTGCTTCGCAAGATTGAATGATCGGCAACCGAAGTCAGTCGAATATTCAATGCGGCAAGTTCGGCGGTGTAAATACTGTCTGGATAGACCAATCGTGCGGCGACTGTCGCGATGACTGCCGCAAGCATAAGCGGTAAGAGAATTGCATATGAGTGAGTCAGTTCATAGACAAGGAAAGCCCCGGCAAGCGGAGCGTGCGCGCCCGCTGCAACGAATGCGCCCATTCCCACCAGAACTCCATGCGTGGGAGAGATATCAGGAAGCGCAGGCACTAGAGCCGTCAATGCGCTGTATGCCGCGCCAAGAATCGCTCCAATGACAAGTCCAGGCGCGAAGAGTCCACCCGCACCACCAGAACCAAGCGTGAATGCTGTGGCGAGCGCCTTGAGAATCATAAGCAGAGAAAGTGAACCAAAGAGCACCAACGCGCTTGTTCCTGTCCCCATTGGTTCGCTCAGCAGACTCTCGATCAGGGTGTATCCATTGCCATAAAATGGGGGCAATTTACCTGCATTTGCAGCGATATTTTCCACCGGTGATTGTTGTTGATGAAGCAACGCCCAAGCCGCACCGCAGGCAACAAGAAGCGCCGCGCCGATCAGTGGCTTGAGAAGCGACGGAACTCGCAGAAGATTGAATGCACGATGCGCGGATTTCATGCCAACTGCAAAACCTGCCGCACAAAGTCCAGTGATCACTCCCAATAATGCATACTGAGGAGTCTGCGCCAAGAGCAGCGGAGTCTTGTCAAGTTCAATGAGAGCCATACCGAAAATTGGATCAGTAGATTGCAAAATGGATTGTGCCGTCGCGGCGGCTGTTACAGAAGCAATCACGATCGGTGTAAATGTTCGTGCGGTGAAGTCTCGAAGGATGACTTCGAGCACGAAGAAAACTCCAGCGAGTGGAGCGCCGAAGACAGCGGAAAGTCCTGCCGCCGCTCCGCAACCAAGAAGTGTTGTTCTTCGGCCAGCATCCAGTTCCAACCAAGAAGCGAATGACGAGCCAATCGCAGCCCCGATCGCAACGATTGGTCCTTCTGGTCCTGCGGAACCACCAGAACTGATCGTCGCCGTGGATCCAATCCATTGCCTTGGCGCGAGGCTGAGTGGCAAAACAGACTTTTGTCGATGAACCGCAAGCATCACACGCGAGACGCCGTGACCCTTAAACGAGCTTGGAAAGATTCGAAAGATGATGACCGTGATCACTGCTCCAGCAAGCGGCATGGCAATCGCAAGCCAAAATTGAGCGGTTCCTTGCGATGCAAATTGGCTGAGTTGCCGCAGCAGCCAGTTCATCGTTCCGATGAAAACCAAAGCAAGCGCACCAACGGATATCCCGCACAGCGCCGCAAGAATCAGCATATGCCAATCTTGCCCAAGCCGAAGGGCATTCCCTGTTCGACGGAAGAAGTGGCGAATTGACGGGCTCGATTTCATTGCGTGTCAAGATGGTCTGCTTTGCGAGTTGCTTTGAACATCGATGGGTGCTATGCTAATGGGCTAACCATTTGGAGCCCACACTATGAACGAAGCATTGAAAAGCGATGATATTGTTGAAAAAGTTGGCGGTCGTTTCAAGTTTACTGCGCTGATTCAGCGACGCATTGCCGAGTTGATCAATGGCGCTCGCCCACTTGTTGAGCGTGATGGCCGAAGCGACTTCGAGGTTGTGATCGAAGAAATCGCAACCGACAAGATCACAATTGATTGGGAAAAGTCCGGCATCGTGAAGTCGTACCCCACGAAATAATCCAAGTATCGATTGTTTTGGGTCTCAAATCCAATAAAAACGCAATACCAAGGTCAAAATAGACCTTGTTTTTTGTGTTGAGCCTTTTCCGTGGTACTTTGCTCATAGAACGGTTCGAATCTCAATCTCTGGAGACTTGCCATGAATTGTAAATCAATGTTGGCTATTTTCGCATATTGCACCTTGGGAGTTTTCTCTTCGCTTGGCGCAACTGCCGACCGAGCAAAAATTCTTGACGAGATGTCGATTGCCGCCGGTCGCCAATGGCCTATCTGGTCGGCGTACCGCGACATTCCATCGATGAAGATCATCATCCAAGGCAAAGGGCAGGACCAAGGTGGAATCGCGGGATCATGTCCTTCGGCAACAGTGGCGCATACAGATGCAAACTTTGGTGGAGGATCATTTATTGTGCAAGCGGGAATGGGAGAAACCGAAGCCGCCGCAGCGTCATATGTACTTCCAGCTGCGGCGTTTCCTTTGCGCCTTGATATGACAGAAATGATTTTCGCGACAAGTAATGCCACAGTTCAAACAACAACGAAATGGTCCGTGATGGTCTGGGAAGGAACTCCTGCGACTGGCACTCTGAAGTACACGTTTTCATCCGATGGGAAAATGATCCCACACATTGTTCTTGCTCCTGGAACAAACGGCGTGAATGTTCAGTTCATGATCGACCCAAATGATCCTGAACAGATGTATCTCGATGATGATGGGAGCCACACATTCTCCATCGGCTACCGCATTGATGATCACAATAATCAAACTCAAAATCCATGCACGGTTGCCCCTCCAAGTTCGAGCAATGCATTTCCAACCACAGATACAAGTGGTTTGCAGCAGTCGAGTAAAAATTGGCTCTTTCTTTTGAATTGCGGTTCATTCGGTTGCGGCGTTGGTTGGAAAACCTTTGCGCAGTTGCCATCACTCTGTCGCCCAAGTGGTGATTGGGTCATTCGTGCAACATATACCCCGATCAATTGCGCAGCACAGCAGGGCGCATGCTGCGTTGGAACGAATTGCGCGGTGGCGACTCAAGCAGACTGCCAATCCGCTGGTGGAGCATATCGGGGTGATGGTTCGATTTGCTCAAGCACCATCTGCCTTCCTCAGGGAAACAACGCCTGTTGCTTTGCATCAACTGGTGGATGCGTCAGTTTGTCATACCAGTCATGTATCTCGGCTGGCGGAGTCCCAGGACCTGAAGGAAGCGCCTGCGCGACCTATGTTTGCTTTCCAACTGGAGCATGCTGTTTGAGCAATGGAAATTGTGTTGGTCCAATCAGCTCCGCATCTTGCACTTCGCAAGGTGGTGTTTATAAAGGCAATGGCACGACGTGTTCGACAGTTTCTTGCCCGCCGCCAATGGGAGCGGCATGCTTTCCAAACGGATTTTGCCTCATCATGACCCAAGCAGATGCGACATCTTCGGGTGCGAATTGGCGCGGCGCTGGAACGACTTGTGCGGATATCAATGGCAACGGATCTGCCGACGCATGCGAACTTCGCCCTGGCGATCTCAATGGCGATCAATTGGTCAATGGCCAAGATCTCGCGATCTTTCTCTCCGCATGGGGGGCGACCAGCGGTCCCGCGGACATCAATCGTGACGGAATTGTCAATGGCACCGACCTCGCCACGCTTTTGAGCGATTGGACAGGCTGACGATTCACGGCGATACTTGTATTCCCTGGAGAGGTGTCCGAGCGGTTGAAGGAGCTAGTCTCGAAAACTAGTGTGGGCCTTGTGCTCACCGTGAGTTCGAATCTCACCCTCTCCGTTTTCTAAATCCGCTTGTGCGGATTTTTTTATTCGCCCGCGCGAGCGAGTGCGTTTGCGATTTCGCCAGCAACTTGTGCGTCAGAGGTCTTGACCCACCCTGATTGACCATCGGTCAATCGAATGCGGTACCAACCTGGACGCATTTCAATCATCGTGAATTCTGATCCACGAGCGAGTGGTTCTGTGAACGCAGGTGCGAATCCTTCACCGTTGCCTTTGCGCACAACAACCTGATCGTTGACAAGCACGCCTGGTGGATTGATCTCTCTCCGAAGGGCGTCGACTCCGACCGTCAGAGAAATTCCAAGACAAATCGCAGATGCAGTGATCAGCAGGGGACGCCACGGCACGCGAACGGACCATCCGCAGAGAATGCCAGCTACCACGATTCCCCAAACCAATGTCCAAGCGAAGAAAGCCGCCCAGACTCGTGTTGGGAATGCCGCCCACTTCCAAATGGAAGCAACTCGATCGAGTGGTTCGCTTTGCGCAGTTGGCGATGCACCTTCAGCGACCAAAGACCTTGCATGGGTCAGATTCGCTGAAATGCGCGCATCTCCTGGCAAGAGTCGCTGCGCTTCAAGATACGCACCGATAGCTCTGCCAAGATCGTCTGATTGGACAAGTGCATTTCCAAGATTGAAGAAAAGCTCGCCGTTGGAGATTCCGCTGTCGACAATACGCTGATACTTCGCTGCAGATTCGCGGAAGAGTTCGCGTGCGTGATCTGGATCGTTGACAATCAACGATGCCGCCTCATCGTATTTACTCTGAGCTTCTGATGCGATCACAAGGTTGGTTTCGTCACTCACACGTGGAGTCGATAAGACTTGGGCTTGAGCGAGTGTTGCCATTGAAGACAAGAGCACAGAGAGCCCAATAAATTTCCCAAGAGAATAATGAATGGGAAAAATTTTCATGATCGCTTCTCCATGCGTAATAATTTGTGCGCAGAGCGCGCCTTTTTCCAGTCAAGTTTTTCAAGACCTTGAATGCAGGACTTTGCTTCTGTGAGGGATTCGGCGGAGGCGCTTGAATCATTCCCAGCAGAAAAACGAGAGCGTTCGAATTGTGCCAGCAGCCGATCGACTCTTTCGATCAATTCGCTTGACGCATTTGCGGTGGTCATCGAACTTCGCGCTTCTGCACGAGTGACTGTTCCGCTGGGTTGATTGATGCGATCAGCGATATATCCGACAAGTGCGGTTGCGCCATCCCCCAGAGCAAGGCGTTTATTCGCCACGCCGCGCGCGCCTTGCTCTTTCGCAAAGGCCACATCGCCGCTGAATCGATCGCTTCGACGCCGCGCAAGCAGGATCGCCGCGCAGGCAATTGGGGGCATAAAGAACATTGCAAATCCAGCAACAATACCGATGCTTCGTGATTGATCCCGAACCATTGCCAGGGTTGGCGCAACATTCGCCGTCAGTCCACCCTCGGTTGCGGTGAGTTGTTTGGCGGGAGTTGTTGCTCCTGTCGAAGTTCCCAAGATCGCATCTGTCGCAATGCGTTCGGATGCGACAACTTTGATGTCGATTGGCTTCGTCGATGCACTTCGATATTCCCCCGCGACTGTATCGAACCATGAAAATTCAATCGCTGGAATCTTGTCAACACCCGCACGAGTCGGTCGAAGAGTTTGGGTGAAGGTCTTTGTATCTCCCTTGACCGAACCAGCCAAGGGGGCAGTGGGCATTCGAAACTCAGATTGAATCGATGGAATATCCAACTTTGGCGGTTGCACTGTTTCAAGATTCCGAGTGCCCGATCTATCAGTTATTGTCAATGTGAGTGTGATCGGATCTCCGACAGAAACGCTGGTTGGTTTGGCGGACGCATCGATTGTGAACGACCCAACAGCACCCTGGTAAGATTTCGGTTGTCCCTCAGTTGGCAATTCAAGCACATCAATATTTACGGTGGATGCGCTTGCAGTGATGGGCTTGGTTGCGGAGACCGAGAGTTCATTTCTCCCAAAGAAATCACGCGCCGAACTGATTCGTGTGGGATATTTCCAGGCAACGCGAATTTCACTGAAATCTGGAACACCGCTGGTCGCTGGAATGATTTGCGCGGTGACTTCATAGACCACATACGCACGCCCATCAATCAGTTCTTCATGCCCGACAGGTCTTTGTCGATTCTGCATCATTTCTCGAAGGGTTTTTATAAATGGGCCAAAATCTGATCGGTCCTGATCGATAAATTGCCACATATCGGCTTCGCCAAGAGTGACCCGATGTTCTGGGCTCTGAAACGGCTTGACCAAAATGCGGAGTGTCACATCAAGAGGTTGACCGATCCAAGATTTCTTTGAGTTGCCGATGACTTGTGCGCTCAAGAGATCGCCGGTCGTCGAGACAGAGGACGACATTGAAGTGGGCTCGATACTGTGCTTCACACCATCGACCACGATGCTGATTGGCGGGATATTGATGACGCCTGCAACAGAAGGAGTGATCATAATTGTGATCGTTGTCGTATTGCTTCGCGTCGTCTTGCCATTGATGATTTGCACGGAGTTCATTGTCTGGCGTCCAGGTTGAATCTCGAAATCTAGTCCAGCGACTGTTGGCAGCACTGGTTCGCCAATCACCTCGCCATCACGCACGACAATCTTGAGAATGGATGGGCTTCCGATCCAAGTTTCGCGAGGAGAGAAAGTAAACTCAACATCAGCGGCATTCGCATTCACACTCGCAAAGAGAGTCAATATGAACACTGCCCCGACAATCATTTGGCGAAGAGTCTTATATATGTTGCGTGTTCTATCCATCGGTCAATCCTCGGTATTGTCCTTTACTTCTTATTCGGTTTTACCAGTCTTTACTTGCCGGCGTTCGTCGTGTTGGTTTGGCAAGTTCTTTTGCTTCGCGTTCTTCTTTGCGGGTCTTTTCCCGGTCACGGACGGCTTGTAAAAGACGATCCGCTTCCTGTTTGGTTAATGGTGCATCTTTGACGGGTTCGCCGGTCTGAGATTCCTGACCCTGCGTCTCTTCGCCAGGTTTCTGACCTTCTGCTTGCTTTTGTTCTTTTTCTACAGGCTTTGGTGTTTCTTCTTTGCCGTCCTTAGATTCATCAGGTTTCTTCTCTTCTTTTTTCTCTTCTGATTTATCCGGAGTTTTTCCTTCTTGCTGATCGCTTTTATCGCCTTCGTCCTTCTTGCCGTCTTTGCCTTGTTTATCTTTCTCTTGCTGGCCTTCATCTTTCGGTTGGCCATCCTTTGATTGATCCTCTTTTGGATCGCCTTTTTCACCCTCTTCCTTTTTCTCCTCCTCTTTTTTTTCATCTTCCTTCTTTTCTTGATCCTTCTTTTCTTCTTCCTTTTTCTCCTCCTCGAGCATTTTCAGCAGTCGAGTTGCAGCTTCGGCGTTGTACCGCGCATCGAGATCCAATTGATCCGCCGATGCGGCATCTTTGAAGTGCGTCAGAGCTGTGCTTGCTGCTTTCATAGCCGCATCAATCGCTTCCTTGCGCTTTGGATTTTCTTGGTCTTGTTGAGCAGGGTCAGAAGGTTTTTTGAAGTCATCAGAGTCGATGATCTGTATCGCACCGCTATATGCCGCATCGCCTTGATTGAACATGGCACTTTCGGCCACACCTGGATCACCAATTTGACCAGCTGCTGCAAATGATTCAGATGATCCTTGAAGATTTTGATTCTTGTATTGGGCAACTCCCTGATTGAACTGCGCGCGCGAATTGGAAGGGTCCGCAGCAATGGCTTGTGCGTAGGCTTTCTCAGCTGCGACAAAGTCCCCAGCATCCATCGCCTTGCGCGCTTCGGCGACTGCGGCACGAAATGCGGCAGAATCAACAACTTTTCGAGGCTCCACAGTCGGCTTCGCATTTTTTGCAGGAGTGGTCACAGATGGAATCGCGGGAGCATTCTGTTTCTGAACACTCGCGCCCATCGCGCAGATCGTGCTCACCAGAACACAGACTCGAACAAAATGTTGCGAGCGTTTTTTCATGCCGCGCCTCTTTGCAATGTCAACTCCACATCATCCGCAACTCTTGCAGGTTTCTTCACCGACTTGCGATCTGGAATCAGACATTCCAATACAAGCAGGATGAGCGCAAATCCCGCTGGCCACTGAAATCGTGGAATCGATCGTTGAATCGTCGAAGTCTCAAATTCTCCGCGTTCCAAATCTGAAAAAGATCTCTGAAGAATATCGCCAAGATCGACTTGTGCAGTGCCAGCTGGAACAAATAATCCGCCGCCACTTTGAGCGATATCACGCAGGGTGTTGGCGTCCATTTTCGACCAGACTTCTTGTCCATCGTGAACCATCCATGTTCGGTCGCCGTCACTTCCAACTGGGATGCGACCTCCGTCGCGAGAGTCGCCGATTCCTACGGTCATTATTCGAATCCCTTGCTTGTCATAGATTTCCTTCGCCGCGGCGATGGGATCGCTTCCCATATCCTCGCCATCGGTCAGCACGACAATTGCACGGCCAGCAGTTGCGTCGCTGGAAAAACTTTCAGCCGCCACTCGGATTGCATCGCCAAGCATCGATCCACCACGCACCGCGTCCTTGGGTCGCAAATCGTCCACACTGGTCATAAAAGCTCCATAATTCAGGGTCAACGGAGTGCGCATCGCCGCAACTCCCGCAAAGTCAACAAGACCAACTCGATCGCCTGCCATCTGCCGAATCGCATCATCAATAAAAACTTTTGCTCTGCTGAGCCGGTTTGGAGTCGCATCTTCAGCAAGCATCGAACGGCTGACATCGACGACAAACATCACATCAGCACCTCTTCGCTTGATTTCTTCGCTTTCAGTCCCAAATCTTGGATCGATCATCGCAGCGACCAAGGCAATCATTGCCAGAATGATGAGTGCGAATCGCAGGGCAGGGCGCCAAAGAGAAAACTCTGGTGCAATCTTCGGAAGCAAATTTGCGTCAATCATCGTGCGCAGCGCGCGTCTGCGCCAAGCGATAGCCATCGAAGCGATGATCGCCAGCGCTGCCACGATCCACATCCAATTCAATGCTGAAAGATTGTTGTATTCAATTTCCATAGTGTTCTCAATTCACGCTGCGAAAACGAGTCGTTACCAAAAGGAGTTCAGCGCACAACAACAACAAGACTCCGCCGAGGAGCGGGGGAAATCCATAACCCGCGAATCGAAAGGACTGCACTGCAAGATCGGTGTAGTGCATTGACTGTCGTTGTTCAGTCTTGGTCTTTTCCATCTTGTCGATCTGGTCATAGATCGCCCGAAGGCTGCTGGTATCAGTCGCGCGAAAATATTCGCCGCCAGTTCTTTTCGCCAAGTCCTTCAACAGCACCTCGTCGATTGTCACCGGTATATTGCGCATCATCTGCTGTCCAAATGGATCAACCCCAACGGGAAATGGCGCGTTTCCACGAGTGCCGACACCGATTGAATAGATTTTGATTCCATATGTTGCGGCGAGATCGGCGGCAACGCGAGGGTCAATATCTCCAGCATTGTTTTCGCCATCAGTCAACAGAATGATTGCCGCACTTTGGATTGGTTGTCGCCCTTTTTCCATTGGTGCGTTCTTCATCGCGTCACGGAGTCTCTCGACACCAAGCGCAACGGCTTCGCCAATGGCAGTTCCATCTTCGGATTGTTCCTTCGCAGGTTGGATCTTGTTCAGAACATCGATGACATATCCATGATCGAGGGTCAATGGCGACAAGCTATCGGCGTATCGAGCAAAGGTGATCAGGCCAACAAGATCATCTGATCGTCCTTGCAAGCCTTGTCCTCCTTGGATGAATGCGCCGCCCACGCTTTTCACCGCGACAAGGCGATCGACTTGCTTTCCATCTAGCTGGAAGTCCATCGCTCGCATAGAACCCGAACGATCAACTAGGAATTGCAACGCCGCACCTTCGACGAATACTTTTGTTTGTTGATTGGCGATGACCGGCCGAGCAAGGCAGATCGCCAAGAGAATGATCGCTAGACCGCGCAGAACAGGAACGATAAGGCGCATTCGCAGGGCCATCGAAACACCAGCCGCAGAAATCAAAGCCTGCGACGAATAGCCGATTCGTACTCGGCCGCGCGAAGAGAGGAAACGCCATGCGGCAAGTGGCGCGAGAAGTGCCAAAGGCAGAAACCATGAAGCAAGCAATTGAAAGGATGTCATGACTTGACCTCCAATTTTTCTTCAGTCGCATTTGCAGCGGAGGTTGTCTCTCTCACGAAGCCTCGTGCTGCATCTAATCCTTGAATGCAATCATTGTTTGCCGGCCGATGAGCGGCGAACTTGACCATATCAGCAGCCCGCAGGAAATCTTTTAGTAGATGGCGATGCTCTGCGCCAATGAATGGATGCTGACTTGCCTGCGCAAGAAATTCCTTGGTGGTCTGTTCAGGCGCGGCGATGTGAAATCGCCGTTCGACATATTCCCGAACAGTTCCAGAGAGTCGAACCCAGAAGAGATGAAGTTCGCCTTGCTGGATAAGTCCATCTCGTTCAAGTCGATTCAGTTCTTGGATCGCCCAGGCATCGGGAGTAATTACTTTTTCCACGATTGATCGTTGGCGCATTCTCAGAGTCAGCACCAACAATGTGATGATGACGACTGCCGCAGTCGCAATGATCCACCACCAAGAACTCCCGAAGTCAATTTTCATTTCGCCTTTGATGTCTCGAAAGACATGCGGATCAAAGTCCGCGCCTATCAAGCTGAGGACTTCGAGCAGGCTTGGTCCGACAGAAAGCGTTTGCTCTTCGCCTTTCAAATCTTTCCACTTGATTTCGATCGCAGGTAACTCGATTTCGCCGCTCTCATATGTCGAGGCGTTGAATGTAATGATTGATTTTCTTTTTTCTCCATCACGACTTGTGCTTCGCTTGACATCTCGAATGTCAAATTCTCCAAGCTTCTGGCCGATCTCTGGAATCGTAAGATTCGCGCCATCGGTGGCAGTGATCGTCAGCGTGAATGGAATCGCCTTGCCAACTTCAACAACATCGGCAGGGGTTGCGAGTGTCGCGCTCACTGCGCCATTTTCGACGCGAATGTCAATGGGACGGGCAGGGTGAGAAGCCACCTTTGATGGCGGAGCCTTGGCAGGCGCTTGCCCACTTGGCGGGCTTTGCGGAGGTGGCGGTGTTGTCGAAAGAACTTGGCTCTGTGCGGCGCCAGTGACAAATGCCACTAGACAAAAAGTTGCGATGAGTGTTCGAACGCAATTCATCTGCTTCCTCTTGCCTCTCGTTTTCGGAAATAGGCGATGATCGGTTCGACATAATCAACTCCCGTTTCGATCATCAATGGATCGATTTTCATTTTCCGCAAGGCCAGTTCGAATTGCAATGCGCGCAATTCTCCTTGCCGACGAAACGCATCGCGCACTTTTCGGCTTGAAGTATCAACGATGATTCGCTTGCCACTCTCTTCGTCGGTCAGTTCGATCATGCCAATTTTGGGCAATTCTCGCTCTCGCCGATCGAAAATAGAAACTGGAATCACATCATGTCGTCGTCGTGCGATCGTCATCGGCTGTTCCCAGCCGTTATCAAGGAAATCACTCACGACAAAGACCACCGCGCGTCGCTTCTGAATGCGGTTCAATTCGTCGATGGCCGCGGCGATATTTGTTCCCGTACCGACAGGTTTATGCGCCAAGAGATCTCGCACGATGCGAAGAACATGGCGTCTTCCTTTGCGTGGCGGAACGAAGCGCTCGATTTGATCCGAAAACAAGAGCAACCCAACCTTGTCATTGTTTCGAGTCGCGCTGAACGCCAATATTGCCGCAACTTCCGCGACAAGTTCGCGCTTGGTCTGAGCATTCGAACCAAACGAGAGTGATCCGGAGAGATCGACCGCGAGCAAGATGGTCAACTCTCGTTCTTCGCGGAAGAGCTTGACATGCGGACCGCCAGCGCGAGCGGAGACATTCCAGTCGATCGTTCTCACATCGTCGCCATCCGCATATGGACGAACCTCCTCGAATTCCATACCGCGCCCTTTGAAGGCGGAGACATATCGGCCTGCGACCGCTTCTTGAACCACACGCGCTGTGCGGATTTCAATCCTGCGAATTTTCTGGATGGTTTCTTTGGTCAGCATTGGTGTGTTCCCTCGCGCGGTCGATCTTTCGTCACTTCATCGCAAAGAATGTCGAAATTTCGCCGCAACTTTCACTTAAGGGACTGGCACATGATCAAGAAGAATCCGCACAATGTCGTCGGAGGTCTTCTCGACGGCCTCAGCTTCATAGGAAAGTCCCAGTCGATGACGCAGAACATTCGGCGCTACATCCTTCACATCTTGCGGGACGGTATATCCGCGGCCATCAAGGAAAGCCTTTGCTTTCGCGGCGAGTGTCAACGCAATCGTCGCACGCGGCGAGCATCCGTATGTCAACAGCCCTTCGATTGGAACTTTATGTTTCTTGGGATCGCGCGTGGAAATGACGAGATCGACAATGTAATCCTTCATTCGATCATCCATAAAAATCTGATCAACAAGCAGACGCGCTGCCTTGATGTCTGCTGGATTCATCACAGGGTCGACGGTCAGATTGTTGTGCGTGTTCGCCATGCGATCGAGAATCAATCGTTCTTCCTTTGGCGATGGATATGTCACCACCAATTTCATCGCGAATCGATCAACTTGCGCTTCGGGAAGGGGATAAGTTCCCTCTTGCTCGATTGGGTTCTGGGTTGCGAGCACCAAGAATGGATCTGGCAACGGATATGTTGTCTCTCCGATCGTGACTTGTCGCTCTTGCATCGCTTCGAGCAATGCGGACTGCACTTTTGCTGGCGCGCGATTGATTTCATCCGCAAGAATGATGTTGGAAAAAATCGGACCGTGCTTGACGACAAACTCGCCACTGTTCGGCCGATAAATCATTGTTCCAATCAAGTCCGCAGGCAAGAGATCTGGCGTAAATTGAAGCCGACGGAAACCGGTATTGATTCCTTTGGCAAGACTGCTCACCGCCATCGTTTTGGCAAGACCTGGGACGCCTTCAATCAGGACGTGGCCGTTCATCAGCAGGCTGCAGAGCAAACCTTCGATCAGAGAATCTTGCCCAACGATGACTCGTTGAATTTGATCGACTAGGTGACGGAATGGACGGCTGGCTGCTTCGACTTGGCGTTCGAGTTCGACGATATCTCTTTGTGATGTGGACATAATTTGGTTCATCCTATTTTTACGCCTCCCCCAAGGGTTGGGTTCGGACCGTTTAAGAAGGATAATCGAAGCGTAACCTCGTCCGATATGGAATCACCCCTTCGAATCGGTTGGATTGGAACTGGAGTTATGGGAAATTCAATGGCTGGCCACCTCATGGCGGCAGGTCATTCGCTGACAATTCACTCGCGAACCAAATCCCGCTCTGCTGGTTTGCTTAATCGTGGAGCAATGTGGGCGGATACTCCCGCCCAAGCCGCGTCTGGAATGGATTTTCTTTTTTCTATGGTCGCGCTTCCATCCGATGTCGAATTTGTTCACCTCGGTCCGGAAGGAACTCTGAGCGCGCAAAGCATCCCGAAGTTTCTCGTTGATATGACCAGCAGTCGTCCTTCGCTTGCTCGCAAGATCGCAAAAATTGCAGGAGAAAGAGCATCGTTTGCATTCGATGCTCCAGTCACAGGCGGCGATATTGGCGCGCGAAATGCAACCCTTTCAATTCTCGTCGGAGGCGATGCAAATGCGTTCCAGCAACTTCTGCCAGTGTTGAAACTGATGGGAAAAACTGTTGTTCTTCAAGGTGGTGCTGGATGTGGTCAACAAGCGAAAGTTGTCAATCAAATTCTCATCGCATCCACGATGATGGGAATTTGCGAAGCATTGCTTTATGCCCGCGAAAGCGGACTCGATCCCGAGCGAGTTCTCGAATCAGTTTCTGCGGGAGCAGCGGGAAGTTGGTCGCTTGCAAATCTCGCGCCTCGGATTCTCAAAGGTGATTTCGAGCCTGGATTTTTCATCGATCACTTTCTGAAAGATCTAGGCATCGCTTTGGAGGAATGCCATGACAACAACCTCCACGTTCCAGGGCTTCTGCTGGCCGAGAGCCTCTACCGCAAGGCCCAAGAGGCAAGCCACGGTCGAAAGGGGACTCAGGCGCTCTATCTGCATTATGCCTCTGGGAAGGGCTCCAAACACGCCTGAAGGCGATTGCTGGCAATGAGTGTGATCGGCTTGCAAATATCCTGCTTCGACGGTACGATTTTCGACCCTCCTCGGAGCATAAATATGACACTCACCGCTGGCAAAACCGTAACAATTTCAGTCACGAAACTTCCAGCCGAGGCGAAGCATCGCAAGACCATCGAGAGATTGATGCGTTTGCAACCATCCATTCAGCGAACTCTGACTCGCGTCGCTCGCGAACGAGGCCGCAATAATCCAGAGAATCAACGAGGTGGTCGAATGTGGATTTCCCGCATTCCAGCAACACGCTGCGTTCGCGCAGAAGTTGGCGCAAAGTTCTCGATTCGAGTGACGCCAAAGATCATCCCAGATGTGATGGCAGTTCAGCGATTCATCGCTGTCGCCTGATCAACTCGCGCTGATTGCTTGCCAAATTGGCATAACAAGATGTGGAATTGCGCGTTGTTCCGCAAGTCTTTCTGCGTGTCCGCAGAGTGTCGCAAATATTGTTGGCAGTTCATCAAGTGAAGCGAGCGGTCCATTGCGACGCACTGTCAAATAGACGCTGATGGGTTCAGCGGTGGATGAGTGCTTGAGATCTGGTTGGCGAGGCCGCGTCTTGACCTCGAAAGATGCCTGCAATTCCCGTCCTTCTGTAAGTGAGATGCCAACAAACGGTTGCACATCAATCGGATGATCGTGGTCGCAGTCCAAGAGCGATCCAAGTGGACTGTTCGCCAAGAGCGCGTCATAGACGATGCTGTCGCGATGCGACGCCGTTTCGATATCGAAGCCGAAGACCAACTCGATGTGGTCAATGTCCAACGGACTCATCGAAAGAAACCACGGCGCAGTTTCCAATACTGCTCGATGAACCTTATATCCATCATCTGTCGATTTTGGATTGACATGTCCGCTACGAATTGATGTCTGACGAAGAGCGACCCATACAAAATCCTGTTCGTCTTCAGCTGATTCGAGCGCGATCTCGCCCTCGACTCTGCGCACGCGTGTCAGTCTTGGCAATTGTCGTCGCAGTCGATCGAAGAGTTCAAGCGTGGGTTCTCGCGCCTCGGGGAGATCCATCTTGAGCGCGATTTTCTGATTGATACAGAAGTCGCTGCAGAAAGTTCCAAAGGCGGACATACACGAAAGGTTAAGCACCTCCTGCGCTGGGGGAGAATTACCGACTGGTAATCCACGAAGCGATCCGACCCCAATCATCGAGCCCAGAAACCAGCAAATCAGGATTGTGGGTTTCCAATTCTGCCATTGGATGGTTTCCAGTCGCCACCGCAATCGCCAAACAGCCATTGAAATGCGCGCAGTCGACATCCAAAGGTGTATCGCCGATCACGATCACTCTAGAAGTGTCAATGCCACGGCCCATTTTCTCGCTGTATCGCTGAATCGCAACTGGCGGCAATTCACGCCGATGGTGGCCATCATCGGCCCACGCGTTGTGCTGGAATGGTTCGAGCGAAAATCCCGCCTGTTCAACTTTCAGACGACCCGTGTGTTCATAATTTCCAGTGAGCAGGCCGAGTCCCAGCCCACTCTGCGTGTGCAGCGCATCAACCAATTCTCGCGCGCCCCTGAGTGCGTGTGCGCGCGAGTTCTGCGAGAACCCATATCGCAGGTGCTTGCCATAATTTTCGCGAAAGACTTCGTGGATTTCGGCGGTTGGTTCGACGCCGCTTCGTGTCATGAGATCTTTCCAGATCAAACGATCAAGACGGCCCGAAATTGAAATGCCATCAAACGAAAATGTTTTCGTAGGAAAAAGTTCATGCGCCGTCGCGAGCATCGCGCTTATGCCGGCACCATCAGTGCGCAGCAATGTCCCATCGATGTCAAACAGGATGAGCATAAGTTTTATGCAGTATGGCAGGGTTCGGCGGCGACCGCGGCAACAATCTTTGACGCGGCGTCGGTCAAGTCTGTGGCGGATTGCATCGTGGGAATATTGGCGCGAGCTTCATCAAGAATGCGCCGAGCCTCGGTGACATTTGTTCCTTCAAGGCGAACGACCAGCGGCACTCGGAAACCAATTGTCTGCGCTGCTCCAACAATGGCCCGTGCGATTCGGTCACACTGCATAATTCCTCCGAAAATATTGACTAAAACTCCTTTCACTCGATCGTCGCTGAGAATGATTCGGAAAGCTTCAGTGACTGCTTCTTCGGTGGCGCTTCCTCCGACATCGAGAAAATTTGCAGGTTCTCCGCCGTGCAATTTGATGATGTCCATTGTGCTCATCGCCAACCCTGCGCCATTGACGAGGCAACCAATATTTCCGTCAAGGGCAACATATGAAAGTCCAAACTCCTGAGCGCGCATTTCTGCCGCGTTTTCTTCAGTCGGATCGTGCATCGCAGCGATGTCAGGATGTCGAAAGAGAGCGTTGTCATCGAAGTCAAACTTCGCATCGATCGCCATCACTTGTCCATCGGGATGCACATCGGTTGCAGGAGTCAACACCAGCGGATTGATTTCAACCAAACTCGCATCCGTGGTGCGCTGCAGTGCGCTCAGTTTTGTGAAGACACTGATCGCTTGTGCAATCGCTTTGCCTTTGAATCCAAGCGCCAGCGCAACTTCGCGGGCTTGAAATGGTTGCAGACCAACAACTGGGTCGAGGGGAATTCTGATGATCGCTTCGGGTCGAGTCTCTGCAACCTTTTCAATTTCAACGCCACCTTCCGCACTGGCGATGAGGGTGTTCGTTCGATTTGCACGGTCGACCAACACGGCGACATAAAACTCGTGGGAAATATCAACCGCATCCGCAATCAGAAGGCGGTCGACTTGAAGTCCTTCTGGCGGAGTTTGCGGACTTTTCATCCGGTTGCCGAGCATGAATTTCGCCGCGGCAAGAGCTTCGTCGATGGACTTCACAACCTTTACAAATCCAGCTTTTCCTCGACCGCCCGCATGAACTTGCGCCTTGACGACCGCCAGTTTTGACCCCGCTGCGAAAAGAGATCTTGCCGCAACATGCGCCTCCTCAACAGTCGTGACCATCTTTCCAGGTGGCACTGTGATTCCGACATTCGAGAGCAATTGGCGAGCTTGAAATTCGTGGACTTTCATGGATTTTTCATTCTATCGACTTTGCGTGAGTAGCGGCGCATTCGCCACCATTCAATCACGATGGGCAGAACAGAAACAATCACAATACCAATCACGACTGCTTCGAAGTTGCGTTTGATAATGGGAATGTCGCCAAAGAGAAAACCCGCCCCAACCAGAAGCACCACCCACAAAAAAGCGCCAGCGACATTGTAAAACTGAAATGTCCGAAATCGCATTACGCCAATGCCGGCAAAGAATGGCGCGAAGGTGCGAACAATAGGAACGAATCGTGCCAACACAACAGCCTTTGGGCCGTGTCGGTTGAAGAATTCTCTGGTTCGTTCAAGATGCGCGACTCGCAGGAGAGGAACCTTGCCTGAAAATGCGCGAGGTCCTATCCATTTACCAATATGATAATTGACGAAATCTCCAAGAATTGCCGCGATAAAAATGACTGCGCCGCACATCCAAGGATCGAGTCCAATCCGACGCGCACATATCGCGCCAACAGCGAAAAGCAAACTGTCTCCTGGAAGAAACGGGAAGACAACCAACCCAGTTTCGCAGAAAATTATCACAAAAAGAAGTACATATGCCCAAGGCCCCGAACCCTGAACGACTTCGGTCAGGAAAACATCCAGTTCGGTGAAAAGGCGAGGAAGTTGTTCGATCAAGCCATCCATTCAATTCCAAAAATATCCTGAAATCACTTCCTTCAAAAACAAGAAAACGGACAGGGCGGGATTCGAACCCACGGTAGGGGTATAAGCCCCTACATCGGTTTAGCAAACCGACGCCTTCAACCGCTCGGCCACCTGTCCAAGGAATCGAAGTGTATCAATCGATTGGGAATGTCTCAGAGAGGCTGGTTTTTCGATTCGAGAACCCTTCGACATTATCTTGGTATCGCAACTCCGGAGAGCATTCGAACTTTGTTTTCGGGCTCTCGGCGGTGGCTTGCGAATGTGGTGTCACCAATTGTGCAGGGGGGGTTGGATTCGATCAATTCGCTTTGCATTCCCGCGCGTTCGAGCAAGATTCGCACAGCTTGCGAGCAATTTGCAAATGCCTTATGCGCGGATGGAGAAGACCGCAGAGCCCCGCTGAGGCCTCGCTGAGCGAAAGCGTCGATGACATCTTCGCCGACCTCATATCGCTCGACGCTCGCGCAAGGACCTATTGCGGCAACCATATGCTTGGGATCAGCCGCGAAACGATCAACGAGTGCTCGCAGCGATTCCCCAATAATGTCCAGGGCGATACCTCTCCATCCAGCATGAATTGCCGCGCACGATTTTGAGTGCAAGCACACCACAAGCACAGGGCAGCAATCTGCGGTCGAGATGATTGGCACAAGCAGAGGATTGTTGGTGATGATCGCGTCGGCGAGTTGCAGCGGGGCGCTCTTGCATTCGGCCGCGTCGAGGCACCTTGCCCCATGTACTTGTTTCACTCGTGCCGCGCGCGCGTTTTGCGAGCCAAGGCGCTGAGCAATCCAGTTCGAATCTGGCGGCTCTCGTTTGGAAAACCAATGGGGGACTTTGTGTGATTTCAGGAGTGGGGAGATCCAGCACGAGAGTGACTGGGATGGATCAATTCCGATGAGATTCATTCAGCTTCAGAACTTGAGCGATCGAAAATGAAAAAGGTATAAGTACAAGGAACGAGTTTGTTCTTGTCGAAATCCACGTTCATCAAGGGGTGCCACAATCAAACACATCAATCAACGGATCGTTGTAGCGAACATCAATTTGGTCGATCCAAATGGTCGATTGACCCAGTCCACCAAATGGCATCATCACAATTCTGACTGCTATTTTATTGCCATCAAAAACATATTCATTGGCATTATAACCGCAAGGGAGCAAAAAATCGAGCTGAGTCGCAACAGCAGGTAGGGTTTGAAGGTATGGAGGCATAAAACTCCACCGACTTATAACAGGGTTGTAGACGAATGCAAGGACATAGGAACTGTTTGTTGAGATGCTAAGCCCTGTTACGGATAATCCAAGCCGAAAGACTTCTTCTTCGCTGGCGATGCTTAGAGCCTTAATCACCTGAACGTCAAGAATTCGATTTCCAGACGGGTATGGGACACGTGGCCCAAGCCCTGAAAATCCGTTTCCTGGTCTAGCAGTTCTAACTTTAATATACTTTTGGTCGACATCCGCAATACTGAGCGACGTGACTGCCGTAATTGGAACTCCACAGACAAGCTGAACATCTAGGCCTTCTGGATCGATGATTGTTCCGCCGCCAGATGTCTGCACATTTCTTGCCATTTGAAGCAGATTAGGAAATCCACCGACATAACCAGTCGTCCCTACACCTGGACCAAGTGTGTCTCCAAATTCTGCAATGCCAAACGATGTTGGGACGGCAAGACCCGACTGTGGAAACACACTTTGGTTGTTATTGACATCCGCAAGCAGATCACGCATTTGCTGTGGAGTGAGCGGAAGTTGAAATGCAGTCTTTGAAAAAGCTTGTATCAATGCAACAACGCCACCAATTTGTGCTGTTGCTGGGCTTGTTCCGCCCCAAGTACCTGTATATGTTCGAAGTCGGTTCGTAGAATAGGCATTGACCTGAGCATTCGATGTAGTAAGAGGAGGATTATTTCCGCAAAATAGATTGCCGTAACCAAGAGTGCAGACTCCTGCTCCCCAACCGGAAACAGTGACCGTGCCACCTCCCGCAGCGGGAGTGGCTGAATAATTGCTCACTGGGCATCGAGAGTATGAAGAGCCAGGGTAGAAAGTTTGTTGCCCTAGAACTTCTACACCATTTAGGGTCTGAAGTCCAGTATCGTTTGGAATGCCTGGGAAAACTCCTCCAACAATAATTGCATTTTCAGTACCAGGGAATTGACTAGCAATCACTTCTTCAGCGTTATTGCCGGCTGAGAGAACAAATGTCACGCCATTTGCAATGCCTAAAGCAATCAAATTCCCAGTAGATGCTTGGTTTGAAATCGGTTGATCATCGAAGGTCACAACAGGCATGACGATCACATTCCCAGGATTTGGGTCGAGGGTTGTTGGCGTAGCAAGGTTTGCTATCGCATTTGACATCGCAGTCAAAATTCTTCCTGGATTTTGAAAGGTCTCCGTTGGATAGAAGTAAGGCTGCACAGTCGGCACCACTCCTGTAACGCCAATCGTGTTGTCGACAGCAAAGAGGACTCCAAGGCTTGCAGTTCCGTGCTCTGTGTCTGTGGCGTATAAATTTTGTTCGCCTTGTTGAGCGTTGAAAACAATTGGTGTCTGACCAGATTCCAAAATGATTTTAGATGGGGTTCCCAAGCCTGCAGGGCAGAGGTCTTCGTGGTTCACAAGTGCGCTTGGTTCAATCAACGCAACTTTTATATTTTTCAGAACCTCAAGTCCATTTCCGCCATTGACGAGCTGGAGAAAAGATGTGAATCGGGCGATATCTAGTCCGCCAGCACGAAATCCGGTGACTCGCTGGAAGGTGTCGAAGGCCGGTTTAGAGGGAGGTCCGCCAGGAGCAGAAGTTGGTGGGATTTGTCTGTCAAATGTTGTGTATAAAGCAAGCGGTGCGCTCCCAATTGCCGCAGTGCCGCCTCCAACCAAAGGTTCCGGAGCGATCAGAGGCATAGGGATGAGGTCGCTCACCGAGAGCATGCGTGGGTCATAGAGAGGTGAAACGGGTTGGTTGTTTGGGAAAAAAGGATTCCCACCCGAAGATGGTGTTGGAGGTGAATCACTTTCGAAATTTGTTGTTTCGAAACAAATCGTTTGTCCAAATGCCCATTGAGCACAGATTTGATCCCATTCAAGTGTGCAGCATGAAGTGTCAATAAAGCAGATTTCTTTACAACAATCTGAAGTGGATGAACCAACAAGAGGGTGAGATAAAAAAGGTGAGGATTGCAGGAGAATAGACGCCCGAATGGGGCTCCAATCTGGCCAATCTCCTGGCGGGGGAGGCTGAAAGGTTGAGAGGCAAGTGTCATATTGGCCGCTTGTTCCGCTCCAAAAGGAAGCTCCGATAAGCAAGGCGTATGAGGCACAGTTTTGGTCCCAAATCAACTCACATCCTGGTCGAATTGCGTTGACTGTCTCACAGACAACCGTTTCGGAGCAATATCCAACACTCGGAGGTGGAATCGCTACCCCGGTAGTGCCGCCTTCTGGTGTCAGCGGAGGCGTTAAAGGAGAAACATGAGGAAAGTTACATCCAGCAACATTACATAAACCATCCCCGGGTCCACATTCTTCGCAGTAGTTTGTTTTTACAGGGTCGCCACCAGCAACCTTAATCTTCTTCTCAATTTCAACCCAAAGCACATCCTGGAGCATCAAGAATTCTCGGGCAGCTTGAACGAGTTGACTTGGGGAAATTCCTTCGATGTACATCATTCCGGCAGGATCAAAGAGCTTTCCTGTCTTGAGCTGCACCCGAGAGCGCAGTTCATCTAGGATTCGAGGGTCAAGATCAATGGCTTGACGAATCGTTGCTCCGTACATGGTGATCAAAGCAGTGACAGGCAGGGAATCGTTTCCTTTCGCACTGAACAAATCAGTTCCGGCAGCCCTGCTTGCGCGCATTTCGATTTCAGGCTGAAACTGCACGACTATCTTTCCTGTAGCAATCGAAGCGCCAGTCTTCGGATTGACAGGCATTACGATACTTTTTGGATCCTTTTTAGGGGCACTTTCAACTTCCGCAGAAGCCGTTTTCCCGCTTTTCGGACTTTCATTATTGCTAGAGAGCTTTGTCGAGACGCTTTGTTTTTGACTGGCGTCAACAGAAGTAGCCAAGAAAATCAGTCCAATCGACAAGGAGATAATCGTGAAGAAGCGCATAAGTAAGTCAAACTCCTATGTGTTGGTTGGGATTTAAATCTTTGAAAAGCACGAATCTAATCATATCTGCTTGTTTGACATTGACAATACGAGAGGATCTTAGGTTTTGATTCAAATAGAAATGGAGGATTATTTGGCACTTTGGACGTGATTCATGATTCTGTGCCCAATATCCTTACGGAAGAACGCCCCTGAGAAGGTGATTTGACCCGCGGAGGCGGTTGCAAGGCGGGATGCTTCGGCCAAGGATTCGCTCAAAGCGGTTGCTCCCAGAACTCTTCCCCCGTTTGTGACTGTTTTTCCCTTCTTTTCAGCCTTCGTGCCCGAGTGAAACATCAGCGGGCCTGTCGGGGAGGAACTCGCCTTGGGAAGAGGTTCTAGCCCAGTTATTGGCAGTCCCTTGCGGACCTCACCTGGATACCCCTCGCTGCAGACCACCACGCAGCAAGCCGTACGAGGGTCGAAGCTGAATTCCGCATCCGCAAGATGGCCGGTCGCCGTAAACCAAAGGGTCTTCAGCAAGTCACCTTGAAAGCGAGCCATAAGCACTTGAGTCTCCGGATCGCCAAATCGGCAGTTGAATTCGAGGACTTTGGGACCCGCATGAGTCAGCATCAAGCCCGCGAAAAGCACCCCTCGAAATTCGATTCCCTGTCGGCGAAGTCCATCGACCGCTGGGACGAAAACATCCCGTGCAATGACTTGAAGATCAGCGTCGCTCAGAAGGGGCGTTGGGCAGAATGCGCCCATCCCGCCAGTATTTGGTCCAGTATCTCCATCGCCAACTTGTTTGTGATCTTGGCAAGTGTCGAGCACCGTGATTGTTCGGCCATCAACAAGTGCGAGCACAGAAACTTCTTGTCCTTCAAGTTTTTCTTCGATGACGACTGAAGTTCCTGCTTCACCAAAATCCTTTGATTCCATACATTTTCGAACTGCTGCGATTGCTTCGTGTTTGTCTTTGCATACTGTCACCCCTTTGCCCGCGCATAATCCAGTTGCCTTTACTACGCAAGGTTCGTCGCGTTCAGTGACATAAGCAAGTGCTGCCCCAAGTGTCGTGCAAACGCGGCCCTCTGGCGTTGGGATTGATGTTTGGCGCATGATGGTCTTTGCATACGCCTTGTCCCATTCCAACCGAGCAGCTGCTTTGGTGGGACCAAAGATTGGTCGGTCTGGAGTTGCCAACGCATCAACCATTCCTTCCGCGAGTGGTCCTTCTGGTCCAATGATGATGAACCCAATGTTCTCTTGTACGAGCCATCTTTCGAGGTAATACTTTCGCTTGAGAGAAAATTCCTCTGGGCACGCGGTGCCCAGTTCAAGCAACCCTGCATTGGCATTCGGATCGACCCAGAGTTTTCCAAGATGTGTCGATTGCGAGAGTCGCCATGCAATGGCATGTTCTCGTCCTCCAGCACCAATGAGGAGGACATTCACTTTTTCTGGCAATGGGAGTGACGACATATTTGCTACTTGTAATTTTTTCAGAGGAGATAAGAAGCGTATCTGCGAAAATCGAAGAACGACGAGTGTAACGAGCAACGAGCAAAGGTCAGTCTGCTAACCTTCTAATTCTTATGGGCACGAATTTTTCAACCTGTTTTGGTCGCGTTCTAATGTTTGGTTCCGCTCTTATGGTTGCCGCAACCGTCTATGCGGAGGATGCCGCAATGGTTGCCGATTTGAACAAACCGCTGAAGGCGATTGCCCAGAAAGATCGGAGCGCACCACTCCTGTTTGCCGCATATCTGAAGATGACCACGCCTCCGATGGAACTTGGAGAAGATTTCAACCAATCAACAATCTGGAACAAGATGGAGCGTTGGGACGAAGTTTCCAAGTGGGCCCAAGCAAACTCGGTAATGGGCGAGGCGTTGATCGCCGCACAGTCTGCGCCTGTCTTTGGTTTGCAATATGGGACCAAAGGAGTCGATCAAGCATGGGTGAAGGCTGGAGTGACGATTTCATTTGGTGATGGAGCAAATGATGGTCGCATGAATTGCAACTACTTTCGTGCGATTCGAGCAATCGGCGCTTATGCCACTGCAGAGATGTATCGCCTTGGAGATGCTGGAAAATTTGATGATGCCTTTGCAATTGGAATTGCATATGCGCGAATCCTCCGCCAAGTGTGCGAGCAAAATATGTTGGAAGAAAAGTTGTTCGCCTTGGAAAACCTGGCGGAAAATCTTTCGATTCATCGGGACTTTATGTGGGGGAATTTGGATCGACTTCCTGTCGAAGTGATGCAAAAAGTTGCGCTCAAGGAATATTCATTTCTCAAGCCAGCGGATAACGAAAAACTGCGCCGCTTGCAGATGCCAGAAGGTGACCAAATTATTGCGGCGGCGGTGCTCAATCGAGCGTTGAAATCAACGGGCGGAAATATAGATCCCGAGCAATTTGCACAAGTGATCGGCGAGTATGAGTTGGCTGTCGCTCCGCTGCAATCGTTTGGAACGCAAGAGATGTGGAGGCGAATTTCAACTGTTCATGGTTCGCTGGAAGCGAGTGATGAAAAATTAAAAGATGTTTATGACGACTGGTGGCGTCGCTGGAAGTTGCGGCCAGATTCTGTGATGCAGAAAACATCTACGGAGTTGTCTCGGACGAACCCAATCAAATATGGGATTGTTGTGACGATGGTTCGTGATCTTGCGCGCGCCTTTGCTTGGCGCGATGCGGTGATTGCCCAGATCAATGGCACTGTTGTTGCCGCTGGATTATGCGGGTATTACAAGGATGTAAAGAACACATGGCCGAAGAGCCCAGAGAGGGCTTACGCGGTTTCCATCCCAAAGCGATTCGACTTTGATCCATTTTCAAAATCTGATTCAAAGATCAAAATGGTGCCGCATTTGAAATATCGCCTCTTGACTTCTCGCCAAGCAATTGGCACTCCATTCGGTCCCGTATGGGCGACAGGCTGCATGTTGTGGGCTGTTGGAGCAAATCACGAAGATGACGATGGTGCCACGCACTCGGTGGATGGTTCAGTGGGAGACTTGGTGCTTTGGCCGCCGGTTCGGGCACTTGCCAGACAAGAAGGATTGCTGAAATGACGAAGGCCGATGGAGTCGAACGAATCTTGATCATCGGATCTGGACCTGCGGGTTGGACGGCGGCGATTTATGCGGCGCGCGCGAATCTCTCCCCGCTTTGCGTGATCGGAGTGCCCCGATCCGATCCCGCGCCAGTCTTGCCAGGTGGTCAATTGATGCTGACGACTGAGGTCGAGAATTATCCTGGTTTTCCTTCGGGTGTGACCGGCCCGGAGCTTATGGAGCACTTTCGCAAGCAAGCCGAAAAATTTGGCACTCGCATTTGCGAAGACGATGTCACTGAGTGCAATTTTCAAGTGCGTCCATTTGAGGTGAAACTTGCAAGTGGAAAAACACTGCGTGCGCATAGCGTCATCATCGCGACAGGAGCCGTTGCGAATTGGGTTGGAGCGCCAAACGAATTGCGATTGGCGCAAATTGGTGGCGGCGTGAGCGCTTGTGCGGTTTGCGATGGTGCGCTGCCGGTCTATCGCGGCAAAGAACTCGCTGTCATTGGCGGGGGTGATACTGCAATGGAAGAGGCGACATATCTGACGAAATTTGCGTCCAAGGTGTATGTCATTCATCGGCGCGATTCATTCCGCGCTTCCAAGGTGATGCAAGACCGACTTTTTTCGATGCCCAATGCGGTCGCGGTTTGGAATAAAAAGTTGGTGAATGTGACGGGGGCGGAGCGAATCGAATCTGTTGAACTGGAAGACACTGTGACTGGCGCGCGATCGTCGCTGACTGTCAGTGGACTTTTTATCGCAATCGGCCATTCGCCTGCGACGGATTTCCTGCGCTCATCTGGAGTTGCGTTGGATGAGAAGGGTTACATCGCGCTTACCACTCGTTCTTGCGCAACGAACTTCGACGGCGTCTTTGCCGCAGGAGATGTTGCGGACGCGCATTATCGCCAAGCGATCACCGCTGCGGGAATGGGTTGTCAAGCGGCGCTCGAATCCGAGCGATGGCTTTCTGCTCAGGGTGTGCACTGATCGAACAAATTACGCCGGCGTGACGGTGCTTTTGACGCTGAGTTCGCGAAGTTGATCATCGCTGATTGGACTTGGCGCTTCGATCATCAGATCGCCGCCAGATTGAGTCTTTGGGAATGCAATCACATCACGAATATTGTCCGTACCGACGACATGCATCACGAGGCGATCAAGTCCGAAAGCAATTCCGCCGTGCGGAGGCGCGCCGTGGCGAAGTGCCGAAAGTAAGAAGCCAAACTTCGCTTGCGCTTCTTCATTTGTGAGACCGATGAGGTTGAAAACGCGCTGCTGCACATCCATACGGTGCATGCGGATCGAGCCTCCAGCGATTTCGCTTCCGTTGAGCACCAAGTCATACCCTGCGGAGAGGCACGCGCCTGGATCACTTTCCAAAATTCCGAATTGATCTGGATTTGGGCTGGTGAATGGATGATGCAGTGCGACCCATCGCTTGCCTTCATCGTCCCATTCGAACATTGGAAAGTCGATGACCCAAAGGAAATTCCATTTTCCTTCTGGGATGAGTTTCAAGTCGTTGGCGATTCGCAGTCGAAGTTCGCCCATCGTCTTTGTTGCAATATCCCAAGAATCCGCGGCGAAAAGAACAGCGTCTCCGACTTCAAGCTTAAGTCGTGTTTTCAATTCCTCCGCAATCGGTCCAATGAATTTGGCGATTCCAGATTCGAAGCCTGCAGCGGTGTACTTCACAACTGGAACGCCGCCTGCGCGGAATGTCTTGACCCACTCGCTATAACCATCAGTCATCTTGCGAGTAAGTTTTTCTGCGCCGCCAGGAATCTTCAAGCATTTCACAACGCCGGACTTGCCCGTCGGACTTCGTTTGGCGAGTGCCTGCTGAAAGACGGCAAAGTCGCACTTTGCGGCAAGATCGGAGACATCTTGGATGAAGAGATCGAATCGCGTGTCTGGTCGATCGATGCCATACTTTTCCATTGCATCGATCCAAGTGATGCGCGGAAGCGTTCCAACATCGTATGAAAACAGCTCTGTCCACAGACCTGCGACGAAACCGCTCATTATGTCCATGATGTCGGAGCGTTCGACGAAACTCATCTCCAAATCGATCTGGCTGAATTCTGCTTGTCGATCCGCGCGTGGATCTTCATCACGCAGGCAGCGACAAATTTGCAGATAACGGTCGCATCCAGCAACCATCAAAATCTGCTTGAAAAGCTGAGGACTTTGCGGAAGGGCATACCACTGCCCCGGATGAAGTCTGCTTGGAACGACGAAGTCGCGCGCGCCTTCTGGAGTGCTCTTGATCAGGAGCGGCGTTTCAATTTCGAGAAAACGATGTTGCGCAAAATAATCGCGCGTGAATTTGGTGATGCGAGAACGAGTCTTCAAAATGCTTTGCATACGCGGGCGGCGCAAGTCGATGTATCGATATTTCAGCCTCGTTTCTTCGTTGATCTTGTCGGCGTCGTGCTCGTCGGGAAGAATTGGTGGTGCTTCTGCTTTATTGAAGATCTCGATTTCTTCGGCGACTAATTCCACTTCGCCGCTGGCGAGTTTGGGATTCGCACCGCCGGTGCGAATGCGGACTGTCCCGCGAACCGCGATCACATCTTCGCGTCGCAATCCACGCGCACTTTCAATCAGAGCGGCAGCACTTGATTCGATTCCAAAGACAACTTGGGCGAGACCTTCTTTGTCTCGAAGATCCACAAAGAAAAGTCCTTTCCCTTGTTCTCGGTATGTATTGATCCAACCGCAAAGCGTGACAGTTTGTCCTGCATGTGATGGTCGAAGTTCGCCGCAATATTGTGTTCGTTTCAGCATATTGAAATTCCAATTCCTTCGGGTTGGGGATGGTAGCGAGACGGCAAATGATTGCGCTGTTAGGCTTCGTCGGTGGCAGGAACTGCGCCGATCATCCTCTTCACAGCGTTCGAACCCTCTGGGGATGCGCACGCGGCTCCCGTCATTCGCGAACTTCGCCGATTGAATCCAGAGCTGCGAATTGTCGCCTGGGGTGGTCGTCGGATGGAAGCCGCTGGGGCGGAAATGATGGGTCGAACTGCGGATGATGGAACAATGGGAATTCCAGCATTGGACAAGATTTTGGCGATTCGCAAAGTTGCTGGCGAGATTGACCGATGGGCCGCGATCAATCAAGTTGCTGTTCATGTTCCAGTCGATTCGCCCGCCGCGAATTTTCCGATGTGTAAGCGAATGAAAAAGCGTGGAGCGCGCGTCGTGCATTTGGTTGCCCCGCAAATGTGGGCATGGGGTGGTTGGAGGATCCATAAACTTCGTCGGTTGACGGATCATGTGATTTGTCTCTTGCCATTTGAAGAAGCTTGGTTTCGCGCGCGAGGAGTTGATGCGACATTTGTCGGACACCCAGTTTTGAATGATGCGCTTGAAATTTCCGCGAATTCAAACGAATGGAAAGAGCCCGCGGACGGAACCCCAAAAGTCCTTCTGCTGCCAGGTTCGAGGTCAATCGAAGTAGATCGCAATGGAGCGCTCTTGCTCGAAATTTTCGCCGCAATTCGCCGTGACTTTCCACGGTCGACCGCGGTCATTGCCGCGGCGAGTCCAGTCGTAGCGAAACGATTTGAAAAAATCGCTGGAACTCTGCCGGCCGGTACAACATTGATGACCAATGTGATCGATCAGTCCGCCGCGTGGTGCGACTTCGCGGTGGCCGTTTCGGGGACAGTCACCTTGGATTTGACTCGCGCACGCAAGCCCGTCATCGGTGTGTATCGCGCGGGAACACTCGCGTGTATGGGCGCACGAATCATGCTGAAGGCGCCGTATCGTTTGTTGCCAAACATTCTGGCAGGCCGAGCATTGGTGCCGGAGTTTGTTCCATATTCTGGATCCTCCGCGCCCATTATCGCGGCCGCCGTGAAGATGGCGGGGGATGCGCAGTGGCGCGCGGAAATCTCCCGTGGACTTGATGCGGTTGCCGCGACTTTCGCGGGTCATAATCCAGGATTGGAATCTGCTTATGTCATTCTGCGTGTTGCGAGGCTTTCAGTGGGTCAGCCTTCAACTTGAGTATCAAATCACGCTAAACTTGCAAAACGAAAATCTCGAATGTGAGCAGAGAGAATTTGCAAAGCAATCACGAACTTGGAAAAATCAATTTGGAGAATCTATAGATGAAGAATTCCGCACTCTTGTTTTCAATCTTTGGCGCTTGCTCTGTTCTGCTTGTTGCAGCGCAAGACCCAAAGGTTGCCGCGCCAGCATCTGCAGGAACGCTCAAGATCATTTCAAGTCTTCCACGCACGGGGAGTGCAAACGCACAGACCAACACTATGGTCAATGGAATCAAGTTGGCGATCGATGAAGTCGGTGGTCAAATTGATGGATGGAAGATTGCATATGAGGACATGGATGATGCGAGTCCGCAGCGCGGAAATTGGGATCCTGCAGTTGAAGCGCAGAACGCCAACGCAGCCGTCAAGGATGATCAGTGCATCGCATATATCGGGACTTTCAATTCTGGAGCAGCGAAGGTTGCGATACCGATTCTCAATCGTGCGGGTCTTGCGATGGTCAGCCCTGCCAATACATATCCAGGTTTGACCAAGCCTGGTTTCGGTGAAGCAAACGAGCCTGATGTCTATCGCCCCTCTGGAACAATCAATTATTTCCGTGTTGTTCCCACCGATGATTTGCAAGGAGTCGAAGCCGCGAACTGGGCGAAATCGCTGCAGGCAAAGAAAGTCTTCATCTTGAACGACCGCGAGCTGTACGGCAAAGGAATCACGGATGTCTTTCGCAAGCAAGCCGAAAAAATCGGAATCGAAGTCGTTGGCTTTGAGGGAATTGATTCAAAGGCGGCAAATTATCGATCGCTCGCTACGAAGGTGAAAGCAACAAGTCCAGACTTGGTCTATTTCGGTGGAACGACGCAGAGCAATGCTGGACAGGTCGCCAAAGATTTGCGATCTGGTGGATTCCAAGGGATGTTCATGGTGCCGGACGGATGCTTTGAACAAGCGTTTATTGAAGCTGCTGGCGCGGCAAATCTGAATGACAAGACATACATCACCTTTGGTGGATTGCCTCCTGAAAAAATGACCGGTAAAGGCGCAGAGTTTCGCGACGCATACAAACTGAAGTTCGGCGCGGAGCCCGAGGCCTATGCGTCGTATGGATATGAAGCTGCTCGAGTTTTCTTGCAGGCGATCGCGCAAGCGAAGACAAAGGATCGCGCGGGAATTCTTGCTGCGGTCTCCGCGACGAAAGATTTCAATGGCGTGCTGGGAAAGTGGAGTTTCGACGCCAACGGCGATACATCAAGCCGTGTGATGAGCGGACAGACAGTTCAAGACGGAAAATTTGTGTTTGTGAAAATCTTGGGCAACTGATTTTCGAATTTCTTAGGCTTCGAATTGATCCCGACAAGGCGAGACCGAATCTTCCATTCACATGCTTGACTTCGAAGTCTTTTTTCAACAGCTGATCACAGGACTTTCCAATGGAATGATCATTGCGTTGATCGCCATCGGATACACGATGGTGTATGGCATCATCGAGTTGATCAATTTCGCCCACGGGGATGTTTTTATGCTCGGCGCGTTTCTGGCATTGACATTGTTGGGCGCGCTGGGAATGGAAGCGTGGGGACCTTCTGGTCAGATCTTTGGAGTTGCGTTGATGCTCATTGGTAGCGCCGTCTTCTGCGGGGGATTGAATTGGTCATTGGATCGCTTGGCATATCGGGCGCTGAGAAAATCTTCCAAGTTGTCGCTTCTTGTTTCGGCAATTGGATGTTCGTTCGTCTGTATGAATCTGGGATTATTCTGGGGTGGAGCTCCTATGAAGGTTTTCTCCAATGGGAATGCTGCGGCAGCCCCGAAGGATTTTCCTGCGATCATTCCTCAAATCAATTTGTTGGGTGATGGATTCCTGCGCATTACCCCAGGGGATCTGCTTGTTTTCGCAGTCACGATCCCGCTGATGGTTGGCCTGACATTTATGGTCAAGCGAACCCGGTTGGGGCGCGCGATGCGAGCCGTTGCCCAAGATCCAACCGCGGCATCTCTGATGGGTATTCCCGTTGACCGTGTCATCGGCGCAACATTTTTTATCGGGGGCGCGCTTGGCGGTTTCGCAAGCGTCATTTATTCGCTCTATAACAATACGATTGGTTTTCAGATGGGCACGCGCGCGGGAATGGACGCATTCACTGCCGCAGTGCTTGGCGGCATCGGCAGTTTGCCTGGTGCGGTGCTTGGTGGTTTGACAATCGGTTGCGTGCGATCGATGAGCGATCAATATCTGGAAACACGCTGGACAAACACAATCGTCTTCGGCATTCTTGTATTGATTTTGATTTTCCGTCCAAACGGACTTCTTGGCTCGACACGCAGGGAGAAAGTCTGACGATGCGCTGGCGACCAGGTCCCATTTTCATCATTCTTGCCTTGGCTGCGTTCCTGCCACTACTTGATATTGTCTTGCCGCCAAAATTGCAGCTTTGTGAAGCAGTACGCGGCGTGTTTCTGTATGCAATCCTTGCTTTGGGATTGAATGTTGTCACGGGATATGCAGGCCTGTTAAATCTTGGAATCGCCGCATTTATGGCCGTTGGCGCATATGCATTCGGCATTCTCACCTGCGAGATTTATCCATTTCAACTTGGATTCTGGCCTGCGATTGCGCTGACAATTCCTATTGGAGCGTTGGCCGGTTTCATCTTGGGCGCGCCAACGCTTGGATTGCGCGGTGACTATCTCGCCATCGTGACTCTGGGCTTTGGAGAGATTGTCCAAGATGTCTTGAAGAATCTTGATGTGGTGACAAAAGGAACGCAAGGAATCAATCCGCTTCCTGCGCCAAACTTTGGTGGAAGCCAATGGACGGCAGATGATGAATACAAGTGGTACTACTTATTTTTCGCGCTCTTGGTGTTAACGGTGATCGCAGTGCGGAATTTGGAGCGCTCGCGTTTGGGGCGTGCATGGTTCAGTATCCGCGAAGACGAAATTGCCTCGCGCTCGATGGGAATCCGAGTTGAGAAAATCAAGTTGATCGCATTCGCAACTGCCGCGGCGATCGCCGCATTCGCAGGTGGACTTTCGGCGAGTGTCTTAAGTTCCACTGGCGAACCCAGCAATTATGACTTTCAGATTTCTATTCTCGCACTGTGCATTGTGATCGTTGGTGGTATCGGCAGCATCGCAGGAGTGCTTGTCGGAGCGTTGGTCATGGTTGGACTCAATTCGATCGTTCTTGTGAAGGCGACTGCCTGGATGGCTGCGAATGGGATTGGCAGTCAAGGAAATGTCTTACTTTCACCGAATAATTGGAAGTTTCTGATCTTCGGTCTTGCGTTGATCTTGGCTGTGAGATTGAAGCCAAACGGTCTAATCCCACCGCGTATCGAGAGGGCGAAGCAATGAGCGTCCTTCGCGCCGACGGGGTTACCGTCAAATTCGGTGGATTGGTTGCAGTGCAAGATGTGCATTTCACAGTCAATCAAGGCGAGATTTATGCCGTCATCGGCCCCAACGGCGCGGGGAAGACAACACTCTTTAATGCCGTGACCGGAATCTATGCGCCAACAGAAGGTCATGTTGAATTCAATGGGAAAGAGATAGTGGAACCGCTGACTGGTTTGGTCATTTTCAAATTTGTGTGCGCGTTTTTCGCGGTAGGAATTTTCGCTGTCATCGGTCTTAACATCGAAACGATTTGGACTGCGGTGATCATCGACAATTATAAATTTGGTCAGCCATTTCCATGGTCAGTCGCCGCCACCAGCTGGTTCTCAACGATCTGGAGTTTGCCTCTTGTAAAAAACCTCGTGCCACTTTTGGTTGGCGGCGGAATTGGAGCTGGCGCAGCCGCGGTCAGTTGGTCTCGTGGACGTAGTGCGCCAGATCACATCGCGCGATCTGGTGTTGCAAGAACCTTTCAAAACATTCGACTCTTCAACGAGTTGAGTTTGGTACAGAATGTTCTCGTGGGTATGGATTATCGAATGAAAACTGGATTTATGAGCGCGCTTTTTCGGCTTCCAAGGTTCTATCGAGAACGAAGAGAATCCCACGAATCTGCGAAGAAACTGCTCGAATTTGTTGGGCTTGGCGATCGCGCGCAGCAAGCAGCAGGGAGCTTGCCGTATGGATTTCGCCGCAGGCTGGAAATCGCTCGCGCGCTTGCAGGAAAACCAACCATCATCTTGCTTGACGAACCTGCGGCAGGAATGAATCCGTCGGAAGTTGTTGGATTGATGGCGCTCATTCGAAGAGTTCGTGATGTTGGAACAACTGTTGTCTTGATCGAACACCACATGCGATTGGTGATGGGAGTCTCTGACAAAATTCTAGTGCTCCAGTATGGAAAGCAAATTGCTGAAGGAATTCCAGAAGTGATTCGTGTGAATCCAAAAATCATCGAGGCATATCTTGGCTCGGAGGATCACGGATGAGCGAGTCATTGCTGGAGGTTCGAAAACTCCATGCGGGATATGGACCAATCGAGGTCTTGAAGGATGTCTCATTACATCTGGCTGAAGGTGAGATCGTCTCGCTGATTGGATCCAATGGAGCAGGCAAGAGCACAACACTTATGTCGATCAGCCAAGTTGTCGAACCGCGCAGTGGAGATGTTCGCTTCGCTGGCGAGTCGATTCTTGGTCTTCGTCCCGACGAAGTCATCCGCCGCGGTTTGGTTCAAGTTCCAGAAGGTCGTCGTGTCTTTCCCAGAATGACCGTGCTTGAAAATCTAAAGATGGGCGCATATTTGCGGACGGACGCGTCCGCAGTCGAGCATGATCTTGGCAAGGTCTATGAATTGTTCTCGGTTCTGAAGGAACGGGGCAGTCAAATTGCTGGCACGCTTTCGGGCGGCGAACAGCAAATGCTTGCAATCGGCCGCGCTCTTATGACCAAGCCACGACTTCTGATGATGGACGAACCTTCGATGGGAATCGCGCCAATTCTTGTCAGCAAAATTTTCGCGGCGATTCGACAGTTGAATAGTGAAGGTCTGACTGTGTTGCTTGTCGAGCAGAACGCGAGAGCAGCGCTGGGACTTTCAGCACGCGGCTATGTTTTGGAAACAGGCTTGATTGGATTTGCAGGTCCATCAAGTCAACTTCTCAGTGATCCAAGAATTCGAAGCGCATATTTGGGCGACTAAGAGAAGACGCAGGCCAAATCAAATCACCATTCGTCGATTGCGGTCAGATGAACCTCTGGCTTCTTGCGCCGCATATCCAATTCGGACATCTCGTCTGGTCGTTCATCGAATGCCACGCGGTCGACTGAGAAGAATCCTTCAAAGCTCCACTCGGGCATATTTTCTTCGACATGATCATTCACAAGCCGTTCCATTTCTGCCAGGCTTCCCGCAGTCGCCCAGACTGTGATGTATGCGCCTTTCCCACGGCGATCTTGCCGTACCGCAAGAATGATCGCATGCCAGAGCACCATTCCAAGTCGGCGTCCACTTTCATCCACGTTTGCGTCGGGATCAACATCCAACTCCAGTCCCCACGCTTCGCGCAATTGCAGGAGAATTTCGTCCAAGTCTGGACTTTGATCATCTTCGGTGCGCAACACTTCGCGCAATTGCGAAGGAGGTTCAGGTGAATGATCGAGGTCATGCGGCCATGTTTCCAAGACTTCTCGGAGTCCATGTCGAGCGAGCATTTGTTCGACTTCACGCCGCATATTGATCGGCACATTGATCAAGAGACCCTTCCAAGTATCCAAGAAAATTTCGACAAATGGCTGCTCTGCATTCGCGCCAGCTCCGATGGAACCGTCTTCGAGAAGCAGAGGTTCGAAGCGCTTCCAGACTTTCAGAAAGTCATCAGTTGGAATCATTTCTGAACCGAGATAAATATCCAGCGCTCGATACGCATCACGCGAGCCAATCTCGACAATCGGCACAACTTCTCCGGGAAGAAAATCAAACGCATCGCGGATGACCGCGCTCAACCGATCATGGCTGAGCACAATGTGAAACGCATAAGTGTCAGGATCGCCATCATCACCAGGCGTGTATTCGAGCGTGTATCCCTGCTTGGGTGCAGGCAGCGAAATCGGTTCGATCCCAAGGGGGAATTGATATCCCTCTACTTCGGAGCGCTTCAGATCATGGCGTAATTCATACTCGCGCATATTGCCAATGTTACGGGAGAGACCCCTTGAAAAAAACACCTCGTTCATCCGCTGCAGAAAACGCTTTGACGAGCCATGTCCACTCCGCGCAAAGATAAGGAATGCCGCGCTCATCATGGAGAACTCGAATGGATCTGTGCAGCGATTCAGAAAGTGTCGATTGCCACATTCCGTCGCCGCGGTCGCAGAAATATGTTCTGCAACCTGTGGGGCGCTGGCCATAAATTGAACAGAGCTTGCCATCGAGATATGCGCACGCGCCTTGTTGCTGGGCTGCCGTCGCTGACTGTGTGGAAATCTTGCGCCGAGTATTTCTCCATGTCCACGCGGCTTCCAATCCTGTCACTGCAAGCAGATGGTCATGATTTTTGAATTGGCAACAGCGTCCGCTGGCAAGACAAACAGGCCTGTGTATTTCGACGACTGTTGCAGCATGTTCGTGAAGAGCTCGCAGTGCCTCGTCGATCATCGGATCGGCGGAGAGCGTCCACCAAATCCGCATCGTCTCATCTTGCGGTGGATGTTCTGGAAGAAAAGGATTCAACGCAGATCGGTGGGATCACCACGGCGCGGAATGATTGTCAAGATGATCTCGCTCGCGCAAGATTCGAATTTGCTCTATCGGATAGAGCGTGCCATTGTCCATTCCATGACATGGTGTCTTCGCCTTCGCCGTCTTCCAAGCCTTTGGAGTTGTCAGATTCTCCGGCCAAAATGGCCATGTTCTGCACTGTGCAGGGCGTGCGGTATAGACCCCGCAGAGCGCTCGGCCAGGTTGGCTGGTTCGGTCAAGAAAGACGCAATCAAATCCGTGTGGAGTTTCAAATTCGTTGAGCGAGCGTCGATCTGCAATTGCACGCGTGTATTTCGCTGTGAATTCTTCGTCGGTCAACCCCAGAGCGACGGCCATCGCACGACCTTCATCTGCGGTGTACCAGACAGCGCCTGGACCACCAGTGCAACAATTGCCGCACTGTGAACATGAAAAGCGCAGCCCATCCTTGTACCACTCTTGCTTCGAGTTTTGGTTCGAGGATTCCGCATCCGAATTCGTCATAACTTCGATCGTGCTCCGTTGAATTTGTCCGACGCGGGGGAATTACTCCCCGTCGTCGGCCGCTTCAAATGCCGTTGCGTTTCTCGCTTCCAGAATCAATTGTTCCTTCGAGGAATTCGCCGAAATATCCCTACCCGAAAAATCCTTGATTGTTGGAGCCGCACCGATTCGATCTGCTCCAAGAGCTTCGGCCGCCATTGCGGCGGCTTCCATCTCGGCAGCTTCTGTGAATTCTTCACCCGTACTTTCGACGAGTTGCTTGATCACAAGATTGGTATAGATCTCGAAGCCGGTTCCAGCTGGGATGAGATGTCCAAGAAGTACGTTTTCCTTCAAACCAACGAGAGTGTCGACAGCGCCCTTGAGAGCGGCTTCGGTCAGCACCTTGGTGGTCTCCTGGAAACTTGCGCCGGAGAGGAAACTCTCGGATTGCAACGATGCCTTGGTGATTCCCAGCAGGAGTGTTCGTGCGCGTGCAGGCTTTGGCTTGCGAGTCTTGGCGATTGCCTTGCCTGCAAGTTCTGCTTCCGCATTGGCCTGTTTCACTTCGTCCTTTGCGACGAGGCTTCCCTTGACCAATGTTGTCCCGCCAGCATCTTCGATTTTCAACATTGAAGTGAGTGAATCATTGAATCCACGGAAGACATAACGCTCGACGACATCGTTTGGAAGCAGGGTTGTATCCCCGATCTCAACGACGCGAACCTTGCTGAGCATCTGACGCAGAACGACTTCGATGTGCTTGTCAGAAATCGGCACGCCCTGGGCGCGATACACATTCTGCACTTCGGTGAGCATGTATCGATAGAGTTCATCTTCGCCCTTGATGCCAAGGATTTCAGATGGCGTGAGCGCGCCTTCAGTCAGAGCATCTCCGGCTTCGACATTGTCGCCTGAGTGGACCAAGAGTCGCTTGCCTTGAAGCACATAGTGATCTTCAGCAAGTTCTTCTTTCGCTCCTTCAGCGTGGATTCGGATTGTCATCTTTCCACGACGCTCATTTGGAAGCAATTCAATGCGACCAGAAATTCGTGCCAACACCGCAGGATCGCGCGGAATGCGCGCTTCGAAGATTTCCGTCACACGGGGGAGTCCACCGACGATGTCTGCGGATCGAGCCGTTCCCTTTGGAGTGAACGCAATTCTCTGACCTGCTTCAATGACCTGTCCGTCCTTGACTTCGATGTGCGCCTTCGCTGGAAGATGGTGAAGATCGAGAACCTTGCCGGATTCGTCTTCAATCGTCAAGCGCGGATGCTTTTCACCCTTGTGCTCGATGACAACCATTTCGTCCTTGTTTGCCTTGCGTTCAATGCGAACAGTTTCGCCTTCTTGAATATCTCGGAAGTGAATTTTTCCACTCTTTTCAGCAAGAATTGGTGAAACGTGCACGTCCCATTCAAGAACAGCATGACCCTTCTTCACTTGATCGCCGGGATTCGACAACAAGATGGCGCCGTATGGAACTTTATACTTCTCAAGTTCGCGACCCTTCGCATCAAGCACGCGGACTTCTCCAGTCTTGCGCAAAGCGATTCGGTATGGAACTGCCGCGGCAGTGACTTTCGCTTCGCCGCAATCGACATATTCGATCGTTCCAGCTTGCGTGACCTTCCACTGATTTTCCGTTGTGGCACTGACGGCGATTCCACCTGTGTGGAAAGTGCGCATCGTGAGCTGAGTTCCAGGCTCGCCGATGGACTGCGCCGCAATGATTCCAACTGCAAGACCTTCTTCAACCAACTTGCCAGTGGACATATCCATTCCGTAGCAGGTTGCGCAGACGCCGCGAGGCGTTTGGCAGGTGAGCGGGCTTCGCACATAGACAGTTCGTACGCCGAGATCTTCGATGAGTCGAGCCTTCTCAACTGTGATGATCTCGTTGCGTCCCACGATCGTTCGGTCCGTTCGTGGATCGACGATGTTCTCGCAACTTGTACGGCCCTTGAGCACGTCACGCAACGGAACATCGACTTCTTCGCCTTTGTAAACAGCTTCTTTAGCGATGCCGCGAGTTTGCTTGCAATCGTGCTCGATCACCACGACGGACTGTGCAACGTCGCACAGTTTTCGCGTGAGATAGCCCGAATCTGCAGTCTTGAGCGCAGTATCGGAAAGACCCTTACGCGCACCGTGTGTCGAGGAGAAATACTCAATGACGGACAATCCTTCGCGGAAGTTCGACTTGATCGGTGTTTCCATAATCTCGCCACTCGGCTTCGCCATCTGTCCGCGCATACCGGCCAGCTGCTGCATCTGAGTTTTGTTTCCTCGAGCGCCGGAGTCCATGAACAAGAACACGGGATTGAGGTATCGAGCAGATGGACTTGCGGGAGAAGGGGATCCTGGAACATTTCCAGCGACATGCTTCGTTCCAGCAACTTGATTTCGTCGATCGGTCTTGAGCGATTCCAACACCATCGCAGAAAGTCCATCGCGACACTTCGACCAAGCATCCATCACGCGATTTCGTCGTTCGTCATCGGTGGTGTTGCCGTCGTCATAATCCTTGCGAGCCTGATCAACCTTCTTCTGACTTTCAGCGATCAGTTTTTCCTTGTTTTCAGGAATGTGCAGATCGGTGATGCCGAATGAAAGTCCACTGGTTGTACTGGCCTTGAATCCAGTTTCCTTCAGCGCATCGAGCAACTCGATGGTCGCAGCTTTTCCGCGACGAGCGAATGTGTCGTCGATGACGCGAGCTGCGCCCTTCTTGCCAAGAGCGCAGTTGTAAAACGGCATTCCTTGAGCAAGAATTTCGGAGAAGATGATGCGTCCGACTGTCGTTCGGATACGGCGATGCGCTGGGGCTGGAACAGCGGCATCGTTTGCGCCATTGATGACCTCGGCGAATCGATCAAGTCGAACATCCGCCCATTCGTGAACGCCAATCTTGCGAAGTTCATGCGCCAAGAGGAGTTCGTTGACGCTTGAGAAAGTCGGAACCTTCGAGCGTTTTCCTGGTTGATCGACTGGTTGTTCGATCGGAGCGGCAGTCAAGAAATAGACGCCCATCACGATGTCCTGAGAAGGACTGACGATGGGATTTCCGTTCGCTGGGCTGAAAATGTTGTGCGTGCTCATCATCAGCACGGAAGCTTCGACTTGCGCTTCGAGAGAGAGCGGCAAATGCACCGCCATCTGATCGCCGTCAAAGTCCGCGTTGTATGCCGCACAAACAAGAGGATGAACCTTGATCGCATTTCCTTCGACGAGCACTGGCTCGAAAGCTTGGATACCCATTCGATGGAGTGTTGGAGCACGATTCAAGAGCACTGGATGATTCTTGGTGACTTGTTCGAGAATGTCCCAGACTTCAGGAGCTCGACGCTCAAGCATGCGCTTGGCACTCTTGATCGTGTCTGCAAGGCCATGTTCCTTCAGCTTGCGGATAATGAAAGGTTGAAACAATTCGAGAGCGATCTTCTTTGGAAGTCCGCACTGCCAGAGTTTCAATTCTGGTCCGACGACGATGACCGACCGCGCCGAATAATCGACGCGCTTGCCGAGTAGATTTTCGCGGAATCGACCTTGCTTGCCTTTGATCATGTCCGTGATGGACTTCAGCGGTCGATTGCTCGAGCCGAGCACTGGTCGTCTGCATCGACCGTTGTCAAACAACGCATCAACAGCTTGTTGCAACATTCGCTTTTCGTTGCGGATGATGACTTCTGGCGCGTTGAGATCCATCAACTTCTTCAATCGATTGTTTCGGTTGATGATGCGTCGATAGAGGTCGTTCAGATCGCTGGTGGCGAAGTTGCCGCTCTGAAGCAGAACGAGAGGACGAAGTTGCGGCGGGATCACGGGGATCACGTCGAGAACCATCCATTGCGGTTCGTTGGAAGATCCACGAATCTGTTCGACCAATTTCAGTCGCTTCGAAAGATCCTTCGCCTTCTGCTTGCTCTTTGTCTCATTCAATTCCAAACGAATTTCCGCAGCGATTGCATGAAGGTCGAGCAGGTCAGGGGAGAGGAGTTCGCGAATTGCTTCAGCGCCCATCATGGCGGTGAACTTGCTGCCGTGCTTCGCGACCATTTCGCGATATTCATCGTCGGTCAAGACTTGCTTGAATTCAAGATCCGTCGAACCTGGATCGGTGACAACATAATCCTGGAAGTAGACGACCTTTTCAATGTCGCCAGTTCGCATACCAAGCAGAGTTCCGAGTCGACTTGGAAGAGCCTTGAAGAACCAGATGTGAACTGCAGGCGCAGCGAGATTGATGTGTCCCATACGCTTGCGTCGCACACGCGAATGAGTGACCTTCACTCCACAACGGTCGCAGATGATTCCTTTGTACTTCGTTCCCTTGTACTTGCCGCAGGCGCATTCATAATCACGCTCTGGTCCGAAGATCCGCTCGCAGAACAGACCGTCCCGCTCGGGTCGGTATGTTCGATAGTTGATGGTTTCAGGTTTCTTGACTTCGCCGAAGCTCCAGCTTCGGATGTCATTTGGGCTCGCAAGTTGAATGCGAACTGCGCCGTAGTCATTCACACGATCGAAAACGCTTTCTGCCATGCTGTTCATAGTGGATCTTTCGAATAAGGAGTCAGAGTCTGAATCAGAACAAATCAGAACGAATCAAACGAATCACACAACTCAGAGAATCGGCGCGGTCGCTTCGCCGCCAACCTTTTCAAGCTGAATGTTGAGACACAATCCCTTGATTTCTTGGCACAACACATCGAAGACCACAGGCATTCCTGCCTGCAGGGTGTTGTCGCCCTTCACCATCGACTCATAGATCTTCTGGCGACCTTCGGTATCGTCGCTCTTGACTGTCAGAAGTTCTTGGAGCACATATGCCGCGCCGTACGCTTCAAGCGCCCAGACTTCCAATTCGCCGAATCGCTGGCCACCTGTGCGAGCCTTGCCGCCGAGAGGTTGCTGAGTGATGAGGCTGTATGGTCCGGTGGATCGCGCGTGAATCTTGTCGTCCACCAAGTGGTGGAGTTTCAAGAGATACATATATCCAACTGATGTGCGTTGGTTGAACGCTTCGCCGGTTCGACCGTCGTAGAGTTGAACCTTGCCGTCTTCCGGCATCAAGGCGAGCAATTCGTTTGAACGACCAGGATTTTCTCCGCTCTTCTCGAACGAAGCAACGCGTTGATTGACGTGCGTATTCGCTTCACGAATTGCGTCGAAAATTTCCGACTCCTTCGCGCCGTCGAACACCGGAGTGATTGCTTGGAAACCCAAGATGCGTGCAGCCCATCCAAGATGTGTTTCCAGAATCTGTCCGACATTCATACGACTTGGTACGCCGAGGGGATTGAGAAGAACTTCAACTGGAGTTCCGTCTTCCATAAACGGCATGTCCGCTTCGGGAACGATTCGGGCGATGACGCCCTTGTTTCCGTGGCGTCCGGCCATCTTGTCGCCGACCGACAATTGTCGCTTGGTCGCAAGATAGACCTTGACCATTTCAAGAACTCCCGATGGAAGTTCGTCGCCGCGCTTCATGTGGTTGACTCGTCGTTCCTTCTCGCGAAGAAGTTTCTGGATACGAGGCCAGAATTGTCCATAGGTGACCATCGCTTGATCGCGTGATTCCTTGGAGCCTTTGATCCACTTCTCGCTGAAGCCATCAATCTGTTCGAGGATGACGTCTGGAATATCGCTCGCACCGATCTTCTGTCGGGTGGAAGGATCGACCATTTCAGTTCCGATGATGCGATTGATTTCGCTTGCCATCTGGCGGAAAAGTTGAATTGCTTTCACATCCATCGACTGTTCGAAAGTGGAAATTTGCTTCTTGAGCAATTTCTTCTGTTCGTCCGTTTGATGTTGGCGTCGGCTGAAACTTTTCGTTCCGATGACAACACCTTCTGTTCCTGCTGGAACATCAAGAGAGTCATTCTTCACGTCTTCTCCTGCGCGTCCGAAGATCGCATGGAGAAGTTTTTCTTCCGGTGACAATTCGCTCTTGGACTTTGGGCTGACCTTGCCGACGAGAATGTCGCCTGGCATCACGCGAGCACCAACACGAATCACGCCGTGCTCATCCAAATTGCGAAGAGCACTTTCAGAAACGTTTGGGATATCCGCGGTGAACTCCTGACGGCCTAGTTTCGTCTCGCGCACTTCAACATCGAATGATTCGATATGAATTGAAGTGAACGTATCGTCTTTGACCAGCCGTTCGCTGATCACGATTGCATCTTCGAAGTTGTATCCGTCGAAGGTGTTGAATGCCACAAGGACATTCTTTCCGATAGCGAGCTCGCCTTGGCTGGTGCTCGCGCCGTCCGCGAGAATTTCTCCAGCTTTGACTTTCTGC
>SXGT01047525.1_pt1 | contig 43809 bp, 39 predicted proteins | sample 3176221 | NCBI WGS metagenome assembly SXGT01 (sample SAMN11356862, study PRJNA531348) | freshwater metagenome | isolation source: freshwater sample F1-120 | place: China: Fuxian Lake, Yuxi | collected 2017-12-25
AGAACCGCGAGAATTGTGGTGAGTCTCGATGACTCGACCCACCCTACGCTTGGAAAACATCCCAAAGGTGTTGTGAGCGATTCGCCGCTGTATTTTCGCGTAGTCGCTTCGTATTCTGTTCCGTCCTTCCGCTCGCCAAAGCTGCTGGGAGACGGCTTTTCGAGATTCACTTTTCTTCCACACCATGCTGTTCAAGCCACAGCGAAAATCGGCTCAGGAGTTGATCGTGTTTCAGTCTGTTGCCATCGTCGGGGCCACTGGGGCCGTGGGTCGGATCATGTGTCAGTTGCTCGAGGAACGCGCCTACCAAGCCGGCAGTTTTACGTTCCTCTCGTCGAAGCGGAGTGCTGGCACGAAGCTGACGTTTCAGGGCAAGGAATACACGGTTCAAGAACTGACGAAGGACTCGTTCAAGGGACACGATCTGGTCATAGGCAGCACGCCGGATGAGACAGCTGGCGATTACTTTCCGGCGGCGGTCGAAGCTGGCTGCCTCGTCATCGACGAGTCCGGTTTCTTCCGTATGAAGCCCGAAGTGCCGCTCGTCATCCCGGAAATCAATCCGCAAGACGCGCTCGCGCTGTTGAAGGCCGGACGCGGGATCATCTCCAGCCCGAACTGCTCGACCACGCAGATGGTCATCGCACTGAAGCCACTGCACGATGCGGCTCGCGTGACGCGGTGTATCGTCAGCACCTACCAAGCCGTCAGCGGAGCCGGCTTGCAAGGCTCGGTCGATCTCTTCGAGGGAACCAAGGCCAGCCTCGCCAGCGGCGAGTATGCGTACTCGGCGTTCAAGCACGCGATCGCGTTCAACGCCATCCCGCAGATCGGCGGCCCGAAGGAAGAGGGCTACACCAGCGAAGAGATGAAGATGGTTTACGAGACTCGGAAGATTCTCGGCGACCAGTCAATCCAGATCTCCGCGACGTGCATCCGCATTCCGGTCGCCAACTGCCACAGTGAGACCATCTGGGTGGAAACCGAACGCCCGGTCTCACCCGAGGAAGCTCGCAAGCTGTTCGAATCGTTCCCCGGCATTGTGGTGCTCGACGATCTGGCGAACGGCCAATACCCGATGCCGATGCACTGCTCCGGTCGCGACGAAGTCTTCATCGGCCGCATCCGCCGAGATCTCTCGCACCCCAACGGTCTCACCTTCTGGTGTGTCAGCGACAACCTGCGAAAAGGTGCTGCAACCAACGCGGTGCAGATCGCAGAGCTGCTGGCAAACCACAAGGGATGATTACTGAGGGAAACTGAAACCTTGGCGTTGGCACCAAGATTTGTGCGCGTGCGAGATGGCACTGGTCCAATTCGTTAGCCAATGATTTCTCCGAGGGCAGGCCGTGTCCTTCGGTGGCGGTTGAGTAGAAGCGGTTGCAAAATTTAGCACGACGCGCAAGCGAGTGGTCAAAACGTCGGACAATCAACCACTCGCTCGCGCGTCGTGCTGGGTTTGAAACTGCCTCTAGCATTTCCCGCCAATCGTTCCATCGCGGTCGCGTGTCGGCCGAACAATCCACGCGATTCCATCACTTCGATTGCGGCGCGGAGTCGCTTGCGGGGGCCGCTGGTGCCATCGTCGGTGCGACGAACGGAGTCGTCGGAGAGTTCTTCTCACCCGACGTCTCCAGCGCCGCTTGCATCCGGTCCAGCAGCATGATCTTTTGCCAAATGTTGCGTGTGAGTCCGTTGGTCAGCGATGTGATCTCGTCGACGGCATCCAAGGCGACGGCATCAGGAAACTCTTGCACGTAGATCGCAGCGGTCTTGCTGATTATCGACAGCATTTCGCTGGAGTAGTCGAGATACCGGCCCAGTTCGAACGGCGTCAGCGTCCGTTCGGGGGACGAGGGAGTGGGTGGTCCCCCCAGCAGCAGCGGTTCCGGATCTTTGGTGAGTTGGTGCATATCGACGATGTGCGCCATCGACCGCAGTTCGTGCAGTGCTTTGAGTGCCTGGCGGCGCTTGAAACGCAATTCCCAAGAGAACACGAACAGACTCATCGCACCGATCGCGGCGAGACATGAAATCAGGCCATCCATGGTTTGAGCAAAACCGCTCACCTTGTAGATATCGTCGCTGGGCTGCACTCTCCACGCGAACCACGTCGCCAGGGCGAGTCCGCTGGTCACCAAGAGACACTGCACGACTCGCAACGGAATGTTCGGGCGGCTGATGTGATGCGCCCGCTCGGCGGCTTCACGAGCCATGACGGTCAGTTCGGCCGCAACTTCACGCAAACTGGCGTCCGGAAAACGCTCAGTGATGCGCTTTTCGAGAAGCTCGACGGTTCCGACAACCATCTCGGGTTGCAGGCTGCGAAAGCGTTTGGGCATGAATGAAACCTGTTACGCCTTGCGGACGATGATGCGGTTGCCGGTGACTTCAGTGACGACGATCTTCTGGCCGGGGTCGATGAAGTCCCCTTGGCTCTGCACATCAAAGACTTGCTCGCCGAAGCGAGCTTTGCCGGCGGGCCGAAGTGTTGTGAACGCATCGCCCTCTTGATTCAGCAACCATTCGAATCCAGCAGTCAGCGTACCTCCCAGCATATCCGGACGGAGACGCGGAGCATCGACATCCGCCCCGGTCGGATCGGGCGGGGACAGAATCAAGTGCTTCAAGAACGGCATCTGCGGCAGATAGCGACTGATGAGCATCGTCACGCCGATGACGCTGACCAGCGCGACGCTCAGCGTGCCCAGCGACTTGGTCATCTGAGTCATCTCGGAACTGGTTGTCGGGAGCACGAATGTTTGGCTGGCCAACACCAACGACGCCAAGATCGCCAATACTCCGGAGATGCCAAAGATGCCGAAGCCGGGAACGACAAAAATCTCCATCAGAATCAGGCCGACGCCGAACAGAAACAGCACGATCTCCAACACGTCGGCCGTGCCTCCCAGGAAATGGCTCCAGAAGAACAGCATGAAGCAGAACGCCGACGCAATGCCGCAGAACGACGTCATCGTGTGCAGTTCCAGATAGATCAGCACGCTGCCAGCCAGCAGCAACAGGATCGTCATCCCCGGCGTGTTGAGCGTCCAGACAAGCGTATCGACCCAGGTGCGGCCGACCGCTTGCGGGATCTCCCCTTCTGGGATTCCCAGCCGCTGCCGCAATTCGTCTTCGTCGGCGACTGGAGCTAAGGCCAGCTTGAGTTCGAAGGAACGCAGGCCATCCACGATCAGAAGGTTTTCCCCTTGGCATTCCGGAACGACGCGACCTTTGATCCATTCACCGTTCGAGATGGCGATCTCTTCGTCGCTCATAAACGAGACGCGGCCGTTTTCGCGATGCGTCACCTGGAAGACATCCAGGTCTTTGTCGGCCATCGCCTGGCAGAGACCGGGCGGGCGGCCCTTTCGTTCGGCGAGCTTCTTCAATTCTGTTCGCAGAAAACTGACATCACCTTCGCCCGCTTTCTCAAGTTGCCGTCCGGGTCGGTTCGAAACTGGCGTGGCGTCACCAATCGTCGCGCTATTTTGCAGAATGATCTCGTCGCAACCCAAGGCAACGATCGCCGCGCCGCTGTGAGCTGACTTCGGAATATACGCGACTGTCCGAATCTTCTTGCTGTCGAGATCCGCGATCGCGTTGGCAATCGACAGGCTTGGTCCGAGTTCACCACCGGGAGAGTCGATCTCGAACAGGATCAGATTGACGTTTGAGGATCTCACGCGGCGAATTTCTCGCTCGACAAAACCTTCCAAGACCGACTCGATGGTTTCATCGATCCGGATGCGGACGACGCGCGGGGTTTCTCCAGCGGTCGCGTTCTCGCGCAGGAACTCGCGCGGGAAGTTGTAGAGATCGGCCAAATCGGTGCGAAGTTCCGCCGTCTGCGAAACAAGCACATCCAGTGCTCTGGCGCGGCGGCCGGAAAACGAGCCCAATTCCCCGGCCTCTTTGATCGTGATCACGTCCTGCACGACGACTTTGTTGTCGAGCAACCGTCGATGATCGTCCGAGGTCAGGACGCGGCTTTCGGAACCCTTGCGTCCATCCGCGTCAGCCTCGAGCTTGACCTTCAGCACCGTCTTCTGCGGGTCCATCAAACCGACGACGAGCCCGGAGCTCAACTTGGGATTCAATCGCTTCTCGACCAGAGATAGCACGAACTGTTGCTCTTCCGCGTCCAACGCTTTGCCGCGTCCGATGTCCCCCAGTTCGGCATCCGGGTGCATCACGATTTCTTTGCAGGCCAAGGCGAGGATCACGTTGTAGCCATCGATCCGCTTCTTGTCTTTCGGTTCCGGAATCCACGCGATGGTCCGCAACGAACCGAACTTCGCCGAGGTCAGTTCCTTCGCCAGATCGCGAAGCGATCCGAAGCGACTCGTTCCCGGACCAATCTCCAGAATCAAGATGGCCGAGCGGCCCTCTTGTTCGCCTTGCTGCTGCACCTTCCTCGCGGCATTCAGCACTTTGGCTTGGACGGCGTCACTGACGGGGCTGCCCACGCTCAGATACATCGCCAAAGGCGACTTCATGGCGGCCGGGGCGGGAGGGTCATTGGACTCTTCGGAACGGAGCGTCCGCGCCCACGGGCTAGGGCCGAGCAAACCAATGCTCAACAGCCAAATGCTCATCCCACTGAGAACACGAAGCCATTGCACGATGTATCTCCGACAAACCTCAGCCCGGTGATCATCCGGCGGTGTGAATTATAGGTCCGTCCAAAAATGACCGTCAAATCGCGGTAGCGAAGGTGATACCAGCCTAACGCAGCGAAGCCGCAACCCGTAGGTTGGGGCTCTGTCCCGATCTGGCCGGGACGGAGTCCCAACCTGCGAATGGCGAACCGTCAACAGCCGGTGATTCGCCCGGTAACGTGAATACTTGCCAAACCGACTCTGCTTGCGGCGAGGCCGTTTCAGGTCGTGACGGTCATCCGCCAGTGAGCCATTCAAATCGACGGCGACCGGCGATCGGACCCGGCATGTCCCCCGCACTCGGTCAATTGTGGTGTAGATTACCCCGCAGCGAAACCGTTTGTTGGGGCACTTTGGTTCCCGCAACGTCCGCACAATCGGCATGATTGTTAAAACCTGATTGACGCTCTTCGATGACGACGATTAGCATCACTCAGGAATTCCTCCCAAGTTCCGGAGCAATTCCTAGAGATGCGGCGACGATTGCCGTGAACTGCGATCAGCCGTTTGGCAATTGACTCCGTTCTCGTCCGCCCTTCGTTCTCATTCAAAGGATGTCAACATGCTGCCACGCCAACGCCGCCGTGGATTCACCCTCATCGAATTGCTGGTCGTGATTTTCATCATTGCGATCTTGATCGCGATTCTGTTGCCCGCTGTGCAACAAGCGCGCGAGGCGGCTCGCCGCTCGCAGTGCCAGAACAACCTTAAGCAGATCGGTTTGGCGCTGCACAACTATCACAACATCCATAAGACATTTCCCCCGGGGTCCATCAATACGCTCTTCACGAACATCACCCCGTCCACGGCGCAGCGTCAGACAAACCCGGTTGAAGCCGGGCAGATGAACTCGACCTTGTTGGGGTATCACGGCACGAGCTGGATGCTGCATATCCTGCCGCAGATGGACTACAAGACCGTCAGCACGAATTGGCTTTATACGCTGAATGTCTACGACAACGGCATGACGAACAGCACGGTCTTCAATCCCTTCCGCCCGGCACACACCGATGTTGCTGGTTTCTATTGCCCGACTCGTCGCGCCGATATGAATCTCGGAAAATTGTCCTATGTCAAACGTCCCGATAGCGCCAATCCCATGCCGGGTGGCGCAGGCGGGCTGTGGACCAAAGGCGGCAACGACTACAGCGGTTGTGCCGGACGAGGTCTGCTTTTCAATGACATGGCGATGGGTGTGTCGGGCCGTCCTATGTACGCGCTATTGCCCGATCAAATCCAAAACGATCTGCTTCAAGTGTACACGCCATCGCCGATCAACCGCGGAGTGTTCTACGCGAACAGCAAAACTCGCATCGCGGACATTTCGGACGGCACCAGCCAATCCTTCATGGTGGGCGAGGCCGCCCGATTGAATCATGCCACGAACATCCTGCAGCAAAGCAACGACGGTTGGGCGTGGGGCGGTGCCGCGACGTTGTTCACCACCCGCAACGGACTGAACAAGGGCCTGCACTACGACGCCCCCGCCAGCGATCATGAAAGCGGGGCATTTTTTGCGTACGCGGACGGTCGGGTTAGCTTCGTCAATCAGAACTTGAATCTTAATACCTTTTTCCTGCTTTCCAGCATCAGCGACGGGCTGACAGTGGAAGATGCTGAGTGAGTATTTAGACGGGCAACTGAGTCGTGCCCTGTCTCTGCGGAAACCTCATGGAGGCAGCTTTCGAAACGTGACGTTGCGAGAGCTGCCTCTTAGTCTTGGCCGCCGCGACTTATTGGGAGCCGGGCTGATGTCGATTCGCTTCGAATGTGAGCAATGCGGATCGGTCCTGAAGATCAAAGAAGATCTAGCGGGCAAGCCCGGAAAGTGCCCGAAGTGCAAGACCGCCTTCACCGTTCCCGCCTCGGAAGGCGCAGCCGACAGTTCTGGAGAGATCGCCACCACAAGGGACTCAGGCGACGCCGAACCCATGCTGGCCATGACAAAACCCGGGAACGCGAACGACGACTTTGATCTGGATGCCTTTCTGTTGGACGAAGACGAAGCCAAGCCAAAAACAGCGAAGACTCGTTCGAGCAAGTCACGCCGCGATGACGACAATTCCGACCATTCGGAAAGTGGCGGCTCTGGTAGTCAGTCCAAAAAGGCCAACAAAGCAGAGGAGGGTGAGAGCTTCTCGATCAGCCGTGGACCGGACTCTCCAGACAAACGTCCGAAGCAGACATCGCTGCCGGACGACGACGAGGCCGATGAGCCACCGACTCCGTCGCGACGCCCACCGGGGACGAATCCCAATGCCCCCGCATCCAACATCGCCAGCGATTTGCTGTCGAAGTCCGCCAAGAAAGGCAAGAAGACTTCGTGGACTGAAATCGGATCGGAAAAGCGCGAAGAAGACCAGTTCGACTGGGAAGGCTTTCGCCGCGAAGTCCTCAAGAAGGCGCTCCCCTTGGTCGTCGGCGGAGTTGTCCTGTGCTGGGGACTGTTCAAATTGGTCAACTCCTCGATGAGTTCGAAGACGTTTGTGCCACCGCTGGGGCAAGTGACCGGAATGTTGACAATCAATGCGAAGCCTTTGGTGGGGGCGGAAGTCTGGTTCCATCCTGGGGTGAAATCCATTGAGAAGGATGGCAAGAAGCACCCAGTCAGTTCGTCGATGGGGATCACGGACGCTGTCGGACGATACGAGTTGACTTATGTTGGCGACTTGAAGGGCGCGGTCGTCGGCGAATGTCGTGTCCAGATCGTTGCCGCAGGACGGCAAGATGTCGCAGCGCAGTATTTGGGATTCAAGGCGACGGCGACCCAAACGGTCAAGAAGGGCAAGCAAAGCATCGACTTGGAACTCTCCAAATGACGAGCCAAGTCATGCAGGCTGAGACGACGCTCCCTGTTCGGTGGAATCACGCGGAAAGTGAGTCTTCGAGCGCCGGCCGGGGGTGGCTGTTCGCGTGGCTGCTGATGCTTCTTCCCGCGTGCAGCTCAACAACAGATCTCGCCAGTGAGAGACACGCAAAGGCGGTCAAGGCGCTGATCGATCTCGGAGCGGAAGTTCGCGATGTCCAAGACGAAGTCTCTCACGACCGCGGGACGTACGTGTTTCTGTTTCCTGAGCATTTCACGCACGATGGAAAGGTGCAAAACGAAGTGCTGATCCTGATCCGCGAGATTCAAGTGTTGTTCCTGGATGTGTCCGATACCCCCCTCAAGGACGAGGCCCTGCCGGAATTGGCACGCATGCCCAATCTGCAAGTGCTCAACGTCACGCGCACGCGGATGACCGATCACGGCTTGAAGTTGGTCGCGGTGTCGCGCGACATTCGGTTGCTCAAGTTGAATCGCACGCGCATCACCGACGACGGACTCGCGTGTCTCGTCGAGATGCCGTCACTGCGCCTGATTTATCTGGGCGATACGACACTGACGGACGCGGCGTTGCCACATCTCGCCAAGCTGCCGCAGTTGGAAGCCATCAAGCTGTCCCGTCTGCCGATCACGGACGATGGCCTGCAGTCGCTCAAAGAATTGCCCCGACTTCGATTTCTGGGGCTCGACGGCACGTCTGTCACGGATGCGGGACTGCAACATCTCGAATTGCTCCCCAAACTGACTTACCTCGACGTGCAAAACACCGCTGTCAGCCAAAAGGCCGTCGAAGAATTTCGCAAGCGGCATCGCCAATGCCATCTGGAATACTGATGGCGAGACGGCAGTCGCTGTTCTCGTTACTTCGCCCAACTGACTGGGTCGCTGCGAAAGCACTGTCGCAGCAGTTCAAACAAGGTCGCTGACTGCGAACGCATGCGATCAGGACGTTCGAAGAAGCACTCGGTGGCGACGCAAAAAAACTCTTCGGGATTCTCAGCCGCGTAATCGTCCAACAACGAACGACGGCCGCGATCCGAGTCACGGACTTGGCGTGCGAACTCTCGCTGAAATGCTTCGAGCCACGGCTCGCCCTGATTCGTCTGAGCGGTTGGGAACCAGCCGGCCAGCAATTCGTGCAACACATGAGCGAACTCGTGCAGCACGACGTTCGTCCCCGGAGGTACAATGTGTTCGGCGGTCGGCACTTCGCTCCAAACGAGGATGACTGTCCCGCTCTCGAACCATGACTCGCCGAGATGTTCGTCCTCGACATCGTCCTCGAGCTGCTGCATCCAATCGCCGTGCGAGTAATCGACACCTTCAACGCCGATCCGCGCCCGCTGACCCTGATAGGGTGTCGGATGCACCAGCACATGCCGCACGCGGCTCAGCCATTCGTCATCGAATCCGAGCACCGTCAGCGTCGCATACGCGGCGATGACGACGCGGACTTCCTCGGTGACTTCAAAGCCTCGGCAACCCTCCCAACAGGTCGCCCTCACGAAGAACTGAATCCGCTGCCGCCATTTCGCGGTGAGTTCGGCCGACATTCGTTCGGCTTGTTTCACATGCTTTCGCAGCGTTTCTTCCCACGCTGCCGGAAACGGCTCCGCCAGCCAGCGACGACGGTGACGCTCTCGCAGCCAACCGAACATCTCGCGCTCCCAAAACTAATTCGGCCAGACAATGCGACCGGGGGTTGTCACCCGAATGCTGTAGAGCACACCGCCGCCTGTGACAAACAGCGTCTTGCGGTCCTCGCCACCGAACGCGCAGTTGGTGACTTCGTCGGTCGGCACCGGCAGAAAATCGAGCAACTCGCCGCTGCTTGGATCGAGCACGTAGATCCCCGCTTTGACATTCTCGGCCGGCTCGAACGGAGGATTTGGCTTGTTGAGTCCGCCCGCCACGAACAGCCGCCCTTTCTGATCCTGTTTGAGTCCATCAGGGCCGCGGCCTTTGCCCCAATCTCGTAGCAGCTTCTTGGAGGCGAGATCGACAGTGCCATCCGTACGCAGATCGAACCGCCATAAATTGCGCGCGCCATCGTGCGAGTCGTTGTTGTTATCAGCGACGAACAGAGTCCGATCATCCGACGAGACGAGCAATCCATTCGGACGATCGAGCTCTCGGCCGATGATGCGTGTCACCTTGGACTCGCCGCCGGTCACTTCGGGCGGGTCGATGCGATAGACCCCTTCGATCGTGCGGCCTTGATCGTCGCGAAGCTGCATGTCGTCACGGCTGCCGTAGCGCGGATCAGAGAAATAGATTCGGCCGCGCGAGTCCACGGTGATGTCATTCGGCTGATTGTATTTCTTGCCGAGATAGTTGTCGGTCAGGATCGTGAGCTTCCCATCGGTATCCAAGCGGGTGACTCGCCGCAATTTCGGCTCACACGCGAGCAGCCGTCCCTGCCGATCAAACAGTAACCCATTCGTGCCGGCATCTTCGCGATGGATGACCGACTTCCCCTCGCGAGTCAGCCGCATGATGTGCCCTTTGCCGCTGGAAAGGACGCCGAGTTGCGGATGCCAGGCCGGTCCTTCGCCACCGGCACCAGCTCCGGCTTCGACTTTCAGTTTGGCTTCCGGCGCAAAGATCGGATCGGCGGCAGCCACGGCAGACGCGAATCCAAACAGGCTCACCAGAAAACATCCCAGCGTGTGTCGCATGTCTTCTCCCGTGATTTTGGAGTGATCAAAACAATGGCCCGGCGTCTCGGAAGGCCGCCGGGCCATTTGAGGGTCGTGCTTGGTCCTGTGAAGTTATCTCGGCCGCGGGTTGCTGCGATTACCGCCGTTTTGATTTCCGTAGCCGTTGCCACCCTGCTGCATCCGCTGCTGTATTTGTTGTTGAGCCTGAATCGAGGCTCGCTGATTGGAGAGGGCCTGCATGGCGGAGCGAATCCGATTCGCCGCACCCTCGGCCTGATCAAGGTCCGCTTTGGCTTTCTTCAGGTCGTCGCGCGATCGCTGAAACGCGACCTTCGCGGAACTGAGCGCCGGATCGGTCTCGATTGATTCGGCCTTTTTCTTGGAGGCAGTGCCAAGTTCGGCGGTGGCCTCTTTGATCTTCTGATTCAACTCTTTGGCTTCCGAGTTGTCAGCCATCACCACGTCTTCAATTGTCTTGCGGCTCTTGTCCGCATCGGCCACCTTCTTGGAGAGCGCTTTGCGCGTGTCGGCCGAGGCACCCGCGCCGCTGTTGGCCTTCTGTTCGGCGACCGCATCTTCGTGAACCTTGACCGCCTTTTGATAGCCTTCGTTCTCGGCCTTGAGCATTTCGATCACTTTCTTGCGTACCTCAGCCAACTCGTCGCGAAGCGATTCCAGTTTGTCTTTGGCGACTTTCAACTCCGGCAAGTTCTTGGCTTCCTCTTCCGCGTTCTTCTTGGCCTGAGCCAACTCGCGCATGTTTTGTTTGTGTACACCGTCGACCTTCTGCCATTCGCCACGAACTTCCGTCGCGTTCTCGGCCGCTTCCTGAAACGCGCGCTCTCCCTCTTGAAGTTGCTGGCCAATTTGCTGGAGCGTCTGCTGCACGGCCTGCTGATTCTGCTGGCCTCCGCCAATGCCGATTTGCACGCCTCCCTGCCCACCACGACCGCCCCCCCCACGCCCCTGAGCACTTGCCTGATCGACGCTGCCGAAAATCAGCAAGGCCGCGATCAACGTCAGATTCGAGAGTTTTGAAGTTCGCATGGGAGCACCCTTTCTGCACCGGACCCGCTCACCGGGATAATTTCAACCTTTGGCACGACGCGCCAGCGAGTGGCCTGAGTGAGCGGCGTGCTGTCAGATCACTCGCTGGCGCGTCGTGCTAAAGTCATTCTAAACCAGATCGGCCGAATTCTATCGGTCGCTTTGCCAATTTCGACAGGTGAAGTCCGGCGAACCCGCATCGCGGGTTACAAAGACTCAAAGGTTTGCCTGGGCTACTTGTCTTTGTCGCGGATTTTCTCGTGGCACTTGTTGCAGGCATCGTTGGCGGAGGTGAAGTGCTCGGTAGCCTTAGCCGTGTCCTTGGTTCGAACCGCCTTGGCCATCGCGGTCATTTCGGTGCGGTACTTGACCGCGAGTTCCCTCCACAACGGCAGTTGGGCCGGGTCTTTGACTTCGTGCGTGTCGACTTCCATGGCCAGTGCGAGGATCGCCAGCGTCGTGCAATCGCGTGCCGTCTCCTCAGGCTTTTGCAACCGGCGCAGTCCGCGGCGGATCGTTGCCGAGCGACTGTTGACCTCTTCCATCATGCGGCCCAAACCGGTGAGCTTGTTCCATTCGGCGTCCGGCTTGGCAGTGCCGGCCGACTTGCCGGCGTGAGCGTCCTTGACCGCCGCGAACAGTTTCTTCGCGTCGTCAAAGGTCTTCGCCGCTCGCAACAACACGGCCGCGTCACGCAGGTCGGCCGCGTGGAACTTGGCCTTCGCCTTGTCCGGATGCTCGACAATCGCCTGAGCCATACAGGCCACGACACCCGCCGCCTGGTTGACCTCTTTCTTTTCAACCGTCATCGCGAACGCTTCCGCGCTGGCCGTTTGCTGGCCCAGCAATTCGACCTTCGCGTTGATCTCGGCCACGAGGTCATCAACGCTCGCAATCTCGACAATCTTCTGAGGAGCCTCGCCCCACGCCGGCAGCAAGCACAAAGCGGACGCGGCCAAGACAGACAAACTCAGGATGAAACAACGCATGGATTCTCCAGTATGGTTGATGTGTGAACGAAGGCGGGAAGGGCGAGGGGAGGGCATTCTGAAAGTGACCACACGCGCGGTCAAGTTGCCCGGACCAGTGAGTCGTCGAAGTAGTTGATCGACATCCCCGCGTCGATCACCAAGCCCTGAGCGTTGATGCCCGATGATCGCGGGCTTAATAGAAACGCGACTGCGTTGGCAACCTCGTCTGTCTGCACCGCCCGCTTGCGGAGCGTCGCTTTTTCCGCGTGTAGATAGCTATCGACGTAGCCAGGAATTCCCGCCGAGGCGGACGTCTTCAGCAATCCGGGACAGACCGAGTTGAACCGAATCGAAGAGAATTTGCTGAACGACTTCGCCAGGAAGCAGACCGACGAATCGAGTGCCGCTTTGACCGGAGCCATGTAGCCGTAATTCTCGGCCGCCATCCGCGTGGTCGAGATCGAGACCGTCACGACGCTCCCTTGTTCCTTGTCGATTAACTCGCGAAAGGCATTCGCCACCGCGATGAAAGAGAAGCACGACACATCAACCGCCTGCAAGAAGGCTCCGCGCGGCGTCGAGTGAAACGGCAGCCAGCCGGCGGAGTAATCGGCGAACGCCAGCGAATGCACGAAGCCTTGAATCGGCCCGTGCTGCGCGGCGATCTCGTCGCGGACTCGGTCGATCTGTTCTTGATGCTCGACATCGCAGACATGAATCGGCGCATCGCCCACGAGTTTACGAATCTGCTCGCGCCGCTCTTCGCTGCGGACAACGTGAATGACCTGTGCCCCGGCTTCGATCAACACCTGCCCGACATGCGCGGCGACACTCTTACGATTCGCCATGCCGAAGATGACGATGCGACGGTCGGTGAGTTGGAGGAAGTCAGTCATCATTTTCATAGGCACAAGGAGGCTCGCCTGTGCTTTTTGTTTCCAACGGCAGAACGCGCGACCGACAGGCGAGCCGCCCGTCGCTACTTTTGCACATACAGCTTCACGTTATGAGTCGCCCGCCCACCGGCGACGATGTCGAGTTTGCCGTCGCCCGTGAGGTCGGCACAGATCAGGTCTTCGGTGGCGACTCCGCCGTCGTCGATCGTGTGTTTGGACCACTTGGTCGCGGTCGCATCATCGGCCTTGTAGATGAACACGCCAGGCCCTTTGATCGGGCCGGGACCGGGATCGCTGAAACCGAGCACGATTTCGTCACCGCCATCGCCGTCGATGTCGCACGTCCACAGTGCGTGGCCACGATTGAGCGTTGCGTCGATGACGTGCCTAGGCCATAAGCCGTCAGCGGTTTTCTCGCCGGCCTTCGGCTCGACGTACACTGCGCAGGCTTGGCCGTGCATCGGCTCGACCGTGACGATGAATCGCGAGCCGCCTTTGAGCTTGCCGACCTTGATCTCGCCAGCTCCTTTGGCTTCCGGCTTCTCTCCGCTCGCACCGTTGCCGAGTTTTGTCGTCAGCCAATTGGCCGCGCCATCGCGAACCGCACCCGGTGTGATGAGATGCACTCCCTCTTGGCTGGAAGTTACGGTGTCGTCGATGCCGTCACCGTTCCAATCGAGATGCCAGTGGTTGTGCATTCGATTCATTGCCGCGTTCATGATTTTGCTCGGCCACGGATCGGTCTTTGGATTCTGCGGGATCGAGAAGGCCAGCAGTCGCACGCCATCCCCTTGCGTCTTGGTGAGCGGCGAGACCACCAGTTGCGGCCGCTTGCCTCCGGCCACGTTGCCGAACCTCATACGGTGCGTCCAAGGCTCGTGGCCGATCAGATGCACATGCCATTTCTCGTCGAGCGACGCGCCGCGCGACAGCCACACGAGCTGTCCCGTGTTCTTGCCTGACCAGCCCGCTCCCACCGCGAAGTCGATCTTGCCATCCTGGTCGATGTCCAACGGAGCGATGCAGACGTTGTCACGCTCCGTCTGGTCTTCGATGATGACTCGCGGCTTCCAATCGGGAGCCTGATACCACAGCACGCGGTTCTCCGTGACGGCGACGATGTCTTGTTTTCCGTCGCCATCGACATCGGCCAGCGTGACCGCGTAGCAGACTTTGCCAACATTGGGGTCGAGCGTCTTCGCCTCGAACTTGGGGAACTCCGCTGCCACAGTGACCGCACACACAAGCCAGCACACCCCAATGCCCAACGCACCGAGCAATCGCTTAGTCATCTCAAGTCTCCTTGTTGAAATGGCCCCGCAGAGGCGAGCGGCAGGGCGTCAGCCCTCCGATTCATTCAATTTCCGACGGTGACTTTGCTCGGAGGGCTGACGCCCTGCCGTTCGACACAATGACGAAACGGAGCGACCAACGCAATTCAATCCACAGCGTTGCGGCGGACATGTCGCTCGACGGCTATCATCCTCTCGTTCGCCCACTCACTCGCTTTCCTCGACTCTTCACGCAAGCCACTCATGTCCGCTCCGTACCAAGAAATCGTCCACGCGTTGCGGCAAGCGTTTCCGCAGCCGACCTCTGACCGGGTTCACGACGCCTACTTCGTGTTCTCGTTTCTGCGAGCGCTCGACCAAGTGGACCGCATGAAGTCCGTCAGTCCTTTGCTCGGCAAGCCGGAGACACTGGACTACTCCGCCGCGAAGCAATGCCGAATCGCCGATGCCCCCAGCACACTGGAAAGAGTCACCGAGGAATTGGCCGCCCACCTCTCCGGTCTGTTCGTCTCCGGCCACCCGCGAGCACAAGTCAACGTCGTTCCGGCCCCGACGATCCCCAGCATCATCGGCGGAATGCTGCCGTCGATTTACAACCCGAACTTGTGCAGCGACGAATCGGGCCGCCGAGTCTCCGTCGCCGAAGTCGAAGTCACCGCGATGACCGCCGAGTTGATTGGCTACCCAGTCGAACAAGCCGGCGGAGTCTTCACTTTTGGTGGCACCGGCACACTGTTGTATGGCGTCAAGATCGGTCTTGAGAAAGCGTGTCCCGGCACCGCGCAGACTGGCCTGCGCGAACCGGCCATTCTCATCTGTTCCGAGCGTGCCCACTACGCCTGCTCGACGGTCGCGAGTTGGCTGGGGCTTGGCGAGCAAAACGTCGTGCAGATTCCGACGTCACCCGAAAACGAGATGCGGACGTGTCTGCTCGAAACGATGCTCCGCGATCTCTTGATGCAAGGCCGCAAGATCGCCGCGATCGTCGCCACGATGGGAACGACCGACGCCTTCGGCCTGGATGACCTCGCCGCGATCATCGAGATTCGCGATCGACTGCGAGATGAGTTCAGCCTCGATTACACGCCGCACATTCACGCCGATGCCGTGATCGGCTGGGCTTGGAGCGTCTTCAACGACTACGACTTCACGACCAACCCGCTCGGCTTTCAACCGCGCACGGTGCGAGCGCTGGCCGGCACCGCGCGACGCATCAAGCATCTCGGTCAAAGCGACTCGCTGGGGATCGACTTCCACAAGACCGGCTTCGCGCCGTATGTCAGCAGCTTGTTCTTGCTGCGAAACGCGGCCGACTTGCAGCTCATCTCGCGCGATCAATCGGCGACGCCGTACCTTTTCCAATCCGGGCATCATCATCCCGGCAAGTACACGCTGGAGACGACCCGCAGCGGCAGCGGCCCGATGGCCGCGCTCGCCAATTTGCGGCTGTTCGGCAAGGACGGACTGCGGTCGCTGCTCGGTCATCTGGTAACGATGGCCTCGGAGCTTTCGACGCACTTGAAGGCTCATGCCTCGACGACGGTACTCAATGCCGACAACTTCGGAGCAGTCACGCTCTTTCGCGTCTATCCCGACGGAGTCGATACGTTTTCGACGCCGAAGCTCGAACAGACCGATGCGTCGTATCGCGATCGACTGAAAGCCAACAACGCCTACAACCGCCGTGTCTTCGAGTTGATCCACGCCGAAGCCCTGCAAGGCCGAGGTGTCGTGATCTCGCTGACCGACTGCTACCGCCTCTCGGACTACGGCGAACCGATCGTCGCACTCAAGTCGTATATCATGAGCCCGTTCTCCGAACCCGAAAACGTCTCGGCGGTGCTCGACTCGATCTGGCGAGCACGGCAGATCATTGCTCAGGAACAACGGCCGTAGCCAAAGCAGCTAATCGCGAGGCGGAGTTAACTTCCACGTCGCATTGCCAAGGCAGGTTTTTCGGCGAGAGCAAATGAATCCCGCGCTTCGAGGTTGCGGAGAGAAATTTCAGAATGGTCCGGCCAGTGCTTTCGCAGACCGTCGCACTGAGCTTCTCGATGGCCTGACTCAAGCTGCCTGGCATCCGACAGAGCACTCGGTAGGCCGCCTTGGCCTCTTCGCATTCCGCGCGGGTCAGTCCGGCGCGACGCAGGCCGATGCGATTGATTCCGACGCACAAGCCGCGATTGTCCAGCATGAAGTACGGCGGCACGTCCTGTGTGACCATCGTCAGGCCGCCGATCATGGCCAACTCGCCGATCCGCACGAATTGATGCACACCGACATTTCCAGAAACCATCGCTTGGCGTCCGACTTCCACATAACCACCCAGCAACGCGCCGTTGACGAGAATGGCTTCGTCATGCACTTGGCAGTTGTGGCCAACGTGCGCCCCGGCCATCACGAGACAGCGTTGCCCAACGACCGTTGCCGATTCAGGAGCCGTTCCGCGATGCACCGTGACGTGTTCGCGAAGAATCGTTCCGTCACCGATGCGGCAATAGCTGATCTCGCCGGAGAAAGTCCGATCCTGCGGCACATCTCCCACGACGGCTCCGGAGTGAATCTGACAATCGCAGCCGATTTCGGTGTGGCCGAGAATCTGCACGAACGGTCCCACGATTGTGCGAGGACCAATTCGGACGGGGCCGTCGATCACACAATACGGCCCGATGGTCGCCGTCGAGTCGATCTCGGCCGCCGGATTGATGATCGCTGAAAAATGGATTGCCATACTATTTGCCACCCTGAGGACTTCCCTATGCGGGAGGCTAGTTCCTTTACCCCGTCGTGACGAGAGCCTCGCAATGGATGTTGGGTAAACTTCCCGTGATCGAAGAAAGTTGGCTCTCCGCCATTCGTGTTGAAGACCGGAGTGAGCGGCACGGCGCTAGCCGCCGGTGCCGTCGAAAACGACCGGCGGCTAGCGCCGTACTGCCCACAGAACACAGCTTTCAACACGAATGGCGGAGAACCAGAACTTTCAGGCGAATGGAAACCACCAGCCATGAGACTCGCATCGCTCGCGTTCTTGTTGATCCTGGCTGGATTGCACGGCTCCGAGCACACGCTGTCGCAACCGCTGAGTACGTTTCGCGACGGTCCGCAGCGAACGTGGGGCTTCGCGCTATTCGGTCTGTTGACGTTCATCGACTTAAAGTGGATCTGGACGCTGATTCGGACTCGCAGCACCTCCGAGTTGGTCGGCGTCGTCCCCGCGTTACCGCTGCTGGGGTTCGTCGCTCTGACGGATTCCCGCGACGGCTGGCACCTGGCCGCTTCGTTCGTGCTGCTCGGCTGGATGCTGCTGTTCTTCGCGGCCAAGCTGTAGGAAGAGGAGAGTTGGTTAGTCTTCCTGCATCTGCTGATGCCGATCGCCATCGGGCTGACAATCCAGTTTCACAGCTTCGGCCTGTGGCAGAAATCGCTCATCGCCTATTTCGTGGTGCTCATCAACATGCACGACCTGCTCCGCCTGTGCGAGCACGAAACGAAACCACTCCCGCGCCCCGGCCGAGTTCCCGTCTCGGAACTCGCTCGAATGTTCTACGAATCGGGACGCTTCAACTCGTTGCAGCAGCGGGCGGACAACAACTCACACTCTCCGACGAACGATCAGGCTTGATTCCGTTTGCCACCTGCAAAACGCCATCGGACAAGCGGTTGTTGGATCTGGCATCATCTTCGCCAAACTTGACTGTCGTCCGTGACGCCGCGTTGTCGAGTGGCCTCTGCTGGAGATTCCTCAGATGCTGGTCTTAGAATGAGTTAGTGAAAATCGTCACTGACCTCGCAACAAAGGCGCGCCGCCATGAACACACCCAAAGTAATCGTCGAAAAGCATCCCGACGGTTATGTCGCGTACCCGTTGGGATTGAAAGGTGCTGTTGTTGGGCAAGGTGACACCTACGAGGAAGCTCTCGCCGACGTCCGGTCGGCGATTCAGTTTCACATTGACACCTTCGGCCCGGAGGTCTTCGAAGAAGACGATGTGCTGGAAGCCTTCCTGGTCGAGTCGGGAGTTTCCGTCTGATGGCCAAGTTGCCCGTGGATGCCCCGCGCGGCCGAAACATTCGAGCCTTTGAGCTGCTCGGATTTCGTGTCGTTCGCGAAGGCAATCACATCGCCATGTCACGCGACAATCCAGACGCAACGAGCACTCCACTGACCATGCCCAATCATCGCACCCTCAAGTCCTCGACGCTGCGAACGATCCTGACTCAAGTCCACGTCACGCGCGATGAATTCCTCGATGCCTTCAACCAAACCTGAGTGCGAACTCATTGGAAACAAACCATGACCGATTTTCTGAAGGCAGTTACGATCTTGACTGGGTTACTGCTCGTTCATGGCAGGGGAGTCATTCTCGCCGCTGAACCTCGTGCCGGTGATGAGGTGATCGAGAAGTATCTGACGAGTGAAACCAAACTGCTCAGCTTGAGTGTGCTGGCGGAGGCGGATTCACGGGAAGCTTGGGAGGCGAAGCGGGAGGAGATGAAGCGGCAGTATTGGGACATGCTCGGACTGTGGCCGGTTCCGGAACGGACGCCGCTCAAGGCGCAGGTCACGGGGACGATCGCTCGCGAGAACTTCACCGTCGAGAAGGTGCAATTCCAATCGAAGCCGGGGCTGTATGTCACCGGGAATTTGTATCTGCCGAAAGTTGTGGGGCAGGTTGGAAAGCTGCCCGCCGTCCTTTACGTCTGTGGTCACTCCGGCAAAGGACGCGACGGAAACAAGACCGCCTTTCAACAGCACGGGATGTGGTTCGCCACGCATGGCTACGTCTGCCTGATCATCGACACGCTGCAACTCGGTGAAGTCGCCGGCATTCATCACGGGACGTACAACCAAAACCGCTGGTGGTGGCATTCGTATGGCTATACCTCAGCCGGGGTGGAGTGTTGGAACGGCGTGCGCGCGATCGACTATCTCGTGTCGCGGCCGGAGGTCGATCCGGAAAGGATCGCGGTGACGGGGATCAGCGGCGGCGGAGCCGCGACGTTTTGGATCGCGGCGGCGGATGAGCGAGTCAAAGTTTGCGTGCCGGTAAGCGGCATGAGCGATCTGCAAAGCTACGTCACCGACAAAGTTTGCAACGGCCACTGCGACTGCATGTTCCTCTACAACAATTACCGCTGGGAGTGGACGACGATCGCCGCGCTGGTGGCTCCGCGGCCGATGCTGTTTGAGAACTCTGGCTACGACACGATCTTCCCGATGCCCGGCAACGAACGCATCCGCCAGCGGCTCGCGACGATTTACAACTGGTACGAGAAGAAGCCGGGCGAGTTGTTCGATATCGGCGTCACACCCGGCGGGCACGCGGACAATGTGGAATTGCGGCTGATGGCCTATCGCTGGATCAGCAAGCATCTTAAGGGAGACAACGCCGAAGTCGCCGAACCGCCTCTGCCGCCGTTCCCCGGTCAAGAACTGCGTGTCTTTCCCGAAGAGAGCGACCTTCCGAAGGACAGCCTCAACGGGAAGATCGACGAATCGTTCGTGCAACTCGCGAAGCCGACGACTCCGAAGAACAAAGAGGAGTATCACGCCTGGTCGCAGCGTCTACGTGGTGACTTGCTCGATCGAGTCTTCCGCGAGTGGCCCGATGAGATCCCGGCCGCAGAGGTTCGTGAAGAGAGGGAGAATCATCATGTCATCTTGCGAACAGACGCCGAAATGTCGGTGCTCGCCGCGCGGATGAATACGGACGCCGCCGAGCGGGGCGATCTGAAGCGGTTGTGGTTAGTCGTGCTCAACGTGGATGAGCCGGAAGGAAAACTGCCGGCCTGGACGAAAGGGCTGATCCCTGAAGGCCACCCGGTGACGGTCCTCAGCCCACGTGGCTGCGGTGAGTTCTCGGCGTGGACTCGCAAGAACCCGCCAAACTATGTCGATCGAGCACACGCCCTGCTCGGCCGCACGGTCGATGCCGGGCGAGTGTGGGACATCCAAGCGACCGCACGCTGGCTACATGAAGCCGAGGGAAACGTGCTGACCATCGGAGTGCTCGGCAAAGGCCAGGCGGGAGTTCTCGGTGCGTATGCCGCGCTGTTCGAGAACTGCATCGCCGAAACGATTCTTGTCGATCCACCGTCGACTCATCGCGACGGCCCGCATTTCCTCGGCGTGATGAAAGTGCTCGACGTGCCAGATGCGTTGGGCTTGCTCGCACCGCGACAAGTCAAGCTGATCAATGCGAAGGACGCGACATTTGACCGAGCGTTGGATGCCTACAAGGCAGCAGGCTACGCAGGGCGAATCGAGCGGAAGTGACGTGGAGAAGGTTTTCAACCTGCCCGTCACCTACGGTTCTTCACGGGCAGGTTGAAAATCTGCCCCACGAAACGTCTCACAAGTCATTCGCCCGTCTGCGTGAATCTCGAACGTGATCGCCCCATGTTCGGCAGTGCTGAGCACAGTCGTTTCGGGGCCGAAACGAGATCGCAGCGTTTCAAGGTTGGCTCGTCGATCCGCGCTGGCAATCAACCAACGCGGACGTGCCCAACGGGCAAGGTCCGTCGTGTTGGCTCCAAGGCTGCCGTGATGCGGTGAGAGCACAACATCGGTTCGCTGAGATGGCGTATGCAGCAAACGGATCAGGCCATCACGTTCCAGATCGCCGGTCAGCAAGATGCGGCAGCCGGCGTATTCAATTTGTAACACGATGCTGTTGGCGTTGTCGGGCGACAGTTTCTCATTTGCCGTCGGATGCAGCACATGACACCGTATGGCAGCTCCCAACCGAAATGAGTCCCCTTGCCACGTCAGCCTCACGGGCACTTCGCAATGCCGAGCCGTATCGAGCACTTGTCGAACCTCATGCTGATTCCAATCAACAAACTGCGGCGACACGAAGAGGTGCCCGACAGGGACGGTTCGCAACAACCCCGCCACGCCGTTGACGTGATCGGTATCCGCATGAGACAGGATGATTCCATCGAGCCGACTGTGCCCCCGATGCCAGAGCGTTTGCTGCACGACGTCGCGGGCTCGGCGACCATTCCCCATCATGCCTGCGTCGTACAAGAGCGTGCGTCCGGACGGGGATTCGATCAGCACTGACAGTCCATGCCCGACAGACAACACGGAGACTCGTAGCGGCTCCGTCCCGGGAAATGGCAGCGCCGCGATGAGTCCAATCACCGCCCACAGCCAGAATGCGTACCAACCGAGATGCCGCAGCAATGGGCCGCGCATCCATCCGAGCAAACTTCCCAGGCACACGAACACTCCAATCAGCCACCACATCGGTGGTGTTGGGACATAGCGATGCCCGCAAGACAACTCAGCGGCGATGTCGACAATCCACAGCATTGACCTCAATGAACAATCGAACGGAACCGCGATCCAACCAGCGACGGTCGAACTGGCAAAGCCCACGAGAAGCATCGAATACCCCAACCACAACGTCACTGTCGTAACAGGAATCAGTGGGATATTCGCCAGCAAACCAATCGGCGAGACCAAATGGAATTGCCGTGCGATCAATACCGACGAGAACAACCAAACGAAGAAGGAGATCTCGGTCCCTTCACGCAACTTCGACCAACTGCCGACCAGAGCTTTTTGAAGCGAGGTTCTGGGGAGCCTCTCCGCCAGCTCTTTCGCAAGTTCCGCTTCGGTCTTCGCCGTTGGCCTGACCGCATCCTTCTCGGCCTTGAGCTGATCTTCTTCCAATTGCCAACCGCGCCGCGCGGACCACCACACGATGACGGCGACCGCCAGAAAGGAAAGTTGTGCTCCTACATTGAACGCATCGGTCGGGTTCCACAGCAACAAGCCAAGCGCCGTGAACGCCAACAGATTGTTTGGGATCGTTGGCCGATTCCACGGCCACGCCAGCGTCGTGAGGAAGACCAGCAGCGCCGCACGCACCACCGGTGGCCCCGCCTCCGTAATCGCCGCGTATCCGCCGACAAACGCGAAAATCGAGGCAGCCGTCAGACCACGCGGCAGGTTCAAGAGTCGGCAAATGAAGCCAACAAACATCGCCAGGATCGCCACGTTCAACCCGGAAATCGCCAGCACGTGCATCGTACCGCTTTCGACAAACGCCTCGCGCTGCTGAGACGTCATTCGACTTCGACTTCCCAACAACAACGCCATCGCGACCGGCGCTGTGTCGGAAGACATCTTGCCGCGCAGCAGTTGCTCGCAGTGTTCGCGAGCGGCAATTCGCTGCCGTTGGATCTGCGCGAGCCAATCGTCAGGCCGCTTCAGAAGTTGAACGGCCTCCAGCGACCGGCACCGCAACACCGCGTGAATGCCTTGCGTCTTCAAGAACTCGGCGAAGTCAAACTCGCCAACGTTGCGCGGACCTTCGGGCAACGACAGCCGGCCGAACAGTTCAACCTCATCGCCGATTTGCAGATTGCTCGCCAATCCCGAGACATCGACTCGCACGCCGCCAGTGACATCAAGCCAATGATCGCCGTCACGAAGTTGACGGCATTTGAGGATCAAAACCGATCTCTCGCGCGAAGCCCACGGTCGCGACGACTCCTCGTCCAACTCTCGAATCAACTGCGGCCGCTCGGCAATCGTTCCGATCACTCGCGCGGGATGCGGTGCTTCGCGAGCGAAGAGCCCAATGTCGTTCGTTTCGCCCACGAACCAAACGTCGTGATGCCGCACGGCCCCCGTGCCGACGACGGCGAGCAACAAACAACCGGTCAACGAACGCCAGCCACCCAACCACCACATCAACGCCGCGAACAGCATTGCAGTTGCCGAGAATAACCAACCCCACCGGCCGATGAGTGGGATGTTCGCGTCAACAACGATTCCCAAAATAAACGCCAGAACGACCGGCACCCCAGGAGCGCGGCGGCGGACAAATAATGGATGCGCATCATCGCAGAAAGAAAACGTCATCAGCAAACCTCTGCACAGGTAGGCTTGTGATGATATCCGCGAACTTACGACGCGGCGATGTAGGGTGGGACCAGCGCAGCGCCGGCCCACCACTGCCCTGTTCATCGTTGCAATCTGGCGCCAATTCCAACCGACGACGGCATGCCTGCATCAAACGTTCGCGCGAACTCGCTGCTCCAGCATTTCCACGACCGGCACATTGGCATCGGGAAACTTCAGCGAGCGAAGTGACGCAACTTCTTCCCAACGAAAACCACACAGATCGTGGCTCGCTTCGGGCAGTTCAAGTGGTCGGCACAAATAGAAGTGCAGATCCACAGAGCCATACGCGTACTCGTAAAGTCGCCGAGTCAGTAGTTCGAGCACTTCCACACGCAAGCCGGTCTCTTCCAAACATTCTCGCACGGCGGCGACGGCTGGGTCTTCACCGGCTTCGCACTTACCGCCGGGGAACTCGGCAAAGCCGGCCAGGGATGCTCCGGGTGGGCGAATGCCGATCAAGTAGCTTCCCTGATTCTCGACCACCGCGATGCCTATGGTCTTGCGACGGAACTCCGCCATCGTATGTTTTCCCCGTAGCCTGACTCTCCGAGTCGGGAATACTTTCGTAAGACCACCCGACTCGGAGAGTCAGGCTACGCTTTGCCTACGCGCCGGTCTTTGTCTCCGCTGGCGGAGCACCCATCACATGGAAGCCGGCATCGACGTGAACCGTCTCGCCGGTGATGCCGCTGGAATGATCGCTCAGCAGGAACGCACCAGTCTTGCCGACTTCTTCCATCGAGATGTTGCGGCGCATTGGAGACATCGCCGGGTAGAGCTTCATCATCTGATCGAAGTCACCAACGGCAGAGGAACTAAGCGTCTTGAGCGGCCCCGCGCTGAGTGCGTTGATTCGGAAGCCCATCGGTCCGAGTTCGTGAGCGGCATAGGTTACCGAACTCTCGAGCGCGGCTTTGCAGACGCCCATGATGTTGTAGCCGGGGATGACCTTCTCGCCACCCAGGTACGTCAGAGTCAGGATGCTGCCCCCTGGGGAGAGAATCCCACGAGCACGATTCACGATGGCCAACAAGCTGTAGACGCTGATCTCCATTGACGTCTTGAAGCCCTCGCGACTGCACGCGACGGTCAGCCCCTTCAGATCTTCAATCGGAGCATACGCAACTGAGTGCAACACAAAGTCGATGGTCCCGAATTGCTCCTTCGCCACGGCGAAAACATGGTCGAGGTTGGCGTCATCCTGCACGTTGCAGGGAACGAGGAACTTCGCACCGATGGGCTCGACCAGCTTTTTGACGCGGCGTTCCATCTTCGGCATCGTTGGGTCTTTATCGGGCAGGTGGGTGAACCCCATCTCGGCCCCTTCATTTTTCAGACACTGGGTGATCGCCCAAGCGATTGAATGATCGTTGGCGATCCCGAAGATCAAACCCTTTTTGCCAGTAAACATGCCCATTGCGAATGAACCTTGTGAGAGATTTCGTGACGACAGGCGGATCGCTTGTCGCGGCTGTGTGCGGATGTGCTCAAAACGGACCGCAAGATACAGCCGAAAGAAAAGCCCATCAACCACGGTTCAAAGAGCGCTGACGTTCGTTGAAAAACGAGCGGTTCGCAGCCAGAATGCCCCTCGGTTTAGGCCGCGTTCGCGGCTTTTTTTGTCGACGTATCCCAAATCTCTGCGCCGGTCACATGCGAGCCGCGTGTGACCACAAGGCTGCACCTGGAGTTTTTCATCATGGCCAATGTGGCAAAGCTGGCAACCGATGCGCTCAACGCGAGCAATGGTCTCTTCCGTTTGGCACCGACCTGGGTGCCCCGATCGTTCTTGCAACCGGGCCTGCGATTGAAGCTGCATCCGGCTGATTACTACGCGCTCGGCACGCACCGCGGCGGCATTGATGAGCGGTGGTTTTCTTCAACGACGTTTGCCATGAACGACAACCGCGCGCCGGACGAAGGGCTGAGCTACGTCGTGTTCGGCAAAGAAAAATTCACGCTGAGAGACGCGATCGAGGAAATGGGTGCGGACACCGTCGGCTCGTCGATTTGGAAGAAGTACAAGCGCTGGCCGGTCTACTCAAAATTCTTCGACAACATGGGCCCGATCCCGCACCACATGCACCAGAACGAGAAGCAGGCGAAGCTCGTTGGCCAGGAAGGAAAGCCAGAGTCGTATTACTTCCCGCCGCAGATGAATCAGATCGGGAACAACTTCCCGTACACGTTCATGGGGCTCGAACCGGGTACGACGAAGCAAAACGTGATCGACTGCCTCGCTCGCTGGAACGATGGTGACAACGGCATCCTCGATCTGTCGAAGGCGTACCGCTTGAAGCCCGGCACCGGCTGGCTGATTCCGCCCTGCGTCCTGCACGCTCCCGGCAGTCTCGTGACCTACGAGCCGCAATGGGGCAGCGACGTGTTTGGCATGTACCAGTCGATGGTCGAAGGCCGGGCCGTCCCGCGCGCGTTGCTCACGAAAGATTTTCCCAAGAACAAGCACGACGATTTGGAACACCTTGTCGATGCGCTCGACTGGGAGAAGAACGTCGATCCGAATTTCAAGGACAACAATTACCTCGAACCGATCAACATCGGTGATACCGCTGCTGCCGGCTATCAAGATCGCTGGATCGTCTACGGTCGAGTTGATGGCAAGCAGTTGTTCTCCGCTCGCGAGTTGACTGTGATGCCGGGCGCGAAATGCACGATTAAAGACGGAGCTGCCAGTGGCTGGATCACAACTCAAGGCCGCGGCCGAATCGGCAAGCTGGCGCTGCAGACTCCGGTGATGATTCGCTTCGGCGCGATGACCGAAGACGAAGTCTTCATCACGCACCGTGCGGCCTGTGAGGGTGTTGAAGTGGAGAACACCGGCACCGAACCGCTCGTCGGCTTGCGTTACTTCGGCCCAGATGCGTTCGCGGACGATGTGCTGCCGCAAGTCGGCGACCACAAGAAGACCGCTAACGCCGCGACCAAGAAGAAGAAGCGGTAGTTGGCCGGCACTTACTCACGCGATGGCCTCAGCTAAGTCGTTTTCTCAAACGAGGGGGCTAGTTGATGATCATTATTTACAACTTCTCTGGGCTTCTTGTTGGTTTGCTCGGAGCAGTGCTGGGGTTCTTTGTCCTGTGCGGGCTTGCGGTCGTCGGGAGTCCCGTGTTTCTGTCTCCGGGATTTCTCGCGATTGCCGCCATCTGGTGTGCGCTTGGCCGAGCCAAACCGAATTTTGAAACCGGCGAGATGCGTCCCGCGCCCGCAATCTTTTTCATCCCGCTGTTTTACTGGGGACTGGTGATTGGAGTTCTCAGTCTGCCCGTCGCAGGCTTCGAAATCTTCGTCGCACCTCAGGCCAACCAAATGGCGGCTGATCAAGCGGTGAATGATCCACGAGTGAATCAATTCAAAGACCTTGAAGACGGTCTCAGCCGCAACCGGTCGGATGACGAGTCGCTCTCGGCTGCGTTGATAGCAATGATTGCCAAAATGCTCCCCGGCGAACCGGTGAACGTTGCGATCAAGTCCTCGGAAAGCCGCGTGCTCGTACTGATGAAGCTCAAAGACTTGAAGAAGATCAAGGAGTCAGATCGCAATCTCTTGTTGCAAGGCATTCGCGAAGTCGCTGAGACGCTTCGACCCGGGGTGCAGGTCTATGCGGGCATCAAGGGCAGGCTGATGTTTGGGGCCATCACCGTGCCGGGGCAACCAAACCTCGTCGGATCTGTCGTCGAAGAGCGAAACCTCTTCGCGTTCTTTGATGCGCCTCCCACAACGTCGACCGAGCCGAAAACAGAGCCAGCCGTCGAAACGAAGTCGGAATCCGCGAACGAACTCACGAACCCGACGGACGTGACAAGATAGGACTGTGCACTCAGCAAAACGAGGGCAGCGCTCTTACCATGTCACCGAATGATCGGGACACAGCGTGGGTGTCGCCCTCAGTTTTTCGGGCTCTCCGCCATCCGTGGTGATTTCAGGGCCAGTGAGCCGCAAGGCGCTAGCCGCGGGTTCTTTTCATCGACCCGCGCCTTGCGGCTCACGAATTCGTTTTCAACACGGATGGCGGCGAGCCGTTTTTCGGAAAGGTCGCTCACAGAATTAGCGGTAAGTCGGCAGCGCTTCGAGCGGGCCGAGCGACACCGCCGGCGCGACCATGACCGGCTGATAGGCCGTTGTCGTCGAGACGGGCATACCAGTCACCGAATCGTAGCTCTGGTAGCTTGTCGTTCCCCCTGGGGCATACGCCGGAGCACCGTAGCTCGGAGGACAACCAGCAGGGCCGCACGAGTTTCCATAGCCGCCACCGCCGCAGCCGTTCCACGGCCACCAGCAGCAGCAACCGGTTAAGCTCGACATCATCGCGGCCAAAGCCAGCATTGTTATCAGACGTTTCATGATGGAGGGATTCCTTTCCGAGAGGGGGCTCGAAGAGCAGACGCCACTCGCTGACTTGCCAGCGAATTGGCTCGAAGATGGGGAGGGGAACTTGAGAGGGAGAGAAGGGACGCTGACGATCCGGCGCGAGAAAATCACCGAGGTTCATCAAGCGGGGCGGGACAGTAGAAATCGCGTCCAAACAGGTCAAGACGGGATTTCGCGCGATCACTTCGAGCCATACATCTCGGAAAGTTGTTCGAAAAAAGCATTCAGCCGCTTCTGATGCGGGCCGGGTGTACCAGGTGGCTGCTCGAGCATTTCTTGCAAATCCCGGCCGACATACAGCAACAACGATTTCTCCCGATCACCCGGCTGAGCTCGTTCCTCCAGCCACGGAACAGTTTGATCCAGTTGTTTTTTGGCTCGTGTCACAAACTCAGCCCAACGGGCTTGGTCCTGAGTCCCCTCACTCTGCTGCTGCAATTCTTTGTAGATCGCAACGTAGCTCGCATAGATGTCGGTTCGCTGACGCGGCCAGAACCACCATGCGGTCATGATCGCGAGAAGTACCGTCGCGGCGATGGCCCCAGTCATCCAAGTCCTCATCCCGAGTTGTGATTTGGGACGCGATCTCGCAACGGCAGGCTGCCATCTCGGGGCTGGCGCGACGGGGGCTTCCCAGCTTGGCGACGGTTGCGGAGTTGGCTCCTGGATCGGACGGCTCTGTTCAGCGATTGGTGGCGGAGTGATGACCGCCGCCGGAGCAATCACCGGCACGTTGATTTCAAACTCCAGCTTGGGTGCGATTGCGGGTGGCTCGGCCGCTTTCGGTGGAGCGATCAGCGGTGTGTCGACTTCAAACTCAAGCTCCTTCGCATCCTGAACGGCGGGCGATTCCTTGGCCTTCGTCGGAACTCTTCGCCCTGCGTTCCTGGAGGCGGCTGATTCGCGTGGTGCGGCGGTCTCCGGCGCGAATAGGTCTTCCAACGTCGAAGACATCAGGCCGAGCGACGGGGTCTGTTCATCGAACAGGCCGGGAACTTCGTTGGCCGGTCGCCATTCGCCATCGGTTCCCTCCCGCACTTGATCACGGATCAGTAATGCGCCTGTCCGCGCCAACTCGGCCAGAGCGTCTCTCGGCATCGGGCCGAGCAACGCTCCGAAGTCCGTCTGCACAAACCAGTGATGCGGCGAAGAAGACATTTGGCCTGCCAAATCCAGAATCAGCGATGCGTCAACTTTCGCAGCATAACTCGAACTGCCAGTGCCAGCACGACGCGCGAGCGAGTGAATTTCTCAAACGACCACTCGCTGGCGCGTCGTGCTAATAGGTCGCCCTGCATTATCCCAGCGTCAGTAATTGGCCGACCATGTGACTCGGCATTTGATCTACGATCGCGCCTCGATACGTTGTTGCACAACGGATGAAATCGCGGAGTGAAACTTCTCAGCCGCCCCATCGAACTCGTGTTGGCGATCACATCAATGCTTCGCTTGAAGATTTTCGGAATCTTGATACTCGCTTGGGGCATCGCTTCTGGGTGCAACCGGCAGCCGACGGTTTATTTGGTGCATGGGACCGTCGTATTTCCGGATGGCAAGCCGCTGACCAGGGGAACGGTGGAATTCGAGGCGATGAATCAATCCAAACCGATCACGGCCTCTGGCGAGATCGCCCAAGACGGAACCTTTCGGTTGGGAACGTTCGCTGCCAACGACGGAGCGATCGCGGGCGAGCATCGTGTCGCCGTCATCTCGGACTATGAGATCGGCACCGGAGTCGAACGACCTGGAGAATTGCCGCCGCTGCAACTGCACCCCAAGTTCCGATCGTTCAAAACGTCCGGCCTGAAATTCATTATCAAGCCGCGGATGAACAACATCCTGGTGGAGGTCGACTACGCGCCTCCCGAAGCCAAGTAGACCAGTCACTCTGTGACTGGCATCTTCGAGTTACGAAGCGACTCGCCTGCTTTCTAAAACTCGCCGACCACTTCGTTGTCGTGGCGATTGGTCAGCTTCCCCAGCACATCGGTGGCAATCAGCACGCTGACGCCCCGCACGCTACCGTCGGCCATCGTGAAATTGCAGATGCTCTCGTGATAGCTGCCAAAGTTATCGAGGTAGGTATCGGTGGGAGACTTGGCGATCGGAGCACCGGGGCCGCCTCGCCGCGAGAAATTCCCTGGGTGATCGCCGTTGTAAATCGCTCCGTCTTCTTGAGCGATGCCCCAGCGAGAGGGTCGTACGTGCTTCTCGCCAATCAGGATCGTGCTGCTGGTGCCGTCCACCAGACTGCGATAGGACGTGCGACTCTTCCAGGTCAACAGCCGCGCCAACGGCGGGGCATACCATCCTGCGGGAACCGTCGGCGGATCAGTCGTGCCTTCACCCATGACCATCGCGCCGTTGGAGTTGATCCAATTCCACACACCCGGCGGACCATAACCGGCCGAGCACGCATAATCGCTGAGTGTTCCGGGAACGTGCCCGCTGGTTTCAAACGGCGAAAGAATATCGTCGTTCTGTTTGCTGACCTGTGGCGGACCGCGGCGCGCCGGGCAGAAGTAAGCAGAAATCGGAGTCAGTCGTGCCGTGTCACTTTGATAGTAGTACTTGAGATGCGGATCCCAGTTCTTAAACAGATTGCTGCTCTCCAGCTCGGGGAGTATTAGGAACGCCCAGCTCATGTAGTGGTCGTAGTTCCGCGACGGCGGCAATTCTCGGCGTCGATCATGAAAGTTATTGATCGCGATGCCAATCTGCTTGAGATTGTTTTTGCATTGCGTGATGCGTGCCGCCTCTCGCGACTTCTGCACGGCCGGCAGCAGCAGAGCGATGAGCACCCCAATAATGGCGATGACGACCAGCAATTCGATCAGCGTAAAACCAAGACGCCGCGATGTTCGATTGCTGGATTGCCGAATCTTGAGACGTTTCATGTTGTCTTCTTTTCGCGAGGAGATCTGCGAGGCGACGATCGCTTTGGAACGAAGTCACAATAACTTCGTCCCGATCAGCCGCAGGATGCTATCCTGGATTATTCATGGGAAGTGTTAGCGCGACGCGCAAGCGAGTGAGCTTCTGGAACAATCACTCGCTTGCGCGTCGTGCTAACTCGAAACAGCCTGCAACGAAATCTCCCCGCACCATGACGAACGCCCTGCGGCTGATTTGTGGATCAATCGGCCAACTCGTGAATGGTGTTGTGGATGGTCCCTTGAATCGGCGTCCCTTCCGCCGAGCGGAGCGAGAAGTTGATTTCCATGCACCAGGTGGGACGCAGCTCGGCAACGTCCAGCGTGATGGTCTTCGAGTCGCCCGACAGCTTTGCACCGCGGACTTCGAGCAACCTCTCGTCGTAATGCTTCGATCCATAATCCTTGGTCCGTTTCAGTGACCACGTTTTGATTTGCAGATTCTTCACGTCGAGCGATGCCGCGTCGAGTGGCTCGGTGAAGGTGAGCTTCAGCCCGGACTTGGTGGCGTTTAGACCGACGGGCAAGTGCATGGGCTGGCCGGTGGCTCGCAGGCGATACAGGCCGCCGGGATAGGTTGCGTTGCCGGCCCAGGCGAACATGCCGCAGAGATAGAGTTGCCCGTCCAACGGATGAAACCGGCCGCGCATTACACCGGTCGGAAACAGCGGCAGCGGCAACTCGATCATGCCTCCCTGCATCGTCCCGCGCACGTTTTCATGCGGCACAAGAAACACTTTGCCGTAGCCGTAAGACAGATTCAGCAGCGAGCCTTTCAATGGTCCCCAGCGATCGCTCTCGACCCACAACAGCTCAGCGGGCGAGCGGTCGAAGGCGTTGGTGATCCAGCACAGCGGCGGGACCATCGCGGATTCTGACGAGTCGGTCACATCGTGGTAGCCCAGCATGTTGCCATAGAACTTGGGTTTGCCGGACGGGTCCACCGTAATCCAGTTGATGCGGTTCTTCGGATTCCAAAATCCTTCCTGATCGGTGACGACAAACGAGCCGTCGGGATTGAGGCAGACTCCGTTCGCGGCACGAAAACCGTTCGCCAGGATGTCGGTGCGCGAGCCGTCTTTGCTCACACGCAACAGCGTCCCGTGATGCGGCACGACAGCCGCCTTTCCGTGACAGCCCGACTTGGCGTAATAGAAGTTACCCGCCGCGTCGGTTTGCAGACCCATCGCGAACTCGTGGAAGTGCTCAGTGACTTGATGATCGTTGTTGAGGCACTGATAGAAGTCGATCTCGCCGTCGCCATTGAGATCATGCAAAACGGTGAGTTGATCGCGACACGTCACATGGATTTTGCCCTCGACGATCTTCAGCCCCAGCGGCTGGAACATTCCGGATGCGATCCGCTGCCAACGTAGGTCAGCCTTTCCAGGCTGACTCTCAACGAGCCACACGTCGCCATCCCACGAACAGACGGCGATGCGGCCATCGGGAAAGAAGTCGAGCCCGGTGAATCGAGTTTGTGCCAACCATGGATTCGATTCAGGAGCGGTCAGCATATCGGCCGCAAACGGGCCGTTGTCGGCACCGAGCACCGCTTTCGTTTCCAGCTTCTGCGGCCAGCGCGGCGGGCCACCATTGGTCAGTGCGGTCAGGTCGCGATCGGCGTCCGGGATCGACTGATCGGCGTAATCGTCAGTCTTCGTGAGCGGCACGGCGCTAGCCGCCGATGTTTTCCGAGAACCGGCGGCTAGCGCCTTGCCGTTCACGGAATCAGAAGGCAGCCAAACGGTGAAACGTAACGGTTCCTTGCCGGCGGGGATTCGTAGTCTCAATCGTCCGTCAGAAGCCGTCCATTCGGCAGCGATGTTGCGCGGTGCGAATCCGGCAACGAGCGAGCGAGCGGCATTGGCCGGCGCGAACTGCACGACCGACTTGTCCGCATGGCTGATGATCGTCGGCCGCGCATCATGCGCCGGATGCTCGGCAACTTGCAGCAATAGATCACGATCGCGCGGCCCGATGTTGAACGTCCGCAGAAAAAGCGGTGCTTGGTCCACATCCGTAGCCGAAGTCGTGAGACTTCGATCCGAACTCTCACGAGTTCGGCTACCGGATGCGATCACCGCCTCGCGAGTCATCAGTCGTGGCGACTCCAGCACCTCGGTGGTGTCGATCGAGTACGAGAAGACCACTTGTTGACCGTGGTGATACAGCCCGCGATATGTGCCCCAGCCGTGAGGCAGCGGGCCATAGCGTTTGCCATCGCGGCCTTTCACTCGCTGGTCATCCAAAAACTCGCCGCTGGCGGGATTCGCCCAGCCTGGCCCGGTCGAGTTGGCGAACGCCGTCTGCCCGACGACTCGCGGATGCACGCCGTGCGCGCCGTTGAATTGAATCCCCTGCCAGTCGATGAAGGTCGTAGCAGCGTCGCTCCCCGACGCTGATTTCGAGTCGCGGGGCGATTCGGCTACGTTCCACGCAGCCGCCGCGCGCAGCGTGTCCGTGTCAAAGATCATCCAGTGCCGGCCGCGCGAGACGCCCCCCGCACCGGGATCGAGCCGCACCGCGACTCCCTTGTACGCGAGGTTGTGCTCCGGCCCCGGCACTTCAAACGTGTGAGCCAGACTCGGCCCATAATCCATCGCGGACCACGGAACGATCTTGCTCGGTTCCGGGCCGCGCGTGTCTCCCTTCGGCAGCCGCGACAACAACGCCTGATCAATCGCCACGAATTGCGTCGGATTGTGCGGCTTGAGGTACGTCTCACGGACGTAGTGGATGACATCGTATTTCTGCGACGGCACCATCCAGGTTTGCGGAGTCATCAGCCCAAAGCCGTGCGTCAGCGTGCGGTACATCGAGAGCGGATCGCTGCCGTTCTTGAATTTCCCCTCCGCGAATCGGAGCGACGTCGGCAGCGAGCCCGGCTTGTCCTTCGTCCCGTGGCAGTTGGCACAGACTCGCTGATAGATCGCTTCGCCACGTTTGAGCGAATCTGCATTCCAATCGCCAATAACCGCGGCGTGATCCAAATGCTTTTCATATTCGGGCACGGTAAACGTCAGGAGCGATGCGGCAGGTTGAAGCTGCATGGCTCGAACCGCGCCGCCATCGCGAATCTCGATCAAGTAGCGGATCAGATCGAGGAACTGCTGTCGGCTATTCAACTGGTTGACCTGCCCCGCCGGCATAATCGACGTCGCGTTGACTTTGATGTCCTCAACGTCGGTCGCGGCGATGGTCGTTGGCTCGCCACCGCGCGTGATGTCACGCACGACAATCTTGTCCTGCGACCGCTCCACCAATAACGCCGCCAGAGATTTCCCATCGGCCGTGATCACTGTCACCGACTCAAACCCTTTGCGGATGACCTTCGACGGCAACAACACCGATTCGACCAGTGAATCGTCCGTGACCTCTTTGCCGATCGTTGTCAGATCCGGCCCCAGCGAGTTCGCTGGAGCTTTCCCCACCGCGTGACACTTCGAGCAGGCCATGTGCGGCTGAAAGAAGACAACGGCTCCGCGAATCGCATCCCCCTCGGCCTTCGCGAGAGAGACCAACTCCGCAGCCGGGACTCGCCGGAGATCCTCGTCGAGCGTTTGTGCCGAACAGGTCGAAGCCAAAGCGACCAACGCCACAGCGCCGCGTCGCAAAAACGATGTCGTGCGGACAGTCCAGATACTCATGGCAGTTTGGTTTCCACTTCCGTCAACAGTCCGCTGTCGCTGAGCCATTCCGTGAATCGTTCGGGCCAGCGAGCGGCGGCGCTGGGCTTGGCGTTGTGGCGATAGCCAAAACCGTGACCGGCGTTGGCGAACAAGTGCAACTCGGCCGGAACCTTGGCCGCTTTGTATTTGAGGTAGAGACTCGCCATCCCCTCAGAGATGTCCAGTCGGTCGTTGATTCCCGCAGCGATGAAGACCGGAGGCATCCCGGCTTCGACGGTGAAGCTGCCGGAACTTCCTGGATAAATGAGAGCCTGAAAATCCGGGCGGCAGCTCTGTTGCTCGATGACATCCGCAGAGTTCTTCTGCCCGGCATCATGCTTCATAGCCGCATACGCCGCGAGTTCCCCTCCGGCCGAGAATCCCAGGATGCCCACGCGATCGGTCTTGATGTGCCACTCGGCAGCGCGGCTGCGGATCAGTCGCAGGACACGTCGAGTGTCCGCCATCGCATGTTCCTGAATCGTGTAAGTGCTCCCCTTCTCGCGAGCGAGCCGGTACTTCAACACGAACGCGGCGATGCCTCGATCACGAAACCATTCCGCCATCGCGTAGCCCTCATGCCCCAAGCAGAGTTTTGAGTGTCCGCCACCAGGGCAAATGATGACCGCCGTGCCCGTTGCTTTCTCACGCGCGGGGACATAAGGCGTGAGCGTCGGCTTGTGAACGTTACCGCAATTCTCTCCAACGAACTCTTCCGCTTCCGACGCACGAGACTCAGACCCCGGAGCCCCTTGGCTCCACAGCGGAATCGCCCCCGGAACATCCTTTGGCAATTCGGCAAACGTAGTCACAGACGTCAACACAACGATCGCAGCGACCAGGCAAGACTTCATGGCATCTCCGGCGAATTTGAAATGTGATCACTCGCGCGGACAGGATACCAAGGCGGCTTGGGAATGGCGTGGCTGCAATGGTCCTCGCTGCGATGGCGGACGGCGTTTGTAACGCCAAAACGGAAATTAGATCACCTGACCGCTCTTGATTCCTTGGACCACGCCAGTGCGATCGGTATCGTCTGGTTTGTGCCGACGCTCATTCGACAAAATGGCGAGTCCGGCAGCCAATGCAGCATCTGGTGGGTCTCGATGACTCGATCCACCCTACCAATGAACGACGAGAGAACTTGAGAGACACCATGCATCATTTTCATTACGACAAAGGTGAATTGTTCTGCGAGCAGCAGCCGGTGGCCGAGTTGGCCGAAGAGTTTGGAACGCCCTGCTGGATCTATTCCAAGGCGGCGTTGCTCGGACGGTTGAAGGAGATTCAGACGGCGTTCGCGGCCGTGGACCCGGTGATTTGTTACTCGGTCAAAGCGAACTCAAATCTCAGCATCCTCAAGCTGATGAACGATGCCGGCAGCAGCTTTGACGTGGTCTCCGGCGGCGAGCTGTATCGCGTCAAGAAGGCCGGGGCCGACACGACGAAGGTCGTCTTCGCGGGCGTGGGAAAAACCGACGACGAGATTCGGCAGGCGCTCGAAGAACGCATCCTGATGTTCGACGTCGAAAGCGAAGCCGAACTGGATGCGATCGCGGCCATCGCACAGAAGATGGGAGTCGTCGCCCCAGTCGCGCTGCGGCTGAACCCGGACATCGACGGGAAGACACACGCCAAGACCACGACCGGCAAGAAGGGAAACAAGTTCGGCATGGACATCGAACGCGCCGACGCGCTCGCCGCCAAGACGTTGCGAACTCCCGGCCTGGCGATGAAGGGGATCCACATGCACATCGGCTCGCCGATCCTCACGACCGAGCCGTATGCCGAAGCGGTCAAGAAAGGGATCGACGTCGTCCGCAGTTACCGAGCCGCCGGTCACGACATCAACTGGATGAACCTCGGCGGCGGCTTCGGCATCAGCTACCGCCAGAACGAGGGTCCGCCGGCTCAAGCCTACGCCGATGTCATCGTCCCCGGTGTGAAAGAGGCCGGTTGTCGGTTGGCCCTCGAACCGGGCCGCTTCATCGTCGGCAACTCCGGCATCCTCGTCAGCAAGGTGATCTACACGAAGCGCGAGGGAGGCAAACTCTTCGTCATCCAAGACGGAGCGATGAACGACCTCGTCCGCCCCGCGATGTACGACTCCTTCCACCGCATCTGGCCAGTCAACCCACGAGTCGCGATGCCCGACAACGTCGAGGGCGAAATCGCCGGTTGCGAGAAATCCGACGTCGTCGGCCCGATCTGCGAATCCGGCGACTACTTCGCCAAAGACCGCTACCTCCCGCCCGTCAATCGTGGCGAGCTGCTATGCACCTTCAGCGCCGGAGCCTACGGCACCGCTATGAGCAGCAACTACAACTCCCGCCCACGAGCCATCGAACTCATGATCGACGGCGACCAAGTCCAAGTCATCCGCCGCCGAGAATCCTATGACGACCTGATCGCGGCGGAATTGGTGTAGTGGATTGAATTTCGATGGGGAGGGCATCTCGTGGCGATTGCGATTGAAGGTGCGACGATTGTGGCGCGGCTGGACCGAATCGCCGAGTTGGTGGATGGTGGATTGGATGGCGTTCGGCAGCTTCAAGTCGGAACATGCTCGATCGCGTTTACAGACGACAATCTTTGGCGGTGTTCCTTCATGGTGGATGCCGAGGCGATTGAGTTTCTTGATCGATTGAGGCAACTTGGCCTGAATGCGATCCCCGGCCCTGATCCAGATGTTGTCTTGACGAATGAGTTCGATTTGGAGGTCATGCCCTATTGCGAATGGTTGAAATTGGCTCGGATTCAGAAGGCCGTCATCGCATGGCTCGACGGTACGGAACCGACTTCGATCGTCGCTCATGATGGTTGGTCGCTCGAAAACGGGTCTGGGTTAGAGCGTCATTCGAAGGCAGATGCCGGCCTCGAATTCTTGAGGCGTGAGGACGGTGTCGAGGCTTACTTCGACAATAAGGCGGGAAAGGAGATTTATCTTGCCCGAAAGGAACCTTCGGTCGATGCGCTGAACTCCGCATTCAAAAAGGCGTCGGATGAAATTCACGCCAACTGGATTCAGCCAGGTCAGCGGACAGGCAGCCGCGATCGTTCAAACGGCGATCCGGGCCTTGGAAGAGGTGGTGGCGTCGTATCCCGACCATTGGCAATCGCACCTGATGATTGGCAAAGGGTGGCAGGCGCTTGGAAACGAACAGGCTGCTTACGAGGCGATGAATAAGTCATTTGAGCATTGTGAAGACAACGAATCGGTGCCTCGCGAGTTCGCAGGTCTTTGCTTGCAAATGGGACGTGCTTACGAAGCCGTCAAAATTGGTGAGCGTGCCGCTTCGCTTCGCCCAGACAATCACGAAACACTTGGCAACTTGGCATGTGCCTATCTGGTGTCTGGCCACTTTGTCGAAGCCAAGAAAACGATTGATGCCGCGTTGAAGCTGAATCCGTCTGACTCTATCAATCGTAACCTTGCACGAATCCTTGACGATGTGACAACCGGTCGCCGACCACAACCGCAGAATCTCATCGAACTCATGATGGAGCCTTAACCCGGCAACTCGTTCTGAGAAAAACTGCAAATCTGGGAACGCAGGCGTGTAGCACGACTTGACCATCGGGAAGGTCGTGGGTGTTGAAGGCGAATCGCCACGCCCCTCGTGTTGCTCTTGGCGCGTCACTTAAGCCGAGTACCTCACAGCTTCGGAGCTACTGCTGACTCGCCAAGCATGCGAATCTACGTCAACAGTCATTGTCAAATGCCGCTGGCGAGAACGCGTAATTTCCGTACAAGCTAGGCGAAACGGACGAAACAGTTTTATGGAGTCGATCATGAGCGTAGTGGAAGCGGCGAAGCAGCTCTACGAGAACGAACTGCGACGGAAACTCGAACCGGATTGCCTCGGAAAGTACCTGGCCATCGAGCCGGAGACGAAAGCCCATTTCCTGGGAGACACGTTCATCGCGGTCGCCCTGGCGGCACGGGATGCTTGTCACGGGAAGAAAGCGTTCGTGTTGCGGATTGGGCATGATGCGGCATTTCACATCGGTGGGATGTCATGATCGGCAGGCTGGATGACGAACGCCGAGCCTTGTTGGAAATCGCCATCGCAAATCGAATGAATGGCGCTCCTGCCAACATCACAGCCTGGATCGACACGGCGTTTGATGGGCACTTGGTCCTCTCGTTGCAACTGATCAAAGACCTGAAGTTGGAACCATTGGCCGACACAGAAGCGATCCTGGCCGATGGCTCCAAGGTCGTGTTGGAAACGTACCTCTGTTTTCTGAACTGGTTCGGTCAGCGGCAGCAGCGTCGTCGATCCGGTTTGCAAAGGCTGCTTGTTGTCGTCACACGTCAGCATGCCGCAGCCGCTCAGCACAAGCACCGCATGAAAGCGGTCGTCGTTGGAGAACAAAACGAATCATGCGTCGTGTGACGACGCAGCGTGAAGAACTCGCTGGAGACCAACTCTTCGGTCGCGCCGTTTTGCAGACGCGACACCACGGGATCGACTGGGCCTCGGTCGAAGTCGATGCAGGCCAGAGATTCTTCGACGTGCAACGGCCGCGGTTGTCCATCCATGCCGAGCCGACCCCAATCGTGGAGGCGGAACGTCAGGTCGCTCGACTGCTGCACCTCTGCCAGCAGAATGCCTTCGCCGATTGCGTGCACGGTCCCCGCCGGAATGAAAACGCAGTCTCCCGCACGCACGGCGTACGAGTGCAAACACTCCTCGACGGTGCCGGCCGCCAAGTGCCGTTGCAGACGAAACGGATCGAGGCTGCGTTTCAGTCCGGCATAGATACGGCTGTCAGGCTTCGCATCGAGAATCACCCACGCTTCGGTTTTTCCGTTCTCATTCGGATCAAAGAATCGAGCCTGTACGTCGTTTGGATGTACCTGGACCGAGAGCCGATCACTGGCATCGAGAAACTGCACAAGCAACGGAAACTGATGCAGTCGCCGCTCAGTCCCGCACAACTGTCGGCCGTGCATCGCCATCATTTTCCGCAGCGTTAGCCCGTCTCATTCTCCACCGTCGACGACACTCTGATCGGTGCCGTGGTCGCACAGTTCCCAACTCTCGGCGTAGTCCACTCGGCACCGATCGGCTTGCCGAGCACGCTACCCAGTCGAGTTCTTCCCCCAGCGGATGCGTTTGAGCACCGGACGAAAGCGAAGCGGAGTCATGGTGATTTTCAGATTTCAAATGTCAGATCTCAAATCACAGATACCGCGACATTTCTGCACACTCGGCCAACGCCACCAATTGCCGCACCGCGTCCTCGTCCCCTTTGCGAGCGACGAGCGTGACATCCGGGGTGTGAACCACGACGCAATCCGAAACACCCACCATCGCAACGAGATGATCCAGCGTTGACAGCGACTCACCGTCTGCTGAATCAGTGTTTCGCGCGCTGCCAAGGGCACAATTGTTTGTGTATCCGCTTCCGGCTCTGCGGCCAGAACCGAGTCCCACTCCCCCCGACATGATGACCGCGTGCAACATGTCCGCTCATTCCACAAAACCTGTGTTACCGAACTCGCCACGCGTGCTTCGGCCTGTGGTCAGCCACTCGAGCGTTCCACCCTGATTCAGGGAATCAAGAACGCAACCATCACGCGGCCTCACACTCGAACCTGCCATTCATATAAAGGACGAACTGCGGCTTCGGCGCTGATTTCGGCAGTCGTGTCGTTGGTGCCGCCAAGAATTCGCGTACACAACGATCACAGCTGTGCTCGGCAATGAACGAAACATGTCGCTCACGCCAGCCACACCGCGACGTTGCTTCTCGGCAACCTATCTGTCATCAGCCATTCCGGAGAAACGAGTCCTCGCTAAATGACCGTGCTTGATAACTTGATGAGAGTTGATCGCCGAGATTGATTCGGCCCTTCGAAGAGTTCTGCGTGATTCTCTGCCAGCAATCAAGCCGATTAGAAAGCCGACTACGAGCGGTGCGTCCTCTCACCACAACCGCCTACCTTCTCTGATGGCTGCGTTGCCAACCTCACCCGACGAAGTGGCCGTGATGCTCAGCCAGACTGTCGAACGCTCACTCTCCGCGCGCGGCAGTGAGCAGTTCCTTGAGCTTGGGTTCCAATGACTCGGCGAAGAGGGCGTAGCCTTTCGCGCTCAGATGCAGCAGGTCGGGGGCGATCTCTTTCGAGAGCGTTCCATCGGCGGTGATGAGCTTCGCGTTCACGTTCAAGAAGTGGACTCGGCGGCCGTCGGCGAGCGCGGGGAGCAGAGCATTCACGGCTTCGCATTTGCGACGCCACGGGTCGGCGACATCGGGGCCGCGAGGGAGGATGCCCAGCAGCACGACTTTTGAGCGCGGGCATTTTTCGGCGAGCGCATCGAGAATCGCGCGGATACCAGCAGTGATTTGTTCGGGGGTGAAGTCGCCGTGCCGCACGTTGTTCGTCCCGATGAGCAACACGATCGCTTTGGGGAAGATGCCGTCGAATTCACCGTTGCGGACTCGCCACAGGACGTGCTGCGTCGAGTCACCACTGAAGCCGTAGTTTGCCGCCTTAAGCCGGACGAAGTGCGCTTGCCAGGCAGCCTTGCCGGCGGTCTCCCAACCCTGCGTGATGCTGTCGCCGAGGAAGATGATCTCGCCACTGCCCGCTTTGGACTCGGCCACCTTCGCGGCGTGACGCGCGGGCCACCAACCGAACTTGCCCCTCGTCTCGGTTCGCGCTTCGGGCACGTTCGGCACGCTTGCCCCTTCCTGCACCCAATCCAACGGAAAGCGTGCGAAGACAAGACCGGCCGCGTCGGTGCTCTCGTAAAGCACGCCGATGCGACCATCGCGCAGCACGGTGAGGCACGAATACATCGAGCCGCTGGGATCGAGCAGCCGCCCGTTGCTCCAGGTGCGGCCGGCGTCGGTGCTGGAGCGGATCGTCAACGCAACTCGGCGTTGCGTGTGATTCGGGTTCGAGAAGATCAGTTCGCCATGCGGATGCCGAATGAGACTTGCCATGCAAGTCGGGTCGGGCACGGTGAGCCACGGTTCGGTCCACTTGCCCTGCATGACATCGCCGCGCCACTCCCAACGAGCCCACGCGCGAACACCGGCACGAGCTTCGTTCCGCATCGAGAGCAGCAGCGATCCATCTGCGAGTTCGACAATCGCGCTCTCACTGGTCGGCGGCGAGCCGGGAATCGCAGCGGGCGAAATCTTCCATGTGCTGCCGCCGTCGCGACTGGCGAGGAAACTCGAGTGCGGCACGTTGTCCGCTCCCTTGAACTGAGCAGAGAAGACCAGCGTGCCGTCGCGCAGCTGAATGCCATTGCCCGGCCCGTTGAAGCACATTCTCCACGCAGGGTCTTTCACCTGCGAAGTGATGTTGATCGGCGACGACCACGTCACGCCATCATCGACGCTTTTCACGAGAACGAACTGCCCAGTCTCGTCAGGCGTCAGACCGGGGCCAGAGCCGTTCCACGCACGAGCACCTTTCGACCACAACGCCGCGACGAAGATGCTGCCCGTCCGTTGATCCACGAGCACCGCCGGATCACCCACTCCGTTGCCGTGCGAGCCGGCGACGGCGGCATCGAAGTCGATGATGCGACGCATCGAACTCCAAGTTGCGCCATCGTCGGTCGAGCGCATCGCGCCCACGTCGATGTCGGCCGGAAGATCGCCGCCGTGCTTGTGCCGCAGATCGAAGACGGCAATGAGCGTCCCTTTCGGCGTCGTCGCCAGACCAGGAATGCGATAGGTGTGAACGCCATCGTCCCCCTGTTTGCGGAGCGTCGTCCGGAAGATGCGCGGATCGTTGACGAACTGCAAAGCCTGCGGTTGCTGAGCCGCAGGCAGTTCCTTCGGAGCGCCCCACTTGGCCTGCAAGTAATTCGCGACCTCCTTCAACTCCGCCTCGTTGAGTGCTCGCGGATAAACGAGCACCTCAGCGACATCGCAAACGAGCCCTTCCTGAGTCGCGACGTTCGCACCCAGAATGAACCCGCCGAGCGGCGCACCCTCCTTGCCAAACACAAACGTATGAGTCTGCCAGCCTCTATCACTCGCAGGTGCGGAAGCCTTCGCCGCCGATTTCCAATTCACATCGCTCCACTTCACCGGCGTGCTGCCGACGCGCGTGCTGCCATCAAACAAAGTCCCCTGCCCCGCCGCCGGCACACGCGCGAAGACCGCGACCGTACGCTCTCCCGTGAGCGTGCCCCAAGAACCCACCGCCTGCCACAGCGCCGCCGAGCCATTGAACCGCACGACCGTTCGAGCCCCGCCGACCGTCTCCACACGCACCGCCTGAGGCCGCCCGACAACCCGCATCAACGCCCGCGCCGCGCCATCAGCACCGGCGTTTTCCCACGAGGAGACGAGCGGCCCATCTGCCTTCACACCGTCCTCGCGATACCAAGCATGTAATGGCCCAATAGGCGGCTCGGTGGAGTGCAGCGCAGCCAGCGGCTCGAGCAGAAGGACGGCGAGGATCGTGAGTGTGTTTTTCATGATTGTTCCACCGATGGCACTCAGTTTCGATGATTTGGACTGCGGCAGCCTGCTGCCGCTTTGGACTTGGCAGCCTGCTGCCAAGAAACCACACCGAGTTGTTCCGCAGCAGGCTGCAGAACGGAAAGCGGCAGCAGGCTGCCGCAGTCCAAATCTGATCCTCGACAGATGAAGGCACGTCACTCTTTTGCCAGTTCGCCGACCTCGGCCGGCGACAGTGGGCGTTCGAAGACCAAGGTGTGGCCGATGAGGCCTCGATAGTAGGCGTCGTGAAAGTAAAAAATCTCCGCGCCGAGGATCAGCGAAGGGACGATCCCTGAATCTGCGGGAAACTTCTTCGTCATCCCCTCACCAACAGGTTTGCCGTTGAGGTACAGACGGATGTGCCACTGACCGGCGGACGGCTCAGCGGTCATCGCGACGTGGGTCCAGCGGTCGGCTTCGATCTTGGTTGGCGATTCGACGATGTCGTTGACGTTGATCCGCGCGGCAAGCTGATACGGAGCCTTCTGGCCATGCAGGCCAAGGATGAAGCGGCGCGCTCCGAAGCCGATGATGTCTCCTCTAGCTCCATGTTCCCCCTTGCCCATCTCGGCGGCGGGCTTGATCCAGGCGGCGAGCGTCACCCCTTTCATCGGTGCTCCACCGCCGTGATGGCCGGTCAGCGCGAGCGGCAGTGTGTCCTTGTCGGCATAGGCGGAGTGTCCGAGGTAGAAGCGACCGAGTCCGCTGTCGCGACGGTAGTCCTTTCGGTTCGTCAGATTGTCAGCGAAGCGAATCGCCGGGCGACCCGAATCGACGACCCAGTCGAGGTTCGCAAGATCGAGATGGCCGAGCGGAAAGCCATTCGCGTTGGGCGAAGTGCCGAATGAACTCGCGTGGTTGAATACGAACAGGCCCTTTCCTTCGAGCATCCGATAGTCGGTGATCGCACCAACCGGCGCGGAACCGAAGCTCGGCGGTTGATCGTTCGGTTTCGACGCGACATCGGGCGGCGCGGCTTCGCCATCGGCAAGGCGTTTGAATTCGACATCGGTGACCAGCATCTCGCCGGTGCCGGAGTTGCCGAATGCGACCGACAGCGAA
>SXGT01566034.1_pt1 | contig 43794 bp, 33 predicted proteins | sample 3176221 | NCBI WGS metagenome assembly SXGT01 (sample SAMN11356862, study PRJNA531348) | freshwater metagenome | isolation source: freshwater sample F1-120 | place: China: Fuxian Lake, Yuxi | collected 2017-12-25
CTCGCGCGCCCACACGTGAGACATTCCGAATGGGCAGAGGAGGACCATCTCAAGTCTGCTGCTCGTTTCTGCTGGTGGCGGAGGCGGACCCTCCCCCACGACGTCTCGCCTCCGAGCGGAGCGAGGGTGGAGCGAGGGTGGCGGCAACAACGACACGCGGCCCCTCCTCGGCGCCTGATGGGCGCCGGGCGCCTCTGGCGCGAGCAGCCGCAACCTTTCGCAGGCTGCAAAAGGTCTCATCACTGCCCGCGTGCGGTATAACACCACTACTCGAAGGTCAGCAGGAGGTCGCCGGCTTCAACCTTGCCACCTTTTTCGACGAACAGCTCCTTGATGCGGCGCGTGAGCGGCGCGGTAACGTTCACCTGCATCTTCATGGCCTCGAGGACAAGCAGCACCTCGCCCTGCTCAACTGCCTGACCAGCCTTCACTCGAATCTCGGCGACCGCGCCCTGCATGGCAGCGGCAAGCTGGTGTAGATCGGCTGGATCAGCCTTCTTGCGCGAGACCACCTTCTTCGTGAAATTGCGGTCCTCGATCTCCACCTCGCGGGCGACACCGTTTACCTCGAAGACCAACTTGCGAACGCCATCGGGGCCTGGCAGGCCCACGCTCAGGAGGCGGAGGATGATCGTTTTTCCTTTCTCGATCTCGACCGCAATCTCTTCGCCAATCTCCATGCCGAAGAAGAAGTTCTTCGTCGGGATCGACTGCACGTCGCCATGCGCCCTCTTTTCCTTGTCAAACTCGAGGAAGACCTGTGGATACATGAGGTAGGAGAGAAGCTCCCGGTGGGTGGGCTCGCGCGAAATCTTGTGCGCCAACTCCCTCGCCACCTGTTCGAGCTTGATCGGCTTCTTCGCCGCGGCTTTCCCCGTCTTGCGGCCCTGGAGGACGATTTCCTGCAGCTTTCTGGGAAAGCCAAAGGGCGGACGGCCAATCTTGCCCTCGAAGAAGCCAGCCACGGACTCGGGGAAGGATCTACCAGAGCCACTCTGCAGGATGGCCTCGGGGGTCAGATTGTTCGAGACCATGAAAAGGGCGAAGTCGCCGACGATCTTGGAAGACGGTGTCACCTTGACGATGTCGCCCAGGAGCAGGTTTGCCTCCGTATAGGCCCGCTTCACATCTGTCCACCGGCTCGCGAGCCCCAGCGAGGCGGCCTGCTGCTTCAAGTTCGAGTACTGTCCACCGGGCATCTCGTGCTCGTACACTTCAGCGGTTCCTGCCCGCAACTCGCTTTCAAATGGGTAGTACCACTTGCGAACCTCCTCGAAGTAGTCGGAGATCTCGTTCAGGGCCTGGATGTCAAGACCCGGATCTCGTCTCTGGCCCCCAAGCACCGCAACCATCGAGTTCAAGTTCACCTGGGAGGTGCAGCCGCTCATGGATGAGATCGCCAAGTCGAGAGCATCGACTCCAGCTTCGCAGGCCTTCAAAATTGAAGCCGCCTGGATCCCGCTCGTGTCGTGGGTGTGGAAGTGGACTGGAATGCCAATCTCGTCCTTCAGCTTCTTCACGAGGAGCTGCGTCGCATACGGTTTACATAGCCCCGCCATGTCCTTTATGCCGAGGATGTGAGCACCCCGCTTCTCGAGATCCCTGGCGAGCTCAACGTAGTACTTCAAATTGTAGCGTTGTCGCTTTGAATCCAGGATGTCTCCCGTGTAACAAATCGCAGCCTCCGCCACCCCACCCGTGTTGCGCACGGCCTCAATCGCTGCAGTCATGCCCGGCACGTAGTTCAAGGAGTCGAAAATGCGGAAAATATCGATCCCCGTGGAGGCTGCTTCCTTCACAAACGACCGTACGACATTGGCGGGGTAGTTGGTATAGCCGACGACGTTGGCTCCACGAATGAGCATCTGGAGGAGAATGTTGGGAATCGCCTCCCTGAGGATCGCAAGGCGCTCCCAGGGATCCTCGCGAAGAAACCGCATCGAGGTATCGAAGGTCGCCCCCCCCCAGACCTCCATGCTGAAAAGCTCCGGCAGCCGGTGCGAGTAAGCGCTTGCGACCGCGGCAAGGTCGCGTGTCCGCATACGGGTGGCGAGGAGCGATTGCTGGGCATCGCGGAAGGTGGTGTCGGTGATCAGCAGCCGCTCCTGCTTGAGCATCCACTGGATGAGGCCCGGGACCCCATGCTCCTCGAGAATCTGCTTTGTGCCTCGGGAGACAGGGTGCGATGGCACGATCGTGGGCACGACGGGGTGCACGTTCGCCGGCATCTTCAAGTTCGCGCCGATCAGTGAGTTTCCGTGCACGATGATGTCGCCCAGAATGCGTGTCAACTTCGTGGCTCGATCGCGCCGCTCAGTAAACCGAAAGATCTCCGGGTGCGAATCGATAAATCCCGTCGTGCAGAGACCGGCCTGAAAATCAGCGTGGCCGACAACATTCGCAAGGAACGGAATGTTGGTGGCGAGCCCTCGCACGCGAAATTCTGCGAGCGTGCGCAGCATTCTTCGGGCTGCTGCGGGGATCGTCTGGCCCCAGGAAGTCACCTTCACGAGGAGGGAATCATAGTACGGGGTCACGACCGCACCACTGAACGCACTTCCGGCATCAAGGCGAATGCCAAAGCCAACGGCAGAACGATAAGCCGCGATCTTCCCGTACTGCGGTGTAAAGTTCTGTGTTGGGTCCTCCGTGGTGATGCGACACTGAATGGCGCAACCGCGAATCGTGACTTTGCTCTGGTCGTCGAGGTTGAGGACGGGGTCGTCGAGGGCGTGCCCTTCGGCGATGCGTATCTGCGACTGGACGATGTCGATACCTGTCACGACTTCGGTGACGGTATGCTCGACCTGGATTCGCGGATTCACCTCGATGAAATACGGGGCACCGCTCGAGTCGATGAGAAACTCGAAAGTGCCTGCGTTTCGGTACCCCATTCTTCTCGCAAGGGCGAGGGACATCTCGAAGAGCCGCTCGCGCAAGGAGCGGTCGAGGTTCAGGGACGGCGCGACCTCGATGACTTTCTGGTGTCGCCGCTGGATCGAGCAGTCACGCTCGAAGAGGTGAATGAGTTTGCCCTTGTGGTCGCCGAGGATCTGCACCTCGATATGGCGCGGATTCACGACCATCTTCTCGAGGAAGACAGCAGCGTTCCCAAAGGCCTGGAGTGCCTCACGCCTGGCAAGCGGAAAGGCCACCTTGAGCTCAGCAGCCGTTTTGCAAGCGCGGATTCCGCGCCCTCCGCCTCCGTGCGCTGCCTTGACCATGACGGGATAGCCAAATTTCTTCGCCAGCCGGAGCGCTGCCGACAGGTCCTCCACTGGCTCCTCGGTGCCTGGAATCACAGGGACTCCGAGCGACATGGCGAGATTGCGGGCGGTGACCTTGTCTCCGGCGAGTCGCAAGGACTCGGGGTGAGGCCCTATAAAGACAATACCCGCTGCCTCGCACGCCTCTGCGAACTCCGCACGTTCGGAAAGGAATCCGTAACCGGGATGGATGGCGTCGACACCCAGCGACTTCGCCAGCTCAACGATCTCATCCTGTGCAAGGTAGGCTGCGACGGGCCCCTTACCCTTGCCGACCTGGTAGCCTTCGTCAGCCTTGTAGCGGTGGAGCGAGAGCTTGTCCTCCTCCGAATAGATCGCCACAGTCGAGATTCCAAGCTCACTACAGGCTCGGAAGACCCGGATCGCGATCTCGCCGCGGTTGGCAACCAGGACCTTCTTGAATGACTTGACGCTGGTGTGAGGAGGTTGGGGATGAGTCGAGGCCATGTGTTGAGCGAAGGAGGGTACCGCGGCCAGGGACGAGTATCAACATCAACAGGAGCCTCGCGCGGCTTCGCCACTGCGGCCAGCTGACAGAACGACGGTTTCCACGGAAGGTAGTCAGTGCGAGAGCGGTTGGGCTGCCGACAACAGATCCTTCGATCGAACACGCCACACCGCATCGGTGCGATGCTTGCCTCGATCCTCACCGCCAAGTACGTAGACCCAGTCGTCTGCCTGCACCAGACCCACCATTGCAAGGTAAGGCAAGGGCGTTGTCTTCTGATACTTTCCAGCCTCTGTGTCAAAAATGAAGGCATCGTCGGTAAATTTATCCACGCCGGTCTTGTAGCCCCCCGCGATGAGGATGTGCCGCGAGTCCAGCGCCACGGCTGCCACGCCACGCGTGGCGAAGGGAAACGGGGCAATCGATTCCCAGCTGTCTTTCCTTGCCGAGTATGCAAAAGTTGCAGTGCCATTGGCGACGGACTTGGACGCGCTGTCCCATTCGGCCCCGCCAAAGACAAACAGACGGTCCTTGCACGCCACTGTCGCTCCGCCGATGAAAGAGGTGACGGGTAGACTGGAGATGTGTTTTGCCTTGCCGGTGAGGAGGTCAATGGCATAACAAGCCTTGGTCGCGGTCTCCGCCTTCGCCGCGTCTTCGGCACCGCCAATGACGTGGAGCTTGCCATCGAGAATCGCCCCAGTTCCATAGACGAAGCGCTGCTCAAGGGTCGCCACCGTTGTCACGGAGAACTTGCGATCCAGCAGCCAAAGCGTCGTATGTGCTTGAGTGCCGCTACTGCCACCCGCGAACCACAACCCTTCCTTGCTCTGGGAACAAACGGCGTAGGCAACCGGCGCAGGAAGCTTGCCAGCGTCGCGCCAGGCATTCCGGTCTGGCTCAAAGACCCAAATCCGGTCGAGCCAGCGCTTGGTGTCCTCCTTCCAGTTTGTGCCGCCAGCGACGACAATATCGTTGTCAACGGCGCCACAAATAAAACCACCGTTTCCGTCTGGCAACGGCGGAAGCTTTTCCCAGGTGCCTGCAGTAACTTGATTTTCTGTGCAGAACATGGACAGGGCTATCGATGCAAGGAATTTATTCATTCGATCTCCAGATCAGGGATAACTTTAACAATTTGCGGCTGTCCGCACCCGAGGCGATGGGAAGGGGCAAGAACATCCCCGGAACTGTGGCCCGAGAGGATCGCAGCCCTGCTGACAAGAGCAGCTCATGGCACGCCATCACGTCACCACTTCCTTGGGGAAGCATTGTCAGCCGACCCGCCGAGGACCGCAAGAGCATTGCCGCGGTAGACAGAGGACGGCAAGAGCCGATCCCGGTGACCGGAACTGGCTGTCTGCGGTAAATCTCCACGTCCACAGAGAGTCTCGGCTTCACAAAACTCTCGTGTACAAGGCTTGCCTCTGGACACTATCATGTACAGGCGACTATTTGCCGTGATCAGGTCCACGTGCTGCCTCTGTCGGATGAAGAAACTCCCGTCACATCAAGTCAAGTCCTGGGTAACGCTGCTCGTTCTGGTTTTTGCGGTCTTGAACCGTGCAGCTGCCGACGACACGCCACGAGCTGCACTTTCTCCGAAAGTCGACTTCAATCGCGACGTTCGGCCCATCCTTTCGGACAAGTGCTTCAAGTGTCATGGGCCGGACGGGGCAAGTAGGCAAGCGGCCTTGCGGCTAGATACAGAAGCCGGCATCAAGGTAGACCTCGGTGGGCGGGCAGCACTGGTTCCTTCCAACCTCCAGAAGAGCGAATTGTACCTACGGATTGTTTCTGAAGATCCCGCGGAGCGGATGCCTCCGGCGAAATCGGGAAAGAGCCTCACGCCCCAGGAAATCGGCCTTATCCGCACCTGGATCGAACAGGGAGCTGAATGGCAAAAGCACTGGTCGTTGATTCCACCGGTCCAATCCACACCGCCCGCGGTGACCGCGAAGCATTGGGTCCGCAATCCCGTCGACGCATTTGTCCTCGCTCGGTTGGAAAGGGAAGGACTTGAACCGTCAAGGGAAGCCGACCGGACAACACTCATTCGCCGCGTTTCATTCGACCTCACAGGTTTGCCGCCCACCCCCCGCGAGGTGGAGGCTTTTCTTGCCGATGCATCGCCGGATGCCTTCGAAAGAGTTGTCGATCGCCTGTTGGCTTCTGTCCGCTACGGGGAGCGGATGGCTGTCCGCTGGCTTGACGGGGCACGATATGCCGACACCAGCGGCTACCAGAACGATGGCGAACGCTTCATGTGGCGTTGGCGCGACTGGGTGATTGACGCCTACAACCACAACCTGCCGTTCGATCTTTTCACCATCGAGCAGCTTGCCGGTGATCTGCTTCCGGATGCCACCCTGGAGCAGAAGATCGCCACCGGGTTTAACCGGAATCACCGTGGCAATTCCGAGGGAGGAATCGTCCCGGAGGAATTCGCGGTCGAATACGTCGTCGATCGCGTTGAGACGACATTCGCGGTCTGGATGGGGCTGACCATGGGTTGCTCTCGCTGCCACGATCACAAGTTTGATTCGCTGACTCAGCGAGAGTTCTACCAGACGTACGCCTACTTCAACAGCATTCCCGAATACGGGAGGGCGATCAAGTACGGAAACTCACCCCCCTTCATCGCGGCTCCGAAGCCCGATCAAATCAAGCTGCTGGACAACCTCCAGATCCGCCTCGCTGAAGCCAGGGCGAGGGAGGTCGCTCTGGAGCCAGAACTGGAGGCCTCGCAGCAGAGATGGGAACAGTCCGCCGATCGCCGGCACCTTTCCGAAGGGAGCTTGACCCGCGGACAAGTTTTTCACGCGGCACTCGACGGCGCAGATGCGACCGTGAAAGATACCCTGGGGGATCGCTTTGAGAATGGCAGTCCTGCGTATGCTCCAGGACGCCTCCGGCAGGCGGCCGAGTTTGACGGTTCACGGTTTATCAATGCAGGCGCCGTTGCCGCCTTCGAATACCTCGACAGGTTCACCCTCTCGGCGTGGATCTATCCCCGCGGGAACAAGGGAGGCACGATCCTCTCCCGTATGACTGACGCTGAAGAGGCCACCGGCTATTGCCTGACGTTCGAGGGCGGCAAACTGAAATTCAACCTTGTCAAGCGATGGCTCGACGATGCGTTACGCGTCGAGACGGAACGTACACTGTCCCCCGAGAAGTGGCATCACGTACTGGTGACTTACGACGGCTCCCGACTGGCGAGCGGCGTGACCTTCTACGTCGATGGCCGTCCTGAACCGAAACGCATCCTCCTTGATCTGCTCAATCAAACATTTGCTTCAACAGACCCGCTACGAATCGGCGGGGGTAATGGGCCCAACGGACGCTTTCACGGCCTCATCGACGATGTTCGCATCTACTCAAGAACGCTCAGCGGGGACGAGGCGCAAATTGTCGCCGCCCCCGAGACCATTGCCGAAATCCTCTCGATACCGCGGGATCGACTCACCAGGGCCCAATCGGTCAAACTGCGCGCCTACTACCTGGAGAACCATGCTCCGCAAGTGCTCCGCGAGGCGCGGGAGCGTGTTCTGAACACCCAGAAGGAGCTCGATGCTCTTCTCGAGAGTGTGCCCACAACGATGGTCATGCAGGAAATGCCCGTCCCACGGGACGCACACATACTCACTCGCGGCGAATACCAAAAGCCTGGCGACAAAGTCAGCCGCGACGTTCCAGCCTCTCTGCCTCCATTGCCCCGCGACCTGCCGAACAATCGCCTTGGCTTCGCCCGCTGGCTAGCCAGCCCGCAGCATCCCTTGACCTCACGCGTCGCCGTCAATCGTTTGTGGCAGATGCTATTTGGGACGGGTCTCGTAAAGACCGTCGACGACTTCGGCGCCCAGGGAGAATGGCCGAGCCACCCGGAATTGTTGGATTGGCTGGCGGTTGAATTCTCTTCTCCCCTCCTCGGCAAGGGGGAGGCGCGCCGAACATCACTTGAAGCTCTCGTCCGCCCCTCCTGGGACATCAAGCGCTTGCTCCGTCTCCTCGTCACCTCCGCAACGTATCGCCAATCAGCCCGGGGCACCCCGGAACTACTGCAACGCGATCCCGAGAACCGCCTTCTGGCTCGAGGTTGTCGAATGCGCCTCTCCGCCGAGATGGTCCGCGACCAGGCACTCCATGCTGCCGGATTACTCGTCGAGAAGGTCGGCGGACCATCGGTGAAACCCTATCAGCCCACTGATCTGTGGAAAGAGCTCGGGGACATGGAGTACGTGCAGGACCATGGTGAGAAACTCTATCGCAGGGGAATGTACACGTTCTGGAAGCGTACAGTACCCCCTCCCATGATGATCACGTTCGACAGCGCCGGGCGTGAGACTTGTAATCTTCGTGAAACACGCACGAACACTCCGCTCCAGGCTCTGACACTGATGAACGACGTTACATTTGTCGAAGCGTCGCGGGCTCTGGCTCAAAGGGTCCTGGGGCATGAAGGCGGGCCAGCCCTCGCCGACCAGCTGACACTCGCGTTCCGCCTCGTGCTCTCCCGTGCGCCGAAGCCAGCGGAATTAAAGGTGCTGATGGCAGGCTGGCAAGAACATCGCGACCGATTCAGAGCGGATCCGGCTGCTGCCACGAAGCTACTGACTCAGGGCGAGTTCCCTTGCGACCCGAGCCTCGATGCAGCCGAACTGGCAGCACACACCACTGTGGTGGGGGTCATCCTGAATATGGACGAGACGCTAACCAAGGAGTAACTGAAACCTGTCCGAGGATTTGCCCGTCGGCTCGGGCCAGAGAATTTTATCTTGAAACAGACGCTGAAGAGTCCAGGGGCGCCGCCGACTCGATCTCTCGCAGTGCAGGGAATACGCCATGAATCCATTGTCTGAACAACACCAGCTCTTCTTGACCCGTCGCGCCTTGCTCCGCCGAGCAGGCCTTGCGCTCGGCCCCCTGGCACTTGCTTCGCTGCTCGATCAGCGCCTCCTGGCCACTGACAGGCCCCCCGCCGTGCCCCCGGCACGGGGGGAGAAGGCAGGAGGCCACACTGCGCCCCAAGCTGGGCCCAGCCAGGGCAACGGCGGTGGACTCCCGGGTTTCCCCAACTTCACCCCCAAGGCCAGGCGAGTGATCTACCTGTTTCAGTCCGGAGCCCCCTCGCAGATCGACCTGTTTGACTGGAAGCCACGTCTCGCCGATCTTCGCGGGTCAGAGCTCCCCGATTCCATTCGCCGCGGTCAGAGGCTAACCGGGATGACCGCCTCACAGTCCAGCTTTCCGGTCGCGCCCAGCAAGTACAAGTTCGCGCAACACGGGGTAAGCGGCGCGTGGGTCAGTGAGTTGATGCCACACACTGCACGGATCGTTGACCACCTGTGTTTCATCAAGTCAATGCACACCGAAGCGATCAACCACGACCCGGCAGTCACGTTTTTCCAGACCGGCGCGCAACTCGCAGGTCGCCCCAGCATCGGTTCGTGGCTTTCCTATGGCCTGGGCAGCGAAAACGAGGACCTTCCAGCATTTGTTGCATTGATCTCGCAAGGCACCGGCAACCCGATGGATCAGCCGCTTTACGACCGCCTCTGGGGAAGCGGCTTCCTCCCCACCCGTTATCAGGGAGTAAAATTCCGCTCGGTGGGTGATCCCGTGCTGTACCTTTCCAACCCTCCAGGTCTTGATGGCAAGGCACGACGGCGCTTCCTTGATGACCTGGCTCAGCTGAACCGCATGAAGCTTGAGGACGCAGGGGATCCAGAAATCGCCACGCGTATTTCGCAATATGAGATGGCCTACCGCATGCAAGCATCGGTTCCCGAATTGATCAATCTCTCGAAAGAACCTGATCACATCTTTGAAATGTACGGGCCCGATTCGAAAAAGCCCGGAACGTTCGCCGCCAATTGCCTCCTCGCCCGCCGGCTTGTCGAGCGAGGCGTCCGTTTTGTGCAACTTTTTCACCGCGGTTGGGACCAGCACACGAAGCTTCCAACACAGATCGCTGGCCAGTGTCGCGATACCGATCAGCCATCAGCCGCCTTGATTCAAGACCTGGCACAGCGCGGTCTCCTGGACGACACCCTCGTCGTCTGGGGAGGAGAATTCGGCCGCACGGTTTACTGCCAGGGCAGGCTGACCGTCGATGACTACGGTCGTGACCACCACCCCCGCTGTTTCACAGTGTGGTTGGCAGGCGGCGGCATTCGGGGAGGCATCACTCACGGCGCCACCGACGATTATTGTTACAACATCGTCGACAACCCAGTGCACGTCCATGACCTGCACGCCACGATCCTGCGCTTGCTCGGTATCGACCACACTCGCCTGACATATAAATTCCAGGGAAGGTATCACCGGCTAACGGATGTGCACGGGGAAGTGGTAAAGGATGTGCTTGGGTAAGCGGAACGCACGGCGCAAGGAATCTCAAGCAGGATCCCGTTCGCCCAGGCGAGCCCAACCACCTCGTTTCACTTGCTCTTGAGTTTGAGGATCATTTCGACCTCAACACAAACACCCAGGGGCAGTTGCGCCAGACCCAACGCAGTTCGCGCATGGCGACCCGCAGAGCCAAAGACGTTCATGACAAGTTGAGACGCGCCGTTGATCACAAGATGCGCTTCGGTAAAAGTGGGGTCCGCATTGACATACCCCGTGATGCGCAGGACACGTTCGATTCGATCGAGAGACCCAACCGCGTGTCGCACCGCTCGCAACACGTTTAGAGCACACAACGCCGCGCACTCGCTGGCCTCCGAGAGACTTACCTGCGACGGCACCTTCCCGACGCCGCGCAGTGTCTTGCCTTCAAATGGCACTTGCCCCGAGGCGTAAGCTGTCTCACCGTCGATCACGACGGCATCCATCATCGGGCCGGGGGCCTGAGCTTCGCCAAACGAATATCCAAGCTTGGTAAACTGTTCCTCGTAGCTAATCATTGTCTTGCTTTCCCGGAAATAGTTGTATTGACGCCGGCGGGCAGGCACCCCACCCAATCCGCATCCACGCTCGGCCTCACCGAGGCCCCTCAAGCCCGAGCAGTCCCAGCGCGTCGCAATGTATCATGGCCTCGATTGCTGACTTGTCGAGCCGCGGCAGGGCCGTACCCTCGAGCATTGCATTCATCGATCGCAGCGCAGCGATCGTCGAGTCCACCGTCGTGAACGGATAGTCCGTCCCAAGGAGCAGCTTGTCCCACACTCCATACTCCTGCACTAGCATGAGAGATTGATAAAGCTGAAAAGGTCGATAGTACAACGCGCTGATGTCTGCGAAGCAGTTGGGGTGTTTACGGATAATTGCGACGCACTCGCCCTCGTAAGGATGTCCCAGGTGCGCCAGCACGATCTTCACGTCCGGAAATCGTATGGCTACCGGGTCCAGATGCCGAGGCAGGGTGCACTCGATGGGCGCCTGCGAGACAAACGTGGTGCCGCTGTGAAGGAGGACCGGTAGCTTGTTTTGCTGAGCAAAGCGCCAGAGTGGGTCAAGCCGCGCATCGTCCGGCCTGAACCCGGCGTACATGGGCAGCAGCTTGATTCCGCGCAGCCCTAGCTCGTCCTTGCCCTCCAGCATTTCCCGCTCCCAGCCGTCCTGTGTCGGGTCAATACTCATGAACCCTATCAACTGTTTCGGATGCGCCGCGACGTACTTGGCAACGTAACGATCGTCGACCCAGACCCCGCTGAGCTTCGCTTTCCCGCCGAAGACGATCGTACGCACATCGTCACCGGCCTGGGTTGTTCCAGCCGCGTAGTCAGGATATCGCACGTCCAGATCGACCTCGACCCCGCGACGTGCGCGCGTCGCCTGCCGACGGAAATCCTCACTCAAGTCGTCTGGGTATCGCCAGGCATGGCTATGGACGTCGACGATCACTTGAATCCTTTCAGGGCTGATTCAGTCGCTTCAAGGGTCAGATCCACGTCCTCCTCGCTGTGCGCATAGCTGATACTGCCCTGCTTGACCGGAACCGGGAAGTTGTAAATGCCACGGTCAATCAACGCACGGCGGTAGCGGGCATCGAACTCGAAATCATGCCCGTTCAAGAGCTCCCACCAGTTATTGGGGGCAGAGTTCATGAAGTACACGCAATGCGCGCTTCCCTGGCGAACGATGGTGGCCTGAATGCCGTGCTTGGCAAAAAGACTGCGTTGCCCGTCTTCAAGCCGCCGTGCGAGCCGCTCCAGCTTGCCGTGGACATCAAGCTTGGAACTCATCAGTTTTTTCAGACATGCGATCGCTGCTGCGACGGGAACCGGGTGGCAGTTGTAGGTGCCAGCGATGAGGACGCGCTTCGACGGATCGTCACTGATGGCCAGATCCATGTACTCACGCCTTCCCGCCAGGGCCGCGATCGGAAATCCGTTGGCCAGGGCCTTCCCGAACGTGGAGAGATCGGGTCTGACGCCGCAGATGCCCTGGTAGCCGCCCAGAGAGGCGCGAAAGCCGGTCTTGACCTCGTCAAAGATCAGCAGAAACCCGTGCTGGTCGGCCAGCTTGCGCAAGCCCTCGAGGTACCCCGGACGCGGCTTGATCACGCCGATGTTCTGAAGGACGGGCTCCAGGATCACCGCAGCGACAGGATTTCGCTTCGCCACAGTCTCCACCGCAGAGAGATCGTTGAACTCCACTGCGTGCATTACTTTCCGCTCGCCCTCGGGAATACCGGCGGTCATAGGCACCAGTGGGTACTCGTCGCCGACGATCTGTCTGCCTCCGAGCTGCTGCTTCGTCGACATGAGGTTCGCGGCGACAACGTTCTGATTCCCGTTGTACCCACCCTGCATCAAGATCACGTGGTCCCGTCCGGTCCACGCACGGGCGATTCGGATCGCCTGCGCTGTCGCTTCCGAGCCAGTGTTGAGGAACTGCGCCTTTTCCGCCATCGGAAGACACTCAAGAACTAGCCGCGTCAGATCGCCCTCGGCCTCGCTCGGCCCGCTGCCAAAGTTGCTCAGTCCCTGCTCCATCGAGGCCACAACCGCACGGTTCTGTTCCTCGTCATTGTGCCCCAGAATGTACGGTGCGAACCCGGCGTGGTAATCGATGTATTCGTTACCGTCGACGTCCCAGAGCCGCGACCCACGCGCCCGTGCAAACGCGATGCACGGGTCAGCTTTTCGATTGATGGAGGCGAGGCCTCCGGGAATTACTTCGCTGTTGCGTTGCAGCAGCTCCGCTGAACGGGTCAGTTTCAGGCGCGGCTGGTTCAAGCGGCTGAGGCTCATGACAGCCTCCCTCTCGCGTCGACGCCGAGCGGAACGAGTGGTTCGTTCGCCTCCTGCCACCAACATCGGTCCGTCAAGTTCACGCACGGGCAGATGTGGTTGGGGATCACGGTCACACGCTCACCAACGCGTGGGCGTCGATCCGACGCGCTCATATCCACCTGTCCATGCTCCTCGCTGAGCGCCTTTATCCTTGCGGCCGGATACTCAACAATGTAACCGTGTCCGCTGTCCGGCGCTGGAATGCACCGGTCGCTCGTGAGCGTCTTGGTGCCCGCGTCGATGACGATCTGGTTCGGGACCGCGTCACTCACGACGGTGCAGACGACCCGCGCAGCACAGTCCTCGAGAGCGCAGAACCCCCCGCGGACCGTGTTCATGTCATTGAATATGTAAGTGCCGGGCCGGATCTCGGTCAGGTGTTGGTTCTGATGCGACTGGTAAGCCGTCGGCGTCGATCCCCCGGACACAATCTTGGCCTCGAGCCCGTGCCTTCCCCACAGCTCCAACGTTGTCCCCAGCTTCGCACCTACCAGTTCGAGCGCGGGTCGCTGTTCCTCGGGCTTGAGCCAGATATGACCCGGGTAACAGAGGATCCCGTCGAGCCGGACGTTCGGAGTCGACTGGATGGTCTGCGCCAGCTCCAGCGCCGCCCTGGGCGATTGCACTCCCGTACGCCCCACACCAACGTCGAGGTCCACCAGCAGCCCGATCGTGGACCCCGCCTGCTGTGCTGCCTGTGCCAGGGCCGCGACGGCGATGGCCGAGTCGATGGCCACGCGGATGGTTGCACTCTTCGCCAGCTCCGCCAGCCTCGAGCAACGCACAGGATCGACGGCCGGGTAGGCCAGCAGAAGGTCATCGGAGACGGTCATCATGACCTCGGCCTCACCCACCTTGGCGACGGTGAGCCCGCCGGCACCAGCGTCAAGCTGCATCCGTGCAAGCCAGCGCGACTTGTGCGTCTTGGTGTGTGGGCGGATGCGCAGGTGATGCTTCGCGGCGTAGTCCGCCAGCCGGCGGACATTGCGATGAACGATCGCGGCGTCGAGTACGAGTGCGGGTGTCGTTAGCGGAGTAGCCGAGGAATAAGGGGTCATAATAGCGGGAAATTGTACCGAAATTCATGTCCGGAGCAACGGGCTGATGCCGCACTTCCAGAGTGTTCGACGGGATGGCACGTGCCGGCGATGATCAGAATCACTCCCGGGCATCCATCCCTGACTCCGGCTGACGCAGGTCCGCCAGGTCAACACGGATGCGGGTGAGCCACGTCGGGACCACTGTCAATCCTTCAATAGGCCGGAACCGTACCGACCCGGGTCCCACCCTTGCGAAGGACGGCAACCTCCTCGGCAGCTTTCGAGGCCATGAACCGGTTGTCGCTAGCCAGACTGACGAACTGATATCCCTGCTCGATCATCTTCGCTGCATAAGTCGCAGTGTTGTTATGAAGGCCCGCAGGAATGCCACGATTTCGGCAAGCAGCAACGATCCTCTTCAGCGCCTCTACGACAGGCGGGTCCGTCTGATCGAGCCTCGGTTTACAGCCCAGCGCAAGCGACAAATCGGCAGGCCCAACGTAGATCGCGTCGACTCCAGGTACACTCAGAATGTCGTCGAGGTTCCTGAGGGCCGCGGCAGTCTCGATCATCGGAATGACGAGCATATTGTCATTGGCATGGTCGCCATAGTCCGCACCTGCATAGAACGACGCACGCACCGGTCCCCAGCTCCGGATCCCGCGCGGGGGATACTTGCAAGCGCGCACCAACGCCTCGGTCTCCTCGCGCGTATTGATCATGGGGCAGATCACACCGTAGGCGCCAGCGTCCAGAATCTTCATGAGCTGCGGCGGATCGTTCCACGGAACTCGCACCAGCGGAATCGTCGGTGTCGTCGAGATGGCCTGCAACATGCTCACGGCCACCTGGTAGTCGACCACTCCATGCTGCATATCGATGGTGATCGAGTCGAATCCCTGATGCGCCATGACCTCTGCGGAGAACGAACTGGGAATGGAACACCAGCCGTTGACCACCGCATTGCCCTTGGCCCAAATTTCTTTCAGCGTGTTGGCTCTCATCGCGCTTCTCCCTACTTTAGTGGTTAGTTTGCAGACAGGGTATGCCGCCAGTCCTGCGGAACCCCGGGGGCCGAATTATAGCGATGGCCCTGCCGAAGTCACGCAGGTCTGCCCCCCGGCAAGCCCATCGAGCGCCTTCGCGACCAACGTCTCAGGGCAAGAAGCGCGGGCGCCAACCACAAGAGACTCACGATAATTCCCAGAGTGCCTGCCACCGGTCGTGAGAAGAATTCCATGAAGTTGCCATCGCTCTTGATGACACTGAACATGAAATTTTTTTCGACTTGGGGGCCAAGAACCAAGCCCAAAACCACGGGCCCCACAGGGAAGCCGTGGCGCTCCAGGAAGAATCCCACGACTCCAAATATTAACATCACTCCAATGTCGAAGAGACTAGTGTTAATGGCATACGATCCGACCATGCAAAAAAGCAGGATGGCTGGCAGGAGAATGCCACGCGGAATTCTAATAATTATCCGGCCGCAGCGAATCGCCAGGTATCCCATCGGAATGAGTAGAAGATTGGACACGAAAAACACTATATAGACTGAATAAAGAAGGACTGGCTGCTTTATAAAAATTTGTGGGCTCGGTTGAATCCCCTTCATCATCAACACTCCCAGGACGATGGCAGTGACGGCGTCACCAGGAATTCCAAAGACCAATGCTGGTATCCACGCACCCCCCAGTGACGCATTGTTGGCTGCGGAGGCGTCGCTGACCCCCTCGAGTGATCCCTTGCCGTAATCGTTCGGGGTCTTTGAGAATTTTTTTGAAGTTGCGAAGGAAACCCAGGCAGCGATGTCGGCCCCTGCGCCGGGGAGAATGCCAATCAGGGTTCCTATGGCTGATGACCGCAGAAAGTGGCCAGGGCGCCTCCGCAATAGCCGGAGGGTTCCTTGAAAAATCTTTCCAGAATCAAGATGCGACGAATCAGCCACCGCTTCCCTTCGCGTGACGTTGCGCAAGACTTCTGAAAGACCAAACATGCCGATCATGGCAGGAATAAAATTGATTCCACCGGCAAGATCCGTCAGCCCGAAAGTCATGCGCGCCATGCCATGGACTTCGTCGAGCCCCACGGTCGAAAGAAGAAGACCCAACAGCAAAGAAAAGCACCCCTTGGCGAGCGAGCCCTGGGAAACTATCACTGCTGAGCTCAAGCCAAGGATAGCGAGCCAGAAGTATTCATAGGTTGTGAAGGCAAAGGCTACCCGGGCCAGCGTCGGGGCACCCAGAATCAGCGCAATTCCTCCAAGGAGCCCGCCCAGGGCTGAGGAGACGAGGCACACGCCCAGGACGCGAGAACCCTCCCCTCTCTGATTCAGAGCATACGCGTCGGCAACATAGGCCGCCGAAGCGGGAGTTCCAGGGATGCGCATCAGGGTCGATGGGATGTCACCTGCAAAAATTGCCATGGCTGAAAGAGTGGAGATGGCTGCCAGGGCAACAGGAGGACTCATGAAGAAGGTGAACGGGATGATGAGCGCCACGGCCATGGTGGCCGTCAAACCCGGAATCGCACCCACGAAGAGGCCATAAGTGGCCGAGAGCAGCATAATCCCAATCACAGAAGGGCTAAAAACAATGCTGAAAGCTTCTCCCAGCGCATCGGGCATTTGATTAGAACATTCCTTACGCGTTGATCACCACGGGATGAGTCCTGTTGGAAGCTGCACGCGCATGAGTTTTGCGAATAGCAGGTAGGTTCCTGGAACCAGCAGAGCAACCGCCAGAGCACTGGCTATCCAACCAACTTTTAGTCTGCGAAAAAGATAGAACATCATGGTTCCTGCAGTAATTAGAAATCCGAGAGCTTCAGACAGAGCCAGGTAAAAAATGACGGCGGCCAATATTTCTACAAATTGAAATATGGCGCCTTGTGGCTTGTCGATTGCAAGGACTTGAGGAGAAGCACCGGCGGTTTTCTGCCCCAGAAACCCCTGTAACAGGATGGCTACGACGACGATCAAGAGGCCGGAGAACAAAATCCACGGGAAAAACCAGGAGCCAGGCTGGCCGTCATGGCCTCCAGAGAGGATCCTGGATTTCCGGATCAGCTCTCCCAAGTCAAGGTCATCTTGGAGCATGCTTTTCGCAAAGACTTCAGATGCTTGACGTTCACCAGCGTAGCCCCCATTCAGGAAGAATTCCTTGAACGAGCTGCTCGACATGACCCGGTCCATGATCTCTTCCAGCCGGGAAGCAATTTCGGGAGGCGCATTTCTGGGCAGCGCGATGCCTCGCCAGGCTCCAAAAATAACAGGGGTCCCCAGCTCCTTGAACGTGGGGATGTTGGGAAATCTCTCGTGCCGCTGCTCTGCCATGACGCCCAGCGCACGGAGCTGGCCCGCTTCCAGCTGCGACTTGCCTTCCGCAAGAGAGCAGAACACCACATCAATGCCGCCACTCAGGAGCTCCTGACGCGCTGGCCCCGAACCTTCCGCTGGGACCCAACGAATCGCATCGGCGGCGAGACCGAGGGCCAGCAGGCTGCTCGTACAGGCAATGTGCCAACTGCCTCCCAGGGAGGTCCCGGAGGCACGCAGCTTTCCAGGGTTCTCCCTGACGTCCTCGACGAGCTCGCTCAGGTCTTTCCATGGCGCGTCGCTCCGCACGAAGACAGCCGCTCCGTCGCAACCCAGGCGCATGACGGGTGCAAAGTCTTCAGGCTTCAGCTGGGTCAAACCACGGTGATGCATCATGGCAAGCTCGATGGTGATCATCGTCACCGTGTAGCCATCCGGGGGGGCCGCGGCACCGGCGGTATGGCCCGTGATGCCACCGCCACCAGTTCGGTTGATAACCGATACCGGAACCCCCGCCTCCTCCTCCATCAGACTGGCCACAACGCGCGAGAAGGCATCTGTACCGCCGCCCACCGCCCAGGGGCAAATGATCGTGATGGGGCGGGAGGGATAGCTGCCAATCTTCTGGCAACCCGGGAGGCAAGCCAGGCTGGTCAACCCTGACATGACGAGGACCCAGCTCCCCAGGTGGCTACGCAATGTGGGCCTTCTGAATACTGAGCAGTTCCTCGCTTTTTGGCGAAAAGTGATGCTGGAGCCTTCGTCTCGGCGGGTGATCGTTTCTACTCCTGGACATTGCAAAATCAGTCCGCCAGGGCTCGCTTGAGCCAAAAGCCATCCCTCATGGATAGTTTTCGATCGTGGATGGTCACTACAAAACTCCGCAAAGTCTTGAGACCGAAGGCCCGCGAGGATGCCCGATCGGGTGGGGTCAGTCAAGGACTAAGCTCGCCACCCCCCGTGGAGCACTCTCTTGAATGCCTGGGCGCAAACGTGGACCATTCCTACATGCCCGCTGTCGACAACATTCTCGAGAAAATCCATTACCTCGCCCAATTCACCCAGCGGCCAGTGTCCTTGAAGAAGTTGTTTGAGTTCGGGCTGGAACCGTCCCCGCAATCGCTCCTCATCGCCGCACAATTCCTGCATCAGGAGCTTCCGGTGCGACTCTCTCACCGCGTTCAAGAGCTCGAGAGCCTTCCGTGTGGACTCTCGGAGATGCCCGCCGTGTGCCACGTAAAGGGAATGTATATTGACAGCGTCCGCGAGCTGATCGCGTTTCAGAGACCCGAGACACAGGAGCTCGAGCTGGCCTTCACGCAGACGCTGGATCGCATCAAGCGACGACACAAGAGCGTCGTGTCAAACCTGGCACAGGGCATTATTGAACTCAAGGAAACCCTGGGTGCGGGTGAAGTCGATCCGCGAATTCAGGACTTCCTCGACCGGTTCTACATGTCACGAATCGGCATTCGAATGCTCATCGGACAGCACATTGCTCTCCATGCGCCCATCCGACCAGGTTATGCGGGTCTGATCTCGGAGCGGTGCGCCGTGAGTACGGTACTCCGCCAGGCCGCTGAAAAAGCCCGAATCCTTTGCGTGTCACGCTATGGAATCGCGCCCGAAGTGGGTATTTTTGGCAATGCGGACTTGGCCTTCACTTACATTCCGTCGCACCTTGAGCACATGCTCTTTGAGCTTCTGAAGAACTCCATGCGGGCGGTCGTCGAGTTCAGAGGATCTTCAGCCGAGAACTTGCCCATCATCCGCGTCGTGATCGCGAAGGGCGAGGAGGACTTGACCATCAAGGTCTCCGACGAAGGTGGGGGCATTCCACGAAGCGGAATTCACCGAATCTGGACCTATTTCTACACGACGGCGACTCCCCCACTGAGCGAGCGCAACACCACCTACTCCAGCGATTTCTCGGCGCCACTGGCGGGGCTTGGCTACGGCCTGCCCGTAAGCCGTCTCTACGCGCGTTACTTTGGCGGTGACCTTCAGGTGCTCTCGATGGAAGGATATGGCACCGACGCCTATTTGCACTTGAAGCAGCTTGCGACGGCCTCAGAAACCTTGCCTCGCAAACTGCTTTGAGGTCAACGGGCGGTCAGGGCGCACCTCGTCTTGCCTCACTTCTTCGGTGAGGTCCTCGACTGCATGGCGGCTTGAATGGCTGGCCCAAGGTGCTTGAGCCAGGCCCCGTCCCTGTCAAAGGTCTCGATGACACCAAGGGGGAACCAGACCCCGCGGCAGTGCAAGCAACTCTTTAGTTTCCGGCCCAGGCATTCGACCATCGAAAGCTCGCGACGGCAATCCGGGCAAGCACACGCATGCCTCGGCCGAGTGATGCCGAAAAGGTCGAGGTCCCTGGCGATCGTCGCCTCGGCGGCAGGAGACAGCACTCGCTGCGGCTGTGGTGCTACCCTTGGAGGCTGACCGGGCCGACTCGCGAGTCCTGGCAAGGGCTTTGGGCCGCCGTTGCCGGTGTTTTTCCTTGCCGACAGGGGCATTGCTTTCTTCCTGGGCGCTGAACGCTGCGCCTTCTTCGTGACATCAAACTCGCTGTCCATTTCTTCGTACCTCCGTGGCAGCCCGCCCAGCTGGTCCGCGCGCCGGGCGCCAGGCTGAAGTGCGGCGGGCGCGGGCCGTCTCGGGCATTCATGGCCCAAGAAAAAGTACGACGCTCCAATAAAATGCGCCTCCTCGACGCTCAATGCCACGGATAGCAGCACCGCACAGGCTCTTTTCTTGAAGGGCACGAATCCTGCCCTGAACCTGGCCTTCGCATGCCTGCGAATAGTGCGCAAGGAATGGCTCGGCGCACTGCTAGCGCTGCGGCGGAAGGACGATCGTCTCGCCGCGTGTTACCAGCGGCTGAGGCATGCACAATTCAATCCAGGAGCCGTCCGGGGCCACTTCGACCTGGCCGTTCAACCTTTGCGTCGAGAGCTGCTCGGCCATTCGTTCTGCGAGGCGTTCGAGCGATCCTCCCGATAGAGCGGGCTCACGGCCAACTGCCGCCTGGGGACAAGCAATTCGGACGCTCACGATCCCTCTCGCGCTGTTGGCCGATCCCGTGACAAGCAGGGCTTCGGCTTCCACGTCGAATACCGCTTCCGTCAAGAGGCGAATGACGAGAATGAATTCCTCGCAATCACAAATGACGCCAAGATCTACCCCGCTCTCAAGCTTGTAGGCTCGTCGGCCCTTGTCGAGCCCTCTGAGCTCCAGCACGACCGAAGGTAAATGAATTTCTTCCATCCGCTCGGGATGCCACTGCGTCAGATGCCGCACAGCCTCGGTGATCAACCTCGCGAGGCGGAGGGACTTGGCTCCGGCTTTTCGCAGCCCATCGGCATCTAGTATCGCCTGCTCGAATCTAGAAGCGGCCTCCATGAGTGCGCGTTCGAGCTCGTGGAGCCATTCGCTCTCGACCTTCGCAAGCGCACGAGTGGAGGACGTCTTGAGGTGCAGGCGTGCAATCTCGGACGTGCGCTCGCTCAGGATCGATTCGAGCCTTTCGTTTGAATCCCTCGATTCCCTGAGCCGCGTGAACACCGAAAGCGGCAGGCTGGTGACCCAAGTAAACGCATTGAAGAAAGCGACGTCTGCCGAATCGAAACCTCTGCGCGCCGAGCTTCGATCGAGGTAAAGGACCCCCATCGCCCTCTCCCTTGCAAGAAGAGGCGTAAGCATCGCGCTGGCTGCTCCCAGAGCGGACGGCTGGTTCAGGAGGCGGGGTCTTCGGCTTGCGATCACCGAGGCTGCAAGCGATCCATTCACGAGGCTGCCAGCCACCTGGAAGAGATCATGCGGCGCAGCTGCCACTGGATGCAAGTGGCCTCGGGTCTCTTCCCACAGGAGCACCACGCCGCGGTCAGCTTTCAACGACTGCAGAGCATTCTCCAGAAGCTGTTGAAAGATGGTCGTCTTGTCCTGTTCTGCGCCAAGCTCTCGCGCCATACGCAGGAGTTGCGCCAGATCCTCCTGCGGCAGACGCCGCAGAGGATCCAGATCCTCGCTCACAACAGGACGTTCCGTGATAGTTAGCGAGATGCGACCGAAGGTGACGATGTCACTGGAATGTACTTGCCCGCGCTGAACGCGCTCTGCGTTGATGTAGGTCCCATTCTGGCTGTGCAAGTCCTCGAGCCACAGGTTCTCGCCATCGAGCTGGAACGTTGCGTGGTGGCGTGAGATTCCCGCGTCGAGGATGCTTAGCTCACAAGTCAGGTCTCGACCAACGGTGGCGGTTTCACCCGGCTCAAGACGGAGGAAAAAGTCCTGGCCGTTGCGTTGGCGAAGCGTCCACTCTCTCGATGCCTTGTCTGGTTGAACCATCATCTGCATACGCTCCCACTTGAACTCCCCAGGAGCGTCCCTGGGCGAAACCCGCTCCTGGCCGCGCGAGGTAGATGAGCCGAACAACAGTCTAACCCATGTTATCGGCCCGGCAACAAGGAAAGGCCATCGGCTCAATCTGCCAGCTGGATCGTGACGCCAAGCTTCTGCGAAAGCTCAAAGATCACGTCTCTCAGGTCAATGTCTGCCAATCGTGCGGCACAGGTAAAGGACCCGGCAGCCTCGCGCCGACGACAGAACCGCGTATTGCGCAGCCCTTCGAGGAAGTGCAAGTCGGCACACGCGGGGTTCTCCTCGAGGGCGCTCGAGAGAATCCGCTGGGCTTTCTCGTCCTGGCCCAGCGCAATCAAGGCGAACGCCCTGTAGTCCACGCACTTCGCAGCGACGACGTCCTCTCCGGAGGCGAGCCGCTCGATTTCTAGATAGTTTGCGTCAACGAAGGCCGCCTCGATTGGATCCCTCGGCCTCGAAGAACTCGGCAAGAAAAGTCCACGATGGAAATCCATCAGCTCCCCTTCGCCGAGGCCGCATAAGCGCTCCTCCAGGATTGCAAGGAGTCTTCCGGCGACATCTGCCATCCAGCAGGCAACGCGCGGCAATTTGAGGTCTTTGCGTGTCCCGTCGGCTCCGAATTCGATCAACTCGACCATTGCCGCTGCAATGGGATTTCTCGATGAGAGCGCGACCAGCTCCGTTCGGGCCTCGGCTAAATGGCCATGGTCGTACTGAATGAGGCCACGAAACAGTCTGACGACGTGAGGATCGGCCGTGGGCTTTGCCGGAAGCCCGAGCGCCGCCAACGCTGCTCTACAATCACCGCGCTCCGAGCGCGACCTGGCGACGATGTAAACCGCTTCGGGCGGGAGCGCGGCCGTGCTCAGCAAGGGCTCAAGGAGGGAGGCCGCACGGTCAAGGGCTCCAACACACCAATTCCTGTAAGCCGCACGGGCGGCACGCTTCACTTCTCGAGACATTGTCGAAAGTGGATACTTCTCTCACGCCTTATTTTCAAGACCGCTTCCCGTTTTTTTTCTTCCTCTTCCTCTCCCCCCAGGCATTTGTTATTGTGCATTTTTTGAATTCTTGTCCCCGGCAGGCGTGTTCGTCTGCTGCCTGCATTTCTGGAGCTTCCACCATGCGAATTGTCCGCTTTCTCGACCCGACCGGCGCCGAACGATGGGGTCAACGTGTCGACGCCTCAACCGCCAAGCTCATCGAGGGCGATGTGCTCGGCTCCTATCACGTGACGGGGGTCGCAGCGAAAATCTCGAAGCTTCTGGCGCCTATCGTCCCCCGGGCAATCCTCTGCATCGGCCTCAACTATCGCCGCCATGCCGAGGAGACGGGTTCCAAGGTGCCGGAATTCCCGATACTTTTCATCAAGCAGCCTGCTGCGACGCAAAACCCCGGCGATCCGATTGTGCTTCCGAAGATCGAATCGGAGCCGGATTATGAGTGCGAGCTGGCGGTGGTAATCCACAAGGCAGCGAAGAACGTGAGCCGTGAGAAAGCGCTTTCCCACGTGCTGGGCTACACCTGCGCAAACGATGTGTCCGGTCGCAGCTGGCAGCTAAAAAAGGGGGGCAGTCAGTGGTGCCGGGGCAAGAGCTTCGACACATTTTGTCCGCTCGGCCCCGACCTCGTCACGTGCGAGGAAATTCCTGACCCCAACGCCCTCAAGATCAAGACTTTACTGAACGGCGAAACCGTCCAGGACTGGACAACCAGCGACATGATCTTCGATGTGCCAACGCTCATCAGCTTTCTCTCACAATCAACCACACTCCTTCCCGGAACAGTGATCTTGACAGGCACACCGCAGGGAGTCGGGATAGCCAGGAAGCCGCCTCGCTTCCTCACCCCGGGGGATCGCATAGTGATCGAGATTGAAAAGATCGGTCGCCTGGAGAATCCCGTCGTAGGTGAGTGAGTCCATCCGGTCAAGATTCGGCTTGGTTTAAGCTTCTGGCGTCGATATCGTTCAATGGATCGCTCCAGTGGCAGCGGTGAGTTGATGGATTCGAAGAAGGCTACATTTCGGAGGAAGCCATGCCAGAGAGATTGCTCAACCGCCGGTCTTTCCTGAAAACCTCAACCGCCGCAGCCGCAGCGATAGGAATGGCAGGCCACTCCAGAGTGTTCGGCGCCAACGACAGGATCCGGGCCGCAGTGATCGGCCTCCACGGCCGGGGTTTGAGCCACATCAACGGCTTCCTGGACCAGAAGGGGGTCGACGTTGTCGCACTTTGTGACGTCGACGAAGCGGTCCTCACAGGCCGCGTCACCGAGGTCGAAAAGCGCACGTCGCACAAGCCGGCGGCCTATACCGATCTTCGCAAGCTCTTCGAGGACAAGTCGATCGACCTCGTCGGCATCGCAACACCCAACCACTGGCACTCGCTCGCAGCCATCTGGGCCCTGCAAGCTGGCAAGGATGTCTACCTCGAGAAGCCTTGCTCACACAACGTGCTCGAGGGCCGAAAGCTCGTCGAGGCGGCCCGACACCACAAGAAAATTGTGCAACATGGCACCCAGATCCGTAGCGCCCTGGCCATTCGCGAAGCGATGCAGAAGCTTGAGGAGGGTGTCATCGGCGAGCTCTACATGGCGAAAGGCCTCTGCTACAAGTGGCGCAATTCCATCGGTAGGGCCAAGGAGGGGCCAGTACCCCCCGGTGTCCACTACGACATTTGGTTGGGACCGGCGCCGGTACGACCCTTCACGCGCAACCGCTTTCACTACAACTGGCACTGGCACTGGGACTACGGCAACGGCGACATCGGGAACCAGGGCGCCCACCAGATGGACGTCGCCCGTTGGGGCCTTGGAGTTGGGCTACCCAGAAAGATTCAGTCCATGGGAGGCCATTATTTCTTCGAGGACGACCAGGAGACGCCCAATACACTGATCTCGACGTTCTCCTACCCCGAGGAGAAGAAGATGATCGTGTTCGAGGTGCGCCACTGGATTACGAACAGCGAGGACCTCGACAAGGGCGCCGGGGTAGGCAATATCTTCTACGGCTCGGAGGGCATCATGATCCTGCCGAGCTACACGAGCTACAAGGTGTTTCTCGGAAAGCAGCTCGAGCCGGGTCCTTCCGGAACTGCCGGCGGCGACCACTTCGCGAACTTCATTGAAGCCGTCCGAAGCCGCGACCCCTCCAATCTGAACGCAGAGATCGAGGAGGGCCACAAGTCGTCGGCAATGTGTCACCTGGCAAACATTTCGTACCGCCTGGGCCGCACGATCGACTTCGATCCAGTCACGGAGCTTTGTCCAGGCGACAAGGAAGCAAACGCGCTCCTGACAAGGGAATACCGCGAGCCCTACGTTGTCCGTGGCATCGCCTGACGCCCAGGGGGGCAGCCCGCGTTGCTTCGCCTTCGGGCCCACAACGGCCAGGGCTCATGCCGGTTCACTCTCCACCTTCGCTATGGAGGACGTCACACCCGGTACGGGCGGCGAGAGCGACCCGTCAGCATTCACTTGAAAAAGCGCTGGCTTGAAATTGGCCACAAAGATTCTTGCCACATCCTCCTCCACGGTGTGAAGTTGGCCGCGTTTGTGCCAGTAAAAGGTGCGGCCATCCGTTGTCGTGATCTTGATCTTGTAGCGGCCCTGCGTGGACCCAAGGCGTTCGCCCTTCGCGAAGATACTCATTGGCACTTCAGCGGCAGGTTGACCCTGCTCGGCTCTCCAGCCAATGCGCCGCAAAACAGCGTCGATTTCCCGCTTTCTTCTTCCAAACCGACAGTCACGAAGCGCATGGAGTCCTCCAATCGGCGGTCGACAACCCGGTGAAACCGCAGAGAATTACACCATGACGCCTCAGGCCTGCCTCAACTATTTTCGAGCATCCGAGCGTCACATGCTCGAGGCCCTCGATGCTCTGGTCAGCATCGACAGCCCCAGCGGCGATATCGATGGGATCACGAGCTTCGTTCGAAAGTATTCTGATCTCCTCCACTCTGCCGGCATTCGCTTGATGGAACTCCCCGGCCCCGGTGGGCCGCACCTCCTTGGCGAAGGGATCTTTGGAGGCTCCAGTGGCCCACCCATTGTGCTCGTGGGCCACTCGGACACCGTCTGGCCGAGAGGTGAGGCGGCGCGACGGCCTCCGACGCGGTCGGAGGGGCGGCTCTACGGCCCCGGCGCCTGTGACATGCGCGCGGGGCTCGTGATCGCCGCCTTCGCGCTCCGCTGCCTTCGCGAATCGCGCGCGACTCTCTGTCGCCCCGTTCAGATTTTCCTCTCGGCCGACGAGGAAGTGGGTAGCTTGACCGCGCATCCGCACATGGAGAGGCTCTTTTCGCCCGACACCACGGCACTGGTGCTTGAGCCTCCACTTGAAGATGGCTCGCTAAAGATCGCGCGCAAGGGCGTGGGCATGTACCGGCTGACGGCCCAGGGAATCGAGGCGCACGCCGGCCTCGAGCCCGAGAAGGGAGCGAGCGCCATTACGGAGATCGTGCACCAGATACTGGAGGTGCTCTCGTGGGCCGATCCGGCGCGCGGCATCACGCTCAACATCGGCCAGATTCGCGGAGGGTTCGCCACCAACGTTGTGGCTGGTCATGCGGAGGCAGGCCTCGACGTCCGCTTCGACACGCTGGCGGACGGCAAGGCAATTCACGCTCGGCTCCAGGAGCTTCGCCCGCTCAAGGATCGCACCCGTCTCAGGATCGAAGGCGGGATTATCTTTCCACCGCTCGTCCCAGACGATCGCAGCTATCGGCTCGCTGGAACTGCGATGGGGATTGCTCGCGAGCTGGGTTTGGAGATCTCGACGGGCAAGGCCGGCGGCGGAAGCGACGGCTCGTTCCTTGCTTCACGCGGCGTCTGCGTGCTCGATGGAGTCGGCGTCGATGGGGCCGGAGCGCATACACCGCAAGAGCACATCCGGATCGACCGCCTCGCGCTCCGCGCTGCGCTCTTGACCCTGCTCGTCCTGGCAGAGGGGACGGGCGACTGAGGCGTACCTTCGTGGCTGAAAAAGCGTCGACTCGACGCCATGCACCACCGAGGTGAAGTACTCAGTCCAGTCTCTCTTGCAGAATACGCTTCGACTTGGGCAGCTTGATCTGGGCGCTCACAGCGGCCGATCCAAAGGAGCCAGTGGCAGGTGTCACGACGCCGAAAAAGGTTCCCGTCTCGGCCACAGGAAGTTCCAGGACGGCGGGCTTGCCGACGTCGGGCGCCTTGGCGACACCGAGCACATTCCCCTCTCCGTCAAAAAAACCCACGAGCGGCTCGAGCTTCGACCCGTCGTCGTTCTTGCCCTTTGCCTTGGCTTTCAAAATCAGGTGGGAACCAGCGAGGGCATCGGCCTCGAAGAGGCCGAACTCGTCGTCCGATTCGAAGGCGATCGTCTCCTTGAATTTCACTTTGGGCGCCTTGCCCTTGAGCTTCAGCGTGTAGGGTCCCACTCCTCCGTTCAACCCCCTCAGAAAAAGGGTATAGAGGCCGGTGGCCGGAAGCAAGGCGCTCTGGCGAGCACCTCGGGCGTTGACGCCTGAACCAAAGTCGAAGACGGTTTCCTCCTCGCTGGCAAGCGCAGCCTCGACCACGGCGCCGAGCGATCCCTTCTTTCTTGTCTGCACGCTGACCACCATGCCCTCGAGGCCCTCGAACTGAATGACATCGACATCCCCCGCGCCGGCGTTGGCCTCGAGCGAATCTCCGAGGGCGAGCTCCACGACCTCCTGGTTCGTGCTTGGCTCAGAGAGAGCCACCGAGAGAGAGTAGTCGTTGGTGGCCCCATCGAATCCGGCAACAAAGACGAAAAGGTACAAGTCGCCCTCCTCGTCAGCGAATGCCCGGAGGATGCCTCTTGAGTCGATCGAAAGCCGCTCGATGTTTCCGTCGGTTGCCGAGACGCCCACGTTCAGGAGCTCGCCGGTGTCTTGATCGAGCACGTCCACGGCCATGTCCAGATCTCCGTTTGCGTTCACAAACTGAATCGCAATATCGATCACTTCGCCGACCTTTGCGCGAACTTGGTACCAGTCATCGTCGAGTGCGACAAGGTTGGCATGACTCGCGTTCGACTCGCCGAACAGCACGTCGGCGGCCTCAGCCGGCGTGTCATTCTCCTCGAAGCCATCGTCCTCGGAGGACGTGCCGTCGGGGTCGAACACGCCGCGGTTTTGAAGGATCGCGGAACTCTCGGCCTGATGCGCGCTGCCGAAGAGGCTGTTGTTGGCTGCGATGAGAGCCAGCGACCCGTCCTGGAAATTCGCTTCCGGCTGGAGCAGGTAGTGAGATTCGAGCACGAGCTTGTTGGCGTCTTCCCGGCCGAGCAAGTTACGGATTTGAAAGAGGGCGGCCGACCAGATTTCGCCGTCGAGGTGTGAATCGCGGCCAGGATCTGCATCTCGGGGCCAGATCTTGTCGGAGTCAACACGCCTGTGGAGTCCCGAGAAGAGCGACTGCCCGAACGGGAAGCCGAGGTCGCCGTAGGAAATCCACTGGGCGATGAAATTCGGCTCGTGGGTCATGCGGTCCTGCAGCACCGAGACGGCCCAGTAGTCGCCGAAGCCCTCGCCCATGGCGCTGCCCTCGTAGCTGAGGCCAAAGGGCCTGTTGCCCTGCCCGGCGGCTGCGTCTTGAAGTGCGTGTCCGAGCTCATGAAGGATCACGGTTCCGTCTTCGCCAAGGTCGACTCCCTTCGTTCCGAAGAGCACGTGGCCCGAGCTGGGGTCGTAAAACGCGTTCAACTCCTCCTCACCCCGGGGACTGAAGCGTGAGCGGGCAACGAGAACGCGCTCGAGGGGATTCGGGCGACCCAGCTGCGCGCAATACTCCAGCGCGAACTGCAGGTAGAAGTAACACATGGTCTGCTCGAATCCGGGGTCGCTCCTCTGAAAGTTGAACTCGTGGCTGTTGCTCGAGACACGGTCGGTGCCGTCGCCAGTGATGGCGTCGACCAGCGCCCCGCGTAGAAGGCCCGCGCCATCGAGGCCGGTCAGATCGACGTCGACGAGCGCCGCATCGAGCACGCCGCTGGTTCGGTCAAAGTCATCGCGGAGGTCGATGTTGCCAGTGGTCGCAACTGGATTCGGGTTAAAGATCTTCCCTCGACCCGTGACCGTCTTCAGCACATCGTGGGACTCGATGACGACTCCGCTGTGAGCGTCGACGTGGCTCTGATAGCTTCCGAACGGCACCTCGGTGGACACGGGAACAACCCACGCGAGCGTCGCCGAGGGCTCGTCTGAAACCACATAAAGGCTGGGCTCCAGGCTCGCAACGCCCTCCTCGACGTCGAAGTCGAGCTCTGCAGAGGCGCGGGCCTCATCCGCGGTGACAGTGGGAATGGGGCTCACGTAAGCGGGCAAGCCAGGTAGCGCTTGTGCGGAGATGTAGGTGGCCCGGCCACGAGAATCCAGAAGCACGATGGCTCCGCCGCCCAGGACAGGTACGCCTCTCGAGGCTTGCTCGAATCGCACAACCGTGCCCCCGGCAGCGCTGCGCATGTCGACCTTCGCGAGCGCGCGAACCCAACCACGGGGCGCCAACTCGGCCTCGTGACGTTCCAGCGCCCGGCGGGCGGCCTCTTCCGGCGCGCAGCCGGGCTCGGGTGGATCCTCGATCAGGATCGACTTCAGCGAGCGAGTCCGGGACTTCGAGGGGGCCAGCGTGGCCGCGAGACTGGGCGCCGGAGCCGCAGGTGCCGTCGTCACGGAGGGCGGAGTAGGTGGGGTCGGGACACCCGGGAAGAGCGCGGAGTCCTTTGAAGCCTTCGTGGCGATCGTTCTGTCGTCCAGAACTATCCCCCTCCGCCTCCTCTCAAGCCCCAGAAGAACGACAAAAACCGCCACAAGGAACAGGGTCACGATGCCGATTCGAGTTCTGAAATTCAGCACAACGATTTCTCCTCTAGCAGCCAGGTGCTCCGCTCAAAGACCAGTGAGGCCAGCACGATAAGTCAGGAATCTGGGTTGAAAGCCAAGCCAGGCACGCGTTGAGCGGTTGTCGCATCGCTTGCCCATACCAGGAAGCCCGGAAGGCAAATCCGGCGGAGCAAGCCCCGCCTGCTCGGCGGCGAAGCGGTAAAAGTCGCCGCGTCGGACGGGGTGACCGTCAACTCCGAGGTAAATTGTACCGGGTGCTCCCCTGTCCAGCACCAGAGCACAAAGGTCCGCCGCATCCTCTACCCGGATCCAATTCATCCAGGCCTCCCGGCTCCCCTGAAGGATCCTGCCCCGCATCTCGGGCCGACGGAGCCACTCGACGGGCGATCGACCCGGCCCATAGAGCCCACCGAGACGCAGAACCGAAGCTCCCAGCGACAGCAGCTCATCTTCCGCGGTCCGAATCGTCAAGTATCGGCCCTCGCTGGGCTTGGCGGGGCTCTCCTCCGTCACCCAGGAGCCGTCGTCCTGCTGGTAGACGCCGGTCGTCGACACCAGCACGAAGCGCTTGGCGCCGGCCTCGAATGCCTTGCGGGCGCACCTCACGGGACCCGAATGGAAGACTGCCTCCACGCTTCCGCCTCGACCTGGAGCAGTGGCGCAAAGGACAACTTCGTAACCTCTTCGCCACACTGCGCTCTCTTCCAAGTTCTCAAAGTTCTCAAAGTTCAGCAAGGCCGGCTCGAAGCCGAACGACTCCAGCTCCGCAGTTCGATCCGGGCGCGTGGTCGTGGCGACCACGGAAACACCCCGGGAGCTGAGAATCCTTCCCACGCGGACGCCGAGATAGCCGCAACCGAGAATAAGCGCTCCTGACTTGGATTCCTGTTTCATGCACCTTCTCGCGGTATTGTACGAGCATGCAGCTTCCATTTCTCTGGCTCGAAGCGAGTCAAATCGACTTTTCCGACGAAGTCTTTCGCGTGCGTTGGCGCCATCCAAGCTCGCTGCGCCTGTCGATTGAGCGCTCCGGCATTCGCAGTCCGATCGTCGTTGAGCCCCTGGGCGCCAACCCTTGCAAGCGATTTCGCCTGGTTGCCGGCTGGGGACGGTGGCTCGCAAGGCCAGCCGGAGCACTACTGCCTTGTTTCGTGCTCCCCTCTGGGGCCTCACGTGAAGCGGCCTGGGATGTGGTCTTGCTGGACAACGACCGCTGGAACGTACTCGAGATTGCGCGCGTCCTCGATCGCCTCGGCCGAATTGCCGGTATCGACCCGGAGCAGATTGTGCGAGAGAAGCTGCCGCTTCTCGGAGTCCATGCCTCGAGCGATCTATACCGTCGACACCTCAGGCTCCTCGAGCTCGGCATGGAAGCGCAGCGTTTCGTCGAGGAGGAGGAGTTGCCACTCCGCAGGGCCGCGACGCTCTTCAAGCTGCCCCCGGACGCGATCGAGGTCTTCCTGCAACTTGCGAAAGAACTTGGCCTCACTTTCAACGAGGTCTCGGAGTCCATCGAGCTCATCGAGGAGACGGCAAGTCGAGACCGTGTTGCTCCCTCCACCGTGATCCAGGAGGCTCGTGCCCGGGGCCCCTCGAAGGAGGCTTTTCTCAAGGAGCTGCGCTCGCGCAGGTATCCGGAACTTTCCCGACATCGCGACCGCCTCGTCTCGATCGAGAAAGAACTTCACTTCACGTCGCCCGCGAGAATTGAATGGGACGCTCGGCTCGAGCGCCCCGGCATTCGCCTCATCGCCGATCTCGCGGACACCGAGGCGCTGGCAGCCTTCGAGCGCGACCTCACCACCAACCGCACTACACTCAAGAAACTGCTGTGATGAAGACAGCCTCACAAGGGGCCCGCAAGAGCATCCTCGGGTGCGACGCGCTTACCTTGGCAGTGGCGCGCCAAAGCATTTTTCGATCGTCTCCTGTGCTTGCGGCGAGCGCAACCAGGCAATGAAATCCTCCACCGCCGGCTTCCCGGGCCGCCAGAGCAAGTAGAGCGGACGCAAGAGAGGGTACCTCCTGTTGTCCGGCAAGGCTGCCTGGCCACCCACGCGAACGACCCGGACCACACCGCCCGAGCAAAGGAAGCTATAGCTCACAACTCCTATGCCACCCGGCTGAGACTCCACCATCTCCGTTAACCGCGAATCGGGCCGGACGACCTCACAGCCCACATAGGCCTCTTCACCGAGAGCCAGTGTCTGGAAGACGCGCCGGGTCGCCGACTCCGGTGCCATGATGAAGGGACGCACGAGCTCGTCGGCTCCTCCAAGCTCTTTCCAGCTCTTCACTTTCCCCGTGTAGATCGCCTTCAGCTGCGCGAGGCTCAGCTGGGTGAGGGGATTTGTCGCGTTGACCACAACCAGGAGAGCATCGGTGCCGATGAGCTCGGCGCGGATGCCTTCATCGAGGGTCTCCTCGCTGGGTTCGCACGCCATTCCAGCGAGATCAGCGTGACCTTCCTGCATTATACGTTCGCCTCCCAGGCTCTCGGGAACCGTGTCGAGAAGAAGCTTGGCCTTGCCGTAGATGGGCTCCGCCAACTGCAAGAAGTTTGCGACTGTTGAGGATCCGACATAGAGAAGCTGTGGACGCTCATCAGGGGATTTTTTCACGGTAGCGCCAGAATTTTGAGCGGTCGCTGCAGGGCCGGACAGAGCGTTGCATCCGGACAGGAACTGCAAGCACACCACGCTGGAGACAAAAGCTCTGAACATGTAACACCTCCATTCTTCTTGAGTGCAACTGGCATGCCGCTTCCATTCGGCCCCGACCTTGCGTAGCCTTCCAGTGCATGTACCGATTTGCGAAGATCTTCCTCCTGCTGGCGTGCCTGACAACCGTCGGGACCATGGGTTATCACCACATTGAGGGTTGGAACTTCCTCGACTCGCTGTACATGAGCGTTATCACGCTTACCACTGTTGGCTACGGCGAGGTAAACCGCTTGAGCCCTAACGGTAGAGTTTTCACCATGGCTTTTCTTGCGCTTGGGCTCGGAACGTTTCTGTACGGACTCACAGAGCTTGGGGACGCCATGGTCCACGCAAGTCTCGGTGACTGGTTTGGGAGGCGAAGAATGGACACCATGGTCAAACAAATCAAGGGTCATTACATCATTTGTGGATTTGGACGACTGGGGCGACGCCTTTGCGAGGAGCTGGCGGGGCGAAATCTTCCCTTCGTTGTGATCGAGAAAAATGTCGACACCCTCGAAGCTTGCCGTCAAGCAGGTTGGCCGTGCATTCACGCCGACGCCACCGAGGATCGCGCACTCTTCGAGGCCGGGATCGAGCGGGCCCGAGGCCTGACCACGGTGCTCTCGAGCGACGCGGAAAACCTCTATGTTGTCCTTTCAGCAAGAATCCTCTTCAAGAATCTGCTAATTCTATCTCGTGCCTCCACGGAGAAGGACATGGAGAAGCTGAAACGAGCAGGTGCTAACCGCGTGATCAGCCTTTACGCTACTGGGGCGACGAAAATGGCGCAGCTTCTCTCAAATCCAAGGGTCGAGGACTTCTTTGAAATCGTCTCGTCGAAAGGCAAGCAGCTCGACCTTACCGAAATCACCGTTGCCTCCGACGCAGAGTACGCCGGGAAGAAGCTCTCCGAGACGACCTTTCGTGAAAAGGGGATCGTCGGCGTTCGAAGTCCGAATGGTGAACTTCGGCTTCTGCCAACGGGTGGCGACACCGTGGAGTCTGGCGATTGCCTGATCGCGCTGGGCCGGGCTGAGGCGATCAACGAACTGATCGGCCGGGCGTAAAACCGCGGGGACAGACGCCCTTCGACGAGGTAGAGTCCGTGGCGTATTCTCGAAAGGCTCCTGACTCCATGCTGGAAAAGATCCTCATTGAAGCCGATGTCGCGTCGACGCCCATCGCCGAGGCGGTGCGACGCAATGCGAAGGATATCGAGATCCTCGACGTGCCTACGGGCACAGCCGAGGAAAGCCTCCGTCGACTCGGCCTCACTGCGGGCAAGCGCGTGCTCCTCTTGAAACGCTTCCAGGGCAGGTTTTTCAAGCAGTGTCAGGGGCTCAAGAAGGAGTACAGCTGTTGTAACCTCCACACGCTCGCCGAAGCCAACGGATGCACCATGGAGTGCACGTACTGCATCTTGCAGTACTACATGACGAGTCCGCACTTGAGCGTCTTCGCGAATCTGAGCGATCTGCAGGGAGAGATCGAGCGCGTGATCCACACACAGCCGTCCCGCATTTTTCGTATTGGCACGGGCGAGCTCTCCGACAGCCTGCTGCTCGATCCGCTCACCGAATCGACCCGTCACATGGTGCCATTCTTCCGCCGGCTGCCGAACGCAGTGCTCGAGCTGAAGACAAAGACGGACAGCGTTTCGAACCTGCTCGATCTCGACCACGGCCAACGCACGGTGGTCTCGTGGTCCGTCAACCCCGCGGAGGTGGGCGCACGGGAAGAGCTCAAGACTGCGCCAATCGTGCGCAGGCTTGCCGCAGCAAGGCGTGTGGCCGGAGCGGGATACCCTGTTGGCTTCCACATCGATCCCATGATCCACCATGCGAATTGGCGTGACGGGTATGCCGAGCTGCTCGACAAACTCCTCGACGCTGTGGAACCCCGGCAAGTGGCCTGGATCAGTCTCGGCACCCTCCGCTTTCCGCCCGAGATGAAGGGGACAATGGAGGCTCGGTTTCCCCGCTCCGAGCTGCGGTATGGCGAGCTCGTCCGTGGAGACGATGGCAAGATGCACTATCTGCGGCCAATGCGGATCGAGATGTACCGGCACGTCGTCGATGGCCTGCTTCGAAGGCTTGAGCACGAGAGCTCGAAGCCGGTGATCTATCTGTGCATGGAACCTCCCGACGTCTGGAAGCGTGTCTTCGACCTGCCGGCACCAAGCAACGCAGCGCTCGAGCATCACTTCGCTGAGAACTACTGGCGCAGGTTCGGCGGTGGCTCCTTGCCCGAACCCAAGCTCTCCGACTACGAAGGGTTCGGGGGATGCGCCACGGAACGGGAGCCAGCTCAGCCATCCTTCGTGCCGATTTCGGCGGTCAGCGAGGCACGCTTTGCCGCTGGTGCAAGTCCCGGGGTATCCACGTAACAGCCCGTTGAACAAGTCCCCGCGACTTGAGTCCGGCACGCGCCGCTACGGACAGCCCGCCTGGGTCTGGCACTCGAGACCGGCCGCTCAAATAGGCTCGCGGAGCGGCAGCCACGCAGCACGTACCCGGTCCGGTGCCGACGCGGGCGTTGACCGGAGCGGGGTCGGTCCACGAGAATCCCGGCCAGCATGAAGCTCGAGGAGTGCCACCAAAGGGTGCAGGAGCGGAGTCGGCTCCGTTGCCCAGCGACACTGCGTTCGCAGCTGTGCGAGCAATGGGAGTGGCCGTGGGGCTGCTCCTGCTCGCCGCGTCGTTCGCACACGGCAGCGTCCCGATGCTGCGGCCCATCAAGAGTCGGCCTCTGACCACGCTCGTGTGCCTTCTCGTTGCCATCGCCATCGTGCGCCTCAGGGCCTGCGCCTTGCCTCGCCGTTTCGTCACACGCCTCATCCTCGAGTCGAGATCGCCGCTCTTCCATCTGGCGCTGTTCGCCCTGGGCACCGCTTCATGCTCCGCGGTGAGCTGGCTCTTCCTGGGCGGCCTCCCACGCATCGACGACGAGGTCGCTGCCGTCTTCCAGGCAAGAATCTTTTCGCAGGGAGCGTTCGTCCTGCCGTTGCCCGCGGCACCAGAGTTCTTCGAGCTCTTCGGCGTGCTCGGCGGCCGGGCCGGGCTGGGCCACTGGTGCGGCATGTATCCGCCGGGTTGTCCCTGCTGCTCGCGCCGGGCGTCGCCTGCGGGGTGCCCTGGCTTGTCAACCCCGTCCTCGGCGGCTTGTTGCTGGTCGCCACCTCCCTCCTGGGAGACGAGCTCTTCGGCCCCAGGATCGGGCGCCTCGCGGGCCTCCTCGGCCTCTTCGAGCTGATTCCCGCCGCCAGTGGCGGCAGGCTCCGCCGCCTGGTCCACGCGCCGCCGGAGCGAGCAGGTCAGGGCGCGGGTGCGGACGGATAGGAGATCCAGGGGGACGGTGGCACTTGGCTCGACTTTCGCGTTTTTCCGGCGGCCCGGCCGGCCCTTTCCTTACAGGCGAGCGCAGGCTTCATCTTTTTCTGCACACCCCTGGCCTGGTAGCACCCTCGTCAAAAAGGGCCAGGCCCTGCGGGCGAGCGTGCGGATCGTCGATCTCTGCGTCGGCCCTCTGGGCCCCTCAACGCTCCATCCTTGGTCGCGTCTCGGCCCCGGCGTACGCTCCGCGGTACGCGATCGTCGGCTCGCCTTGATCCCTCCGAAGCGGACGCTGACGCCGTCGGTACAATACGCGAATGCAGGAGCCGGAGGAGATCGTTGTATTCTCACTGGGCCTAACCCCGACCGGCCACGTCGCGGTGGTCCTCGACGATGCGCCGTCGGCCGATCTTCCACCACGCGCCGCTTCCCGCATCCGAGCCGCCTTCGAGCGCGGACGCGGCCACGGCCTCTTCCACCTCGGAGCCGTCGAGACGCAGGGTGAGCTCGGGCCAGCAATTTCCTTCTGGCGCGACCTCGCAAAGCTCTACCTGACCAAGCTGTGTGCTCACGTCGACATCGATCAGGCCGTCAAGGAAGGTCTCCCTGTGAACTTCCCCGATGACGAAGCCTCCGCGATGCTCGCCTCCGCGCCGCCCTTCCGGGGCGCAGAATATCTCTCCCGCGAGGCGCTCGACGGGGCCTGGAGGGAGATCGGGCAGGCGTTTCTCGACGAGGTGAAGGCCTCCGGCCTCGGCGCGCAGGAGATGCTCAAGCAGAGGAACGAGCTCTGGAACATGGTGGGGCGCGTTTTCTTCCATCTCGCCGAAAACAAGGCGCGCCCCGATGTGCCCTTTGCGTTTCTCGCGACGTACACGACTCGAATTTCGAGCCAGGGCAAGCTCCAGCACGTGCCTCTGGGTCGGGCGGTGCAGGAGCAGGCGATCGGGGGAGACAGGAAGCTCCTTCTCTCTCTCCTCCTCCCCGTGCAGAGGGCAGCTTCGCAGAGCACGTTGCTTCGGGAGCTCGTCGACTCCGGAAAGATTTTTCAGACCCAGGCGTGGAAGCCTTCGGAGGCGTACCGGTTTCTCAAGGAGGTTCCGCTTCTCGAAGACAAGGGGGTGCACGTGCGGCTGCCGGACTGGTGGAAGCGCGGGCAGCCACCTCGTCTGCAGGTGAGTGTGACGATGGGGAGCGAAAGTGCCGTGGGGGTCGGCGTGGAGGCCATGCTCGACTTCTCCGTCGGCCTCGCCATGGACGGCGAGCCGGTCTCGAAAGCTGAATGGAAGGAGATCCTGGCCCAGAACGACGGGCTTGCGCTCGTCAAGGGGCGCTGGGTCGAGGTCGACCGCAAGAAACTCGAGGGGCTCCTCGAGCACTGGAAGCAGGTCGAGCAGGCGGCGCGCGAGGACGGCGTGACCTTCTTGAAGGCCGTGCGGCTCCTTGCGGGGGCACCCGGCTCGAGTTCGACCTTCGACCCAACCGGTGCCGAGCCCGCGTCCCGGGACGAGTGGCTCTCCGTGAACGCAGGGCCCTGGCTGCGGGAGGCGCTCGAAAGCCTCCGCAAGCCCGAGGCAGCGCTCGAGCTTGCCCCGGGGGCTGAGCTCACCGCCGACCTACGCCCGTATCAGCGCGACGGCGTCAAGTGGCTCTGGCTGCTCCGAAAGCTGGGGCTCGGCGGCTGTCTCGCCGATGACATGGGCCTCGGGAAGACGGTGCAGGTCATCGCGATTCTTGTTCTCTTGCGGCGCGAGCGCGCAAGAGCGAGCGCTTCGCGGCCTAGCATCCTCGTCCTGCCGGCTTCACTCATCGGAAACTGGAAGAGCGAGCTCGAAAAGTTTGCGCCGGCCGTCAAGTTCTTCGTCGCTCATCCTTCAGAGGTACCGACAGGGGAGATCCCTACGGCGATCGAGGAGCGATTTCATGACTTCGACGTCGTCCTGACCACCTATGGATTCATCCATCGCCAGGCGTGGGCTCGAGAGAAACAGTGGGACCTCGTCGTCCTCGATGAAGCGCAGGCGATCAAAAACCCAGGCACCAACCAGGCAAAGGCTGTCAAGGAACTCCGCTGCCGACAGCGCGTCGTGCTCACGGGAACTCCGATCGAGAACCGTGTCGGCGACCTCTGGTCCCTCTTCGACTTCTTGAACCCGGGCCTCCTCGGGAGCGCGAAGGAGTTTTCGCGATTCGCGGGTACGGCGGGAAAGGGCGGCCGCGACGTCTTCGGGACGATCCGAAGCCTTGTGCGGCCCTACATCCTGCGTCGCTTGAAGACGGACAGGCGGATCATTCGTGACTTGCCCGACAAGACCGAAGTGAAGGTTCACTGCGGTCTCGAGAAGACGCAGGCGGTGCTCTATCAGAAGACCGTGGACGATCTCGCGAAATCGCTCGGGGGGCTCGATCGGAAGGACGGGATCCGCCGGCGCGGCATCGTGCTCTCGTTCCTTCTTCGTCTGAAGCAGATCTGCAACCACCCTTCGCAGTGGACGGGCGACGGCGTCTATGCGCCCGAGCACAGCGGGAAAATGCTCCGGTTGCGCGAGATTTCGGACGAGATCTCCTCTCGGCAGGAGAAAGTCCTCGTCTTCACGCAGTTCCAGGAGATCACACGCCCGCTCGAGGAGTTTCTGAGAGGTGTTTTCCGCCGGAGCGGGCTTGTCCTTGACGGCACGACTCCCGTCAAGGCGCGCAAGGGGCTCGTGGACGACTTCCAGGCCGAGCAGGGGCCACCGTTTTTCGTCCTCTCGGTCAAGGCTGGCGGGACCGGGCTCAACTTGACGGCGGCGTCGCACGTCGTTCACTTCGACCGCTGGTGGAATCCCGCCGTCGAGAACCAGGCGACGGATCGGGCTTTTCGCATTGGGCAAAAGCGAAACGTGCTCGTGCACAAATTCGTCTGCCGGGGCACCGTGGAGGAAAAAATCGATGAGATGCTCACGGCCAAACAAGGATTGTCGGATGAGATCCTGAAGGGGGGAGCCGAATCGTCGCTAACAGAAATGGGCGATGAGGAGTTGATTCAATTCGTATCGCTCGATTTCAATAGAGCGACGGTGGAGAGTTGAACCGAAAAACGCCGAAAGGTGGATTCATGGCGTACTGGAGTAGGTCATCAAGAGGCGGCGGCTGGGGCGGAGGATCCGGCATGTGGGCGCCTTACGTGCCTGTCGCCAAGCGAAGAGCGAATGCCGCGAAGCATGCGGCCAAATTGATGAAGAAGGGCGAAAAGGTCGAGCCGGTCGTCATCGACGGGCGCAAGATCACGAAAACCTTCTGGGGCACAGCCTGGTGCGAAAACCTCGAAGCCTACAGCGACTTCTCGAATCGACTCCCTCGAGGCCGGACGTACGTCCGAAACGGTTCGGTGATCCACCTCAAGATTTCGGGCGGCAAGCTCGATGCCCTCGTGAGCGGATCGTCGATCTACACGATTCAGATCACGATCTCACCGCTCCAGAAGAAGCGGTGGACTGACGTCAAGTCGTCCTGTGGCGGCAAGATCGATTCCCTGGTCGAGCTTCTCCAGGGCAAGTTTTCCCGGGGGGTCATGGAGGTGATGACGAGCCAGACAACGGGGCTCTTTCCGGCGCCGAGCGAAATCAAGATGGCGTGCTCCTGCCCGGACGGAGCCTACATGTGCAAACACCTGGCCGCGGTGCTCTACGGTGTTGGCGCCCGCCTCGACACGCAGCCGGAGCTGCTTTTCCTGCTCAGGGAAGTGGACCACTTCGAGCTTGTGAGCGAAATCGCGAAGACGCCGCTTCTGGGCAGCAGCGCAGACAGCGCGAACGCGCCAACCGCCGATGCAGACGAGCTCTCGAAGGTTTTTGGGATCGAGATCGACGCGAGCGCGTCACCTCCACCTGTTTCTTCGCGCCGGTCGAAGGCGCGGGTAGCTCCGTCCACCTCCCGCAAGACGAAAAAGACGGCCTCCAAGCCGAAAAAGAAGCATCGCAAGCCGGCGAAAGCTCGTGTCCGGTAGCCGCAAGCCAGATTTATTTTGCTGTCGTTTGGAAGTCGCGCGACGGCGCGAAGTGGGTGTCGGTAACCCCGCGTGGTCAAGCTACTGGGTGTGGATGCCTGGGAACACATGTTCTACCGGCGACGGATCCGCCGCCCGGACGGGCTGATCCAGGACCCGTTCGGGCAGAGGAACGACCGTGAGGATGGTGAGGCGCTTGTTGATCCGTTTGTCGGGCAGCTCTGCCAAGCCGAACTCACCTTGAGCCCAGTCGTCTTCAATTTTTGGCGCTCTTGACTGCCCAGGCACAAAGTTTCTCGCGCGATTACGGATTGCGAATCCCGGGGAAGGACGAAGACTTCCTTGATTCCTTGCGTGGCTTTGCACCCGCGGTCCTCCTTCCCGCGTCCGCTGCTGCCATGCTGGCAACTGGCAGCACGACAACAGGAGACGTGGGCACTTTCAAATCGGCTCGGATGAATGCACGACTCGAGTACTGTGGGCTACGAATTGCAGCTCGCGTAACTCTCGCAGCCCAAGTCACCCGCCGAGCCAGGGGCGTCGGGATCGGTGCCGCAGGCATCGGTGGTGGGACCGGGGGAGACCGGCGGAGCTGTACCCAGGAACAGGAAGCCGAGGATGTGGCTCCCGTCCGAAATGTCCACGCGGCCATCGTTGTTGGAGTCCGCAGCCTCCAGGCAGCCGGGCTTGGCCCCGCCCAGGAAGAGATAGCCGAAGGTGGATACGGCATCCGAAAGATCGAGCCTGCCACTGTCGTTGACATCGCCGCGGTGGAATCGCTTCCGCTGCGTACCAGCAAAGTAGTTCTGGGCCAGGGCAAAGGAGCCTTCACCGGCCTTCTTGCCAATGAATCGACCCGGGATGTCGTCCCACGGCGGGTGAAATCCCGTCCAGATTCGAGACAAGCTACACTGATCTGCGGCATCAAAATACTTCGCCCACTGCAGCTTGACCGTAACACTTGGCCCCTTTTCCACCCTCAGGAAGGAATCCTGAGCGCACACAAACTCGCCGAGGCCGCCCGGGAAAAACTCCGAACCAGTCAAGAGAGTCAGTGAGGTGGCGCCAGCGCGGCTAAACGTGCTGTGGCCCGAGATATAGCCGGGAAACGGCGGGGTCACGAAGGTCTTGACCTGATAGGGCCAATAGTTCTCGGCCAAGACCCAGCCGACGCCGGCTGTATTCACCTTCGGGTCGGCTACCAACAGCGGTCCCCGCCAAACCCTCACAGCGATCTTGTCATCGCTGCCCGCAAGGTGTGCGTGGCGCTGCCCTGGAGCTGTCGTCTCCGGGGTGACCAGTTCGATCAGGCCAGGGCGAAGGTTGAAGCCCTGCGGATGGTAGGACGGTAAGCCAGGATCAGATCGCTGTCCAAGCCCCGCGAGGTGCCGGATCGCTGAGATCGGCCGGATGCCGTCGTAGCGTCCCTTGATGCCCCAGGCACAGACCGCAGCATCGTGGACGGCACCTCCCAGGACGAAGTACACCTTGACGTCCCACTCCAGAGGGTCGAGCACCGGCCCTGTGCCTCCCAGACGTCTGACATGCAGCGGATGGTCCGAAACGTAGTTCGCGACGCTAAACCAGTGACCAGGAGGCGTTTCCGAGTTGGGGCCATCAGCCCAGAACTCTGAAAGTGAACGTGTGAAGTCCCCCCGGGGCACCATCTGCGACTCGTAAGGCTGACCCGTAACCGCGTTGACCGCGTAACCGGGTCCCATGTCTCCGCCATGTTCGAAATCGTAGAATGGCGGAATGTCGCTCGGATCCGGCAGAACCGCATTCCCGATCGAGGCAGGAGAGGCATCGATCATGACGCCGTCTTCTGTCGTGTGGTGGCTCGCCCAGGACAGATTCATCTCGAAACCCCAACGATAGAGGTCATCTCCAACCCCGCCCAGCGCCGGGGGTGGCCCCGGATCGTGGTAGGCCCAGTAGTCAAAGCCGCCCCGCGTGGAGCTGGTTCTATCGGCAGAGGTAAGGGCAAACCCCGGCACCTGGCCCCATTCCTGAGTGAAGGCCGCCGGGTAGCCGCCGAGGACGACATTTCCAGCCTGGTCGATGAAGAACGAAAGGGCCAGGGGCTGCCAGCGATTGGGGTCGATGATGTTGGGATTGCCCGGCAGCCCCGGAACCAGGGGTGGGTTGATCGGGGCGTAGAAGCGGTTCTTGTAGTTGTCGATCTCGTTGGAGTTGTCCGCGAGGCCAAACGCGATAATTGTGGCAGTAATTCGGTTTCCCAGCGCCGCGGGAGTGTTGCCCACAGTGGTGATCACGTTGACGTCGTATCCGAGAGTCGCCATCTTGGCGTTGAGACTGGGCAGCGTCACAGCGGCACCAGGAGAATTCTTGAACCGATGGCTGAGCAGTCGGTAGCACGCATAGCTCAAAGTCTCGGCGCGGGCGCTCGGGATGTCGGTAGCCTGTGCGTACTCGTGGTGGATAAACGTGTTGGAGGTAGAGTCGTAGGCAGCCCACGAATCCCACATGGCCAGGGAAGTATGCCAGAGGTTTCGAGCATGCACCGTTGGCCGCGCAGAGTCCTTGCGGATGGCGGCGAGGAGCTCCTCGTTCCACTGACGGGCTATCGAATGCGCTGGCGCCTCGCCGCGCAATGGGGCGCCCGGAGCCCAGAGCGCGCCAGCCACGGCGATCGCGAGGGCGCCAACATGCTGATGCAAGAGACAAGCTTTTCGAATCAAGTGCAGAGTCCTTTCCTCGATCCTCGGGTACAAGGCCGTCCGGCGGCCAAAGACTTCCCGTGGAACCATCGGATGTGTTTGACTATTGTTAGCCGTCCTTCAGACCCACGAGAAGGGCCGGGCAAGGCAATCCTCGTACTTCCGGACCAAGTGGACATTTCAAGGGACCCAGCGCTCCCGTGCAAATTTTGCGCCAAGTTCGCGACTCAAACGATCTGTCTATACTTGAAGGTTCTTGTGAGATAGTCGCCAATCCCTGCAGATTCTTGCCCGGATTGTGTGCGACTCAGTCATGGATTGTACGACCCCGAGAATCGCATCAGGGAACAATTGTTAGCTCCGCGTAGGCGAACGTAAGCGGAAAGGCGTCGCACCAGATCGAGACGAAGTTGAAATCCGCGGAGGAAATGCCGTCCGGAAGCAAGAGTTCGAGCGTTTCCTTGTCATACGGCTTGTCCCTCCGGATGTCCCCACTAACGATCACGCCCTGGTTCTCGAAGAGCTCCCTGGTCAGAAGGACTACGACCTGGGGATCGCCGAGGCCCCTCTGTGCCTATGATCGTGAGACATCCAGCCCCCCATCAATTACTGTAGAGGGCGAGGAGATGTCTTTGCATGTCGTCAAAGCGAACAGAAGGGTCGACAGCTCCTCAACCCTGCCATCAATTTGATGCCCAGGATCGAGGACATCGATCAGCCGGCCCCGGCGCAGCACCCTTGCGCACTCGTTGAGCTCGGCACTCGAGAAGGGAGGGAGTTCGCTCTGGCCGCCGAAGAGATGCGTGAGAGTGGCCACAGCGTCGGAGATATCGAGCTTCCCGTCACCGTTAGCGTCGGCGACCGGCGTGCAGGGAGGTGCCTTGCCTCCCGCGAAGAGGAAGTTGAGTATGTGGATCGGGTCGCTGATATCGATCTTTTGATCTCCGTTCGAATCGCCGCGGATCGGTGACTGGGCTGGCGCGGCAACAGCCATCAACACGACAATAGCCGGAGCGATCAGCGGCAAGAGGGCCTTGGCAGAACGGATCGAGTAGCACATGGGTTCGATCACCCTCCAGGGGGAAAGGATTGACGAGCTTGACGGTGGGGTACGGGACTCATGCAGGATCCTGGCCGGAGGCAACCTCGCACTTCAGTCCGTCTGCAGTCGGATCTGTGCCCGCGGAAGGAAACGGCGATGCGAGCGGCGGCCCATGCAAGTAAAGGGCTTGTCCAATGCGCAAGGCATCGGCGGTGTCGACTTTGCCATCGTCGTCGGAGTCGAATTGGTCGAGGCAGTCCGGCGCTGGCTGCGACTGAAACAAGAAGGCGAGAGTGATGGTCATGTCGGTGATATTCACCCGTCCATCCCCGTTGGCGTCTCCCCGTATATACCTCGCGCGCCCACACATGAGACATTCCGAATGGGCAGAGGAAGACCATCTCAAGTCTGCTGCTCGTTTCTGCTGGTGGGGGAGGCGGACCCTCCCCCACGTCGGCCGCGACACGCGGCCTCTCCCTCCTCGGCGCC